>Ga0105048_10004159_pt1 | contig 23661 bp, 15 predicted proteins | sample MAT05_FD_78382 | JGI IMG/M metagenome (GOLD analysis project Ga0105048, IMG submission 78382) | Freshwater microbial communities from Lake Fryxell liftoff mats and glacier meltwater in Antarctica - MAT-05 | ecosystem: Environmental > Aquatic > Freshwater > Ice > Liftoff microbial mat | place...
CAGGCCAGGCCGTCGGGTAGCCAGGACCAAAAAGCCTGGCCTGTGGCCACGGGTTAAACAATTCAAACCTGGATCATCGGAGTTTGGAATGGCAAGGCATCATTTCAAGCCGCGCGGAGTATAGTTTTAAATCAAAAAGGCCGCTGGCTGCGGGTAAATTGACCTGCAAAAACGTGCGGCAAGCGCTGGGCTGCTCACAAAACCGGCGGTCAATCGGACAGACTCCTTGACATTTCGGGCAGCTCCGCTTCGTGTCAAAACGGCAGGTCGAGTCGACTCTCTACGGCGACTCTCGCAATTCGCACATCCTGAATTAAAACGTAAAGTGTTTCACAGAATCGACTTATAAATTGTTTGTAGCTCGTGGCACGTTATTCGCTTTCTGCCGCTTCCTAAGGTTTGATCACTGCAAATCTGGCCGCTTAGGGTGCAGCATGTCGAAACGGCTGAGTTCAAGAGGCTGAATTAAGTTTCCATTCATCGAAGTGTGATTGACAGGTCAGGAGAAGGTCATGGCGAAAAAGGCTTCCGCAAGCGGCACCCGAATTGTGCCACTTGGGGATCGGGTAGTACTGAAGCGAGCCGAGGCTGAAGCAAAAACAGCTGGGGGAATTTTGCTCCCGGATTCGGCTCAGGGCAAGCCACAGCGTGGCGAAGTTGTGTCTATCGGAGACGGATACGTCAATGATAAGGGCGAACGAGTCGCGTTGACCGTCAAAGAAGGCGATCGCGTCATCTTCAGTTCATACGCGGGCGACGAAATCACGGTCGGAGATCAGACCTATCTGTTGATGCGCGAAAGTGACATTCTGGCGACGGTGTGATTGTTGACGTGACGACGCACATCGACCAAATCGATCGATGAACTGTCTGAAGTCAAAGACTCACCTGCATTGCATGTTCGAAATTCCACAGTCTTAAAAAACACCGGAGAAATACTTCATGGCAAAGATGATTGCCTTTGATCAGGAAGCTCAGGAAGCCATGCGTCGTGGAGTCACGAAGCTGGCGCGAGCCGTCAAAATTACGCTGGGGCCACGCGGTCGCAACGTGATCATTGAAAAGAGTTTTGGTTCACCAACCGTCACAAAAGACGGCGTAACTGTGGCTCGTGAGATCGAACTGCCAAACAAGTTCGAAGACATGGGTGCGCGCATGGTTCGCGAAGTGGCCAGCAAGACCAGTGATGTTGCTGGTGACGGCACCACGACGGCGACTGTCATGGCGGAAGCGATCTATAACGAAGGTCTGAAAGCCGTCGTTGCCGGTGTCAGCCCGCTGGACATGAAGCGCGGCATGGAAAAAGCTGTGACGGACATCATTGCACAGCTTCACACCATGGCTCAGGATTGCCGATCCAAGAAATCTATCGCTCAGGTAGGCACTGTTGCGGCGAACGGCGATGCAGCCATCGGCCAGATCCTCGCAGATGCCATGGAACAAGTCGGCAAGGACGGCGTGATCACTGTCGAAGAAGGCAAGAGCCTTGAGACCACTTTCGAAGTGGTCGAAGGTCTGCAGTTCGATCGTGGATACCTGTCTCCATACTTCGTGACCGATTCCGAAAGCATGGAATGCGTTCTGGAAGACGCTTACGTACTGATCCACGAAAAGAAAATCTCAAGCATCAAGGACCTTGTGCCGATGCTGGAGAAAGTCGTGAACTCCGGCAAGCCGCTGGTGATCATTGCAGAAGATCTCGAAGGCGAAGCACTTGCAACGCTGGTGATCAACAAGCTGCGTGGCACCTTCAAGATTGCGGCTGTCAAAGCTCCTGGCTACGGCGATCGTCGCAAAGCCATGTTGCAGGACATCGCCATTATGGTCGGTGGCACGGCTATTTTCGACGACCTGGGTGTCAAGCTGGACAGTATCGAACTGGCTGACCTGGGAACGGCTCGCAAGGTTGTGATCGACAAGGACAACACCACGATCGTCGAAGGTGGCGGAAAGAAGTCTGACATCCAGGCACGCATCGAACAAATTCGACGTGAACTGGCCAACAGCACCAGCGACTATGACAGCGAAAAGCTGGAAGAACGAATCGCGAAGCTTGCTGGCGGTGTCGCTCAGATCAATGTCGGTGCTGCAACCGAGAGCGAGATGAAGGAAAAGAAGGCCCGCGTTGAAGACGCCCTGCATGCAACTCGAGCGGCTGTCGAAGAAGGCATCCTGCCTGGTGGTGGTGTGGCACTTCTGCGAGCATCTCGGATTGTGAAGCCCGGCAAACTGACACACGACGAAAAGGTCGGCTACGACATTATCGTTCGAGCCTGCCGTGCCCCGCTGACTCAGATTGCTGACAACGCCGGCGTTGATGGCGGCGTGGTCTGTGAAAAAGTTTCTGAGGGAGAAGGAAACTACGGTTACAATGCTGCAACCGAAAAGTACGAAGACCTGGTTAAGGCCGGTGTGATCGACCCAACCAAGGTAACTCGCGCTGCTCTGCAGAACGCAGCCAGCGTTTCAACGTTGTTGCTGACCAGCGACGCACTGATCGCTGAAATGCCAAAAGATGGCAAGAAAGCCCACGCCGGACACGGCGATGAAGACTTGTACTAAGCTGAGTCGTCAGCGGTAATCACTCAAACCCGGCATCCACTGGATGCCGGGTTTTCTTTTTGCCTTGATCGTTGTGGCCCGTGCGGCGACGACCTCGTTCAAATCGAACTGCGATTCATCGCGGAGCGACCGCATGATGGTCGCTGTGGGTTTCAACACGGATCCCTACGGCATCACAAATTGGTGTCCTTCCGGTTTCACTGTCAGCACGGGGCATGGTGCCTTGCGCACAATGCGTTCGGCGACGCTTCCCATCAGGATGTGCATCAGACCGGAACGACCGTGCGTTCCGATCACGATCAGGTCGATCGAGTTTTCGCCAGCGTAGTCAATGATCTCCATGAACGCCGCTCCCACCCGCACTTCGCGCACGATGGGCTTTTCGTTTTCCCAGCCATCTGGTGGCAACTTCTGCAGCATTGCCTCAGCCTCCCTGACCAGCGATTCCGATTGAGCCTGCATCGTCTCGACCGAGAAGGCTGCAGCCTCAGGGACCAGCATGGCGGGATCGGGCACGATATGAAGTAAGTGCAGTTCCGCGCCAAAGCGAGCCGCGATGGCACATCCGTACTGCATCGCAGGACGGCTGAAGTCACTGAAGTCGGTCGGGACAAGAATTCGATCCAATTTTATCATCAGCATTCTCTCTATTGAGGTGGCATTTGAATTGTCAACATCGCAAAACCAATCACCGTGGCTGCTGCCATCAGCAGCGTGATCAACAGTCCGACTCCGTACACCGTTTGAATTCCGTCATCCGGAAGTTCTTTGCGATGCAGCAACTTTCGTACAACGACCCCACACACCCATGTCCAATGCAGCATGACGTGTACGACGACGCCGAAACCAAGGACACACAGCATGGCAAACTGCAGACTGCACCATTGCCCGTAATTCATTCCCCATAGTAGCCATCCTTTGGCGGCAACCCCCGGTGGAAACACAAACTGAACTATTACAGCTGTAATCGACAATGCCACAAATGTGAGCATCAGGATCGTATCCAGCCAGAAATTGATCAACGTGCGAGAGATTCTTACACCCTTCGTGGCTGCCCCTTCTGTTTGTATCGCGGTCTGTTGTGATGCCATATTGGAAAATCAAGGTTTTCGACAACCTGCGGCAAATTTTCGAGGTTTAGCATCGAGTGGTCAAAAATAAGTGTCGTAGTGGACTTCGCCAGAAGTCCTGCAAATGCATGGAATTCTGGCGAATCCCCCTACACATAAAGACAGTTGTTTTCCGCTCGATGCTTATTCGCTTCTTTCGGCTATTTGATCTCAGCGCTGCCCGCCGGACAAACAGGACAGCTCTGAACACCTTTTGTCTCTTCCCAGTTCGTCGCAAACACGATGCCACGAGCTGTCGTCATCAGGCCGGTCACGACAACACTCACCGCCGCGACTCGGATCAGCTTCCTGCGGATGCCTGTCGTTGCCAATGACAAGCCCGCCCCGGTCACCAGCATAACAGGAATCGTCCCAAGTCCAAAACACATCATGATCAGGACGCCCTTCGCGACACTTCCGGAACTCGCCGCCAAAGCCAGAAAGCTGTAGACAAGTCCACACGGCAGAAATCCCGTCAGCAGTCCTGCGATAAAGACTCCTGTGGATGAACCGCCCCTGAAGAACTGACTGAAGACAGTGCGCGTCACGCAGGGTATTCCGGATCGGCGGCGAACTCGCCATGACAACCATCCTGCTGCGTGCAGCCCCTGAATGATCAGTAGCATGCCTGCCACGATCGCGAACATGGCCTGCAGCCAGATGGCATTACCCTGCGACTTCAGCAATTTTGCTCCGACCGAAGCCACCATGACCCCGAGAAACATGTACGTCAACGTTCTCCCCAGACTCCAGAAACCCTGTCGCAGCAGCGCCTCTGTGACCGATCGAGCCCCCAGGCTCATCGTCGCCGCAATGCCGCCGCACATGCCGATGCAATGAGCCGACCCGAGCACGCCGCTCACAAAAATGAGTGTGAACTCTGCAATGGAGACGATCATGCCGTCGTCTCCCGCATCAGCCGCAGCGAATTGGAAATCACCAGCAGGCTACTCACGATCATCAGACCGGCTGCCACCGCCGGATTCAGGACGCCGCACGCAGCAAGGATCACTCCTATGGAATTGTAACTAAATGCCCAGCACAGATTTTGTCGAATCACCGACCGCGTTCGTTGAGCCAGATGAATCGCCCAGGGAATACGGCTGACGTCGTTGCTCAGCAGACAAACCTGGGCCGAATCCCGTGACACATCAGCACCACATCCCATGGCGATGCCCACATCACTTGCGGCCAGCGCCGGAGCGTCGTTAATCCCGTCGCCAACCATCGCCACTGAGCCATATTGTGCCCGAACCTGCAGCACCTTCGTGACTTTTTGCTCCGGGCGCAGGTCGCATTCGATGGACAATCGCGATGCTGTCACGGGCGTACGGTGGTGCGGATACGTGCTGAGCAGAGAATCATGGAGCTTGACCGCACGAGCTGCCGTGCATTCCGCGCTGCACTGGCAACCGACCTCGTGGCAATCCATCATGTCGCGACGCAACTGCTCGGCCTTTGCAGATCGATCGCCGGTCAGCACCATCAATTGCAAGCCCGAATCCATCATGGCCCTGGCCGTCGTTGTGACTTCAGGTCGCATTTTTTCCGTCAGCAGAAACAGAATCACCGGACGATCGGAAACTGAGACTGCAACCACCGACGACGCATCGTGGTCGGCGATGGACAGTGCATGCGAGATTCTCAATCTGAGGCGAGGTTCAATCAGCGCATCGGCTGAAACGAAGTCCAGACTCCCCAGCCGCAGGCGAGTGCCATCGACCATCGTTGCTTCCACGCCACCGCCGGGCACCGAACGTACGTGGTTCAGGACCGGATCCGGACACTGCGCATCGCGCGCTTCAGCGAATCTCACCACTGCCTGCGAAAACGGATGCGACGACGTTCTCGCCAATGCTGCACAAAGTCGCAGCACGTCGTCGGCGTTATGGTCATCGAGCGAATACAGATGCCGCACCTGCGGCGTGCCCGTCGTCAGCGTTCCCGTCTTGTCAAAACAGACGGCCTTCACGGTCGCCAGCCGTTCGATCGCATCGCCGCTGCGGAACAGTACCTGATGCTTCACCGCCGTGCTGAGGGCAGTCCAGACGGCGAGCGGCGTCGCCAATCCCAGCGCACAAGGGCAGGCGATCAGCAGGACGCTCAGACAGGACTGAACCGCCTCTCCCGCACCACGCTGCCAATGCACGACAAGCGTCAGGAGCGCGATGCCGGTGATCAACGGAAAGAACCAGGCGGAAGCTCGATCAGCCAGCCTCTGATAGTGCCCTCGCGACAACCTCGCTTCCCGCAGAAGCTGGAGCAGTCGGCCAAATGAGCCTTCTCGGAACGCCGCCGTTGCTCTGACCACGACGTGGCCATCCAGATTCACCGTCCCGCCGAGAATCCTGTCTCCGGGGATGCGTCCCAATGGCGTACTCTCACCCGTGAAAACCTGCTCGTCCACGGTCGTCTCGCCGTCAAGCAGAATCGCGTCGGTCGGGAATCGCGCGCCTGCCCGAATCTGCAATCGATCGCCCGCGACGATGTCAACACATTCGATTTCGACAACATCAGCAACATCGGCGTCCGTGACTCGCTGCGCCTTCGATGGCAACAGGGCCGCAAGTTGATCGAGCGCTTCGGTGGCTTTTTGTTTTCCTGTGGCTTCAAACCAGCGACCCAGCGTGACCATGACGAGCACGGTCGCACCAACTTCAAAATAGACCGTTTCGGTGCCTCGCAACACGTTCGCGACGGAAATTCCGTACGCCGCTGTCACTCCCGTCGCAATCAACAGATCGGTGGAAAAAATCCGCTGACGCAAACTGGTCATCGCGTTCTGCAGCATCGGCACGCCAAGCAGCAGGAGCACGGGAAGACTGAAAATCATGCTCAGCCAGCGAAAGACTTCGAAGAGCTGCGTTTGAAATGGATCGCGCTGAACTTCATAGATATCCAGCGACCACATGGTCATCGTGAATGCCATGAGGTTCATCGAAAAGAAAATCGCGATTCCCAGTCGCACCATCGTCCAGCGAACCGCACCTGCCTGTCCTTTTTCTTCCGTGATCGCATGCGCCATGCGACAGCCGAAGCAGCAATAGATGGCTTCTGAATCGGAGGCGCCAAGCGCCTGCTGAGCCGTGCGGGATGGTAACGTGACCGGCTCCCGATTTGCGTCCTCCCGTCCTGCTTGAAAACGACTGCGTCTTGCGCCTGCGAACGGAAGCCCGCACCAGGTGCAGCACTGTGCATCGTGCGACGCATTGATGCTCACAGGTTCGCGAGCTTCAGCAAGGAGCGGCATCAGGCTCATGGAGGCAGAACCAGTTCAACCTGCATCGCCGGGAAAAAATACCGAATGATGTAGTAGACAGTGAAAATCCAGAATCCGAGCCAGATCACCCGGATGTACCACGGAATTTCGTTTCCGCGATAATAGTGAAACGCATGTTCCTGTTCCGGAGACGACTGGTCCGGAATTCCAGCGTGTTCTGCATCAGCCATGTGCATCCAGCTCCCGCTCGTTTTCGAGCATCAGATACTTGGGTCGTTCCAGATCGCGGAACATTCCGTTTAACGCAGCCCACAGCAGCAGGAAGAAAAAACCCGCGCTGGCGAGCAGATAGTTGATCACTGGAGTGATCGAGAAACCGCCGTCTACAGGATCTTTTGTCAGCGCCACGAGTTCACCGAACTTAATGATAAAACCCATCAGGCACGGAACGAGAATCACGACTCCAAACGCGATCGTCACCGTCCACGCGATCGATCGATCTTTGCGCGACGTGACCGCGCCGATCGATTCGGAGGGCGGTGTCGTGATGAAATCTGTTTCAGTGCTGTTGTTCATTTCAGATCCCATATTTCAAACCGGGAAACTCACATCCCGCCCGATCATTCAGCCGCCGCGACTTCCTCTGGCTTCTGTACGGGCGACGGAACATAAGCTTCGTAATACGGATAACTTTCCTGCCACGAACCCAGCCACTGAATGTACGTCATAATTGCCAGCCCTTTCGCGTTGGGCTTGTCCGGAGAGCCATCAAAGAACCACGGATACTCCGGCATCGGTGAAGCCTGCGAGAGGCTTTCCGGCTGAAAAAAGTGGACGGCGTGCCAGTCGTTTGAACGACGTCCGCCTTCCCGGCAGAGATCCGGACCAACACGGCGCGTTCCGAACAACACCGGCCGTTGCAATTCATTCTGATATTCCACCGACCGCGAGACGGGCCCCCAGCGTTCTTCTTCGTTTGAAACCGGGCGAATAAACTGGCTGTGACAATGCCAGCATCCCTCGCCAACATACAGTTTGTGGCCTGTGCGAAGTGCGTCGGCACATTTCTCATTCCACCAGACGTCGTGTTCTGCGTCACCACCTGGCGGCTTGCCGTACGTGGCATTGAACGAATCGGGATAACGCCGCGCGAGATCTTCAAACTGATATCTCAGATTGGGGTTGATCAGTTCCGCTACGGTCTTCTCGGGAATGTCTTTATACATCAGCCACGGGACAACAGCGTTCGACACGAACGCCAGCGCAAAGAACCCGATGCCCGCGATATACAGAATGCCCGATTTGCTTTCAAACATGATTTTGTCACCAGGAGAACAATGTCACAGGAATAATCACCCGACAGATCGTGCTGATCGGCCTGATCCGTCTTACTATGGCCACCGACCAGGCCAGTGCTGTACCTTACGTCGGCAATAATCCGCCTGCTTTCACCGGTGCAGTCGCAGGAACCGCCCTGAACGTCAACCAGATATTTGCCAGGAAAGCAAGCAAACCACCGAACATCGCCAGCCCCGCGATGACTCGCAGTACCCAGAACGGAAACGAGAAGTCAACCGACGCATCCCACGGTTCCAGAGCGGCCCACGACCAGCCCTGGAAGAGGCCCAGCAGAATCAAGTCTGCCGCCATGACGAACAAGCCCAGCGTAGACAGCCAGTAGTGCCATTCGCACAAGGATCTGCTGGCCCAGTTGCGACCCAGCAAACGCGGAAACAGGTAGGTCATCATGCCCATGATCCACATCGAAAACACGCCGAACATCACCATATGTGCATGTCCGACGACCCAGTCGGTGAAGTGAATGACCTTTTGAAACGTCAGCGTTACCTGAAACGCGCACTGTAGACAAGTGAGGAAGTAATAAATCATTCCGGTATAGAACCAGCGGATCGGCAGGTTCGTGCGAACAACGCCTGCATTGCCCCAGATCGATCCGAAGAAGTTGATAATTACGGTTGTCACGACGAGCTCCACGGCGATCGTGGATACGATCGCTCCATATTGCAGGAACATCGGAATCGGCGTGTACAGGAAATGGTGAATCCCCTGCAGCGGATAAAAGAATGCCAGGCCCCAGAATCCGACCAAAGAAAGCCCATGGCTCCAGATGGGGCGTTTGAGCAGAATCGGAACAAAGTAATACATCAACCCCCAGCCAAGCGGCGTCACGAACAGTCCCACAAGATCATGAATAAACAAGCCGCCGACGGCTCCGGCACTGGTCCCTGAAACAAAGTACTCAGGCACAAAATTCCCCATCGCGTATGTCAGGAAAGTCCAGACAAACGCGGCAAGGAAATACCAAAGACTGACATACATTGGCCCTTTCATGCGGGCAATCGGGGTCATGAAGTTGATCGCGACGAGCAGCAGTCCCACCTGAGCAAGCGGGTCAATCCAGACGGGCGTTTCACCCCATTCCACTGCCTGAGCTTCTCCAAACAGAATACCAATTGCCGTCGCGCCGACCACAACCTGCCACGCCGCATAGATGAACCACGACAATTTTCGGTTGGCCACTGGCTGCAGCGTCAATCGAGGTATCGCCCAATGCAGACAGCCCAGAAACCCATTTGCCAAAAAGCCATAAGCCACGGCATTCGTATGGACCATTCGCCAGCGACCGGGCGAGAACAGTTCGATCCCGGCAAGCGGATTGTGGCGAATCAGCTGCAGCGCCACGAGAATGCCCGCCAGCATCGAAGTGGTCAGAAAAATCAACGCCGTGATAAAATAGAACTTGATGATCTTCTCATCAACCAGTTCTTCGTGAGACTTTGCATCACGCGTGATTGGAGTTGCGGTCATGTGTATGAATTTCAACGAAGGAATTTCTTTTCTGGCGAGCGTCCGGTGTCAGCCGGATGGTACGATCAGCGAGCTATTGAATTTCCGTCGGCCTGCGATACGGTACGTAGGCTCCGAACGGTGCCATTACTGCCATGGACCAGCCGAAGACAAGATGAGTTGCCAGGGCGACCCACCAGGGAAGATATTCGTTGTTCGTGATCCAGTTACCACCAAACAGAGCTGGTTGTAACCACGACAAAATCAGGTAGTAGTTTACGAACCATACAACAGCCCCGAGAGCAGTTCCCCACATGAGTCTCACGCCCAGCGACCGGTTTTCTGCAAACCGCGAGATGACGCAGTGAAACAGACTGCCCAGGACCATGCCGGTACCGATATACAGACAACAACCCAAAGCCAGAATGGTGCCATCGCTGATGACCAACGCCGAATCGGCGTTTTGCGTTCCCAGCGGTAAAGCCCGTGCGCCGAGCGGAAACGTCAAATAGACGCGAATAATTTCCAGCGAATGTTTCCCCGCAACGGTCGAGCCGATCACATTGAACAGCAGGCTGACCATCGCGGCAAATCCGCCCAGTACAAAACCCACCGTCGCATAGTACGCGATGTAGAATTTCACCGGGCGCCAGTCTGGCGGAACCTGACTGCCGACAAGCTCGTTTTCCAGCGCCGCCACCTGCGACTTCAAGGCCAGTAGCTCGCGTTGCTTTTGTTCAGGACTTAATTGATCAGGCATAAAATTGGCTCATGTGTCTTCGAGTTCGCCAGGCAGTCTGACAAATCCCATCGATCAGACTGAATCTGTCCGATGTGTGTTGCCTATTCAGCAATTGCTTCCGCTGGTTCCGCATACGGCTTCATCAATCCCGCAGGTACTGCAGTGCCTTCGCGCCGACGATTTGAAACGCTCAGCACGTAGCTCACCAGGTTCCAGATGGTTTCTGGTTCGCTTTCGAGTGCACTCTTAAAGCCGGGCATCGGACTGCCGTTGATCCCATTCATAATGCGGCGATAAATATCGATCGGATCCTGACCGCCATGAAGCATTCCGGACGTCAGGTCAGCAGCTCGCGTGGAAAAACCCCATGAATCCTTGCCGATGTTGTCTTTCGTATGTCCGCGACCATCCTCGCCATGACACTTGCTGCAGCCTTTGGTAAGAAAGGCTTCGCGGCCAAGCGCGACCCGTTCGGGCGTAAGCTGCGGCTGTGGTGTTAATGGCTGCGTAAGTGATGCGGTCGCTTCTTTCCAATGATCACCAACGTCCTGAACATAGTCGGGGATATCCTCGTCGATTAATTCCTCAGAGGCCTCCGCTTCGCTGGCGAGTTGATATTCCAGCTCACCGCGCTGAGCCAGCACCAGCACGTAATCAACCACCGCTTCGATATCTTTCTTCGGTAACAATCGGAAAGACGGCATTGATGTCCCGACGATGCCTCGATCCAGCGTGGCAATCAGATCTTCACGTCGCGGTCGACCGCCGTACGGAGTTGACGTAAACTTAAAGATGCCACGACGATAGTCGCGAGGCCGAGGATACAGACTGTTGGCGACAGGACCATTGCCGTCCCCGGAAACGCCGTGACACTGAACACAGCGCTTCATGTACACCTCCTGCCCATGCCTGAGTGTCAATTCTCTCGCGAATTTGTCGCGTTCAGATTTCGATTCGGCATCTGTCAGCATTTTTGGAAGCAATACGGTTCCCGAATAAGCCTGCACCGCTGAACTGACCTGCGTCGCCAACTCCGGCGGCAGCTTTTGCACCTGCGCACTGGCTTCCCATTGCACCGGTTCAGACCGCTGACAACCACACGCCCCGAACAGTAAAACGCCCAGACCCACAGTGGTCGCCGATCGGATGGCAAATGACAAAAATGACATAGGCGGATACCGTTACGAATTGACTCAGTTGCTGGATGCGATGTCACAAAGCATCGTCTGTGCCAAACGACGATGGCGGAGTTTCACAAGTCCGATAATCCCGGAAACCGGATGAAAACAGACGCAGGGCCACCGCATTTTGGCATGGTCGCACGCGAAAGCATGCGTTTTTTGTTCAGTTTAATGCGACTGAGTGTCGTTTCCTGTTGTACATTCGACCCGACTTTGTCAACATCGGGATTGCATATCGGAATTTGAATTCGCACACTGATGCGCGACAATATGCACACAAGCTGTGCGGACAGTTTCCGCCGTTTGACTGGCAAGTGACTTGCCCGGCGTTGGCAAATATGCTGAACTGCCAATATCGCGATGATTTCCAAACCCTGCAGGTTTTTTAAAGGTCGTTTGCGTTGATGGTGGCACGATGCTTCATGACGATTTTCGCCCTGCCCGCAATATGCATGGCATTTTTGTGGTTTGCCAGCGCGCCGGTTTTGGGAGCGCAAAATGCATTTCTTGGGCAACTGCGGGGCAATGGTGCCGCTTATTATGAAAATATCCCACTTTGCATTCAGCAATGTACGACGACAATCAATGCAGCACAGCAAGCCGGCGATGTGGAGAGTGTGGCGATTGCTCAGATGCAGCGTTCGGCCGCCCTTCTGCGTGCCAAAGGGTTTGACGAATGCCGCCCGGATTTCGAATGCGCTATTCGAGTTCGTATTGATCCGAATGAACCCGAACTTGTCCTGCTGTACGAAATCGCACGAACGATCGTCGAAAACGCTGTGTACCCGCACACGAAATGTCTGAACCGACTTCAGAGCGCCGCCGATGCAGCCGCTGGTGCCGCACATTCTGACGTGCTGTTTGCTGCGGAGTTCGAACTTGTCGCTCGGTCGATGAAGGCGCAGCGGGTCACTCCGTCAATTCAATACGTGCCCGTGCTGTTGGCGACGAACACAACAGCTATCAGCCGAAACTCTGTGCAGGATCAGTTCCTCTCAGTATTGCGACAGCCGACCATGTCGAACGACATGACGGAGGCGGATGAGCTGAATTGGGGCGTGTTTTATCGTACCGAAATTCTGACCCTGCCGGATTCGCTCAGACAGAGTGGTGCGGCACCGCGTTTCCAGTTTGAAGCCAGCTTGTTGGCAGCGACCATGTTGCAACAAAATGGTCAACTTGCAGACTCGCTCAAAACACTGACCGCAGCGAGGAAAATCATGTGGGATGCCGGTGATTTGTCTGCCGTGGCACTGACAGATATCCGGATCGGAACCGTGCAGCACAGCCTGGGCCAGGATGTCTCAGCGAGAGACGCATTGCTATCTGCGGCAGAAAATATTCGGCTGATCACCGAGCCATCGATACTGACTCAGTTGTCGAGCACCGTATCGCAGATCTCCTCGTTCGCAAATCCATTACCTTCGGACCGAGCAAATCTTTTGGCCGCAGCCCAGATGCGTTTCACGGAAATTCAGGAACAGGGCGACTGGATGCAGAGTATGTCATCGGAATACGTCGAGATGCGTGTCGCCATTCAGAAACGAGAGTATTATCTGCTGCTTTCCGGAATCGGCCTCATGGCCAGCATCGGACTGGCAGTGCTCCTGCTGCGAGAACGCAGGCGGCTCCGAAAAATGAATTCGCAACTTCACCACGAAATCCTTGCACGAGAAAAAGCAGCGGAAGAACGAGAGCGACTGGAGCTGCATCTGGCGCAGTCCGCACGGCTTGAGAGCCTGGGTGACCTCGCAGGCGGCATCGCGCACGATTTCAATAATCTGCTTGTTGGCGTGCTGGGAAATGCCGAACTCATGCGTTACACAGAGGATATTTCGGAACGTGCATCGGAGTATCTGAACGGCATTACCACTGCGGCTGAAACAGCAGCCGACCTGAGTCGGAAGATGCTGGCCTATGCTGGAAAGCAAAAAGCGAAAAAAGCAACGGTTGAACTCAATCAACTTGTGCAACGAATGTTGCCGCTTTTTCGACCGGGGGCTGGCGTGCAGCACAAGATGGAATTCTTCCCTTCCACGCATCCCGTCTACACCGAAGCGGATGAAGCGCAGCTCGAACAGATTCTGCTGAATCTGGTGTCGAATGCTGCGCATGCGATGTCGAATCGCACAGGCACAATCCAGATTCGGGTCGGGTTTGAATATCTGGAACACATTGCTGCTGATTCTCCGCTGTTTGGAAATCGCCGCGAAGGAGGTGATTTTGCGTGGTTCGAAATCACGGACGAAGGCAGCGGCATTCCTGAAGCACATTTGACTCGGATCTTTGAACCATTTTATACGACAAAAGACCAGGCACAGTTGCATGGATTCGGACTTGCAGTCGTCTACGGTCACGTCAATCGTCACAATGGCCTGATCAGGCTCACCTCCACCAAAGATGTCGGCACAACGTTTCGTATTCTGTTGCCTCGACTTTCCGAATTTCATACCAAGAGTCCTCGTCGCGTTGAAGGAGATTTACCGTCTCGCGTCCTGCCGAAATCCGTAACTGCGGTGATCGTCGATGATCAGTTGCACGTTCTGCAGTTTGTGGAACGCCTGTTTCAGGCGCATCACTGGTCCGCACGTTGCTTTCTGACAGCCAGCGAGGCATTGGAGTTTCTGAGCGAGCGTCACCCGATCGATTGCCTTCTGATTGACCTGATGATGCCCGGCGTCAGTGGTACTGCAATGCTTGAGGAACTGGAGCGACGGAGATCGGCGATTCCCGTGATTTTGATGAGTGGTTTCTCTGAGACCAATATGCATGAACTGTTGCGATTTCAATCCGTTTCATCGTTGCTCGAAAAGCCATTCAGGTCGGCAGAACTGGTGAAAGCCATCAGTGCCGCTGTCAGCCGTTCAATCGGTCCGGTGACACAGCCAATTGAACACCAATATTAGCTGGACAGCAGTTGCGCTGCGAACACGACGGCAGCAGTTTCGATCCGAAGTATGGCATGCGGCCATGAAATCATGCGAGCACCGGCATTCAATGCTGCCTGAAGTTCTGCATCGGTGAATCCGCCTTCCGGGCCGATCAGCAGAAGTCGAGATGATACCGGCATCACTGCATCAGAAAACAGGGTCGGCATTGATGGCGCTGGATGCGCAATCCAGAGTTCGCCTGGCAGTCGAGCGGCCCCGACGTCGCTCAGGACGCACGGCAGAGTCCGCAATGGCGAAAGTTCCATGAGTTCGTTGCGACGGCACTGCTTGCACGCAGCGATCACGCTGCTGCGAAGTTTTTCTGTGCGGGATTCACGTGATGTGACTTCGGTGCGATCCGTCTTCAGGAGAATGAGGCGTGCAACTCCGATTTCTGTCAGCTTTTCGACCATCCATTTCAGACGGTCGGCCTTGGGTGGCGCTGCGATGACCGTAATGCGGACACGGTCGATTTGCGAGGTATGTCGGCGTGTTGTCACCGTGCAAAAAACTTCACGCCGACTGATCCGCGTCACGACAGCGTCTGCTTCCAATCCACAGCCGTCAAACAACTGCAGTGGATCTCCAGGCTTTAACCGCAGGACATGCAGCAAATGGTGTGCTTCCGTGTCATCCACGACGACATCATCTGTCAGCAACAATTCGCAATAGGCACGAGGCAGCATAATATGTGAAGAAGAATGCGAGTCGATAAAGCGACGCCGCTTAGGCGAGCCGCAGATTTCTGGTGACCGTCGAAAACCGGGGCCTGGCACCCTGCGGCTAATAAAATCAGCCGCCACGCGCTAGCGTCCGGTTGTTGGGCCTGGTAGTTCCCAATCTGCCGCTCGCCTTACGAATTTCGTTTCCGGCGATTGTTCGGACGCTGACCATTGCTAACAACAATTCCAAGGCCCGCCGCAATGGCGGCAGTCGATTGAAGTTCCTTCCGGTCCTGCGTTTCCGATGTTCCTGTCCACCACTCGGCAGATTGCCATTCCGACATGACAGCATCGTGTTCTGAGACCACCACTGGACCCGCCTCAATCGAATTGATTGATTTCGCGACACTGTCGGCAGGAACTGCAGTGTTCGAAATGTATTCCGCGTTGACTGATGCATCCGCTTCCAATGCCGATGCAGCAGGGCGCTCAATTGTCGAACCATCTGGAATCAGTGGTTCCTCAGCCAGGATCAAGGATGCCAGAATCATGGTCTGCGCGGAGTCCACAGAGCTCTTTGGAAGGACAGACGAAGCAATCACCAGATTGACTGCTGAACTCCACGCTGTGACTACACCCATTGTGCTCACGGCTCGTACCCACACACGATACGTGCCAGCCGGCAGAGTCGTCGCAGCCGTAAATGCCGTGTTTGTGAGAGTCGTTTCGTAGATCACCCGTTGGTTGGCAGCGTTGTTGACCCACAATTCGTAACGTTCTGTACCGGTGATCGCCGTCCAGGCGAACTGCGGCTTGGCCGGGGTCCCCACGGTCGTCGCACTGGTAATCCGGGGAGGCAGCCCAATCGAGAGTGCACTTGGGACCGACCACGCACTGAAGGAATTCCCACTCTGCGCTCGCACCCATACCATGTATTCGCCGGACGGGATGTCGGTCGTTGCCGTCAGTGAAGTTGTGTTTACAAACTTATTGCGTAAAACCACAACTTTTGTTTTTGCATCTGCGACGTAAAGATCATAGCTGGTGGCACCGGTGACAGCAGTCCAGGCAAAGGTTGGAGTGGAGTCAAATGTTCCGCCGCTGACAGGTTGTTTGATGACTGGCTGAGCCAGAACGGTATGCGTTGTCGGAAGACTCCACAGTCCTGCTTCACCGCTCGCATTCAGACCACGAACCCAGATCCTATACGTTCCGGACGGTAGATTTTCGGTCGAAACATACGAAGTTGTCGTCAAAGCCGTCACACCGGCGCGGTTGATCACGCGATTCTGACCGGTGGTCAGATTGTTGACCCAGAGTTCATATTTGACAGCATCGGGAACTGCTGACCATGTAATCGTCGGAAAACTACTGCTGGCGATGACGGCGTTTGGTGTCGGAGAGGTAATCGTGGGCGGGGTATTGACAAAGAAGTCACGCCCAACGCTCCAGTATCCCGCCACTTCCAGCGCGTCGATCGCCCGCACCCAGACGCGGTAACGTCCAATCCCCAGGTTTTCCGGTGGCACAAATGATGTTCCCAGCACACGGATATTGCGGACAAACGAATTGACGCCGGTGCTGAGATTGGATATCCAGACGTCATAGCGAATCGCGCCACTGAGCGCATTCCAGGTGATCTTTGGCCTGGAACTTGGTGTCGTTGCCGGTGGGCCTGTGAGCACCGGTGGTTCGTGATCCAAAACGGCGATGCCGACTGTGCCGTCCACATAGGCAGCGTAGGTTGCTGTAATCGTGACGTTTTGAATTCCATCCAGTTCAGGATCATTGACCGCACTAATAACGAATGTGGCGGATGCCTGGCCTGCCGGAATCGTGACCGAAGAAGGCACCGAGAGTTCCGTCACATCGCTGCTGGTCAGTGCAACCACAAGTGCCTGTCCCAGATTCTCGGTATTGCTGCGGCGAACCGTACCAATGGCCGCGTTGACACCTGCGTTTTCAAGGAAGGACGACTTATCGACCGTGAGCGTCAGCGTTTCGTAGTCAGTGATCGTGATCTCCAGATTTGCAGTAGGGATCAGACTGCTGGTCGCATGGATGCTCGCAGTGCGAGTGCCATCGAGCCTCGCGTTATCATCGACACTCACCAAAAACGTCACACTGTCCAGGCCAGCCGGAATTGTGAAAGTCGGGCCAGACGAGAGCTGCAGCCCCGGATCAACCGTCACAGTCAAAATCATCTCGGCAGACAGATCTGCCTGATCGAGGCGAGACACGGTCACCATAAAGCTGCCTGAGTTTTCTGCAACCACGGGAGTGCCGGTCGTCAGCTTGAGACTGGGCTCCAAATCCTCAACGATGACTGTTCGCGTGATATTCGCACCATAGGCAGGCGCTGAAACGGTGATCACGACTGTCTGGTCACCATCAACAGTGACATCGTCGATTGCGTTGATGTTGAATGTTACGGACGATTGACCAGCCGGAATTGTGATGACCATTGGATTGATCGGGCTCGCCGGATTCTGCTGGTCCCCAATCGTCAGTTCCGACAGATCGTTGCTGCTAAAAGAAACAGGGAAGGGTAACGAAATGTCGGTATTGAACCGAGTCAGTGTTCCGGTCAAAGCTCCCGGGCCAGCCGCTTCAGAAACCTGAGTTTTGTTGATGGTAAATGTGAGTGTTTCCTGATCGAGGACTTCAACATTGTCACTGCCCAGTTCAAATCCGGGAACATTGGCGTTAGCCTGAATTCCGGCAATTCGCGTTCCATCAAGAAGCATGTCGTCGAGAGCATTCAGCGGAATCAGGATCGACGCCTGATTGGCGGGTATGGTCACCGATTGCTGCACACTGATTTCCCCCGGATCACCCGTCAGCGACAAATTGACCAGTTGCGGCGCAAGCCCCAGCGTTTGGATGTCAAGCGACCACGAGAACAGCGTACCAAAGTCCGATTGATTGTCGTCCGTGATTTCCAGTGTCCAGATTCCGGATGGGTTTTCGCCGTTCATGGCCAGCAAGAGGCCTTCAGGACGGAACTTTCCGGTGTAGGGAGCAGCCCCCACAAGAATACTCCCCAGCGCGGCATCGTCAAATGTGGTATTTGTCATCAACGATCCGTTGCCGTTGAGGTCTGTGACCAACTCAACACGAGTCCCTGCCGGACTGATCAGGTAAATATCCAGGTCGGCGAGCCATCCGTGCTGAAGGTTCAGCGTGACATTGACATCGCTGATCCGGGAAGTCTGGTCGGGTATCGCGATCTGTGAGTTGGTCTTGTCATAATCCAGAATCGTCTGCGAGATGTTATTGGAGACCACGTGCTTTGAAGTGTAGGGAAATGGGCCGTCAACATTAGTCCGGAATACCCGTACCTGAGTGGCTCCTGCCCCGGCCGCTTCTGAGATCTGATCCGCGATGATGTCAATACCCATGGTTTCAACGTCCAACACGTTAATTGTGTCCGTGGTGTCCACATAGCCGACGGCAGATGCTGTGATCGTAACAACCTGAGTTCCGTCCAGAATGTTGTCGTCGATGGCATCGAACAACACAGTACCGGATTGTTGCCCGATCGGAATGATGACTTGCAGAGGAACACGGATTTCGGTCAGGTCACTGCTGCTCAGCAGAACAATCGCGTCTCCGGCGGGAAGGGTCTGATGTCGACCCAGCGTAATAAACGCTGGTGAGGCACCCGCACTGAATGAGACCGGTGGGGATGTGAGGGACGTATTCGCCTGGATGACAGTGCCATCCCTGCTGGTCAGCAGCAGCTGACCAGTGATATTCAAATCGATATCAATCAGTTCAGCGACACCAGTGACCAGTGAACTCAACAAAGCTCCCGAGCTGCTGAAGTGGTACAGACTTCCATCCCGTCCGGCTCCCCAAATCGTTCCGTCCGATGCAACGGCCAGAGCATTCACAGGATTGGCAACGTTGACGAACCCTTCAAGTGCCGTCGTCGATGGATTGAATTTTCCGACAGTGGTGCCAGCCACATCTAGGGCATAAAGTTTATCGTCAAGGCCGGCAGCCACATCGCGATATCGGTAGGATGTGGTCGTTAATCCTGGGATGTCGTCACCCCCGATTGCGAAGACACCTTCCGTTGGCGACAAGGTGACATCGACGAATCGCTGGAAAACACCCGAGCGATTGAAGACTTTCAGCTGACCACCGCTGAATTCTCCAACATAGACCTCACCTCCCGCAACGCCGACCCCATACTCGGTGGTTGAAAGTCCGGTATTCCAGGTCGCCGTGACGATCCCGGTGACCGGGTTAATTTCATACATCTGATCGCCAGAAGCTGACGTTACCAGCAACCGATCAGGCCCCGTAATCCCCGAAAGTCCTCCTGAAATATTCACATTGTTGAGGGTGCCGACATTTAAGGTAGCCACGACCCGCCGCTGCTTCGGGTCATACACCGCGATTCGATTTTCAATGTCGTTGTCCAGAGCATAAAGTCGCCCATTCAGCCAGCCCAGTCCGTCCCACCCCGAATCTCCACCGAGATGATGGATATCTTTCACTGCACCCGTGTCGCCATCCAGCTGATAGATCTGATCGTTGCCAATTCCGCCCGCCAGCAGCCAAAGATCGGTTCCATTATACGCCAACCCGTTATTGAAGCCATTGTTCGCGGCGGGGGTAATTGGCATGGGCAGCGTATTCAGGGTTGCACCCGTGATGGGGTCAACTTCAAGGATGTAAACGCCGAACACATCCTTCACAAACAGCCGGGAACCAAGCGCCTTGGTGCCAAAGCGCGTGATCGCACCGGTCGTCAGGTCAAGACGGACAACGCCGAACGGATTGCCAGGCGTACTCTCCATGTCGGAGGCAAAGATATATTGTCCCCATGAAGCTATTCCGCCCATTGCGGGATCGTTGACGTCAGTTGTCAAACCGGAAATTTGAAAATGCTGCCAGGTCGATGCGACCGGATTAAATATCGAAATGAATACGTTTGTCGTGCCGTTGTAAACTGCAATCGTTCCGTTCTGAAGCATCACCAGGTCATGGGCGTTCTCGGTGAGTGGTCGAATTCCGGCTGGCCATGGAATGCTGGTTGTTTTGATGAGTACTCCGTTGTAGTCAAATTGAAGCAGGTTGTCGCCCAGCACAACAAACGTATCGGGAGGAATGGAATCCGTATTGCTCCGAGTCACGGTCAGTGATGCTGCGCCAGGACCTGCATTTTCGCGAACGGAAGCTCGATCGATCTGCACGGACAGTGTTTCGTGGTCAAGTACGCTGACGACCGCAGTTGCGGTCCTCAGCCGACCGAAAATCGTCGCAGTACCCCTGAGCTGGACAATTTGCGTTCCATCCAGCAGCGTGTCGTCAATGACATTAATCTGGAACGTGACCGATGGAGATCCGGCAGGGATTGTGATCGTCGCCGGAACCTGGATTTCTGTGATGTCATTGCTGGTCAGAGTCACGACCAGCGGAGCGGTAATAGGGGTCGTCGTCGGGCGTTTGATCACCGCAGTTGCACCGCCCACATTGTTAACACCTGCATTTTCAGCAACCGGGTTGGGATTTACAATGAATTCAAACAAGAGGCCGGGCGGCATGTCGAACGCTTCTCTGACGTTATTCGAGGCGGCACTTCCACCGTCGAAAGCACTCCAGCCCATCCCGCGTCGAGCGAATGTAGTCCAGATGGCAACTTCGTTGTCGCCACCAGTGATCGCAAGGTCCGCGTTGAGCATCGCGTCGCGAAAATCGAGGTATGTGGGATTTGCAGGCTGCAACTTGAGTGCTTCAACGAACACCTGCATCAACTCCGTGTTGCCTGCACCGCTCGCAAAGTCGTAAATGTCCGGCTCATAACCTTTAGCGGTGATCGACGTTCCGTTTCCGTTAATCATCAACCAGTTCAAGTCCCACAGCGTCGCAGCGATAATCTCGCCATTCGGGTGTGGAAAGGTAAACGCATTGAAATACCCATACGTCTTTGGCGAAATCGTCATGTCAAAGCTGTATGGAAAATCCCTGATGCCGCCGTTGGGATCGTTGAGTGGACTTCCAAGAACGTAGTTCCCTGCGGAATAAGCCCCGAACTGCGTGTCGGATGCCTTCTGCACCATCATCAGTCCCAGAAAGTCGCTCCAACCTTCCCCCATTCCGCGGCTTTGTGCCAGCTGTAGGGCTCCCGAGTTGGCAGGGCCGCCTGTCAGTCGGTTGGTCAGACCGTGACCGAATTCGTGAACGATGATGAAGTTGTCCATGTCACTGTCGCGAGTCGGTGACGTAAACGTGAATTCATACATTTGCATACGCCCGGATATGCCATCCGGCGGCGTGGCAAAATTCGCATTGTTCGTTCCTGACCCGTCCAGAGAATCTGCTTCTACCTGGTCTGCGCCAGCACCCCCATTGCCGTAATTATTATTCTGGAAATTGCCCGAGACTTCGTCAAAGCCATAGTTGTACAGGACATCGTGGATGACGTTGTTCCAGTAAAACAGGTTGACGGTCGCAGCACTTTCATTCGCCTGAGCGCTCTGTCCAGGATTAAACGGGAAGTCAAACAGCAGACCTGCACCGCCGTCCGGTCGTACGCCTCCGGTGTTGTTTGCATCCTTGTCTTCCTGAGCGTTGACGTTGTTGCCTCGAGTGTCTGTGAACTCTGCACCCGCCGCGCCGTTTGTGTCGTGCCAACCAAACGGTGAAGCGTTGACCCCTCGTAATTGCGGATCGACGATTATAGCCGTTGCACGTTCCTGAGGATTTTCAAAAGGAATTTCAACGCCGCGATACGAAGCCTGATTGACCCAGTCCTCCAGGTTCAGGACTTGCCCGGTGCTGGCGCTCACCGCAGCGTCATACCAGCTGCTGCTGTCCGTAGTCTGGATGTTCAACAGCCATGCCAGTTCGACACTGCCGTCATTTTTTGGCACATAGCGCAGTGATGCGGGAATCTCTGCGGCCATCGAGATTCCTGCCGACGAAATCACTGTTTCCTGCGGCGCTGACAATGGCTTTGTGGACAGAACCTGCGGTGTTCCTTCGTAAGTCCAACCCAGCGAAGCGACCATTGCATTCAGAGCCTGAATTGCCGAAAGCTGCGGGTTCGGTGCAGGCGTACTGGTTCCAACGGATGGCAGGATCGACGAACCGACGTTAATGACTTCGCCATTCCTGGCAATGTTGATATTGAGATTGGAATTCACGACCGGAAGGCCGTTCACCACCTGCTGAAAATAGATGTGGGTCACCTTCGAGCCGGAACTCTGGTAGTTGTTCGTGACCTTCAGCGAATTGATATCCTGCACGCTTAGTCCCAGCGCAGCCGAGTTCGCCTGAAGATAGGCTTTCGCGATATCAAGCGGAGCCCCTGGATCCGGCCCAGTCAAAAAGTCAGAATGCGCCTTCAGGCTGATTTGCGGAGCAACCGCCTGGAATTTCGTAAAATCGTTTCCGAGTGAAGTGGATGACAGCAACTCGCGGGATTCGAGCGATTCACTTGCCCACAGCCCGGAACGCTGCCGATTGCGCCCGAATTTTGGTTGATTCTGTCGGGTGACTAAAGACTTCAATGATTCGATAAACGCATTCAAACCGGAACGGCGTTGTGACATGGGTAGCAGAACCTTGTTCAAAGAAGTCTAATCATTTCATCGCACGTTTCGAACATTCTGGAACAAAACGCGCAAGACTGGGACGGATAAAGATCAGGAATTACTACGAATTTCTGGTCAATTACGAATGCCATCAGCAACGTATTCGACCTTACCCAACGCAGAATCATTAGTGCTGAGAATCGGATCATGGGGTGTGAGCGACGACGTCCACAGCCGGATTCCGGTCTCATCTCGGCGACCGCCGAAATCGGAACGACGAGATTCTCACAGATACACACACGACTCAGAAGCAATTGACGCAAAAAAAACGGACTTCTAACGCGATAGTGGCCAAAATAACACGTTTCCCGGTCAAAAACGCCTTATTATGGGAGATTGAACCCGCCTATCGCAACGAAAACTCAAGCCAATCACCGTTTTGTCCCGCAATCGACCACTTCGCAACCCCATGGCGCGAAATCACCGAGCGAAAAAACTGCGGTTTCCTGACCATCGCATCGGAATGCAGTGACCCTCTCAAACAGAAAATACAGTGAACCCCTGAAACCTTACTCAAAATGCAGTCACCGGGAGTAGCTGGGCAAACCTGAACGCCTCAGGATCGGTCGCTTCAATCTTTGGTTTATACTTCGCGCGGCCAGAAATGAGTCCTGCTAGCGGAGCGGCGTGAGCCCTCCGGTACCTCGTTCTGGTATCGGCAAGCTGACGCATGCCGCTCGCCAATTCTCTCACTCATCAGAATCTGGAATCCGCAATCCTCGAAGGCGAGCGGAAGCGGCAGATTAGAGTCTTACTCTGTTTTTTAAGCGCACGGTGCGCGCATGTTTCATAGTCGTGGATCGCTCCGCGATCCAACGCTGGATCGCGGAGCGATCC
>Ga0105048_10004161_pt1 | contig 23655 bp, 21 predicted proteins | sample MAT05_FD_78382 | JGI IMG/M metagenome (GOLD analysis project Ga0105048, IMG submission 78382) | Freshwater microbial communities from Lake Fryxell liftoff mats and glacier meltwater in Antarctica - MAT-05 | ecosystem: Environmental > Aquatic > Freshwater > Ice > Liftoff microbial mat | place...
CGGCCCACCCCGGCCATGAATGCACCTACGACCTGGTGCTGAATTCGGTGTTTGAAGACGCCCAGGCGCTGGACGCCTACCAAAACCATCCTGATCATGCGGCCATCAAGCCCTTCCTCGGCGCCATCCGGCTGGAGCGCCAGTGCATGGACTACACCTTGCCCGCGCCATGACTGAGGGGTCAAACGTGCCGGTGTCCTCGGTGCCCTATGCGATGCGGGTGGTGGTGTCGCGCCCGGCGTTTTGGGGCTGTTTGCTGCTGGGTTTGGTGGTGGGCTGGATCGTGCCGGCGCAGCAGGCGCAGCCCTGGCTGCCCAAGCTGATCATTGGCTGGAACGTCGGGGCAGGGGTGTATCTGCTGTTTTGTGCGTGGCAGATTTTTGGCAAGCCGCGCGCCAGCATGCGCGTGCTGGCGGTGCTGCAGCAAGACGGCATTGCGCTGGAGCTGGCGCTGGCTTTGGGGCTGCTGCTGATGAGTTTGGGCACCATCGTGGCCCAGTTGGTGCAGGCGCAGGAATTTTTTGGGCCGGAGCGCACCGCGCACCAAGTGCTCGCAGGCCTGACCTGGATGACGGCCTGGGCTTTTTCCCAAGCCGTGTTTGCGCTGCACTATGCGCAGCGCTACTTTTTTGCGCAGGTGCAGGGCACGCCAGCGGTGCTGAGGTTTACCGACGGCCGCGCACCCACTTACCAGGACTTTCTGGATGTGTCGGTGGCCATGGGTGTGCTGGGCCGCTCTGGTTCGGCCACCTTGATCAGCCCAGCCATGCGCCGCCTGGGTATGGCGCAGCGGGCATTGGCCGTGCTGTTTAACCTGGCGCTGCTGGTGCTGGTGGTCAATGTGGCCTCTGGCTGGCTGTAGCCTCGCGCATGGCTTCTGCGCCTGACACCCCGGCCAACTCGTCATCCTATGTGTGGCGTGTGTGGCGCAGAAAAACTCGGGCGGGTTGGAGTTTTTAGGAACCCATGAGCCGGATTACGCTGACTTTTTGTACTTTGGCATCATCATTGGCACCTCGGCGCACACTGCCGATGTGAGTCTGAGCAGCCGCGGGATGCGCCGCACCGGCACGCTGCACTGCGTGCTGGCGTTCTTCTTCAACACCACGCTGCTGGCGCTGGCGATCAACATCGCCTCTAGCCTGTTTTGAGTAAGCCTCAGTTCAGGCGCAGCGCGCCGGTGCCAAAGAGCCCAATCAGCCCGATCACGATCAGGTAGATCGCCACGATGTAGTTCAGCAGCCGGGGCATAACCAGGATCAGAATCCCGGCCAGCAGCGAGATCAGTGGGGTGAGGCTAAGGTGAAGGTTCATGGTGTCACTTGCTCAGAAGTAGTTGCAGGATGATGCCGGTGGTGATGGCCAACAGCAGGTAGTCAGCGCCACTTTGCACCCAGTGGTAACCGCGCGGTGGGGCACTCCATTGCCAAGGCAAGGGCGATGCTAAACGCGGTTTGTTGGCGCATGGCGGTTTCTTGGGTATGAATAAGTGGGCGTTTAACGGGTGCTATTCGCGCGGTTCGCCACGCTGGTTGACGGTGACGCTCTTGCCCGGGGGGTCGCTCAGCTGCACATGGTGGTCCATGCCCCGAAAGTTGTAGGTCACGTCCCAGAACTGGGGTGCCGCCTGCCTGGGCACCTCACGGCAGCGCTGTACACCGCGCGTTTGCGCAGGTTGTGGGGCATTGTTACGCCCAACCTGGTTGCCAAGCGCTGCACCGGCGACCACGCCACCGACCGTGGCCAGGTCTTTGCCCGAACCACCGCCCACCTGATGCCCCAGCACGCCGCCCAGAAGGGCGCCCACAATGGCACCCGGCACGTTGGCGTTGTTACGTTGCTCGACCGCAACTTGTTCCTGCTCAATCCAGCAGCGCTGCTCAGGCGGGCCAACCACTGCGCGTACAGACGTCACGCGGGCCTTATACAGGCGCTCGTTGTTGCGGCGGTGAAAGTCGGGCGCGCTGGCAATGGGCTGCGGGGCGTAGCGCTGCGCATCGATGCGGGCGGTGGCGCTCATCGGGCGCACCGATGACGCCCGGTCATTCAGACCCATGGCGCCCAGCGATGGATAGCCCCCTGGCGCAACACGACACAGCGGCCGCCGAATCCGGCGTTGTCACAGACCTCCCAACGTCCGCTCATCACCTCGGCTGAAGACGCGCGGTCGTTGAAGCCGTGGCGGGAGAAATCGAAAATGGGCCGTTGGGTGCTGAATGACCGCCCGCGAAAGTTGTCGTTCTCGTAAAAAGTGACTTGCGCCACGGCTTGGGTAGCCAGTGCCACACCGGCCACGGCCAGGAGCTGCCTCAACGACTTGTTCATGCATTGCTCCTGTAAATGAGGCGTCCAGTTTGGCCCCGTGGGGCGCGTTGGTCTGTGCGGCCGCGAACACAGGGTGCGTGGCAAAGTCTCGAAAAGGAGACGGGTTTTTCGCGATATTTCCTGCAAAATAGGCTATGAGAAAGACTTCTGACACGCCCCGCACCGTTCACCAACTGTTTGACCTTTCCGGGAAAACCGCCCTGGTTCCCGGCGGCTCGCGTGGCTTGGGGCTGCAGATGGCGCGTGCACTGGGCGAAGCGGGTGCCCGCCTGATGTTGCGTGCACGCCTGGCAGATGCGCTGAAAGCAGCCTGCGCTGACTTGCAAAAGCTGGTGCTTGATACCCTGCAGCGCATGGGCGATATTGATATTCTGGTCAACAGCACGAACCTGCGTGGCATGGCTCTGCTCAGCCAACTTGTGGGCAAACACATCACCGGCCAGTGCCTGCTGGTGGAAGGTGGCAGCAGCGCAACTTTGCAACGTTAAGCCCCATGGATGCCACCAACATCACCCTGCCTGGTACCGACTTTGGTGTCGAGATTCCGTTTGTGCGGCACTTGGGCTTTGTGCTCACCGTGTTTGCCGATGGCCAGTCTGAAATTTGCTATAGCCCGAAGCCTGAGCACCTGAACTCCTACAGCGTCACCCACGGTGGTGCGGTGATGACGCTGCTGGATGTGACCATGGCCATGGCCGCGCGCGCCTCGCCCGGGCGCAGTGGCTTGGTCACCATCGAGATGAAAACCAGCTTCATGCGCCCCGCACACGGCGCCTTGACGGCGCGCGGCTCGCTCAAACACCACACCGCCACACTGGCGTTTACTGAGGCCACCGTGTTTGACGAACACGGCAAGGCCTGCGCGCACGCTACCGGCACCTTCAAATACATCCAGCGCCTGCCCACCGGGGTAAAAAGTGTGCACGCGTTCAATCAACCAGGGTGAAACTATGCTGATCCTGCACCATTACCTGATGTCGCCGTTTTCGGAAAAAATTCGTACGGTGCTGGGCTTCAAGCAGCTGGCCTGGCGCTCGGTGATCATTCCCACCATCATGCCCAAGCCGGACCTGCTGGCGCTCACCGGCGGCTACCGTAAAACGCCGGTACTGCAGATTGAGGCTGATATTTACTGTGACACCGCGCTGATCTGCGATGTGCTGGAGCAGTTGGCCCCCACACCCAGCCTGTACCCTGAGCAGGTGAATCCGGCGCTGGCCAGCGTGGTGGCGCAATGGGCCGACAGCGCGCTGTTTTGGGCGGCTATGGGCTACAACCTGCAAAGGTCCGGCATGGATGAATTGTTTGCCGAGTTACCTGCGCAAGCGGTCAAAGACTTTGCCGCTGACCGTTCCGCCATGGCCACCGGGCTGGCGCGCCCGCGCCCGCTGGACGCGACGGTGGCTTACCGGGCTTACCTGCAGCGTCTGGCCCTGATGCTGCAAGGACAGGCTTTTTTGCTGGGTCAAGTGCCCTGCGTGGCAGACTTTGCAGCGTATCACCCGCTGTGGTTCACCCGCACCCAGGTGCCGGGTATGGCCGCTATCTTGCAGACGGTGCCTATTGTGTTGGGCTGGATGGACAGCATGGCTGCCTTTGGGCACGGCGAGATGAGTCGCCTGAGTGCTACAGACGCTATAGCTGTCAGCGCACAGGCCACAAGGGCTGGAGGCCTAAATGATTCAAATTTTCAGGACGATCATGGCATCCCGCTAGGCAGCCTGGTGAGCATTGCCTCTGAGAGCTTTGGCAGCGAACCCACGGTGGGCGTGCTGGTGGAGGCCACCCACAACCACTACACACTGCGCCGCGAAGACGCGCGTGCCGGCGTGCTGCGGGTGCATTTTCCGCGCATTGGTTATGCGCTTAAACGGGAGGTTTCGTGATGCCTTTTAAGCTTTGGTCGATTGGCACTGGCCGCGCCGCAAACGAGACATCGTCTGCACCGGTGTGGCGCTTGATGGCGTTCGATGATCTGCGGGTCTCGGAGTTGTATGCGGCACTGAGCTTGCGCAGCGAGGTGTTTGTGGTGGAGCAGCAGTGCATTTTTCAAGACATGGACGGCGCTGATCCCAAAGCCATGCACCTGCTGGGGGTGCAACAGGGCGAGCTGCAGGCTTACGCACGCTGTTTTGAGGCGGGTGTGAAGTTTCCCGAGGCGAGCTTTGGGCGGGTGCTCACCCGTCAAAGCGCGCGTGGCAAGGGTCTGGGCCATGTGTTGATCGAGCAGGCCATTTCAGCCATCAACCAGGTCTGGGGCCCGCAGGCTATACGGGTTGGTGCGCAGATGCAGCTGACCGACTTTTACGCCAAACATGGTTTTGTGGCTACCGGCACACACTATCTGGAAGATGGCATTGCCCACCTGGAGATGTTGCGCCCAGCCTAAACCGTGGAGTTTCTGGCGCAGGGTAGCAAGATGTCGAAGCGGCTGCCAGTGGGGCCGGCGGTGAATTTGAGGTGCCCGGCCATTTTGTCCACCAAATCGTTCACCATGCTCAAGCCAAAGCCCTGCTTGTCGCTGTCGCCCCTGGACGCGGTATGCATCGGCTCATACAACTGGGCCTGAATGGCTTCTTTCAGGCTGGCACCGTTGTCAAAGACGGTGAGCGCGGCGTAAACGCTGCCTTCGCGCTGCACCAAAACGCCGCCATTCACGACGATCTTCCCGCCGTCTGGCATGGATTCGCAGGCGCTTTTGATCAAGATCAGCAGGATCTGCTGGATGTTGCCGACCGAGCCCTGCACCCAAGAGGCGCGGTTGGGTAGCTCGGAGTTGACCTCGATGTTGCCAGGGATGAGCTGGCGGTGTTGCAGCAGCTGCACCGTGTCACGCACCGCCAGGCTCAGGTCCACTGGCGCCATCGGTGCGTCATGATCGGCTTTGGATAGCGCGTCCACCAGCAGATTGACTGCTCGCGCCACACGTTTGCGCTCCAGTTGCTGCGCTTCTTTGGCCGGCATGGTCTGGGCCGGCAGGCGCTTGTCGGCCAGGCGCCTGCGTGACAGGGCCAGCCCCGCATAGACGCCAAAAGACTGCAGGGTGGGCAACTGGTTTTTGAGGTGGCAGCTCAGCGCCGGTGGCACGGCGCCAGCCAGCACGCCCAGGCAGTGCTGGGCGGTCAACAGAGGCAGCAACACCACTTCGTTGGCGTCCATGACCGCCAGCAGCGGGCTTTGGGTAGCGTCGCCACTGTGGGCGAACACCACCTTGCGCTGCCCCACGCACTGCGCCATGAACGGGTCGAACGTCACGTCAAACGACAGGGGTGTGGCGGCCAGGTGCCGCTCGTTCATCGACACGGGCACCAGCGTTTGCTGGTTGTTGCGCGCCAGCATGACGATGGCGTCTTCAAGCTGTAGCAGCGCGCTGGCGTGCTGGCGCAGCGAGGTGAGCGCGGCATTGGTGCTGGTCAGGTTGATCAATGTCATCGCCATTTCGTTGAGCACACTGCGGTCGAGCACGTCGCGGGCCAGCTCGGCATGAACCGTGTCTAGCGGTTGTGGGCGGGTCACAACCTGACCCGCCGCGGTTGGCGCGCCGGTGCTGGAGATATCCACGCCGAGATCGCGGGCGATCTGCGTCACCTGCAGCGCGGCCTGCTGCACCAAAACGTTGATTTCGTCCGGGCTCAGGCCCTGTTCGGCGGCCCAGGTTGGGGCTTCCAGGCGGGAGTCTGTGGACAGGTCGGCCAGGCGGTGCGCCAGGTGAACCGTGCGCGCCAGCGGCGCAACACCTTGCAGGTGGGGGGCATCGGTGTGGTGGAGGAGCACGCTTTGTGCCATGACACTGCTCAGGTGCCAGTGCTCCAGTAGCCAGGCGCCCGCCTCAGTGTGCGAGATACCCAAAGCGTGCTGCTCCTGCGCGCATAGGCTGGGGTCATCGCGCAGGCCAAAAAGCTCGGTGTAGTTCTCGGGCACGGCCGCCAGCAAGGCCAGGCGACCGACATCGTGCAGCAAACCGGTCAAGTAGGCATCTTCGGATCCGATGTCACCTTGGCGCTCCGCCAGGGTGCGCGCCAGCACCGCCACGGTCAGGCTGTGTTTCCAGAAATAGCGCAGGTCAATCGCGCCAGTTTGACGGAAGGCGTTGACAGTCTGAAACACCGACTCGCTGATCACCAGCACCTTGATCAGCGCCATACCCAGGGTGCTGGTGGCCTGCAGCAGGGTGAGGGACTGGTCGTGGGCACGGTAATAGGCGGCGCTGCTCGCCACCGACAGCACCTTGGCAGCCAAACCGGTGTCGCTGGCAATCAGCTCGGCCAACTCTGCCATGCCCGAGTCGTCCGACTGGCACAACACCATCAGGCGCATCAGCGTCTGTGGCGGGCTGGGCAGGCGCGCAACCAGCAGCCGCTGGCGAATGTCTTCAGGCGGTAGGTTCACAAAAAGCCCCTTGGTTAACGCTGCGAAGTGCCCTGGAGCCTGGTCTTTTTATACCAAATCACCTCTCACTTGGGTTCAGCTTACCTATAGATTGTCGGCTCAGACTGGAGCGCACCTAAGCGCAATGTTTACAAAGATGGTAAGTGATTGTTAACGACGTCCGGTCAGTTGGCTTGCCCTACCGAACTCTTACGGTGGCTCTGCTGGCTGCCAAGCAGGTTCATCAGTGCACTTTGCTGCATGGGGCGGTGGTAGTAGTAGCCCTGGATGGTCTGGCAACCGGCTCGCTCCAGGTAGCGCTTTTGCACCTCGGTCTCAACGCCCTCGGCCACCAGTTTCAGGCCCAGCCCCTTGGCAATGGAGATGATCGCCAGCACCACCGGGAACTGCAGGCTGTCGTCTTCAATCGGCATGACGAACGAACGGTCGATTTTGAGCACATGGATCGGGAAGCGGTGCAGGTAGGCGAGCGATGAATACCCGGTGCCAAAGTCGTCAATGGCCACCCGCACGCCCAGCTGGCAGAGTTTGTGCAGCTGCTCAATGGCCGCCTGCGGGTTGCGGATACAGATGTTTTCGGTGACTTCTACCTCCAGTTGCGAGGGCGCAATCTGGTGCCGCTCCAGCGTGCTTTTGAGCTTGTCGTAAAAATCACCACGGTCCAGATAGTGTGGTGAGAGGTTGATGCTCAGGTAAGGGCGTTCATCGCAAAGCGTGTTCCAGGCCAGCAGGTCGCGGCAGACGGCCTCCAGCATCCAGTCGCTGATGTCAATGATCAAGCCGCTTTCTTCGGCAAACGGCAAGAAGGCACCCGCCCCCAAAAAGCCGCGCTGCGGGTGGTTCCAGCGCATCAGCGCCTCGGCCCCCATCACCCGGCCCGTTGCCACATCCACCTGCGGTTGGTAATACATTTCCAGCTCGCCCAACGACAGCGCCAGGCGCAAGCCGCTTTCCACCGAGATCTGCTCGCAGCTCTGGCTGAGCATGGACAGCTCGAAAAACGTGTAGCCGTTGCGGCCCTGGGACTTTTTGGCGTGCATGGCCAGGTCCGCGTTGCGGATCAGGTCGTCCACACGTTCGCCGTCTTTGGGGTAGACCGCCACACCAATGCTGGCGGTGATGTGGATGACCTGGCCACCCAGTTCAAACGGCGCACGCAAAGCGTCCAGAAACGCCTGCGCCACTCGGGTGGGGTCTTGCACAGGGTCGAGTTCGGGCAGCACCACATTGAATTCGTCTGCGCCAAAACGTGACAGGGTGTCGCTGTGGCGCAGGCAGCTTTTCAGGCGCGCGGAGGCTTGCTGCAGGAGCACGTCGCCCAGCTGGTGGCCAAGCGAGTCGTTGATAACCTTGAAACGGTCAAGGTCAACAAACATCACTGCCAGCCCGACGTTTTTGCGCTTGGCTTGCAGCAGGGCCAGACTCAGCCGGTCCTTGAACAGCACGCGGTTGGGCAGGTCGGTCAGCACGTCGTAATAGGCCTGGTAGGCAATCAGTTCGTCAGCGCGTTTGCGTTCGGTGATATCACGCGCTACGCCGTAAATGCCCAGATTCTCCTGGGCTTGCGAATCGTCCTCGACAGGCATGATCTGGGTGGCCAGCGGCACACTCATCAGCTCCACACTGAAGACCCGTCCCTGGTCACCGGCATGGTTGGTTTTCAGCCGCAGTTCCAGGCTGCGTGACCAGCGCTGGTGCTGTTGCCCATCGCTGAAGACATAGTTGGCGCGCTCCAGGTCACGGCTGTGCACCAGTTCGGCGTAATGTTTGCCAATCAGCTCTTCAGCGCTGAAACCCAGCAAAGCTTGAATGCGGTGGTTGACAAAGGTGATTTGGCCCAGGTGGTCCAGCGTGAAGATGATGTCAGGCGAGCTGTCCACCAGGTAGCGATAAACGCGCTCCGAGCTTTCCAGCTGGGCGGCAATGAGCTTGTTTTCAGCAGTCAGGCGGCGCTGTTGCAGGGCATTTTGAACCGCCTTGAGAAGTTCTTCGCGCGGGTAGGGCTTGCGCAGGTAATCGTAGGCACCGCGCCGCAGGGAGCCGATGGCGGCCTCAATGCCGCTGTCGCCGCTGGTGATGATCACGTTGGCATCCATCTGGTGCACGTTGATGTAGTCCATGACGTCGTGGCCGGTGACCTCTGGCATGCGCAGGTCCAGGATGACCAGGTCAAATGGCCCGCTGCTTAGGCGGCTGATGGCCTCGGTGCCGTTTTTCGCGGTGGTCAGCGTGAAGCCCCGGTTTTTGAGCAACTCGCACAGGCTCTCCAGCAGGCGGGGCTCGTCGTCCACCAGCAGCAGCCGGGGTGTTTGGTGTGGGATTTGGGGGGCTTGCGGGCCGCGTGTGCCTAGTGCGAAATCCAACTGCATAGCGTCGTTGTTGCTCATGAGACCAGAGTTTTGGTGTTCCGCCCTGGCAGCAGAATATCAAAACTGGTGCCCAAAGCAGAACTTTGACAGGTGATGGAGCCCTGCAACTTCTGTACCAGACCGTGCACGATGTTCAGACCCAAGCCGCGGTTGTCTCCTCGCTTGTTGCTTTGCACCGGCTGGAAAAGTCTGGCCACCACTGTGTCAGGCAGGCCAGGGCCACAGTCCTGGATGCGCAGAGCAAAATAGGGCACGCCAGCGCGTTGGACAACGCCATTGTTGATGACCTCAATGCGCCCACCCTCAGGCATGGCCTCGACAGCGTTCTTGATGAGGTTCACAAAAATCTGCTTCACCATGCCGGTGCTGCCGAAGATGTCGCTGGACTGCTGCGGCAACACCGCCGATATCTGCACCGACGCTGGCAGAAACTTGCTTTCCCGAAACAGCCGGACGATGTCGCTGATGACCTTGTTAACGTCGATCATCTCCTCGGTGGCAGTTGGCGTCACCCGGGCAAATTCCTTGATGATGCCGCCAACACGGTCGATTTCCTCGTTCAGGATGGACAACTCGTAGCCCAAGGGCTCTTGCCGGGCCAGCTTGTCATCGAGCACGCCCAGGTAGTTTTTGATGATCGACAGCGGGTTGTTGGCCTCATGCACGATCTTGCGGGCGTTTTTAAGGTGATCTTCCTGCACGCTGGCAATGCGCCGGTCGATCTCGCTGCGGTTCTGGCTGGCTTCGGCCAGCGCCCGTGCGGCCTGGTTGCCAAACGCCTGCAGAAATTTTTCCTGGCCTTGCAGTTCTTCCTTGCGCCAGCCCTCCAGCCCGGCGACCAGCAGGCCCAGGCAACGCTTGCCGACAAGCAGCGGCAAACACAGCAGGCAAGCGGCATTGAAGGCGCGCAGGAGTTGCTCTTCGGGCATCGTCAGGCTGCTGGCACGCTCCAAAAAGGCCAGTTTGTTAGACAGCACCGCATCTGCCAGGCCACCTTTGTCCAGGGTGATGGAGAACCCGGCCAGACGTTGGCGCTGTTCGCCCACGGCAGATCCAACCAGGGTGCGGCCGGTGCTGTTGAGCAGAAACACCGCCGTGTCGTCCAGGTTAAACAGCATGCGGGCGTTTTGCCGGATACTTTCCAGCAACTGGCCCTCACCTTTTTGGCGGGCAAAGACCTGGGCGAGTTCGGCGGTCAGGGCACGGTTGCGTATTTCATCTGCCAGGCGCTGCTGCACCGGGTTGATGGGTGCTGCTTCGGCGGGGGGCTGCGGCGCGGCCACGGTTTCGGGCAAGCCCGAGAGATCAATGCCCAAGTGTTCGGCGGCCTGCATCACCTGCGCTTCGCAGCCCTGGTAGATCTCCAGCAGTTCAGCGTCGCTGATCTGGCAGACGGCACCTACCTCGGCGGGTAGCGGCGTGCCCCGCGGGTGGTCACTGAGAAGGTGCGCCAGATGCACCAGTCGAACCAGTGGGTGGGCGGCGCTGACGCGCGCCGGGTCTTCGTGGTGGTAGAGCACCGCGTCGGCGAGGAAAGAGTCCATTTCCCAACGTTCGATCAGCCAGGCACCGGCCTCAGCGTGCGAAATATGCAGGCTCTTTTGTTCGGTGTCGCACAAATGGTCGTGGTCGGGGGTGAAAAAATTCAGGCGGTAAATGTCAGGGGCGGCTGCCAGCAAGGCCAGCCGACCCACATCGTGCAACAAGCCGGCCAGGTAGGCTTCTTCAACCTGCGGATACTGCATCGCTTTGGCCAGACCACGCGCCAACACCGCAGCGGTGAGCGAATGCTTCCAGAAAGCGCGCAAATCAGAGCCGCCGGTGTGGGGAAAGCCATTGAAGGTTTGAAACACCGATTCGCTGATCAGCAGTGACTTCACCAGATCGGAGCCCAGCACCGCCAGGGCCTGCGCCAGGTTCACTTGACGACCACCGCGCTGGTAGGCTGCGCTGTTGGCCACGCGCATGACCCGGCCGGTCATGCCTGGGTCGTTGGCGATCAGCTCAGCCAGTTCGGTCACCCCTGCTTCATCGGACTGGCACAGCTCAATCAGCTTGATCAGAATCTGCGGCATGGCCGGCAGGCGCGCCAGCAGCAAGCGGTTCCGGATGTCATCAGGCTGAAGAGGATTCACAGACAACTCTTATGGATAAGGCGCCCTTTTGAGGCCCCCGGGTTAGTTCTTGCACGCAACGATCAGGCCAATATACCAGCCTTTTGTGACTTATTGCACGCTCGGCGAGTCGCCAAGTTGACTTGCATCAAGGCTGAAGCCAGCATTGAGGTTACAGGAATTGCTATCAAAATATGTTCAGTCTGTTTCTTGCGGCAAAAACACACAGCTTGGCTCCAACGACGGTATCGGTGCTGGCGCTGTCCACGTTGCGCATAAACTACGCAGGCAGTTCTACATCAGCATCAAGACAGGGGCCAACACATGCCGATCCAGTGGCGAGAGCAATTCAACGTCGGTAACGATCTGATTGATTCGGATCATCAGTACCTGCTGGAGATCATCAACAAGGCCGAACGCAGCCTGTCGGGACAGCACCACCATCAACTCACGCCGTTGCTCGATGAGTTGGCCCGCTATGGCAAGGCGCATTTTGAGCGCGAAGAACTCATCGCGCGCGCCGTAGGCTACCCCAAAGCGGAACAATTGCACATCTCCCACGAGCAACTGGTGGCCAAGCTGGTGGAGTTTTGTGGTGAGATGGACACGGTCTGGACCGAGCAAAGCATCGCTGCTTTCACTGGCTTTCTGCGCGACTGGCTGCTTAACCATGTCATCAAGGAAGACATGCTGATGAAGCCCTGGCTGATCAAACACTCGCCGCGTTTTGACCCGCGCTGAAGACGCCCAGACTGTCAGGTGCCTTGTGGCACACTCGCGAACCTGTTTGTTAGCGGCCAGTTTTTCGACTGGCTTTGAAGTGAGTTATGCAAAAAATCATCGCGCAGATCGCGCAAGAAATCCGGGTTCATGAGCATCAGGTGGCAGCCGCCATCGAACTGCTCGACGGTGGCGCCAGCGTGCCCTTTGTGGCTCGCTACCGCAAGGAAGCCACTGGCGGGCTGGACGACATTCAGCTGCGTGAACTGGATGCGCGCCTGGCCTACCTGCGCGAGCTGCGCGACCGCCGCGCAGCCATCATCAAAAGTATTGACGAGCAGGGCAAACTGACCCCAGCGCTGCTGGCCGCTTTGAGCGCCGCACCCACTAAGCAGGAGTTGGAAGACCTGTACCTGCCGTTCAAGCAAAAGCGCCGCACCAGGGGCCAGATGGCGCGGGAGGCGGGCATTGAGCCACTCGCCGAAAAGCTGTTTGCCAACCCGGCACTGGACCCGACGGTGGAAGCGCAGGCTTTCATCAAAGCTGAAAAAACCGAGGCGGGTGACGACTTCACCACGCTGCAAGCGGTGCTGGACGGCGTGCGCGACATTCTGTCGGAACGCTGGGCCGAAGACGCTGCGCTGGTGCAAGACCTGCGCGGCTGGCTCTGGGCCGAGGGTCTGTTCAAGAGCACGCTGATGCCTGGCAAGAACGAGTCCGACGCTGACGTGGCCAAGTTTCGCGACTATTTTGATTACGACGAACCGATTGGCCGCGTGCCCTCGCACCGGGCGCTGGCGGTGTTTCGTGGCCGCAGTCTGGAGATTCTGGAGGCCAAACTGGTGCTGCCAGAGCCGCCTGTCGTGGCCCCCTCTGCATCGGGGAAATTTATACAAAATCAGCCTCTAGCCCATACAGAACAAGCGCCAGTAGCTACAAAGACAAGAGCGCTACAGCCGCCATCCCTGGCAGAAGGGCGCATCGCGCACAAGCTGGGCTGGAGCTACAAAGGCCGTGCAGCCGATGATCTGATCCGCAAATGTGTCGCCTGGACCTGGCGCGTCAAGCTCAGCCTGTCTACCGAGCGCGATTTGTTTGCGCGCCTGCGCGAAGCCTCCGAGGCGGTGGCGATCAAGGTGTTTGCCGACAACCTGCGCGACCTGCTATTGGCCGCGCCCGCTGGCCCGCGCGTGGTGCTGGGGCTGGACCCTGGCATTCGCACCGGCGTGAAAGTGGCGGTGGTGGATGCCACCGGCAAGCTGGTCGACACCACTGCGGTGTACCCGCACGAGCCACGCAAAGATTGGGAGGGCTCGCTGCACACGCTGGCCAAACTGTGTGAGAAACATGGCGTGAACTTGATCGCCATTGGTAACGGCACCGCCAGCCGCGAGACCGACAAGCTTGCCGCCGACCTCATCAAATTAATGGAAAAACGGCCTCTAGCCCAGACAGAACAAGCGCGAGCAGCTATTGAAAAAGTAGTGGTTTCAGAAGCCGGTGCGTCGGTTTATTCGGCCAGCGAATTTGCCTCGCAAGAAATGCCCGACATCGATGTGAGCCTGCGCGGCGCCGCCAGCATTGCCCGGCGCTTGCAAGACCCGCTGGCTGAGCTGGTGAAGATTGACCCAAAAAGCATTGGCGTGGGCCAGTACCAGCACGATGTGAACCAGAGCGAACTTGCCAAAACCCTGGACGCGGTGGTGGAAGACTGCGTGAACTCGGTGGGCGTTGACCTGAACATGGCCAGCGTGCCGCTGCTCAGCCGCGTATCGGGCCTGAGCGCCAACGTGGCTAAAGCCGTGGTGCGCTGGCGCGAGGCGAACGGCGCCTTTGCCAGCCGCCAGGAACTGCTCAAAGTCACCGGGCTGGGGCCCAAGGCGTTTGAGCAATGTGCGGGTTTTCTGCGCATTCGCGACGGCGCCAACCCGCTGGACATGACCGGCGTACACCCGGAAACCTACCCGGTGGTGGAGCAGATCATGACTAAGACCGGCAAACCCGTAGTTGAGCTGATGGGCCGCGCCGAGATGTTGAAAGCCTTGCGCCCGGAGCTGTTTGCCAACGACAAGTTCGGCGTGATCACTGTCAAAGACATTCTGGCCGAGCTGGAAAAACCCGGCCGTGACCCACGCCCGGACTTCAAAGTGGCGCGTTTTAACGACGGCGTGCAAGACATTCGCGACCTGGTCGAGGGCATGGTTCTGGAAGGCACGGTGAGCAACGTGGCCGCTTTTGGTGCGTTCATTGACCTGGGAGTGCATCAGGATGGGTTGGTGCATGTGAGTCAGTTGGCACACAAGTTTGTCAACGACGCGCGCGAGGTGGTCAAAACCGGTGACATCGTCACCGTGCAGGTGGTCGAGGTGGATGTGGCGCGCAAGCGCATTGCCCTGACCATGAAGCTGGGTGCCCCACCGGTGCGCAGTGGCGGTGCGGGTGACAACCGTTTTCAGGCGGCCAACCCGCAGCAGCGCCATCGCCCGGGTGCGCTACCCGCGGGCGGGGCGGGCCGGGCGGCAGGTGCGAATACGCCACAATCCACAGCCATGTCATCTGCATTTGCCAAGCTCAAGGGGCTCTGAAGCCAAAGCGTCATGGACCCCGCAACACTTTTGTCGTCGCGCTTTGTCATGCCCAGCCGTCCCAAGGCGGTGGCCTTGCTGCTGCTGGAGCTGGCCCGGCCCGAGCCGGATTTGCGGCGCATTGACCAGCTGGTCAGCTCTGATCCGGCACTGGCCATGCGGCTGCTGCAGGCGGCCAATGCCAGCTATTTCAAGCTCGCCGGGCAGGTGCATGGGGTCAGTGAAGCGCTGGCGGTGCTGCGGCTCGGGCAGGTGCAGTCGATGGTGGTCTCGGCCGCATCGGTGGCAACGTTTCAGGGCGGGCCCGGCTTTGATATCACCCAGTTTTGGGCCTACAGCCTGGACTGCGCCAAGGTGGCGCGCTCACTGGCCGGCTTGGTGCGGCAAAACCACCAGGCGGCTTTCACCTGCGGGCTGATCCATGCGGTGGGTGAGCTGGCCATGCGCTCCGGCCTGGCGCAAACCATCGCGCTGGATGAGCGTGTCAAGCCGCTGGATCTGAAGCGCGCGCGGGCCGAGCGCAAGGCGTTTGGCTTTTGCTACACCGAAGTCAGTGGCTGGCTGACCCGCCAGTGGCATTTGCCGCCGCTGATCCAGAACGCCTTGCTGCACGCGCATGAGCCCTTTGCCAAAGAGGGGTTTGAACCGCTGGCCGGCGTGGTGCACCTGGCCGTGTGGCGCGCCCGCGCCCGTCACGCGCGGCTGTCTGAGAACGCCATGACGGTGGGCTTTCCGTCGTTGGTGGCTGAGGTGATGGGGCTGGACATTGACCTGGTGCTGCAGCAAGACCCGATTGACTGGTCGCTGCAAGAGCCTGGGCGCCCGCTGATTTAGCCTGCTGGTTGCACCCAGGCCAGCGCCTGTGACTTGAGTCTGCTGGCGGCGCTGGCGTTAACGGGTGCGATTCAAACGGATGTGACATCCTGAAGACATCAAGATCTCACGTCAACCCCGGCGCAGCGCACCAAACCCGGCACGGCGACTGGGTCATGCGCATGCGGCCTCTAGGTGAAAACACACGCGAAACTGCAGGGATCAAGACGCCCCCGACTGTTGGCGCGCGCCTTTCACCCCGAAGCCCGGTCGCTCAACCCAATCACCGTGCCTCGCTCCGTCTGGGTCAGAATTTCTGCTGTCAACGATTCACCCCCCATTCGCACCATATCCAATGCAGGCAACTTTTGACTCGCCCCCTGCCAGCGCACCAAAACGCTCGCAAAAATCAGTCGGGTGATGCGCTTTGCGTAGGTTAAGGAGGAGACCGCGCAGCGGGCGGGGGACACGTAGCAAAGCGCATCGCCCGGCTGATTCAACAACCACGGTGATATCTGCCTCGACCAAATAGACGCATCTGAGGTCAACATCACTTTGAATCGCACCCGGCGTTAGCATCCTGCCATGCTCCCGCGTTTATTCCCCACGCTCCAGGCGAGCGACCCTGTTGCGACGGCACTGACGCCCACGCTGCTGGGCGTGCTGGCGGGCAGCGCATTGCAGGTGCAGCAGGGGGTGCTGTGGTCGGGCAAAGTTTATATGCTTTTAGTGCTTCTAGCCCTTATGGCATGTGCGCTAACAGCTATCTTTAAAAGAGTAAATAGACACCTGGCCCAAGGCCCGGCAAGTAGCGCAGAAATGGGCGCAGCAAACGGCTTGGCGCGCAGCGGTTCCTATCTTCTGATCGTTGCACTGCTGGTGTTTGGCGCGACGGGTTGGCGTGCCGCTGCCTTTATCAGTACGGCGCTTGTCCCGGCGCTGGAGGGTCGCGACATTCAGGTCACCGGAGTTGTGGCCAGCTTGCCGCAGCCCTTTGAGGGTGGTGTGCGCTTTGGGTTTGATGTGGATGCAGCCACCCTCAATAGCCAGAACGTGACCTTGCCAAAACGGCTGGAACTGGCCTGGTATGCCGGCGTCTGGGGCCGCAGCGACGCCACGGGTGAGTCGGCTGGCGACCTGCAACGCGCACCGCAGCCGGTGCAGGCCGGTGAGCGCTGGCAGATGACGGTGCGCCTGAAAGCCCCGCACGGCGGTATCAATCCTTTTGGGTTTGACTATGAGTTGTGGCTTTGGGAACAAGGCGTGCAAGCCACAGGCTATGTGCGCGCGTCGCGCCATGACCCGGCACCGCAACTGCTGGAATCAACCTGGCAGCACCCGGTGGACCGCTGGCGCCAGCGCGTGCGAGAGCGAATTTTTGCCAGCGTCGCTGAGGCCAATGCTGCCGGGGTGATGGCCGCGCTGGTAACGGGCGACCAGCGCGCCATTGAGCGCGCTGATTGGAGTGTGTTTCGCGCCACCGGTGTGGCCCACTTGATGAGCATCTCTGGCCTGCACATCACCATGTTCGCCTGGCTGGCTGCGGCGCTGGTGGGCGCTGGCTGGCGCTGCTCCGGGCGGCTGTGCCTGCGTTTGCCCGCGCCCAGTGCCGCGTTGATCGGCGGGGTGTTGCTGGCGGCTGGCTATGCGCTGTTCAGCGGGTGGGGCGTGCCCGCGCAGCGCACGGTGCTGATGCTGGCCACGGTGGGCGCGCTGCGCCTGGCCGGGGTGCGTTGGCCCTGGCCGCAGGTGTGGTTGCTGGCCTGTGCGGTGGTGGTGGCGGCAGACCCGTGGGCGCTGTTGCAGGCTGGGTTCTGGCTGAGTTTTGTCGCGGTGGGGGTGCTGTTTGCTTCTGATTCAGGAGCTACTGACGCAAGCGATAAAAGGGCTAGAGGCCGATTTCTCTCATTATTGCGCGAGCAATGGGTGATCACCCTGGCGCTGACCCCACTGGTACTGCTGCTGTTTGGTCAGGTGTCGGTGGTGGGTTTGTTGGCCAACGCCATCGCTATTCCGTGGGTGACTTTGCTGGTGACGCCTTTGGCCATGCTGGGCACGCTGGTGCCGGGTGTGTGGAGCCTTTGCGCTTGGGCGGTGCAACTCATGGCTGGGCTGCTGCAGGCGCTGGCGAGCTGGCCCTGGGCGGTGCTGTGGCTGCCGCAGGCACCGGTGTGGGCAGGTGCAGTCGGTGTGTTGGGCGGCGCGCTGCTGGCGCTGCGTTTGCCCTGGAGCCTGCGTCTGGCGGGCTTGCCGCTGCTGCTGCCGGTGCTGCTTTGGCAGGCACCGCGGCCACCAGCAGGCGAGTTTGAACTGCTGGCGGCTGACGTGGGGCAGGGCAGTGCGGTGCTGGTGCGCACGCAAAAGCACGCGCTGCTGTTTGACGCAGGCCCGCGCTTCAGCGTTGAGAGCGACGCCGGACAACGGGTGCTGGTGCCGCTGCTGCGTGCCTTGGGCGTGCAGCTCGACACGCTGGTGCTGAGTCACCGCGACAGCGACCACGTTGGCGGCGCGCCTGCGGTGCTGCACATGCAGCCGCGCGCCCAGTTGCTCAGTTCTATAGAAGACAACAACGTTTTGCAGACCCTGCGCCCCGCCGCGCGCTGTGTGGCGGGCCAGCGTTGGCAGTGGGATGGTGTGGACTTTGAGATGCTGCACCCGCAGGCGGGCGACTATGGTGTGGTGAAAAAGACCAACGCCATGAGCTGCGTGCTGCGCATTGCCAGCGCAACCCAGGCCGCCTTGCTGACCGGCGATATCGAGCAGGCGCAGGAGGCCGAGTTGGTTCAGCGGCTGGCACCAGCGCCGCCGCTGACGCCGTCAGCGCAAAGCGGTTTGCACGCGGACGTGTTGTTGGCACCACACCATGGCAGCCACTCGTCGAGCAGCGATGCTTTTCTGGACGCGGTGCAACCGCGAATCGTGCTGCTGCAAGCGGGATACCGGAACCGGTTTGGGCATCCGCATGGCCCTGTTTTGGTGCGTTATGCCAATCACGGCGCAAGGGTGATTGACACGCCCCACTGTGGTGCCATCACCTGGCAATCCTGGCAAGCGGATGCGGTGCGCTGCGAGCGCCAAGTGCACCAGCGGTATTGGCAGCATCAGCTGCCGTGACAACATGGGGCGCCCTGTGCATAAAAACGCCTCTTCACCCATGGTGGCTGGCCCAAACCTTGCTATCCTTTCATCAGGAGAAGATATTCATGCAGAAATTTGACGAGATGTACACACAGTTGCCCTATGAGTTTTTCACCCATGGCGCGCAAATCCGCGATCACTACAAAATTTACGACGAGTGGCTGGCCCAGCAACCCGGCGACATGATGACCAAGCGCCGAAAAGAGGCGGAAATGATCTTTCGCCGCGTCGGTATCACGTTTGCCGTCTATGGCGACAAGGACGAAGATGGCTCAGGTACAGAGCGGCTGATTCCGTTTGACCTGATTCCTCGCATCGTGCCGGCCAGTGAGTGGCGCATGCTCGAAGCGGGCCTGACACAGCGCGTGAACGCCCTGAATCGCTTCCTGCACGACATCTATCACGAGCAGGAGATTCTGAAAGCCGGGCATATTCCGCGCGAGCAAATCGAGCAAAACGCCCAGTTCCGTCCCCAGATGATGGGCGTGGATGTGCCCAACAACGTTTATTCGCAGATTTCCGGCATCGATATGGTGCGTGCCCCCGATGCCAAGGGCAATGGCGAGTATTACGTGCTTGAAGACAACCTGCGCGTGCCGTCAGGCGTGAGCTATATGCTGGAAGACCGCAAGATGATGATGCGGCTGTTCCCCAACCTATTTGGCAGGCACCGCGTGGCACCCATTGCGCATTACCCCGACCTGCTGCTGGAAACCCTGCGCGAGAGCAGCCCGGCCACCACGGCCGAACCCACGGTGGTGGTGCTCACCCCCGGCATGTACAACAGTGCCTATTTCGAGCACGCCTTTCTCGCCCAGCAGATGGGCGTGGAACTGGTGGAAGGGCAAGACTTGTTTTGTAAAGACAACTTCTGCTACATGCGCACCACCCGTGGCCCGCAGCGCGTGGATGTGATCTACCGCCGTGTTGATGACGACTTTTTGGACCCCACCGTGTTCCGTCCCAAGTCCACTTTGGGCTGCGATGGCCTGCTCGATGTGTACAAGGCCGGCCATGTGAGCATTTGCAATGGCGTGGGCACCGGCGTGGCGGACGACAAGTCCATCTACCCCTTCGTGCCAAAGATGATCGATTTCTACCTGGGCGAAAAGCCAATCCTGAACAATGTGCCCACCTACATGTGCCGCAACAAGGACGATCTGGCCTATGTCATGGCCAATATGAAAGACTTGGTGGTGAAAGAAGTTCACGGCGCTGGCGGCTACGGCATGCTGGTGGGCCCGGCCTCGACCAAGGCTGAGGTGGAAGACTTCAAAAAAGCCGTGGCGGCCAACCCGAGCGGCTATATCGCCCAGCCCACGCTGAGCCTGTCGAGCTGCCCGACCTTTGTGGAAAGCGGCATTGCGCCGCGCCACATCGACTTGCGACCTTATGTGCTCAGCGGCAAGACGGTGCAGATGGTGCCCGGTGGCCTGACCCGCGTGGCGCTGAAAGAAGGCTCGCTGGTGGTCAACTCTTCGCAAGGTGGCGGCACCAAGGACACCTGGATTCTGGAAGACGACCGCTCTGCGGCAGACCATGCGGCGCAAGTGCCGACGCAATCGCAGACGCAGTCGCAAAGTTCGTCCAGCACCACCGCTGCCTAGCGCTCTGAGCGCCAACGCTCCCCAAGAAAGATATTTATGCTGTCACGCACCGCCGACCACCTGTTCTGGATGAACCGCTACACCGAGCGGGCGGAAAACACCGCACGCCTGCTTGATGTCAATTACCAAACCTCGCTCTTGCCGCAGTCAGACGCCGTCGCGCTGGCGGGCTGGCAGGGCCTGCTGTCGATCAGCGAGCTGATGGATGCCTACAAGGAAAAGCACGGTGAAGTGAGCGCCAAAGAGGTCATGGACTTCATGGTCAAGGATGAGAGTAATCCGTCTTCGATCATGTCGTGCCTGACTGCAGCCCGCGAAAACGCCCGTGCCGTGCGGGGTGCGCTGACCACCGAGGTCTGGGAAACCCTCAACCAGACCTGGCTGGAAGTCAAGCGCAAGGTCAAAGACGGTGAGTTTGAGCAAGACCCGGCGGAGTTTTTCGACTGGGTGAAGTTTCGCTCGCATCTTTCGCGCGGGGTGACGGTGGGCACCATGCTGATGGACGAGGCGCTGCATTTCATGCGCTTGGGCACCTTCTTGGAGCGCGCCGACAACACGGCGCGGCTGGTGGATGTGAAGTTTTATGCGGTGGAAAGCGACTTTTACGGCACCGCCAACGAAAAGGACCAAGAGTACGATTTCTACCACTGGAGCGCCATTCTGCGCAGCGTCAGCGGCTTTGAGGTGTATCGCAAGGTGTACCGCGACGTGATCAAGCCCGAGCGGGTGGCCGAGCTGCTGATCCTGCGCCAGGACATGCCGCGCAGCCTGCACGCCTGTCTCAACGAGGTGGTGGGTAACCTGGGTATGGTGGCCAATGACGCCTCCAGCGAAACCCAGCGCCGCGCCGGCAAGTTGCGTGCGGAACTCCAATACGGTCGTATCGATGAGATTCTGGCGACCGGCCTGCACGCCTATCTGACGCAGTTTCTTGACCGCGTCAATGACCTGGGTGCCCACATCAGCCGTGACTTCCTGATGCCTACCCCGGTTTAGAGGGGATGTGACCGGCGAGGTACTCGCAAATCAGCCCGCTCCCTCGGCAGATTGCGGCCTGGCTGGGTCGGCTGAGTGTCACAACCGCACCCTGATTTACTGCTGAATTTGCCAGCGGAATCTGGTGGGCGAACACCTCATCCGCCTGCTGGGGCATCCGACCCACAACGGCTGGCGGCAGAAGGGGTTGAGACCGAATTGCAGGTCATCCAGCTGCATGCCATGGGTTGCGACGAGCCTATTTTCACGCCCGTTGAGTGCTTCAGCGCTGGAGCAGCATGTGTTTCACGGGCTTGCCTGGGTCGACCAAAGGCGCGCCATTGTTTGACCGGCCGCCCTGTGCGGGCTGATTTCGTGGCAATAATGGGGAACAGGAGTTTTCCGCCATGCCGACCCAAGATTTGAACCGCGAACTAGACGCTGCCCGTGATGCGGGGCCAGTCAAGGACATTGTGATTCCCCCCTGCCCGCAATTGCTGGTGCAGTTGCAAGACGAGTTGTCCCAGGCCGACCCCAACCCGCACCGGGTGGCAGAGATTGCCGGGAACGATGTGGCCATGGCCGCCGCGCTGATCAAAATCGCCAACAGCTCACTTTACGCGCGGCGCGAGCCCGCGCGCTCGGTGGCGCAGGCGATTGCCATGCTGGGCGTCAAACCCACCGCAACCATACTGACCGGTTTTTTGCTGCGCAACGCGATTCACATCGACCCGACGCTAATCGAGCACTTCTGGGAGTCATCCATCCGCCGTTCGCTGGCAATGGGGCACATTGCCCGGCAGATGTATGGGGTGGACGTGGAGATGGCGAAGACCTGCGGGCTGTTTTTCCATGTGGGTATCCCGGTGATGCTGCAAGGCGTGCGCGGTTACAGCGGCACGCTGATCGAGGCCATGGCGCGGCGCGACCGCACCTTTGTGCAGACCGAAAATGCCAGCCACCGCACCGACCACGCGGTGGTGGGCGCGATCGTGGCCAAAACCTGGCGCCTGCCCGCCAGGGTGGTTCATGCGCTGCGCCTGCACCATGACTTTTCGGTGCTGCCTGACGCCAGCGTGCCGGAAGAGGTGCGCCAACTGGTGGCGATTGCAGCCATTGCCGACCATCTGGTAGCCCACCACGAGGGGGTGAAAGACCAGCGCGAGTGGTCGCAGTCTGGCCCGAAGTGCATGGCGTTTTTGCAAATCAGCGCCAACGAGGTTGACACCTGGGTGGACGAGCTGTACCCGGCGTTTGAAGCTGTGGTGGTGGTCTGACCGGACTGCCCAGCCAGCGCTTTACCCATGAACGACACCAACCTGGCCGTCAGTTTTGCGGTTGCGATCGGCCTGGGCGCCTTGCTAGGCCTGGAGCGCGAGCGCACCAAAGGCGGTGACGGCGGCGCTGGCGTGCGCACTTTCGCGTTGATTTCATTGGCCGGTGCGCTGGCCGGTTATCTGGACAAATCGCTGGGCCTGAGTCTGTGGGCCTTGGTGATTTTTGTTCTGGTGGCCGTGCTGGTGATCAGTGAATATGTGATGACTGCCAAGCGTGGCGACACCGGCATCACCACCGAGGTGTCGGCGCTGCTGGCTTTTTTGCTGGGTCTGCTGTGCGCACATGGGCAGTTGCAGCTGGCCAGCGCGATTGCGGTGGTTATGGCGCTGCTGCTGGCGCTAAAAGAGTGGCTGCACCACCTGGCCACCCAGATCAACACCGCGGATGTCGAGGCGACCTTGAAATTTGCCATCGTGACCCTGATCATTTTGCCGCTGGTACCCAACGACAACTACGGCCCGCCACCGCTGGACGCGCTCAACCCCTACAAAATCTGGTTGATGGTGGTGCTGATCTCGGCGCTGAACTTTGCCAGCTACCTGGTCATCAAGGTGGTGGGCACCGAGCATGGCATTGGCCTGGTGGGAATTTTGGGTGGACTGGCGTCCAGCACCGCGGTGACGCTGGGCTTTTCGCGGCGCAGCAAGCAAGAGGGCGCCGAAGCTCCCGCGCTGGCACTGGGTATTTTGCTGGCCTGGACGGTGATGCTGGCGCGTGTGGCGATCATGACCGCGCTAATCAGCTGGGAGCTGGGGCAAAAATTGTTTCTGGTGCTGGGCATGCTGAGCGTGGTCAGCCTGGTGGCGGTGGCTTGGCTGTGGCGCATGAGCAAACAGCGCGTGCGCGGTGAAGTCAAGGCGGGCAGCAACCCGTTTGAGCTCAGCGAAGCCATCAAGTTTGGCCTGCTGTTTGGCCTGGTGGTGGTGCTGGCGCGGGCAGCTCAGGTGTACTTTGGCGATGCCGGTTTGTACCTGGCCTCGGCCATTGCCGGCTTGACCGATGTGGACGCCATCACCCTGGCCATGGCTGACCTGGCAAAGGTGGACCTGGCCAGCTTGCAACTGGGTGCACGCGCCGTGGTGATTGCGTTGCTGGCCAATACCCTGACCAAAGGCGCCATGGTTCTGGGCCTGGGTTCTTCAGAACTGCGCCGGGTGATGCTGCCGGTGACGCTTGGCCTGCTGGCCACCGGTGCGATTGGTTTGTGGTTATTGGTCTGATTTATAGAAGAAATCGGCCTCTAGCCGTTGATTGGTAAGCGCTAGTAGCTATTGAATTGATA
>Ga0105048_10004163_pt1 | contig 23643 bp, 18 predicted proteins | sample MAT05_FD_78382 | JGI IMG/M metagenome (GOLD analysis project Ga0105048, IMG submission 78382) | Freshwater microbial communities from Lake Fryxell liftoff mats and glacier meltwater in Antarctica - MAT-05 | ecosystem: Environmental > Aquatic > Freshwater > Ice > Liftoff microbial mat | place...
CCGCGTGGTGCACTGGCTGATCGACGGCAAACTGACCGATTCCAAGGTCACACTGCCGAAGCTGGTCAAGCTGATCGGACAGAACACGACTCGCAACATCACGTCACTGGAACGTCTGGCATTGCTGTTGCGCTGACACCCTGTGGCTCACGGGGCGTCGAGGGCTTCGCGATCGGAAGTGATCTGCGCGGCCATGGTCGCCAGCACCTCACCGCGAAGGGCGAGGACCGTACCTGCGTATGCCCGGCCGTCGAGAGCGGCCAGGCCGTGCGCAGCGGCGACGGCGGCAGGCAGCACCTCGGCCACGGGCACCACTGCGTCGAGGAAACCAGCATCCACGGCACCCTGGCCGGCAGTCACCTGTGCGGTGGCGACGGCGAGTTGCAGGTGACGACGACTGAGGCGATCTTGTGCGATGGTGAGTGCCCAGTTGGGCAGGACCATGCCGATGGCGACCTCGTTGAGCCCGATCTTGCAGTCCACGTCGACACCGATGCGCACGTCGCACGCCAGCAGGATCAACGCGCCGGCCGCAAGCGCATGACCGGTGCTGGCGGCAACGACTGGTACCGGCGAGCCGTACAGCCGGCGCACGAGCTCGCCGCCATCGCTGACCAGCGCGACCACGGCGCCGATGTCGCCGGCCCTCATCACCGAGAGGTCGAAGCCGGCACAGAAGCGACCAGGGCGACCGTGCAACACCACGGCACCGATGGTGTCATCGGCCTCGGCGTGGTCGAGCGCTGCCGAGATCGCAGTGATCACGCCGGCCGAGAGTGCGTTTGCCTTGCCATCGTCGAGATGCACGATGAGAATGTCGCCATCGCGCTCCGTGATCACGCCGTCATTACCGTTGGTACCGTGCTCGGTCTCGCTCATCGCACGACCTTAGGCGGCCGTCATGGGACGGCGAGGAACCAGCCGAGCACGCCGGCGGTACGTTGCTGCGACTTTCTCAGTTGTTCGCGCACGCCATCGCTGAGGGTCGAGTCGTCTGCCTCGCTGGTCAGCCGAATGACCCAACCGTGCTCGCGGTCGCACCACGTGGGGTGGACGACGGGCTGCTCGATGGTGATGGCGCCGTCAGCGTTTCGCTGGGCCGCGATCGTCACGATGACGCCGTCCTGGGTGGAGGCCGGCCACTCGCTGCTGGTCGGATGATTGGACAGATGGTTGCCCATGCCCCACACCACCCACACGCCGTTGACCTGTTCGATCGGCTGCAGCACGTGGGCGTGGTGACCAACGATGATGTCGACGGCGCCGCTTGCCGTGATGGCTTCTGCAATGCGGCGCTGGTCGGCAGTTGCCCGAACGGCCATCGTCGAGCCCCAGTGGAGGCTGAGCACCACCACCTCGGCGCCACGTGCTCGCTCCGCCTGCGCATCGCTGACAATTCGCGCTGGGTCGATCAGGTTTGCCCGCCACTCCTCGCCTGGCGGTGCCCTGTCACCGTCGAAACCGTACGCGTAGGCCAGGTGAGCCACGCGAACACCATTGATGTCCAGGATTGGCGGCAGTACTTCGGCGGCACTCGAGGCCATGCCAGATTGGCCCAGCCCGGCCGCTGCCAACGCGTCGATCGTCGCCTGTACGCCGAACACACCGCCGTTGAGTGAATGGTTCGACGCTGTGCTGCAACGGTCGTAGCCCGCCGACGAGAGCGCCACCCCGATCGTGGCCGCAACAGCAATTCGCTCCGGCTCGACGATGACCTCACCGTTTGGTCCGACAGGCGACTCGAGGTGGCATATCGCGAGATCCACGCTGCTGATGAGCGGCGCCACGTTGGCGAACATCGGCACATAGTCGTACGAGCCGTCGGGCTGCAGTGCGCCCCGATTGATAGCCCGATGTGCCAGCACGTCACCGCTGAACGCCATCGTGACCCGCCCGGAAGGAGCGGGGACCGCTGTCGGGGGCACGTCGGTCGGCGCAGCGACAACCGACGGAGGTGTGGTCGAAGGAGACGTGTCGGCCGCCGGCAACCCCGAGTTGCTCAGCGGTGCCGTGGCCTCGGAGGCAGTGCTGGTGATACTTGACCCCTCGGCCCCACACGCGACCCCAACCGCAGTGAACGCAACGACCAACAGCGCCGCTGCGACGTTGTGACGAACACGTTGTACACCGGCCCGCATTGGCGCGACAGTAGATCCTTGACGACCCGAGAACGCTGGCGGCAGCCCTTGGGCAGCCGGTCAGGCGCCGGTGGCGGTGACGATCCAGGCGGCGGCAGCGAGGGTGACCTGGCCGTCGACGACATGTGGGGCCAGCGCTGAGGCCGAAGCGGCAATTGCCGCTTGCTGGGCATCTGGTGTCGCGACCGCGAAGAGCGCCGCCATCGCAGGGTTCTGCTCCAGTAGGCGCAGCGCCATCGCCGGGAGGTCGTCAGCCGCGCCGAGCACTGCGGTCGTCGGCCCTGGTGCGATGACGACCGACCCGAAGCCGGCAGTGGTGAGTATCTCCGTGATGCGCGCCGGGTCGGCGAACGAGAACGGCCCCGGATCGGTCAGCGGCCCTGGCGGGCCCATCTTCAGGATCGACGCCGCAGCCATTGTCGGCACGACGATGAACGGGTTGTCGGAAGGCATCTGGAAGCACACGAACCCCAACCGTCCGCCCGACACCAACGACTCTCGAATGTGTGTGAAGGCCCGGATCGGATATTCGAAGAACATCACGCCGAATCGCGAGAACGCCGCGTCGAACAGGCCATCTCCGAAGGACTTGGCCTCGACGTCGTGCTCCGCGAAGGTCACGTTGGCCACGCCGGCGATGGCAGCACGGTGCGTCGCCAATCCGAGCATCGGCTTGGAGAGATCAACACCCACCACCGACGCCGGCGCTGCTGCAGCGGCCAGTCGCAACGTCGTCGCTCCGGCGCCGCAGCCCACGTCGACCACGCGCTCACCAGCTTGGACATCGAGCGCCCGAAGCGCTGCCTCGCCGAAAGGTTCCAGCGTGGCGTCGAAGTCACCGGCGTACGTCACCCATGCCGATCCGACATCCTCATTCCACACCGAGACCTGCGGGTTGTTGCCCATGCCGCACGGTACCCGACGGAGCGCACCTACCTCACGGGATGCAACTCGACACGACGAGGTGGACACTCGTCAACCGGCATCTGCGGGATGCTGTGCGACCCAAGCCTGGAACTGCCGCTGATACTCCTCGGGCACCGGCTCGCCTGCCTCGGCATACGCAGCTCGTGCCCGCTCGACGAGCTCGCGCCGGGTATGCAACGGCGCCTCGGGGTCGGTCTCACCGGACAGATCGGCGGCCTCCACCATCTCGAACCACAACAGCTCCGACCGCCACCCTGCGGCCCGTACGTGACCCTCGTCCTCGGCCAGCCGTGCGCAGAGCGCAGCGAGCGACCCGGGATTGCGGGCGAGCTTCACCGCAGCCACGTCGGCGAGCTCGTCCGCATGGCGTCGCATCCCCATCTCGAGCCGGCGTAACAGGGTTGTGCACACGGAACCGAGCACCATCAGCGCGAGCGAGAACAGGATGGTGCTCCAGAGGACTCCAACGCGATACCACGCGGCGCCGAGCAGCAAGAACAGCATGACAGCGCCGGTGGTCAACAGGATCATTCCTGCTCGGCGGGCACGTGCAATCGCTACCATGCCCGAGGTCACCCAGTGGGCATCGCTCGCCCAGAGGTGCCCCATCTCGTGCGCAAGCATCGCCTCGAGTTCATCACGTGAGAGCGATGCGACCCCGGTGGTGGTGCACACGACACGTCGCTTGGTCGAGCGCATCGAGAGCACGTTCGGCGTTTCGTCACTCGTCACCCACAGTTCGGGCACGGGGCAGCCGAGACCGATCGACAGCTCTTCGAGAAGATTCAGCGTGCGGCGGTGTTGGTCGACCTCCGCACGTGTGCTGCTCGGGCGGCCCTTCCTCGCTTCCGTCGCGCCGTTTGAACCGACCCGCGTGGCATTCACCTCGGTGATCACCGCGTCCACCGATCCGGTCCAGAACCACCAGAAGGCGATGGCGAAGCACGACACCACAGCGATCGCACCCGACGCCAGCGCCGTCTCGCTGGCGATACCCCAGACTCCTGCCGACTCGATGTGACGATCGCGGATCCAAGTCCAGAACCGGGCGACACCGGCGAGCATGATCAACGCCAGCATCGACGCCGACAGCGCGATCACCGCGATTCCGGTGAGGCACGCGACGATGGCGCGCGTACGCGCCCACCCTCGCCGCTGATCGAGCTCGTGACGAGAGGATTCGACCGGCATGACCGAGAAGTCTGCCTCATGGGTATCTCCTGGGCGACTCATGCCGCCTGTGCTGTGGGTGGACCGGTGTGCATTTGTGTGCCGTCGGGTCGGGTGATCACGGTCCACCAACCATCTGCCTGCAGTTTCCAGCCACCCTCGTGAAGATCGTGATGATGACGGCTGCAGGTGGGCCGGAGATTCGTCAGATCTGTCGGACCGAGATGCTCCCACCACCACAGGTGATGCATCGTGCAGTTGTCGAACGGCACATCGCACCCAGGGATCCAACAACCCTGGAACATCGCCCGCAGCGCCCGCCGTTGCGCGCGTGTGGCCAACCGCGCAGCACGCCCCACGTCGAGCACCTCGCCCTCGCTGCCCAACACGACCGGGATGATCTCACCGTCGCAACCCATCCGACGCACCGACTCCACCGGCAGATCAACATCGTCGGACACCCGCACGGTCGACGACGCACGCATGCCGTTGACCAGTGTTTCGTAGTCGATGACCACGATCACCTCCGGGCGACCTACCCCTTTGCCCTCACCACGAATCAGTGCCATCAAGGCCAGCGCCTGCAAGTGCTCCTGACGATCCATTGCGTCCGTGGGACAGGTATCGGGCTGACGATCGTGGAACATTGCCTCGACCATGTTGCGCACCGCGCCCATCAACACCGCACCGTTCTCCGGGTCGAACGCGAACCGGCCCATCACCATCCCGGTCGCTTCGTCCTTCCAGATCTTCAACCGGGCATCACGACGCTGCTGCTCGAAACGCTCAACACCATCATCGGCCTGCACATCACGCAGCTCCGACTCTGCGAAACGTTGGAACTCGCCAACACTCATCGACGTTGCCGCCCGCCCCCATCGCTCGGACCGCTGAGCCAACCGTTCACGCTGCTCAGGCTCGGCCCGACGCAGCACATTCGCAGCAGCATCCAAGTGACGGGTGTTGACCTTCCCATCCGACAACGCCTCGGCCAACTGCGGCATCAACCCCGCCGCGTGTGCCCGCTGCACCACACGATCGCCCTCGAACCTCGAGGTCTTGGCTGCATCGGCCACATCGCCGGCCGGTGACCCCTCACCACCAGCAGCCAGCGCCATCACCGCCGACAACCGCTGCGCTTCGACCCAGCTGGCAAGCCGGTGACAGTCCTTCACCACCCGCAACAAACCCGAACGCTCCCCAGGCAGCAACCCGATCGAGTCGACCAGCAGATGCGCAGTGGTTGCGTCCATGAGAGCAAGGTATCGAACCGAACTGATGTTCGCAACTACGGACGAATACTATGGACGAACACTATGGAGATATTTCTAGGACTCCCAACCCGATGCGTTCGAACATCATGCCTGAGGGGTCTGGCACGGTCCTGCACGGCTACTCCGGCGCAGCAATCACTGCAACTGGTGACGAACTGGCGCAGCACCGAATTGGCGCGCTCGGCTTCGTCGCGAAACACTCCGTGGCCGCTGTGGGCGAAGCGTTCGAGCTGCACGCGTTGCGGCGGCAGGTGGGCGACGATCTCTTCGGAGCCGACGATCGGGCACACCGGGTCGTGCTGACCTCCCAGCACGAGCACCGGGCACTGCGCCTCAGCAAGGTCGTTACGGAGGTCGAACGACGCGTGCTCGTTCACGTTCCAATGCGCGAACAGGTCGTTGTTGCGCACCATCTCGACCGGCTCGAACAGGTTGCCTGGTGTCTGCGTGTACAGCGGCCCGCACACACGCAGGTACGCCGCACGGTTCTCGGTGTCCGGCTCGGTCCAGAACCGCGCGGCAATGGTGCGGGCGTCGAGCACCGCGTCGAGGTTCCTGACGCATCCCCAGCTTGTAGGTGGCGTGGTCCATGCCCGGCCCACCGTGGAGCAGCAGCAACGTCGGCCGCTGCACCATCTTGACCTCCACCGGTACAAGACCCAGACCGTCGACGTCCACATGGACCCTGACCCCACCACCGATGTCGATGCGCATCCTGCCCCCAACTTCCCTTCTTGGTCCGTTGTCGTTCGTCGGATCGCCATTGCGACGAGTTCCGACCGTGAGTTGACGCCCAGCTTCGTGAACACGTGGAGCAAGTGCGTCTTCACGGTCGCCCGGCCCATCAGCAGACACGGGCGAGATCGACCACCTCGGGCAATGTCAGGCCCGCACCTTCCTCCCATCCGGCGTCGCCGACCGCTGCGCTCATAGCTCGTAGTGCCGACCGATAGCAGTCGCCATCGCTTCCGGGTCGGCCCCCACCGCTTGGTCGATCCCTCGACGTCGGTGAGCAGGAACGTGACCGTGCCCGTCGGCAGGGTGAACGGCCGGGGCTCGCCGCCAGTCACGGTGTCACACTCGTCGCCGAGGAGGAGCGGAGGCTGCAGCGACCGCAACGGGGCACAGGGTCCCATGCGATGGATCATCCTCTCTCATCACGGCGAGAACATCCACCAGGTGGTGGATCGCGTCACCATGTCCTCATTGCTGTGATGAGCGTCGACTCACCCGGGGTAGGCCGGCGGCGCCACGAAGGCATGCCACTCTCGTTCGAGCAGCTGCGCGAAGTGGATCGTGGTCCGGTACTCGAGGTGGGTCGGCCGATGGTCCTGCAGGCCGAGCAGGCTTGTGGCCAACCACTTCAGTCGGCGTCGTAGAAGATCGACGGGTTGCGCACCGCCCGCTCCCACAGCAGGTCACGGGTTGCTTCGCTTGCACCAACGCTCGAACACACCTCGTCGAACTGATCGGTCACGATCGCCGTGCACTCGTCGACGATGGCAGATGCTTCGGTCGGCGACAGCCCGTACCAGGCGGCCGACCGCACACACGCGTCGAGACGAGCGCGACGTTCACCGTCGCCACCGAACGCCATCACGAGCGACGCCTCCCCGGTGCTGCGCGGCTGCGGGCAGACGTCGAACGCTGGCGTGAGCTCGAGGTGCGCGCCGTCCCAGAAAGCAGCATGGTTGCGCGGGTGATCGTCGGTGTTGCCGAGCAGGACGTTCAGGACGATCCGGCGGAAGAGCTCGTGGAGTGTGCGGGTCGGCTCGACGAACCTCAGCCGGATCAGGCCGGCGAGGTCGGTGTATGTCCCGTACCGCGCGGCGTTCTCGTCCAGTCCCAGCAACGTCAGCCCGCTCAGGACCATCCGTCGGGTCCCGACACCTGGGCGGTCGAAGCGGTCGACGAGCAGCACGTCCTTGCCAGCCGCAGCGATCAGGCGGGTCGGGGCCACAGTGACACCGCATCGCCGGGCGAGTTCCATGCCCACCGCCTCTGCCTGCATCCACGGGAAGACGTCGGTCGACACGGAAAACTTCGCGATCATCTCCCGTGACCCCTCGGCGATCAACGCCTTGGGCCGGGCACCACCGATCGCCGAGCCGTACGTCAGGGCGTCGTCGAGCTCCGGTGAGAACGGTAGGCCACGCACCAGACGATCGCCTGCCTCGACGAGTTCGTCGAGTGTGCCGTGCGTGACGCGGTGTACGAAACGGTCGTGGGTCGTCTGGAAGTCGAGCGCCCCGACCCGGTTCGACCCCGACGCGAGCAGGTAGGTCAGCAACGACAGCTCGTTGGTGTCCTTGGCCGGAACACCGACCTGGCGGCGCAAGACAACCTGCTGGCCCCACGAATCGGGTGCCGCGTCACGGATCGCGCCATGTGCGCTCAAGCCGAGCGGCGGACGCTGCTGGCCGGCGCGCAACGGCAACGTCTCGTGCTGGAGCGCAATGGCGTCTGCTCGACTCAGGTAACTACGGCCGTAGGTGAAGACGAGATCGTCACCGTCGGCGTCGACCCGACCGGCGACGACAGGGGTGCTGCACGACGGCAGCCAGACCCATACGAATGCCGGATCAGAAGTCATCGTCGACGTGCGACGTCCGAGCGCGGATCCGCTTGGGCATCAAGATCAGCTCGCGCTGTTGGCGGGCGGCGAGCTCGGCGAGTTCGGGCCCCTCCGCACCGAACAGCGGCAACGACAGCACCATCGCCACTTCGAAGTACAGCCCGATTGAGACCCCTGGGTCGCCTCGCTCGATTCGACGCAGCGTCACCCGGGTGATGCCGGCCCGTTCGGCGACATCGACGGCACTGCGGCGCTGCTCGCGCCGGTTGACGGCCAACTGTGCGCCGAGAACGCTCACGGCCTGCAACGTCGACGAAAGATACGTTCTCGACATCTCCCACTCCTTCTGACAAGATGGCGATAATAGTATCCGTAAAGTATATTACGAACACTATTGTCTCCATAGTGGTGAAGTGAGGGCGAGCCGGACTGCCATTGGGCGCGGACCCTCGTGGGGGCCTGCACGAACAGCGAGGGGGCGGCAGGTGGCCCTTCCCCTCATCGAGTTGTCGGCTCGGAGAGATCAACGACAATATTCGAACTGGGCGCCTCGGACAGCGGTGGAGTCATCCCTTCTGTCCACCCGCTGCGCAATGTATCGTTCGTTCATCAATTGGTGGCCAGACCACCAGAGGAGCGTCCAGCCATGCACAATCATCGCACCCGCCAACAGCGCGAACGGCTGAGCCGCATGCTTCGGCTACCGCTTGCCGTGCTACTCACTGTGCCCGCGCTCTCGTTCGCTGCAGCTGCGATCGGATCGCCGACCCCAGCGGCAGCGGCGGAGGACTTCCTGAACGTTTTGCCTTCTAGCGAAATCACCGCCGAGTGGTCGAACATCAGCGGCAACGTGGGAACGGTGCCGATGCCCAATTGTGGTTCGATCAACATTGCTCCACAGTCCAACCTCGGGAACAACAATTCCACCTGGACCGTGACGAGCCAGATCGGTTCGGGGTCAACGGTCTTCGTCGGGCAGGAATGGACGGTGAGGGGCCAGATCGACACCCAGGTACCGTTCAAAGGCACGTTCGGCAACGATGGTCCCGATCCGCTGAACCTGGACCTGATTCCGCAAGGCCCCGTCGTCAACGGCGCTGCGCCGGTCGCCGACCAGGTCGGGGCATTCGGCGGGCCGTACAAGGGCGGCGACGGTGACACGGGCCCAGTGGCAGCACGCGGCGCGTGGGGCTACAAATTCGACGCGAACTCGAATCCCAAGGCGGCCAGTTCAGCCGGTGACGGGGCAGACGCGATCGTGACAGTCACCCTCAAGGCCACCGGTCCGGGTGAAATCTCCATGAAGCGATTCAAGGTGACCGGCCATGACGGCACGCCCAAGGCTGGACCCGTCGACTGCGAGATCTACCTCGGCTGGTACTGGAACGTCATCGAGATGCAGGACCCCATCGCCAATCTCGACTTCGCCACCACGGATGCGTCGTATCCGCCGATTGTGCCCGGCGATCGCACCACGGGGCGCCACGGAGTCATCGTCGATGTCCTTGCCAACGACGACGACCCGAACGAGAACTTCGGCTGTGACGGCCAATGCGGGATCGACCCCGACCCTGATGTTCGGATTGCGTCGTGGGATGCGAACAGAATGAACTGCGGCGATCCGAACCTCAATGGCAAAATTCCGACCGTCGCTAACTTCAACTCGCTCTCCAGCGGACCGTGCACCGTCTATCCGGCGCTCGATGCCGAAGTGTACGACGAGGCTTCCTACACAATGGTGCAGCGAAGTGGTTTGCGCACCGCGGAGAGCTCAGTGCTCGTCACTGTGGTCACCAACCAACCCCCGACCGTCAATACGGCCGAGGACGCCGTCCAGGCTGGCGACAACTTCCTTGCAAGCCTGACCCCGTTCCACGATGACTTCGAAAATGACCCCGTCACCTGCGTGGCCGAATCGCTGGTCTTGGCGCCGCTGACGGGTGGAGTGAGTGCCTCGATCGACGAGGATTGCAAGCTCAGCTGGAACGACCTCAACACGTCGAACTACACGGGACTGATCACGCTCACTTACCGGGCGTGTGACAGCCACGCAACGCTGCAGAACATCCCTCGCGGCGCGAAGTACGACCAACACTTCAGTGACGCTGCGAAGGACGATCTCTCGGCGACGACCACGCGACGCTGTGCCATCGGCAAGGTCGAGCTGACTCGCGAAGCGGTCGCACCGGCCTTCGGGCTTCCGATCACCGCCGTCAACGACTACGACGTGCTGGATCGGCCCTACAGCAGCGACGGGATCCTTCCATTCCACCTCGACATCGATGTCAAGGCCAACGATGCATCGTTCGCCGGAGCGAACAACATCTCCGTTCAGCTCTACGGCGGACAGTACCCGCCCTCCCAGGCCGGCGTCGGCGTGGTCGGTAATCGATTGCAGGTCGCTTCCACCGACGCCTCACCGAACATGCTGACGATCGGTTACAGAATCTGCGGCGACTTTCCAAATCTCGGCGGCGCTCAGCGTTGTGCGACCGCCAAAGCGATCATCACCATTCGGGGCAACAAAGAACCTGTAACTGCCGACGACCTGTTCGGCGTCACGTCAAAGGCTCTTTCGGCCCGCCAGGTCGCCGGGAACGACTTCGATCCCGAAAACGAGGGTGCGATGACCTGCTCGACCTCGAACCATCCGTCGAGCCCGGCGAACGCCTTCGACAGCGTGCAAGTCAGCAGCGACTGCACGATCACCTTCGACGCGGCGGACGCCTTCACCGGTGACGCCACGATCGAATACAACATCTGCGACAACCACAAACTCGCCGATCCGCTCTGGGAACGCACGACAGCGCCCGGCTACGGGACCTTCGGTGCCGTCGTCGGCGGGCCTGCCTCGCGTTGCGCTCCAGGCCTTGCCCGGTTCACGTTCAAGAACTTCGTGATCGCCCTGCCGCCTGCGGTCGAGGCTGTGCCCAACCTGCCGATCTGTGTCGATGATGCGTTCCAGGTCAAGTCGAACACGATGGTGGCGGTCGACGTACTCGCCAACGACAGCGACCTCGGTCAGAACAACCAACCCGGCGTGCTCTCGTTGCCACCCCCTGCCGAAGAAACGACCAGCCAGGATGGCCAGATCTCGTCGAGCGGCGGCAAGATCCAGTACACGCCCAAGGCCGGGTTCACCGGCGTCGACACCGCCAACTACAACGGCCTCGACAGCGACGGCAACGGGTGCTCCGCCGTGATCAGGTTCACGGTGGTGACCGACACCGACGGAGATGGCATCCCGGATGCGATCGATCCGGACGCCAACGGTGATGGCATCCCGGACGCGCAGCAACAGCCGAGCAATCCACAGATGCCCGGTGATAGCCAGCTGCCCGCCACGGGTTCGAACACAGGGCAGGCGACAGGGATCGCGATCTACACCATGTTGCTCGGCCTGGGCTTGGTCACGATCGCCGGCCGTCGTCGTTCGTCGACGACCGCAAAAGGCTGATCGAAGAGCTGTTTCGAGCTCGCCCCCAGATCTCTCCTCAAGTAGAGGCATCGGACCCGTTCGCTTCGGCGAGCGGGTCCGGCCCTTTTGGGCACGTTCTGGGCTGCGTGGCGGACTTCGTTCCGGCCCCATTCGACCGCTGCTGCCGAGTTGCGATTGGACTTCCCAGCCGCTGACACGCATGGCAACAAGGCCTCCCGGTCACACCGGGCGGCCTCGAGGTACAGCAATTCGCAACCACCCGACACCCCGCGACTCCCGGATCGAACCGGGAACCTCCTGACATCGTCAGACTTCGAGCCGCGTTCGCGGCTGGCCACTCAGCATTTGCCTTCGACGCTGCAGCGGCAGTGCCTTCAAATCCAGACCAGAAGCGGCCCGCGAACCGTTACAGACCCAGCCTCGCACGGCTCTGGTGGAACTTGCGCCACTCAGCGGGTCAGCTGCAGCCGCTGGTGCTGCCGCAGCTGGGGCAGGCGTGGCAGCTGCCGGCGCGGATCATCTGGACTCCACACTGCATGCACATCGGTGAGTCGCTGTGACGGACCGCGGGCTTGGAGGTGTTGTCGGTGCGGGCCATGCCGGCGGGGTTGGTGACGTCGTTGTTCGGGGCGGCCGGAGCCACACCGAGCTCCATCTGCACCAGCAGGTCTTCCGCCGACGGGATGGTCTTGGGGTCCGCGACCATCTCGCTACCCGTACGGGTTTCCCACACGCTCTCCTCCACACCCGGCAGCGTCGGCTGCAGGCGCTCGTCGATCGAGAAGATGCCCATCTCGGCACGCTCGTCGTAGGTCATGTACTCCAGCGACAGGCGACGGAACAGATAGTCCATGATCGACGAGGCGAAACGGATGTCTGGGTCGTCGGTCATACCGGCCGGCTCGAAGCGCATATTGGTGAACGCCTCCACGAACGCACGCAACGGCACGCCGTACTGCAGGCCGTAGCTGATGCTCTTCGCGAACGCATCCATGATGCCGCTGAGCGTGCTGCCCTGCTTGGAGACGGTGAGGAAGATCTCCCCAGGCTGGCCAGTGGCATATTCGCCGATGGTGGCGAAGCCCTTGCAGTCGGCAACGCGGAACTCGAACGTCCGACCACGGCGGCTGCGCGGCAGCTTCTGACGAATCGGCTGGTGGACGATCTTCTCGACGATGCGCTCGACCACTTCGGTTGCCGCAACGACGGTGCCATTGATGGATGCGGTGTCGTCGGCAGCACCTTCCTTCTTGGCGGTGCTCAGCGGCTGGCCGACCTTGCAGTTGTCGCGGTAGATGGCAACAGCCTTGAGGCCCAGCTGCCACGACAGCAGGTGCAGCGCTTCGACATCTTCGACCACTGCGTCTTGCGGCATGTTGACGGTCTTGGAGATGGCACCCGAGATGAACGACTGGACGGCGCCCATCATCCGCACGTGACCCTCGTAGTGGATGGTGTTGTCGCCCATGCTGCAGGCGAACACGGCCACATGCGAAGCAGCCAGGTGCGGTGCACCGAGGATGCTCTTCTCGACGTCGATGTAGGCAACGATCTCGTCGATCTGCACCGGCGAGTAGCCCAGCTTGCGCAGCGCACGAGGAATCGTCTGGTTGACGATGGTCATCGTTCCACCGCCGACGAGCTTCTTCATCTTGCACAGACCAAGGTCGGGCTCGATGCCGGTGGTGTCGCAATCCATCATCAAGCCGATGGTGCCAGTGGGCGCCAGCACGCTGGCCTGCGCATTGCGCACGCCGTACTCCTCACCGTCACGCACCGCGGACTCCCATGCGGCCTGGCCGGCAGCGACCAGTTCGGAAGGAACACCCGTGTGCGTGGCGATGGTGGTGTGCGCATCGCGGTGCATACGCAACACGTTGAGCATGTGCACCTCGTTCTCCGAGAAGCCCGAGAACGGGCCCATCCGGCTGGCGGTGCGAGCACTGGTGGCGTAGGCGTGGCCGGTCATCAACGAGGTGAGGGCTGCGGCCCAGGCACGCCCCTCTTCGCTGTCATAGGGCAGACCCAGCGCCATCAGCGTGGCGCCGAGGTTGGCATAGCCCAGGCCCAGCTGACGGAACTTGCGACTGTTCTCGCCGATCTTCTCCGTCGGGTAGTCGGCACGGCCGACCAGGATCTCCTGTGCGGTGAACATGACCTCGATCGTGTGCATGTACGCATCCACATCGAACTCACCGTCCTCGTCGAGGTAGTGGAGCAGGTTGATGCTGGCCAGGTTGCAGGCCGAGTTGTCGATGTGCATGTACTCGCTGCACGGGTTGCTGGCGTTGATGCGACCGCTGGCGTGGGCGGTGTGCCACTTGTTGATGGTGGTGTCGAACTGCAGGCCGGGGTCGGCGCACTCCCAGCTGGCCTGGGCAATGTCGCGCCATAGGTCGCGAGCCCGCACGGTGCGCACTGCCTCGCCAGTGATGACCGCCTTGAAGTCCCAATCGGCGTCATCGAGCACGGCCTGCATGAAGTCGTCACTGACTCGTACCGAGTTGTTGGCGTTCTGGTACTGAATGCTGAAGCTGTCCGAGCCGTCGAGGTCCATGTCGAAGCCGGCGTCGCGCAGCACGCGAGCCTTGCGCTCTTCCTTGACCTTGCACCAGATGAACTCCTCGACGTCGGGGTGATCGACGTTGAGGATGACCATCTTGGCCGCTCGACGGGTCTTGCCGCCGCTCTTGATGGTCCCTGCGGAGGCATCGGCGCCGCGCATGAAACTGACCGGACCGCTGGCGGTGCCGCCACCGTTGAGCAGCTCGTAGCTGCTGCGGATGTTGGACAGGTTGATACCCGAGCCGGAGCCACCCTTGAAGATGGTGCCTTCCTCGCGGTACCAGTTGAGGATGCCATCCATCGTGTCGTCGACTGCGAGGATGAAGCAGGCGCTGGCCTGCTGGGGCACACCCTTGACCCCGATGTTGAACCACACCGGGCTGTTGAAGGCGGCGCGCTGGGTGACAAGGATGTACTTCAGCTCGTTGGTGAACGCATCGGACTCGGCCTGATCGGCGAAGTAACCGCCCTCGTTGCCCCAAGTGGTGATGGTGTCCGCCACGCGGTCGATGACCTGACGCAGCGACCACTCACGCTCGGGCAGGCCAAGCGTGCCGCGGAAGTACTTCTGGGCCACGATGTTGGTTGCGTTGAGCGACCAGTTCGTCGGGAACTCGACGCCAAGTTGCTCGAAGGCAACGGTGCCGTCCTTCCAGTTGGAGATACGTGCGTCACGGTGTTCCCACTCGACCTCGTCGTAGGGGTGAACCCCCGGCGCGGTGAAGTGGCGGGCGATTCCGATTGAGAGGCGATCCGGCGCCAGTGACATGCAGTACTCCTCGAGACGACTTGCTGATTGAACGACTTGCTGAACGACTTTGCTGCGACAACGCTTGAGCGACTTGTGAGTGGACGACTTGAGTGCGTCGGCGACCGACGAGCGATCGACTTGCCGAGACTGATGATCCCGCCGCAACCACAACATGTGGTGTGCGCGATGCCCCCACTGCCCGGAGCACCACAAGTGGTAGGGAGGATTACAGCACTGTAGTTACACCCGTGTCAATGACCAACCTGCTCCTGACGCCCTTCTTCGCATCAAATTCTGCATCACCGCAGGTGATGTGGCAGGCGGTGCAAGGGACGCAGGTTCGGGATCCCTAGCCCCACAGAGAAACACCATTGGACCGCTCGAGCGGATGAGTGCCCTTTGGTGTGTCACTGTCCATCCGCGCCCTTGCACCGCTGCCAGCTACGCACGACACACTACGGTGCCCGCCCTGTGGGGAGGAAGGGGTACAAACGTGTGAATTACTCTGTGGATCCTGTTGAAACGCCGTGTGAACAGGGGGTTACTAGGCAGCACGTTGTCCACATATCCACAGGCTCACGAAAACTGAGCGAAGGAGCCGTCTCGACACAGGCCAGTCAGAGGATGGCGGCTTGCAAGGACACCGGTATGCCGTTGAGCACCGACGTGCCGCTCAGCGGGTCCATCGCCTCGTGGTCGGCGAGAATGTTGCTGTTCACGCCCGCTCGCTCGGCGGCGACGCGCATGTTGGTTCCCGGCTGTCCGTGCCCCCAACCGTGCGGAAGGCTCACTACACCAGGTCGAATCGAGTCCGTCACCTCGACAGCCGCGTCAACGGTGCCCACCCGGCTGGTCACCCGAGCAACGCCACCGTCGGTGAGGCCATAGCGCACAGCGTCGTCGGGGTGAACATGCAGCGTGCAACGCGGCTTTCCCTTCACCAACACTTCGATGTTGTGCATCCAGGAGTTGTTGCTGCGCAGGTGCCGGCGGCCGACCAACACCAACGGCTGCTCGGTCACTGCCGCCGCCTGCACCATCGAGCGCTCGAGGCGTACGAGGTCACCGACCAACACCGGGTGGGCAAGTTCGATGGCGCCCGACGGCGTGCGCAGGATTTCAGGCAACCGTGGCTCCAACGCGCCGAAGTCCACTCCGTGCGGGTTCGCACGGAGCAGCGCAACGCTTGCACCGCCCGGGTTGGCACCGAACGCTTCGCCGAACGGGCCGGTCTGCAGCATGAAGTCCAGCGTTCGGGCGGGCCCGGCTTCTGTGCCCAGTGCGGCAAGGATCTCGTGCACGTCGCGGCCGTGGATGGGTGAGCTCGCATCATTGACCGAGTTGCGCACCATTGCGGCCAAACCGATCTCGTCGGCCACTGCCGGCTCGGCGTCGGGCCCGAGGCCGGCGGCGATCAGCCCTAGCTTCGCCAGGATCTCCCACTCGTCGGGCTGACCGTCATTCAGGGGCAACACCGGCTCGCTGTAGTTCGCCACGTTGCGAACAGCGAACTGCAGCAGCGCCACGTCGTAGTGGCCGCGTTGCAGCTGCGAGGGTGGCGGCAGGATCACGTCGGCATGACGCGTGGTCTCGTTGAGGTACATGTCCACGCTGACCATGAATTCCAGCTGCGCCAACGCCTCGTCCAGCTGCTCGCTGTTGGGAGTGCTCAGCACGGGGTTGCCGGCCACGGTGATCATCACCTTCATGCCTGCCTCGCGGGCGCCGGTGATCTCCTCGGCCATCGCCGCTGCCGGGTACTCCCCCATCACCTCGGGCAACTGACGCGCAACCGATTGGCCGCGGCCGATCGAGAAGGCCTTACCCACACCCGATTTGCCACGTGTGGTCGGCCCGCCCGCGACCGGCAGCGAGAACATGGCTCCACCACGTCGGTCGAGGTTGCCGGTGACGATGTTGACGACGTCCACGAGCCACGAGGTGACGGTGCCGAAGCCCTCGCTGCCCATCCCATTGGTGGTGGTCCCGATACGCCCGTACACGCTGCCGCTGGACGCGCCCGCCAGATCGCGGGCAAGCGATCGAATCTCGATTGCGGTCAGACCTGTCGCCGGGGCGACTGCCTCCGGCGTGAACGGAGCAAGTGCAGCGACCACCGTGTCGAGACCATCGAGATGCGCCGCGACGTGATCGCCGGGCGCGATGAGACCGTCAGCGGCGAGTGTGTTGACCATTGCAGCCAGGAGCAACGCATCGGTACCCGGCCTGATGGGCAACCACCGGTCAGCTTCCTCGGCAGTGCGACTGCGTCGCGGGTCGACGACGACAACGGTGCCCCCGCGCGCCCGAATCGCTTCGATCCGACCGGGGAAGTCCGGCGCAGTGCACAGGCTCCCGTTCGACGCGTAGGGGTTGGCGCCCATGATGATGAGGAAGTCGGTGTGATCGAGGTCGGGCACCGGGACGCTGACCGCAGTTCCGAAGACGTAGGCGGCGGCGACTTGTCGTGGCATCTGGTCAACGGTCGAGGCGCTGAATCGGCGGCGCGTTCCCAACGCTTGCAGCATCGTGCGGTTGTACAGCAACGCCGACAGGCTGTGCGCTCCCGGGTTACCCAGGTACACACCGACGGACTCGCGACCATGGCGCGCCATCTGGTCGGGAAGACGATCCGCGATCACCGCCCACGCCTCCGACCACTCAACCTCCTCGTGCACACCATTTCGCTTCACCAGCGGCATGCGCACTCGGTCGGGATCGTCGTGCAACTGCTTGAGCGTGCTGCCCTTGGGGCAGATGAACCCGTGACTGAACACATCTGCCTGGTCGCCACGAATGCGTGTCACGGTCTCGACGTCGGCGAGATCGCGCTTGACCGTGATCTCCAAACCGCAACCGGCCTCGCAGAGCGGGCAGGTACGAAACGCCGTGCGGATGGCGTCACCGTGCTCGTGGTGCTCAGAATTGTCGTGTTCAGTCCCCATGGGTGGCATCCTCTCATCAATGCGACGCTTGTTCCCCCACTCGAACGACACGGTCACCTTGCGCGAGTGCTACGACGTTGTCCGCCCGCGACCGGCGAATCGTCCGTGGGTGGCGCTGTGCATGGTCGCTGGGTTGGATGGGTCGACCGTGGTCGATCGGACCTCACGCGGCCTCTCGAACCCAACCGACCAGGAGCTGCTGCTCACCCTTCGCTCCTTCGCCGACATCATTCTGGTCGGTGCCGGCACCGTGCGGGCCGAGGGTTACGGCCCGCCACGCTCGCCAGGCCAGCGGATTGCCGTCGTTTCGCGCTCGGGCGAGTTCGACTTCACCCTGCCGCTGTTCGCTTCCGGTAGGGCACTGCTGGTGTTGCCGACCGACGCACCACCGGTACCGGTCCAGTCCATCCGCGCTGGCGTCGGCGGCGTCGACATCGCCGCCGCACTCGGCCAGCTCGACGTCGACGTCGTGCAGGCCGAGGGCGGCTCGACGCTCAACGGACTTTTGGCGGCCGCCGATCTCATCGACGAGCTGAACCTGTCGCTCAGCCCCCAGATCAATGGTGGCGACGGCCCCCGCGTGACCAGCGGTGCGCCGGCGCTGTCGCATCGAATGACGCTCGCGCACGTCGTGGAGGACGACGGCTTCCTGTTCACTCGCTACGTACGTGAGCGTTGAGCGCGTCAGGCGATGTTCTGCGACATCGTTGCGATGTCGAGCACCGCAGCGGCATGCACCATTGCCCCGTCCGCCGAAAGGGCGGGTCCCAGTTCGACGATGAATGACATCGCGTCCGGAACCGTAGTGCGCACCCAAGTGGCAGCAACGCCTGTGTAGGTACCGCCTGTCACACTCAGTACGGGCAGCCCGGTCAGCGCCGCATAGCGATCGCGCAGGGGGCCATCCTTGCGACTCGACGGCGAGATGCGGTTCAGATCCTGGTGGTACCACAGCGTCAGGTGTGGAGCGATGCGATCGGTGAAAGCGATGAACGCCTGCGTCTCGGGCTCGCTGGCTGGACCGGTGCCGCTGTACTCCCAGTCGCCGGGCTGGGCGACCTGCGTCCAGTCGTGTGGAAAATTGCGGTTGAGATCAACCCCGTTTCCGTTGTGGCGTTCATCGTTGGCCAGGCCGTCGGGGTTCATTGCATCCATCAGCCACAGGTCTACGTCGGGCGGCAATTGCATGGTGCGCAGGTCCTGCAGAATGGGCAGGCCCGCATCTTCGTTGCCATGAATCACCCCGACCACCAAAATGACCGTGCCACCAGGGGTGCCGCGATGACTGGCCACGAGTGGCCGCCCCTGGGCGGAGTAACCAATGGTCTCCTCACCCAGGAAGTCGTCCGCCAGGGACGTGCCGGCAGGCGGAGGGACCGACACTGTTACCGGAGTCGTGGTTGCCGGAGTCGTGGTTGCCGGGATCGTCGTGGCCGGCGCAGTCGTGGTTGCCGGTGTCGTGGTGGGAACGACTGTGGTCGCCAGCACCGTCGTGGTGGGGATCGTGGTCGCCGCCACCGCAGTATTGGACGACGTTGATGTAGTGGTGGACTCAGAGCTGCAGGACGCGAGCGCAGTGAACGAGACGGTGCACGCAACAGCGACGGCACGAGCCGACGCGCCGAGCATCACGAGCGCTGCAGCTTCTTCAGCAGGACCAGCTCACGCTGGAAGTCGGCAGCTGCGTCAAAGCCCTTGTAGACACTGGCGAAGCGGAGGTAGGCAACCTCATCGAGACGGCGCAGGCGCTCGAGTACTTCGACACCGACCACAGCAGTGGGCACTTCCGGGCCCTGCCGCCGAACTTCGTCTTCGATGGCTTCGCCCAGCTGATCGATCTGATCAGTAGTCACCGGCCGGCCTTTGCATGCGGCGCTGACACCCGCGATCAGCTTCAAGCGGTCGAACGGCTCGCGACAGCCGTTGCTCTTCACCACGGTGAGCGGCACTTCTTCTAGGCGCTCATACGTGGTGAATCGGTGAGCGCACGCCAGACAGGATCGGCGCCGGCGGATGGCAGCGCCCTCTTCGGCCTCGCGCGAATCAATCACCTTGGTGTCGTCGACGTGGCACTTGGGGCAGCGCATGGCATCACACGCTACCGGCGGCCGTCACGGCAGAGTAATCACCTGACCAACCTGCAGCGATGTGTCACCAAGGGCACTGACGAGCGCCTCGACGTAGGCAACCTGCGTTGCACCGCCTCGAAGCTGCGCTGCAATCGACCACACCGTGTCACCCGGCTGGACGATGTACGTGGTTGCTGGACGAACCGCGGAGGTGGAGGCAGGTGCACCCCCGCGGTTCGCCAGAACAGTGCCGGCGCCAAGGGTGAGGGCGACGAAGACGGCAATGAACACGAGCGCCACCAGCACACGACGCCGGAGGAAAACCTGGGTGCTCGGCCGATTGTCGATGCGGCGCGCCGGACCTGCCACATGACCCGGCGAGAAGCGACCCGGCAGGACACGACCCGGCAGGACAGAACTCGGCAGGACGACGGTGTAGGAGGTGAGTGCGGTGGCCATGTGACTTTCCCTTGCGGTGACGATGGGATCGAACAAGTGTTGGACGAACGACTGTTCGTAGTGTGCACGAACGATTGTTCGACGTCAACCCCGAGGCGAACATTTGTTGCACGAACGAGTGTTTGACCTGATCAACGAACAGGTGTACGCTGCCGACATGGCTGAACAACTCACCGCCCGCCAACGGGGCATCCTCGACATGATCGAAACCAGCATGCGCGAGCGCGGTTATCCACCCAGCGTGCGTGAGATCGGTGAAGCTGTCGGGCTCACTTCCCCCTCCACCGTGCACAGTCACCTGGCGTCGCTCGAGCGGATGGGCTATCTCAAGCGTGACCCAACCAAGCCGCGTGCTATCGAGGTGCGGTTCGATCCGTCGTCGGGTGCGGCGATCGAGCGTCGCCCGGTGCGGCACGTGCCATTGGTCGGCGACGTGGCAGCAGGAACCGACGTCTTGGCGCAGGAGAACGTCGAGGAGCTCTTCCCGCTTCCGGAAGACTTCACTGGCGACGGTGACCTGTTCATGCTGCGGGTTCGCGGCGACTCCATGATCGAAGTCGGCATCATGGATGGCGACTTTGTCGTCGCTCGTGCCCAGACCACTGCGAACAACGGTGAGATCGTGATTGCCGGCATTCCTGGTGAAGAGGCCACGGTGAAGACCTATCAGAGCAAGGGCAACACGGTCACGCTGGTGCCGGCCAACCCTCGTCTGCAGCCACTGGTGTTCACCGACAACGAAGTTCAGATCTTCGGTCGCGTCGTCACAGTGATGCGTCGCCTGTAGTCGTCACGGCTGCTGCTGCGGCGCTCCCCACCCTGGCCCAGTGTGCGGGGTGGGAGGTGCCGTTGGAGTTGGTGCCGTTGGAGTTGGTGCGGGCGGTGCGGCGGGGTATGCCGAGACAGCGCCGGGCGCTGTCGCCTGCGGTTGCCACCCAGGAACGGACGGAGCGGCTTGTTGCCACATGGTAGGGACGGCAGCGGAGCTGGTCGGCGGGGTCGGCTTTCTCCTGCGCAGACCAAGCAGAAGCAGCAGGCCACCGAGCAGCACACCGAGAGTCGCAGCTCCCACGCCAGCGAGACTCATTGCCGTGGCGTCGGCATCGGGCTTCCCGCCGATGGCTATCGCGAAATCGGTGGCGTCGCTGGTCACGGTCAATCGATACGTGCCCGGCTCACTGATGTCCACGCGCTGATAGCCCTGTCCGGCAAAGGCGCCCACCGCGTAGGTGGGTGCGTCCGTGGCGGTGAGCGTCGTCTCCTCATCGGCACTGTTCAGCAGGGTGAGCGAGACGCGCGGCAAGTCGTCATCGCCACGCTGATAACTGGTGCCTCCGGCGGTGCAGTCCCCGTCGACCGAGGCGATGCTGCCCTTGGTCTCGATATAGAGCGTGAACGTGGCGGACTTGTCGAACTCGAGCGTGGTGGTGCAGCCAGCTGGGGCACGAGCGAAGCGCTTGACGGTTTCTTCCTTCGCCGAGCCGCTCAGGGCCACCAGCACGACGCCTGCAACGATGCCGAGTACCGCAATTGCGGCACCGGTGAACAGTAGGCCCTGGCGGCGCTTGCCGGGAGTGCCGGTCGCCACGACGGGGTTCGCCGGCGCCCAACCGTATACGTTCTGCGGAATCGTCGGCGGAGGCGGTGGCGGCGCACTGGGTACACCAAACGGTGACGCGGGCTGGGCGCCCGGCTGTGGGTCGGGTTGATATGACATCAGTGCACTCCCAAGCGCGAAGCGACCAGTTCGATTCGGTCGTCAGGTTGTACCACGGCTGCGCGCACGTTGTGGGCACCGCCAGCGCCATAGAAGTCGCCAGGGCTGACCAATGCGCCACCGTCGCGAGCCATACGTTCGGCGAACTCCCAACCGTCGTGGGCGTCGAACCACAGGTAGAAGCTGCCAGCCGGCATCGGCACTTCCAAGCCCGACCACGTCGACAAGATGTGGGCGAAGCGCTCGAGGCGACGACGGTAGCGATCTCGTTGCACCTGCACGTGTGTGTCATCGCCGAGCGCAGCGATACCCGCTGCCTGTGCGGGCCCGGGCACCATCATCCCCACGTGCTTGCGGACTTCCTTGAGATAGCCCACCAACTCTGGGTCGCCGGCATAGAACCCCACCCTCAGGCCGGCAAGGTTCGAGCGCTTCGACAGCGAATGCACCGCAATGACGCCCTCGCAGCCGGACTGAAGAATCGTTGCCGGCGGGCCGTCCCAGATGAACTCGACGTAGCACTCGTCGCTGAACACGGGAACCTGGTGAGCCCGCCCCCACGCTGCAGCCGCCGTAAGGTCGCTGAGCGCACCTGTCGGGTTCGACGGACTGTTGACCCACAACATGAGGGCTCGCGCCACGTCGGCAGGGTCGATTGCCGCCAGATCGATAGAGCCATCGTCAGCCATCGGCACCGGCACACCACGACAACCGGCGAGGGTGGCACCCATCTCGTAGGTCGGGTACGCAACAGCTGGATAGAGCACGGTGTCTCGCCACGGCGTTCGCAACTTCAGGTACTGCGGGGTGGTGGCGACGAATTCCTTGGTGCCCACGCAGGCCGCGATCTGCGAGAGCGGCACGTCGACGCCGAAGCGACGGTCGAACCAGCCCCGGATTGCCGTCCGCAAGCCTTCGCTGCCGATGCTGGCCGGGTAGCCACGTTCACTGTTGCTATGACCCAGCGCATACAGAACTTCGGGCGGCGGCGGGTCACACGGTGTGCCGATCGAGAGGTCGACCGCACCACCTGGGAGAGCGTCGGCAAATGGCGCAAGCCGATCGAGACGATCGTACGGGTAGGGCGGCGGCACGAAACCCACCCGTCCGCCACCATTGATTGGATTGCTCCCTACATCGTTCATGCACCCACCATCCTGCCTGATGATCCGGGGTCTCGCCCACCACGAATCTCAGTCGGGGTGAACAACGAACTCGCTGAGTCGACCAACTGAGGCATCAGCCAAACGAGCGCGCACGCGCACGCCCTGGGTGTCGTGGAAGGTCGAGACCACCTCACCCTCGCGATGGACCGACGCCAGCACATCGCCACGCTCGTACGGAACGAGCAATTCGACGACAGCGGTGATGGACCGCAGTCGATCCCCCAGAACCTCCAGGAAGCGCTCGACCCCCTCCCCCGTTTGTGCACTCAGGGCTACGGACCCTTGGTGACGCGCCTGCAGCTCCGTCGCAACCTCTGGAGCCACGTCGACCTTGTTGAACACCAAGAGCTCGGGGACCTTCAGCGCATCGATCTCGCCGAGCACCTCGCGGACTGCGTTGATCTGCCCCTCGGGATCCGGCGCCGCACAGTCGACGACATGCACGAGG
>Ga0105048_10004164_pt1 | contig 23641 bp, 28 predicted proteins | sample MAT05_FD_78382 | JGI IMG/M metagenome (GOLD analysis project Ga0105048, IMG submission 78382) | Freshwater microbial communities from Lake Fryxell liftoff mats and glacier meltwater in Antarctica - MAT-05 | ecosystem: Environmental > Aquatic > Freshwater > Ice > Liftoff microbial mat | place...
AGTGTTCCACGGGGGGGAGAGGCAACGCCGTTAAGGATTCATTATCATGTTTTCAGCGGCTTTGTCGAAGTCCCTTCTCCCCCTGGAAGGGGGAGAAGGGACATGCGGAACGCTGATTTGGAAAGTCCTCATTTTGGACCGCGCGAAGTATAATCATGGACGAACGCCCGGCAAATTGCGCAAGTCATGCGTCACCGGCATTTCACTGAACTTCTTTCGCCACCTTCAGGATTTGAAGCAGGGCGATGGCGTTGTCCAGTCCACCAACTGAATTACTGAACGCGACCGCTTTACGAATGTCAGCAATTCCAACGCTGCTATTGGGTGGTTGTTCCTCTTTCGCTCTCGCCTTGGTCTTTGAGGCGGGCATTTCGTCGATCGGCGCGACACTTGTTGTCACCGCTTCAGGGGTCTCGAGACTCTCTGCGGAGTCCTGGACATCTGTGCTTTCCGCTGCTCCTCCTGGTTTCCGACCGCTCGTATTTTTCCTGGCCATTGTAAATCCCATTGATTCTGGTTGTTTGATGAACCCATTAACTCGACGGTTCACTGGATTGTATCGAATCGGTGTCGAGGTTTCGACCGTGCCTCAAGTTCAATTCGCAGGACCAGTATCGACACGATCAATGGCTGGCCGCGGCCTGCAACGCACGAACAATATAATCGCGGCGTACCTTCGAATGCGGTACTCGACCCGGAAACCAGCTTCGAATATCGGCATCCAGTCCAACACCGTGCATGAAGTTGTAGAGCCCCTTATTCAGTCCCGTGCCGAGCGAATCGTGATCGACGCCGGTCGGATCGATGAATCCAACGTCGTTTTTGGCAAATGTCACCGGTGGCAGTGGAATGAGAGTCACGCCAAAGTCCTCCGGATGCTTACCAACCGGCGAATGCACCGTGCATGTGAATCGATGAAAGAAGCCCGACTGGATGCAGCCTTCCTCAAACATCTGCCGCACATATTCCAGTGCATCGACTGTGTCCTGAACTGTCTGAGTCGGAAAACCGTACATCAGATACGCATGCACGAGAATACCAACGTCACTGAAAGCCCGTGTGACCCGAGCGACCTGGGAAACCGAGACACCCTTCTTCATCAGATTCAGCAAACGATCCGAGGCCACTTCCAGACCGCCGGAGATGGCAATGCAGCCGCTGGCCGCCAACAGTTCGCAAAGTTCCGGCGTGAAGGCTTTTTCAAAGCGAATATTCCCCCACCATGAAATCACAACGCTGCGTCGCAGTAATTCTTCCGCCATGGCTTTCAACGCTTTTGGCGGCGCTGCTTCATCGACAAAATGAAATCCTGTCTGACCGGTCTCCTTCACAATGGCTTCTATGCGATCAACCAGCGTGGACGCTGCGACGGCATCGTATCGACCGATATAGTCCAAAGTGACATCGCAGAAGCTGCACTTCTTCCAGTAACAGCCATGCGCCACTGTCAGTTTGTTCCAGCGACCGTCGGACCAAAGCCGGTGCATGGGATTGAGCATGTCAAGTGTCGATAAATAATCGCCGATCGGCAAGCCGTCCCATGTGGGCGTGCCGACTTCAGCGAATGGAATATCAGGTTCGCCGGAGTTCATATACTCAACCGACAGCGATTCGCCGCTTCGCACGAATGTCCGCACCAGCTGGGATTGCGGTCGTTCGCCGCGCAGGTGTTCCAGCAATGCCAGCAGCGGGCGTTCACCATCATCGAGTGACACATAGTCGAAGTAATCAAACACCCGAGGTTCAGCCAGTTCTCGCAGCTCCGTGTTGACGAATCCACCGCCCAGAGCCGTCACAATCTCTGGATGGTGCCGCTTGATTGTCTGTGCAATCCGGAACGCTGCATACACGCAGCCGGGAAATGGAACGGAGATGAGTACCAGATCCGGTTGGTGCCGCGACATGGATTCGAGCGTCAGTTCCCGCAGCGTGGTATCCATCAGATTCATCGGGGCCGCCAACGCCGTCGTGAGCGGGTCGAATGTCGGCTGGCTGGCAGCGAGCGATTCTGCGTAACGGACGAATTCAAAACGAGGATCGATGGCTTCCCGCACGACGTCGGCGATGTCGCTCAGATACAGCGTCGCAAAGTGACGAGCTTTGTCCTGCAGTCCCAGTGAGCCGAAGGCCCAGTTCAGCGGATCGCCACCGTCATCATCACCGTTTTCGTCGTCGCTTTCGTAAACATCCAATGCACCAAAGCGCGGACCTTCCGGAAGAAAACTGCGTGAATTGATGCGATGGGCCAGCGTCGAGTCGCGGCCCTGAAGGAATATGATCGTCCTGTCGATGGCTGCATGGTAGTGATCGAACTCATCGCAGAAGTGCTGAATCACAACGGATGAATTCCCGCTGCCGACCGCATCGATCTGGCTGCGGATGGCCGATAGTCCCGTCGCGGAAAACAGTCGGAGCACAAGTTTCAGTGCCAGATCATCCTGCACAGCATCAATGCCGCGCGAACGCAGAAATCCGGTGATGTAGGCCGTCGAGGGATACGGCGTGTTCAATTGTGTCATTGGTGGAATCAATGACAACACGCGGCAGTGTTTGGCAGTCGGAGAATTCAAGGGATGTACGTTGATTGCTGATAGAGATGGCGAAATTGAACCCGCATCGTACGTTGCCTGGCTCGCCGAGTCGAGTACGTCCTCGTAACTTGACTCTCCGAGTCGAGCTTCCTCGCCGTAACCGCGAGAAACGGCATTCTGGCTATACCGAATGCTGTCAATTATCATACTGGTTGCCACCTCCACCTCTACCACGCAACCAGAGAGCTTGTTCCGTGCCACAATTTCGCTATTGCCTGAATGCCAGCACCATCGCCACCACGCCCATCCTGAAGCAGATCGAAGTCGCCGCCTCAGCGGGCTATGCCGCCATTGAACTATGGCACGATCATATCGACACGCATCTTGGAGCAGGAGGAACTCTGGCGGAGATCCGAAAAGCGATCGACGACAGTGGACTGAGAATTCCAACTACGATTTATCTGGCTGGTTGGTTTCAGCCCGCTGGCGTCGAACACGACTTGGCGATCAGCGAAGTGTGTCGGAGGCTGGAACAGGCAGCTGCCGTGGGAGCAGAGTTTTCCATCGCTGGTCCCCCGCCTGGAATCGCGGATCGCGAACTCGGAGCCCGGCACTATGCCGAACTCCTGGAACTTGGGAAATCTTACGGTGTGAAGCCTGCATTTGAGTATCTGGGTTTCGTGGACGACATCAATACGATCGACGATGCCATCGACATCATTGGGCGATCAGGTCATCCGGATGCCACGATTGTCATCGATCCGTTTCACTGCTGGCGCGGTGGCGGTTCTGCCGCTTCGATCAGCAAACTGCAGGCGAACCAGATTGCCATCTCGCATTTCAACGACGCACCCGCTGTGCCTCCTGCCGACACTCAACACGATTCAGATCGGGTTCTTCCAGGTGACGGTGCAATTGATCTGCGATTCTACTGCGACCAATTGACGGCGATCGGTTACGACGGATACCTTTCACTGGAACTGTTCTGACAGGATTTATGGGATCGAGATCCACTGGAGGTCGCCAGGCTCGGATTGCAGAAAATGAAAGACGTGGTGGAAACCACACCATAACGGTGTTGTCAAACCTCTGTTCCACTTGCGTAAAGCCAGTGGGGACAGACCTGTCGCGTGCGTGCCGCTCCTGTTTAGTTTCCAAACCTGCGGTCCACTGGCACGGGGCCAGTGGGGCCGAAAAGAAGCCAGTGTACTTGTAATTCGCCTACGCCTACGGCTCGCCGTTAAACGAATTAGGTGCTATAACTTGTGCATCGGTGCTTACGAGTTGGACATCGTCAATAACTGGCCAGCCGAGGATGCTTCATGTTTCTCCGTTCAATCGTTTCTTTGACTGCATGCCTGTGGCTCGTTGACGTCTCACTGTTCGATGTGTCCCGAGTCATGGCGGAGGACCTGGCGTCTGACCTGACACCATTGATTGAAGCCCACCTGGGCGAGGTCGGCGTGTCCATTCGCCACCTGGAGACTGGTGAACAATTTGCATGGCGAGCGGAGATTGTGCAGCCCACCGCCAGCCTTATCAAACTTCCATTGATGGTGACCGCCTACCGCATGGCAGATCGCGGTGAATTGGAACTCTCAAAGCAGATCACGCTGACTGAGGCCGACAAGGTACCAGGATCGGGGATTCTGACGGATCACTTCACACCCGGGCTTACAATGTCGGTCCGCGACACAATCCGTTTAATGATCAGGTACTCGGACAATACGGCGACGAATCTTGTGGTCGATCAGGTCGGGCTGCCGATCACGGTCGCCACTATGGAATCGCTCGGGTTTCCGCACACCCGACTGAACTCAAAAGTCTATCGTCGTGACACATCGATCTCACCCGAACAAAGTCAACTGTATGGGCTGGGCAGCACCACGGCCCGCGAGATGGTCGAACTGCTGGAGCAGATTCACAAAGGTACTGTGGCTTCGGAAGATTCCTGCAAAGACATGATGGAGCATTTGCTTGCGTGCGATGACAAAGACATGCTCGTCCGGGAGCTGCCCAAGGGCACAAAGGTCGCTCACAAGTCAGGCGCAGTTTCGACCAGTCGCTGTGACGCAGGGATCGTGTTCGGTCCCAAAGGTGCGTTCGCCATTTGTGTGCTCACCACTGAGAACAAGGACCGAAGCTGGAACGACGATAATGCTGCCCATGTTCTGATCGGTCGAATTGCGCGCACGGCTTTTGATCATTTCAATCCGGAATGGGAACGCAATGCATCGGGCGAGCCGACAGAACTGAAGATCGGGGCGTTTGGGACTCGAGTTGAGTTTCTCCAGAGAACTCTGAACGTCCGGTCGCAGCCATCGCCCGATCTTGGCGTCGATGGCGATTTCGGGCCAGCCACGGAGGCCGCAGTCCGAAAATTTCAGGAGGCGAATGGGCAACCTGCGACAGGAATTGCGGATTCATCGCTGTGGCAGGCATTGGGTCCGGTTGTCGAAGAATCCGTCATTCCGAGTCCCGAGATCGTGAACTCTGAGACACTGACGCGGCAGCCAATGGATGCTCTCGACGGGCCACCATTTGTTTCATGTGACAGTTGGATTATCGTCGATGCGGTGGATGGAAGAACCGTCGCCGGCCATGAAGTTGCGACGCCACGACCGTTCGCGAGCACCACCAAGATCATGACCGCATGGCTCGTCGTGCGACTGGCGAATGAACACCCTGAAGTCCTGGCCGAGATCATCACAATGTCACCCCGAGCGGACGAAACACGGGGCTCAACGGCAGATGTGCGGACGGGTGAATCCTTGTCCGTTCGCGAGGGGCTGTTTGGGCTGTTGCTGCCCTCCGGAAACGACATGAGCGTGGCATTCGCCGAACACTTTGGAGCTCGACTTGCTCCTCCGGCAGAAGAATCTGCGACAACCACCGAAACAGACCCGCTCCTGTTGTTTGTCGCGGCTATGAATGCCGAGGCCGCACGTCTCGGGATGGCAAACACACATTTCAGCAATCCCCACGGACTGTCTGAAAAATCGCACCTGACCACCGTGAGTGATCTTGCGATTCTGGCCCGCACAACGCTGGGGAGTGAATTGTTTCGAAACTACACTGCAACTCGCCAGCGAGGCTCGGTTGTCAGTGGTCCAGGCGGCTACGCAAGAAACGTGCTCTGGAAGAATACCAACGAGCTGCTGGCGATTGAAGGCTTTGACGGGATCAAAACGGGCACGACGGATCAGGCCGGTGCATGTCTTGTTTCGACAGGAGCACGCGAGGGCAAGCGATTGATCGTGGTCGTTCTTGGTTCAGCGGCCTCTGAGTCCCGATACACAGATTCGCGCAACCTGTACCGCTGGGGATGGAAGCAGCTTGCTGCGGCGGTTGAGTAGTGCGAACAGCACAACAGATTCACCCGCACGACAAGCGTGCAGGGGTCTCAATTCTGAACGGCGTAGCCAGTTCCGGCAGATGGCAGTATTCGCATCGACCTTCGGCCCGACTCCGCATAATGGTTCGGGTTGCCGCATCCATATTCACTGACTCGGTTTGCCTCCGTAACAGGCTGCAACATGCGGCTGAAATGCAGCTATTGCAGGTTCGGTCCGAGACGTTCGCGAAGCTTCGCCTGAAGTTCAATCGCCATTGAACTCAGATCTTCAATTGATTTCTTTAACAGTTGCTCCTCACTGTCGCAGGCAAAATTCAACAACGATTGACACGTGCGAATGGTGCCAACCAATTCGCCCCGTTCGATGCCTTGTTCGATGCCCTGTTCGATGCCCTGTTCGATGCCAATCGCAATCAAGTCTTTTCCGGCCTGGGTTTCGCGCAGGTCCGGGAGTTTGCCTAGTAACATCTTTTCAATCTCCGTTTTTCCAAGAGTCCTGAAACGCTGAAGGAGCCAGTCGATGAACACGCCAACCAATTTGGCTTTTAATCGTTCGTCCGTAGCGAACGCTTCGATCTGAGTATAATACTGGCTCGCGTTCTCTTGAAGCCGTTTGTTGCTTTTTTCGATCAGCGGCTGAAATAAGGCTATCAGCGGATGGCTTTGATCGTGACGGATTGGAAGCGACAGGGACCGGGCCAGGGTCGATCAGTCAACTCGAACACCCACTGAGGGTACGCCTCGAATATTTCGTAAAGATGTTTGTCAGAATCCATCGCCGGATTCTAATCACTGTCGCTCTCGAACGCCACGCGATATTGCTGTGTCCCCATGTCACCTGTCTGGCGTGGTTGCATCTGCGATTTGATCACCGCTCCGGTTCGGATGGAGAAATAGACGACAAATACTGCGTTAACGCAGCAGAAAACGCTGAGATTCTTTCGACAATCTGTAATCCCGTTCGAGGCGCATTCAGGGCCACACGTGCGACCTCAGTGCAGTTTGCGGATGTGTCCATCGTTTCCGCCCTCAGCGTAGCGATAGGGCGATCATACCAGCAAGTGAGGGCAAGATCATCTCGTGAGTAGTCAAGTGCAACAGAACCTCTGACTGGCAGTTTCGTTTTAGAGACGAATACAAAACCCGCCTCAGCAATTGCCGGAGCAATGGCTGACTGCACGTATTTGATCAGTGTGCCTTCGTGCTTGACTGGGTTCGGATCACCTTTGCCACTGTGTATTTGAGCACGCATCTTTCGACAACCACGACAGCGGACTGCAGTTGGATACCCCGATCCCTTGGCGACTTCGTAGTACCACTTCTGCTGATGAGCGTTCCAGATTTCGCTTTTGCCGCAGTCAATACATGTAAACGGCTGGTCAACGTAAAAGAGAAGGGGCGCACCATACGAATTGTTTGGAACCTGCTTTGAGGGATCGGCCATCACTGCGTCTGCAGGAATCGCTCGGTGTTCTGAATTGCGTTCTGACTGTCGCCTCGACATCCCTTGACGCTTTCCGCTCATACGACACCTCTCGGCTCCAAGGTCAAAACCATGGCGGCTCTATTCTGGGGACGTAACGACCAAGATTCGCCGGTTTGAGCGGTTGACTTGTTTAGTGATTCAGCAACCCACGCAAACTCGGCTGCATTTTTTTGTTCGCTGTGTTCATTCGATGCGAACTAGGCAACGAACAACAGCAGCAGCCAAATTGTACGAATGGCGATGTTCCAAATGATACAGGAAATTTTGTGCGTACCAGCACCGAGGGCGCATGCACATCCAACGATTTATAGCGCCAATGCAGGTAAAACTGCCAAGACCGTCTCAAGCGAGAAGTTGCCATGTGGTCTGTACAAAATGAGCACATGACGTAAATACAATACAACCTGCAGTCCGGCACAAACAATCGAGGCAGTGCGAAATACATGGATCAACCCTGTATTGCGAGTGAACGCAGCCTCTGGACTCAAATGCATTGTGGCATCGCTATCCGGCTCGCCATTCTGTGTCGCCAATGAATGCTCTGTCATGGACGCATGCCAATTCTGGCAGATGGAATTCAAGGGAACATCAAGTTTTGTTGTTGCAGGTTCGGCATTTGACAATCTTCAATCGTGCATTCATTGCAGTAAACATGGGCGACGCCGTTGCAGTTAACAATGTAAATAAGGAGCCAAATGACAGTGATAAAACGAATATCGCCTGTGATCGCATCGACGAAAGTGATTTTAACACTGTGCTGGAAACTCGCAATGGCGATTAATCAACCCGTGATTGATTACGATACTACGCCGTTGGGCGGGAGAAATCTGGTGACTGACGCGGTTTCGCGGTTGGCTCATATGGATTCATTACGCGACTAACTTTCATTGCGACGGTAAACGATCTCAGGTTCAGCGAATTGTCCGCTGCTTTTTCGCAGGCATGTCCGAATCGCCTTTCTTCGATTTCTCTACAAACGCCCGCAAATCAGCGTCGGGATCACGGCCGGTTGGAGAAGGCATAAATATGACATTGACTCCGTGTTCAAGAGCCAACATTTTTAGATGCTGCTCGAACACATCTTCACCCGTCACGACTCGTTTCGTTTCTGATTCAACTAAGATACAAGGTGACTGTTTGACTCTCGAAGAATAGCGAGCAAAATCCTCAAGGAACGATCCAAGATCGTCCGCAGCAAATCGACGATCAAGGTTCTTTAGAAGAAACGGTTTGTCGTCGTCGTCGATCTGAATCCGCAGCACGTTGTCTGGCACATGAAAAATGATGCCGATTGCTTTGGACTCTGCTGCGTCCTGCGTGGCGATTGCTATTCGATGCGGCGCAACCGCAAGCAGTGTCATTGCAAATGCAGTGGCGATCAGAATACAGCGGCATCCATTCATGGGAATTGCTCTTTCTTTTGCAGCGATCGACGAAGCTGATCGCGTGGCGGCTAGCGACATTCAATTTCAAAAAGGGCTGATCCGCCACCCCAGTTCAGCGATTTGTTCGCATCTGTGTATCGACGCGATTTGCCTTGAAATGTGCTCGATGCGATCAACTCCAATTCGCGTCAATGATCAACTTACGACAGACAGTTCGGCGTAACAAGCTTGATTGCATTGCAATCATCGTCAATGCTGTTTTTGGAAAGCTTGCTTTCTGCCGAAGATCCGACGATAGCAAGCAGCAGTGATCACGCCGAACACTGCTGCGATCGGAGCTATCCCTGCGATGATCCACATGAAGTTTTCGTCAGCCCATGAGTTTGGCTTGGGATCGAATGCGAGCGGAACCACCAGGACCGCTGTTACGGAGAAGACCCAGCCGAGAATCAGGTTTGTCAATCGTTGCCTGCGCGACGTACCAAGTAAATGGGCTGCAGTGAACAGAACGAACAACGCAGGTACACGGATGGCAATGCCGAGAACAGGAAATACACGCTCCACAGCGATCAGCAGTCCAGTCTTCATCGTCGATCCAAGCCCTCTTGTTCGGTTGTATCAATTCAGAACGACCGCCATCATCGGATGGCGGGAAACAATTGTCTATGTCAACACTTAGACCATTTGCGAATTCAAACTTGAAATGCAACGGGGGTGGGCGTATCAGTTTGGTGGGTAGAAGACTTCAGAGGGGGTCTGGAATTCGAGGCATTTTCTGGGTCGATTATTGAGTTTGTGACTCGACTATCGTTGGGCAGGCAGGCTGATGGTGAAGCGCGTTCCCTTTCCCGGTTCGCTTTCGCAGACGATCTGCCCATGATGCGCTTCGACGATACGGCGGACGGTCGGCAGGCCGAGGCCGCTGCCACCGGAGCGGGTTGAGAAGAACGCCTGAAACATCTGCGCGCGGGTCTTTTCGTCCATGCCCTTTCCTGTATCGATAATTTCCAGCACGACCTGATCGCCGCGGGTGCGTGTGAGCAGATCGATGGAGCCGCCGTCCGGCATGGCTTCGATTGCGTTACGGCACAGATTCACCAACGCCTGACGCATCAGAGATCGGTCCAGCATGACGACCGGCAGATCGGTGTCCAGATGTGGACGTAACTCGACTTCCATGCTGTTCGCCTGCGGTTCCAGGAATCCCACATAATCGGTCAGGATCGTGTTGAGGTCTCCTTCTTCCAGATGCAATTCGCCCGCGCGGGCAAACTGCAGGAACGCATTCAGGATTTCTTCGAGGTTGCGGCATTCGCCCTGAAGACTCGAAATCCGCCGCAGCATACGTCGCGCACGCTGCGAATCATCGCCTTCCATTTCCTCAGCCAGCAGCTCCAGATTCATCCCGATCGTCGAAAGCGGGTTACGAATCTCATGCGCCAAACCACCAGCGAGAGTTGCCAGTTCCGTGTTTTCCGCCTGAAGTCGTTTTCGTTCCAGTTGCTCGTCAGAGATTTCCATCGGGAAGGATTTCGTCGTAGGGAGCGTGCAGCAGAGCGCAACATGCCCAAGGGGAAACATAAGAAAAGGTGTGTCCTGTGAACGCTGCACACATCCTGCGAAAACACGACCGACTAAAGCCACCACTCCAGCGAATATGTCACTCTGCACTGAATTCGATGCCGTCGTACACAGCGGCCAGGGACAAACTGATGTTCAATTCCGCAAGTGGAATACTTTCCGTCAGCTCTGTCAGCACACGACGTTCAAAGCCAGCCGACCCTCGTTCGTAGACGACGGCTCCGATGGCTGACTGTTCCAGAAGAATGTAGTGTGTCAGACTCGGGATGGTCAGATACGCTTCGCGTTTTTCACCATCATCGAGTCGCCGGGTACTCTCGGAAAGTACTTCGACAATCACGCTTGGCAGATCCTGAAACACATCGCTTTGAGGATTCGGACGGCAGATCACTGAGACATCGGGATAATAGAAACGAGTTTGGTTCGACATTCTCACACGAATCTTTGTGTCCGAATTGAACGCTCGACACGGCTTGCCATGAAGTTGATTGAAAAGCGAGCCCAGCGCGTTGCTGGCGATGATATTGTGCGCATTCCGTGCTCCAACCATCGCGTAAAGGAGCCCTGCAACGTATTCATGTTTCACCGAAGACTGCTGCTCGCCAGCGAGATAGTCTTCCACGGAGATAAAGTCGGTTTTTCGTACGGTACTCATCATGAACTTTCGAATGTACGCGATGATTGCCAGGCGTTACTGCCTATCGGAACTGTGGAGGATAACAATCCCAGCGAAACAGGCCATCCAACTCAGGCTGACCAGGCGTTTCATTTGAGGACAGGGAAAGGTATAATGATCATCGTTGCAGATTTTTCAGAGTTGCAGCCCTCGAAACCCTGGGACTTATGATGTCAGTTACCATTCCACAGATTCCGTCGGCCAATGGCGAGCCCGCATGGGAAGCCGCTTTTCTGTTGCCGTCACAGGGGCAATGGAGCGAAGCCGATTTTCTGAAGTTTCATACCAACCGAATGGCCGAACTTGTTGACGGACGACTGGAAATCCTGCCCATGCCGACGCTCAAGCATCAGAGAATTCTGATTTGGATTTTTGACAAGTTTCGAAAGTCCGTTTCCGATCAACCGAACGCCATGGTTCTACTGGCGCCCCTGCCGACGCGACTTTTCCCAGGCACGATTCGGGAACCAGACCTTCTCTATATTGCGCCGGAAAATGCTCCGGGTCCGGATGTTGATTACCCAACGCGAATCGATCTTGCACTGGAGATTGTCAGCCCGGGCTCGGATGCTCGCACGCGCGACTATATACACAAGCGACGCGATTATGCACGCGCTGGCATCACTGAATACTGGATTGTTGATCCGCAGGAAGATCAGGTCACGGTACTGGTGCTGCAGGACAGCAACTACGTCGAACATGGCGTTTTTCAGATGGACGATCAAGCCACCAGCGTTCTGATACCTGGACTTCGCATTGACGTTCGCGCAATGTTGCATGCATGAAGAAACGGCAGGCTACAGCCTGGACGACGACTCCAGCCAGAAAACAGGACGGGTTCGAAAACCCGTCCTGTGAAGTACTTCGCTTATTCCTCGTCGTCATCGACCGGTGCATCCTGCCTGGATGCCAACAGGACGGCCTTGCGAGACAGCTTCACGCGGTTCTGGTCATCGACGGCGATGACCTTCACTTCAAACGTGTCACCAATCTTGCAGACGTCTGAGACGTTCTTCACAAAACCATCAGACAGTTCGCTGATGTGACACAGTCCGTCTTTGCCAGGAGCGATTTCAATGAAGGCACCGAAGTCCTTGATGGAAGTCACCTTGCCCATGTAGATGCGGCCAGGCTGAATTTCTTCGCACAATGCCTCGACGCGAGCCAGTGCCATGTCCGCACACTGAGCGTTCACAGCAGAAATCGTGACCGTGCCGTCTTCGGCGATGTCGATCTGGGCTCCGGATTCTTCCTGAATGGCGCGGATAGTTTTTCCGCCAGGACCAATCAACAGTCCGATTTTCTCCGGATTGATCGATGTCTGAACCAGCTTTGGAGCATGTTCTGACACTTCACTGCGCGGACGACGAATGGCGGTCAGCATTTCTCGCAACAATTCTTTACGAGCCTTCAAAGCCTGTTCCAGAGTGCCACGAATGATTTCTTCGCTGATGCCTTCGTTCTTCAGGTCCAGCTGAATGCCTGTGACACCGCGGCCAGTGCCTGCAATTTTGAAGTCCATGTCGCCGAAGTGGTCTTCGTCGCCCATGATGTCCGTCAGAAGTGTATAACGACTTCCTTCGTCAACCAGACCGATACTGATCCCCGCCACCGGCTGCAGAATCGGAACGCCGGCGTCCATCAGTGCCAGTGTGGCGCTGCACACCGATGCCATGGAACTGCTGCCGTTGGACTCAAGGATGTCGGAGAGAATCCGAATCGTGTACGGGAACTTGTCCGGCGGTGGAATCACCGGCAGCACAGATCGCTCTGCCAGACACCCGTGCCCGATTTCGCGGCGTCCTGGTCCTCGAATTGGCTTGCATTCGCCGACAGAGAACGAAGGGAAATAGTAATGCAGCATGAATCGCTGAGCATCTTCCCCGAACAGACCATCAAACTTCTGCTGATCGCGAGTCGTCCCAAGGACCAGTGTGGCCATGGACTGTGTTTCACCGCGTGTGAATACGGCAGACCCGTGGACTCGAGGTAGAACCGAAACGCCGCTGCTGACCGATCGCAGGTCGGTCGGAACTCGTCCATCGATACGCTTGCCAGCCAGAATCAGGTCGCGGACAACTCGTTCTTCCACATCGTGGAATGCTTCGCCGAACTGAGCTTTTGTGAGACCATCGGCAGTCGTCGCGGCCTCGTCCGGAAAATACTTTGAAATCAACGACTTCTTGAGTTCACGAACTTTTTCGGCTCGTTCCTGCTTAATCTTTGTCAGCTTCGCGTCCTGCAGTTGCTTGTACGCTTCCGACTTCAACTTCTCATAGAATGGATTGACGACAGGTTCCGGGAACACAGCCGGGGCCACACCCGATTGTTTGACCAGATCCAGCTGGAGAGCACAAAGTGTCTGAATGTGTTTATGGGCAAACATAATGGCGTCTCCCATTTCCTTCTCAGGAATCTGGTTGCCAAAACCTTCGATCATCAGCACAGCGGTCCGGGAACCCGCCACGACAAGATCCAACTTGCTCGTTTCCATTTGCTCGCGAGTCGGCATCAGGATTAACTGATCGTCAATCATGCCAACTCGTACAGCAGCGATCGGGCCTTTGAAAGGCATCCCGGAAATCATCAGCGCGGCGCTGGCGGCGGTGATGTTCAATACGTCCGGATCATTCACGCCGTCACATGACATGACATTTCCCATAATCTGAACTTCGTCCCGAAATCCTTTTGGGAACAATGGACGAATCGGACGGTCGGTCAGGCGACTGGTCAACACTTCACGAGTGGTCGGACGACCTTCACGTTTGAGGTATCCACCGGCAAATTTTCCGGCGGCGGCCAGACGTTCGCGATAATCGACCTGCAGGGGGAAAAAATCCATCCCCGGACGGCCTGGGCCGGTTTGAGCTGCGACAAACACACTGGTGTCGCCATGCTGAATCATCACGGCACCGCTGGCCTGTTTCGCCAGTTCACCGGTGGTTAATGAATACTTTCGCCCAGCAAAATCAATCTCAACAGTAACTTTCTTCACAACAACTTCCTTACCCGGACCAGCCGGAAAACGGACTGCATCGCAGGCAGGATCGAAGGTCAAATTCAACGCTCGTGCAGCAACTTCTACGACATCAGGAAAGGACGCAGCAGCGAACCATGTCCGCTCAACTGCCAACAGACTAAAGAGATCAACACCGTCCAACATCGGGGGCGTCTGACAACCGGCCTGCAATTTCCGACAACTCAAAGTCACCACAGGATGCGGCAATCCGCTACGAACCTGCGGCAGCAGTCAACTTCACTTCCAACGAAAACGAAACCTACACCAAACGACACAATAGAAAGCAGAAAAGGCGTTGCCCGGTGAAACCACAGCAACGCCCGATCAATCTACTTTCGGATATTCAGACGAGTGATAATCGACACATAACGATTGAGATCATCTCGCTTCAGGTAATCAAGGAACTGACGTCGGCGACTGACTTTTGACAGCAATCCACGACGACTTGAATAATCTTTTGGATGCGTCTGCAGGTGCTCTGTAATAATCTGGATCTCAGCCGTCAGAACTGCAATCTGCACCTCCGGTGACCCTGTGTCACCCGGCGTCTTTGCATGCTCTTCCATAATCTTCTTTTTTTGTTCCAGACTGATCGACATTTCAACTCCACAGACACAAACCCATCCCGCGGGAATACCATCGCAATCGCTTGCGAACAATACCCTTGAACGCCAGAATGGGCGATTGAAGAAAAGCGGCAAGGACAGCCCTCCGCCGCAAGCCGCGAATTGTACTCGGTTTAGCTCTTTTTTCAATCCAGAAGCCTGAGTGCCGATTTTTGCGGGAATTTCAAGCCACCTCCAGGTAACTCCTTCACCCGCTCCTGTGCTTCTTTCCATGAGGGAATCGCTCGCTCCAGGAGCTTTTGCCCCGGAGTGGTAAGTCGATTGTCGTCTTGCTGGACTTGGCCATTGCGATCACCGCACATTTAATTGCATATGCAACTATCGGCAGAGCAAGGGGGAATCGGAACAATTTCTACGGGTGATTCTCTACTTGTTGCTGCATGGATGTTAAATGTCGTGCGATGGCTCGCTTCAGAATCAACGAAATCATCCAGAGCAGTGGTTTGGCCAACATGGACTTTGGGTGCAACTCGAAAGAGCGAACAACCTTTGTGCCCTTGTCCGTTGCCTGAAACTCCCACGTCTCGTAGAAACTTGTCGCCAATCGGGACACGGGCGGCGAGAATTCGTGCATGTGCAAGCGCAGGCGTCGTGTCGGTTCCCACTCAACGATCTCTTCGATGTGCGTTGATCCATCCCGGTTCGTGACCCGGATTCTTGTTCCAATAACTTCGTCAGTCGTCGTCTCGAACTCTGCGTGTTTGATCCCCGGCAATAGTCCGTATCCGGCGAACTCTGGCCATCTACTCAGATCAAGAATCTGGCGGGCGATCTCTTCAGGCTTCTGAGGAAGCGTGGCTTCGCAGGAGAATGCAATCGGTGTCAAGCATTTCTCTCCGTATAGTGAACACAGTTGTCCGCAAGAAAACGCCAAATTCTGTAACGTCTGCGAAACAGATGATGACACAGAAGGTTCACCGTCAAAGAGGAAACAGCCGTGGCACGATCACTGGACATGATACTTGTCATCGATGTGGAATCGACATGCTGGGAAGGTTCACCGCCGCCCGGACAGTCGAGCGAAATCATCGAGATCGGTCTCTGTCCTGTCAATCTGAAGACGCTCACTCGACTTGAAAAACGCAGCATCTTGATCAAGCCCATACAGTCGAAGATCAGTGATTTCTGCACCGAACTGACAACGCTTACTCCCGAAATGTTTACTTATGCAGGGAGTCTGGCCGATGCGGTGAAAACACTGAAGAACGAATTCAACTCGAAAGACCGCCTGTGGGCAAGTTGGGGCGACTATGATCGTCGCCAGTTTGAACGTGTTTGTGCCGATCAGGGCGGCGGCTACCCGTTCGGCCCAAGTCATCTGAATGTGAAATCCCTGTTTGCCGCAGCGACGGGAAGTAACCATGAAATGGGCCTCGACGGAGCGTACAAACATCTCAGTCTGACGATGGAAGGCACTCATCATCGTGGCGACGATGACGCTTGGAATATCGCTGGAATCGTGTGTCGTTTGTTGAAGAAGATGCGAGGCCGGTGAAGGGGTCAGTTTCCCATCTGTTTCCAGCGAACCTTTCCGAACAGCAAGTGTCCGTGACCACAACTCTAACCTTATCAGAGGTGTACCATGCGACAAACAAATCACGAACAATTCGACGAACAGCCATTTTTTTGAGACGATGAGCAAACGGCGAAAGGCCCCCAAAAGAATTGAACAAGGGCCTTCTGAAACGCAGGTTAAGCGTGGCGAACGGATTGTCCACGGCGACAAGGTGCTGGAGGAGAAGCTCGGCAGGAACGATCTCTGCCCTGCGGTTCCGGCCAACGCTTCAAAAAGTGCTCTCTCATGAAAGGCCGCTTTTGACGGAGTAAACCGGGATCACTTCTTTTAGGGACTGACATTCCTCAGAATAAATCGAAGGCCCACTCGGTTCGACGCAACCGAGTGGGCTTTTTCTACAATGCAGTGAGCATCACCATTCGGGACGTGAGGATTTCAAAATGTCTGAAGATCGATTAGAGAGAGCGTGTTTGTCTCGTGACGGCCTCTCGATTGGAGACGCATTCGGACAGTAGTTCTTTTTCCCGCATGTTGCCGCAGAAGCGAAACGAAGTAACCCACCTCCGTCTCCGTGGAAATACACCGACGACACCGAAATGGCAATCGCATTGACGCAAACACTCCGTGACTGTGAAACTGTAGATCAGGAATTTTTCGCCCAGCGACTTGTCAAACGTTATCAATCAGAACCGTTTCGTGGGTACGGGGCTGGTGCCCGACGACTACTCGGAGACGTTGCGGCGGGCGGCTGTTGGAAAACCCTCAGCAAGCAAATGTTTGGCGGGAGCGGCTCGCATGGAAACGGTGCGGCAATGCGGGTTTCTCCGCTTGGGGCTTGGTTTGCGGACGACGTTGAATTGACAATCAAGCAGGCGGCTCTATCAGCAGAAGTCACACATACTCACCCAGAAGCTCAGGTAGGCGCAATTGCAGTTGCGCTGGCAGCAGGCTGGGCGTGGCGCTGTGAATCCGAACGAGCGGAAGATTTGATTCCGTGGCTTATATCAAAGATTGATCCGAGCGAAGTGCGGCGACGACTGGAATGGGCGGCGACGCATCGTCTCGATACATGGGCGTTCACGATTGCTTCACAAGTTGGTTGCGGGGACGAGATCAGCGCTCAGGACACGGTTCCATTTTGCATTTGGATGGCTGCGGCTCACCTGAATGACTACTACGAGGCCATGTGGACCGCCGCACGTGTTGGCGGTGACATTGATACGACATGTGCAATTATCGGTGGGATCGTCACTCTGAATGTTGGCCCTGACGGCATTCCATCAAGCTGGAAACAGTGCCGTGAACCACTGGGTTGGAATAGAAATCGAAGTTGATTCGTGTCACTCCTTTCCCAACCCCAAACACAAGGAGCGTGATGATGGGTACTTCCTACGGTGATTTCACCAAATATCCCCGCACGCCCCATCTGTTTGGGTCGAAGGGGACTGACGATGACAAGCATCTCGGCGAAACGGAGTCTCAGAAGTTCGTGTCCGATGAGTCGTTGATCGTCGAAGAGAAGATCGACGGCACAAATGTCGGCATTCACTTCTCGGACTCCGGTGAGATGTTCCTGCAATGCCGGGGGCATCTCATCACCGAGGGAATGCACCCGCAGTACGATCTATTCAAGCAATGGACAGCGGCAAAGCGACATGTGCTGGAGACTAAGTTGGAAGACCGTTTCATTCTGTTCGGAGAATGGGTCTATGCCCGACACTCGATCCATTACCGGAAACTGACTCATTACTTCTTCGAGTTCGACATCTACGACAAGCAGACGGAATCGTTTCTCGATCTGGAACAGCGACTCGTGTTGCTCGACGGAACAGGGATTCAGACCGTGCCGGTGATTCACACTGGCACGCTGACTCGTGACGTTCTGGAAGAATTGATCGGGCCATCGAGCTTTGACAGCCACTTTGAGAATCCGATCACCAAGCGACCTGACAATCTCATGGAAGGACTGTATCTGCGAACGGAAGCGGATGGCGCTGTGTCGGGGCGAGCCAAGTTCGTCCGTCCTGAATTCGTCGAGAAAATCAAACAAAGCACTCACTGGCAGCATCAGCAAATGGTGCCCAACGAACTTGCTGACGATGTGGATATCTGGTCATAAGCATAGAAGAAGGAATCACAATGGAGCACTATGGTATGTTGGCGTTCGGCAAATCGGGAATCTGGGAACTCTCCGTTGATGAACTCATCGGCGAGGCCGACGAATGGGTGCTGCAAGTCGAGTCGCCTGTTATTTCGATTCAATGTGGCTTGCTCAACTTATCCGTGCTTGCCGACGTAAACCGGCTCTTCACAGTATGCGACTCACAAGCACGAAAACTGGCCGAGTCGATTCAGTTCGGCTCCTACTATGGCTATCCCGTCAGAGCTACGCTCGACACCGAGTACACAGATCGCTGCTTCATCACCATTGGTGATTCAGCCAATGGAAGGTTTGAAGTAACACTTGCTGGCGAGAACTACCACGACTTTCAAAAGGCACTTTCGCAGATTGTCAGCGAATTGGAACTTGAACAATGAACTGGGAACAACTCAACAAGTCATCGCTGTATGACATCACGGTATGGGCCGAAACTCAACCGTGGTGTCAGGCGATGGCGGACTGCGCTCAGGATGCTGAGTGGCATTCGGAAGGAGATGTCTGGACGCACACAAAGTTGGTGTTGGGGAAGCTCGCAGAACTTGTTGAGTGGCCTTCAATGACTGCTCACGAACAGACTGTTCTGATTTTCACTGCACTGTTGCACGATGTTGCTAAGCCACTGACGACTGAGGTTGATCCTGAGACGGGTCGTGTCTGCTCACCAAAACACGCTGTTAAAGGAGAACATGTTGCACGTGCGGTCCTGCGTGATCTGGGTTGTGATCTGACAACTCGTGAAGACATCGCCCGGCTGGTCCGTTATCACGGGCGGCCAGCGTTTTTGCTTGAGCGTGACGAGCCAACACACGAAGTCGTGAGGCTTTCATGGTTAGTCAATAATCGCCTGCTGTACCTGTTCGCACTGGCCGACACCCGAGGTCGAGATACCGACTCGATGTCCCGGCCCGAAGAGAACCTGCATTTCTGGAAACTAATGGCTGAGGAAACCGGATGCTTTGACCAGCCTTATCCGTTTGCCACCGATCATGCTCGCTTCACGTTCTTCCGGCAGCCGCAGCCGAACCTGCTGTACGTCCCACACGAAGACTTCTCCTGCACCGTGACGTTGATGGCCGGATTGCCCGGTAGCGGTAAGGACACATGGCTGTCCAGAAACCGCTGTGACCTTCCGGTTGTTTCGCTGGATGACATTCGTGGCGCACTCAATGTGGAACCGACCGACAATCAGGGGCAGGTGGCGCAGCTTGCCCGAGAACGTTGTCGTGAACTGCTTCGAACTGGTACTTCGTTTGCTTTCAATGCCACGAACACCATGCGACAAACAAGAGGTCGCTGGCTCGATCTATTTGCCGATTACAATGCCCGCATCGAGATCGTCTACCTCGAACCACCGCTGGAAAGCGTGCTTTGTCAAAACAAGTCCCGAGCATCTTCTGTCCCCGAGCAGGTGATCCGCAGATTGGCCGACAAGTGCGAACCACCAACGTGGTTAGAATGCCACCGGCTGGCGATGGATGATGGCCGTTCTGACAATCGCTCCTGCTCATAAGTCACATCACACAAACACGAGACTTTCCAGACTAACATGCTCCTCACTATCTCCACAGAACACGAACCGGCTACTGATTTGGGCTACTTGTTGCACAAGCACCCGGATCGATTGCAAACATTTGATCTCAGCTTCGGCAAGGCGCATGTCTATTACCCCGAGGCTGGGCAGGATCGATGTGCGGCTTGTCTGTTGCTGGATGTGGACCCGGTGGGAATGGTGCGTGGCAAGAATCGCAACCAGAGCTTTCTGCTGGGGCACTACGTCAATGACCGCCCCTATGTCGCTTCATCATTCATGAGTGTGGCTATTTCGCAAGTCTTCGGGACTGCGATGGGTGGCCGCTGCAAAGACCGGCCCGAACTGGTTTCAACACCAATGCCATTGGTTGCTCGGATTGATGTCCTGCCTGTGCGTGGCGGCGAGGGATTCCTGCACAAGCTGTTTGAGCCGTTGGGTTACACGGTCGAAGCTCAACGTCATACGCTCGACGAGCAGTTTCCCGAGTGGGGTGAAAGTCCGTACTATTCAGTCACGATTACGGGAACAAAAATTCTTTCGGAGCTGCTGACGCATCTTTACGTTCTGATCCCAGTCTTCGACAACGAAAAACATTACTTTGTCGGTGAAGACGAACTGGAAAAGCTGCTGGCCAAGGCTGGAAGCTGGCTGGCTGCTCACCCTGAGAAGGAACAGATCACACGCCGCTATCTGAAGCATCAGTCCAGTTTGTACCGTGAGGCGCTTGCACGCCTTATTGATGTCGAGCAAGCGGCAGACCAGCCAGATGGACCGCAACAGGAAGAGTCACTCGAACAGTCACTCAGTTTGAACGATCAAAGATATTGCGCGATCCTGGCGGCATTGCGGTCCAGCGGTGCCCGGAGAGTGATTGACCTTGGCTGTGGTGAAGGCAAGCTTCTGCGAGAATTACTGCACGACAAACAGTTTGACGAGATCGTCGGCATGGATGTTTCAATCCGGTCGCTGGAAATTGCTCAGAAGCGACTCAAGCTGGATCAGCTTCCCGAACGACAGGCCAAGCGAATCAAACTGATTCATGGATCGCTAATCTACCGTGATCGCCGTTTGGAAGACTTTGATGCGGCTGCGATCGTGGAAGTCATTGAGCATCTCGATCCGCCAAGACTGGCGGCGTTCGAACGAGTGCTGTTTGAGTTTGCTAGGCCACAAATTGTCGTGCTGACCACACCAAATAAGGAATACAACGTCATGTGGGAGACACTACCTGCTGGTCAATTCCGTCATGCCGATCACCGCTTTGAATGGACTCGTCAGGAATTTCAGGATTGGGCGAATCGGGTCAGTCAGCAGCACGGTTACTCGGTTCGTTTTCTACAAGTCGGACCAGAAGATGGAACGGTCGGATCACCGACACAGATGGGAGTTTTCGAACGTGGCTAATCGAGTTGACTACCAACCCAACTTGATCTTTGCGGCGGGAACGCAGGTCGTGACGCTCAAGGATGTCGTTGGCCAGAACGGTCGCACGCTGCATCCTCGTGGAGCGGTGGGAGTTGTCGTGAAAGCACCGAGCGATCGTGAGCATTCCTATCGCATTCGCTTTCCTGATGGCGTTGAGGAAGCCATCAAGTCCAGTGAATTGACGACGCTGGCCAAATTCAAAGAGGGAACCATCGGCGACACCAGCATCTCTGCCAAGGGAAGCGAGATGTTCGAGCGGGTGATTTTTCAGTGCATCATTGGGTCGCAGGCATACGGTCTGGCGGATGACGCATCTGACATCGACCGCCGTGGATTTTATCTGCCACCTGCCGACCTGCACTGGTCGCTCTACGGAGTCCCTGAGCAACTCGAATGTTACGAAACGCAGGAATCGTACTGGGAGATTCAGAAGTTCATCGTTCTCGCATTAAAAGCGAACCCGAATGTGCTGGAGTGTCTCTACTCTCCACTGGTCGAGAAGGCGACTCCGCTGGCTGAGGAACTGCTCGGGATGCGGGACATCTTTCTTTCCCGTCTTGTTTATCAGACTTACAACGGGTACGTCATGTCGCAGTTCAAGAAGATGCAGGCCGATATCCGCAATCAGGGACAGGTGAAGTGGAAACACGTCATGCACCTGATTCGGCTGTTGATCTCCGGCATCAGCGTCCTGCGAGAAGGATTTGTCCCGGTTCGAGTGGACGATCAACGAGATCAATTGTTGGCCATCAAACGAGGTGACATGCCGTGGGAAGAGACGGAAAAATGGCGACTGAGCCTGCACAGCGAATTTGACAAAGCCCTGAATGAGACACGTTTACCGGAACGCCCTGATTACGAGAAGGCAAACGCCTGGCTCCTCAAAGCACGCCATGCCGCAATTGGAGCCGAGTTGCCATGAACATCGACCCACGACTACACAAGCAGATCAACGATCATCCCTACCCACTGCTGTTTGCCACGATCAGCGGAGCGCATCTGTACGGTTTCCCATCGCCGGATTCAGACTTCGATTTGCGAGGCGTGCATTTGCTGCCGCTGGAAGAAATCGTCGGACTTCAGGAAGGGCGAGAGACTGTTGAAAAGTCAGGTATTTATGACGGTATGGAAATCGATCTTGTGACACATGACGCCAGGAAATTCTTCGGGCTGATGCTCAAGAAGAACGGATACGTCATGGAGCAGGTGCTGTCACCGCTGATCGTCCACACCACGCCAGAACATGAAGAACTCAAGGCCATTGCCCCCGACTGCCTGACGAAGCATCACGCACACCACTACCTCGGCTTCGCAGCCACGCAGTGGAAGCTGTTCCAAAAGGAGAATCCACCACGGGTCAAGCCGTTGTTATACGTCTACCGGGTATTGCTCACCGGGATTCATTTGATGCGTGCCGGCGAAATTGAGGCCAACCTCGTCGTGCTGAATGAGACTTTCAACCTGCCCTATATTCCTGCACTGATTGAACGCAAAGTCAGCGGCACTGAGAAGGGAACTCTCGATCAGGCCGACCTTGCGTTCCATGCACGGGAGTACGAGCGATTGCGGATGGAATTGGAACAGGCATTCGAAGACAGCCAGTTGCCAGAGAATCCCAGCGGCGCAGCGGCATTAAACGATCTGCTGATTCGTTTGCGAATCGGGGATAGAAAATGAATGACCGAGCAATTCTGGGATGCCTGATGGGTACGGCGGTTGGCGATGCTTTGGGATTGCCGTATGAAGGCATTTCGCCTCGTAGAGCAGCCAAGCTATTTGGTCCTCCGACATGTTTTCGATTCCTGTTTCGACGTGGAATGGTTTCGGACGATACAGAACACACTGTAATTGTTGCCGAATCATTGATTGAATCCGGGGGAGAAGCAGATTTGATCGAAAAAGCGTTCGCTCGAAGACTGAAACGGTGGTTCGTGCTGCTGCCAGCAGGTGTCGGGCTGGCGACAGCAAAGGCATGTTGCAAGTTGTTGATCGGCATTTCGCCGCAGAACTCGGGCGTGTTTTCTGCCGGAAACGGCCCAGCCATGAGAAGTGCCATTATCGGAGTGTTTGCTCATGATGTCGATCAGGTTTCAGAACTTGGGCGGATCACGACACGGATCACACACACCGACCCAAAAGCCGAAATGGGAGCGTTCGCCATCGCCCTTGCGGCACATTGTGCGAAGTTTGGCCAAACAACTGTACCGCACGAGTATCTTTCCAAGCTAAGGCGTCGTTCGAAAATAAACTACCGGAAACAGTCATATTTGGTTTGGTAGAATTTCATAGTTCCAGTCGCCGTGAAATGGGTTGCGTCTGAGACGAACGGCAAGCATTTCAGATTTCGTA
>Ga0105048_10004165_pt1 | contig 23640 bp, 22 predicted proteins | sample MAT05_FD_78382 | JGI IMG/M metagenome (GOLD analysis project Ga0105048, IMG submission 78382) | Freshwater microbial communities from Lake Fryxell liftoff mats and glacier meltwater in Antarctica - MAT-05 | ecosystem: Environmental > Aquatic > Freshwater > Ice > Liftoff microbial mat | place...
AGGGTTCTTAACCTTGTCATCTACAGTAGTCACAGACCTGGATTTGCCTTATGTTGCGCCGATCAAAGCGAATCTTGCGGACAATTCTCGTATAATAACCAACGTTCATCAAGCCACTATCTTGTGGAATGGCACAGAACGCGTGATCCCAGTTTTAGCGATGGGTCGTCGCCCCCTAATTGGCACAGCACTCCTGAAAGATTATCATCTCAGCATCGATTTTTGCGAGGGAGGGACAGTACTGGTAGACGATATCATGCAGTACAACATTTACATAGAGTGTATTCAAAACATGAGTCCCTTTCCCCTTTAAGCGAACCGTATTGGGAGCGGTGCTAAAATACATAAACTGATTCACTGCTTAACGCCTAAGCACACGCTCCGAGAAGGGCGTACCGCGTATATATTAATCATCTATCCAAATAATCCTAATTCATGCAAAAAATCGTATCCGATCCAAAAATAATGATGGGCAAACCTGTCATTTTAGGAACTCGTATTACAGTTGAGTTAATTCTCGAAAAACTTGCTGCGGGTGAAACATCTGAGCAAATACTCGAAGCACATCCGCGACTTACCGATGAAGGAATTAAAGCAGCTTTGGCATTTGCGGCTCAAGCTTTACGGTATGATGTGGTTTATCCAACGATTGAGAGAGCTTCTTGAAGTTTTTAGGGGACGAAAATTTAGATTGGCAAATCGTTGAACGTCTGCGGCTTGATGGTCAGGAAGTTTTGTATGTTGTCGAAATGGAGCCAGGAATTGCTGACGATGAAGTTTTAAACTTGGCTAATAATGAAGGTGCAATTATATTGACATCAGATAAAGATTTTGGCGAGTTAGTTTTCCGTTTATGTCGAATTGCAGCAGGTATCGTGTTAATTCGGTTATTCGGCTTATCTCCAAATGATAGAGCAGAAATTATTGCTAATGCCATTAATCAATATGCAGATGAATTATTAGGAGCTTTTACTGTTATTTCATCTAAAAGTATTCGCATTCGTAAAATGACGTAATAGAAGAATTAAAAGAGGCGTTTTCCATCAACTACGGTAAAAATAAAATCCCTATAACCTAGTATTAATTAAGGTCATGGGGATTTTTTACGGGACTGGTGCGGCTCGAACGCACGACCTGACGCTTAGGAGGCGTCCGCTCTATCCAACTGAGCTACAACCCCAACTATGAAGCATATATAATTATAGCAGTAGTTTTAGCGAGATTGCCAAACATTATCCCAAGAGCCGCCGCCTACTTCTAAACCACAAAGAATACTTTCTGCTTTTAGAATTATGTGAGATTTTCTGCCATTTAGTTCTCGTAACTCTAAATTTAACTTTCCTTGCATGGTGTCTCGGCAACAGTATCTTAAACCATCCTCTGTGGGCGCACGCAGAGGTGTACCAGGTAAATCCGTGGTTCCTGTCAATTCAATTTCATAATTAGAGTTAGTAGCTTTCATTTGCCATCTACCCCAAGGCTGAATTTCCCAGTCTACTTGTGAATTCCAGGGAACGAATTCATAAAACTTGCCTTGATAGTGCAACCCAATCATCGCTACAGATTCCATCCACCACAGCACACCCCGCCTTCCACCGCCAGCAGTTAATGCTAAGTCGGGTTCGCCTTCAAAGTAATTACAATTTATCCAAAACCATTTTTGAGGAAAAGCACCACCCCAATTTTTCTCGCCGTAGGCTGGGGCGTTTGTGAATTCGTAGATTTTGCCATTCCAGTCAATTTTTCCACTGGCTAAACCGTGAGCCATCAAAATCTGCCATCCGGGTTCAAAAATCTGCGAGAATGAGAGCCAGCCTGCGGTTGATTGCTGAATGCTATTTTTATTACCCCAACCGTATACTGGTTGAATTTCATACTCCCAACGGCAATAATTATTGGTGGCGTAGTCACGGATAATTCCCTGATTCAAGGTGGCTGTGGCTTGATATCCTTCTTGAACATGATGCTCAAACTCTGCTGGTAGAAGGTATAGAGGAGCAATTTGCAAATCTGTTTTACCCCAATGACCTAAACCTAAAATATCTCGACTACCCCAAAATTTCTTCACATTAGGAAAAGTACGGCATAAATACTCATCATCTGGGCCGAGGATTTGGGCTGCACCACCACTGTGGGGTTTACCGCCGATGGGGTCTTCGATGGAGTACATAAAGGCGAATGTTTGCCCAATTTCCGGCAACGTGACGCGGTAATACCAGCCTTCAAAGAAGCGGCGACTACTGCTATCCCAGTGATAACCAGAATGGGGAGTTTGGGTTGATTGGAGGAAATTTAGGGGAATAGTTAACATATATCTATATAGTTGCCGATTTTTTCAGTATGCGCGATGTCTAACGAGAAGCCACAAAGGCGTCTACGCCTTGATATCAATTATGCTTATGAAATTCTTGGGTTGGAACCGGGTGCATCACAAGCACAAGTGAAACGAGCTTACCGTCAACTGGTGAAAATTTGGCATCCCGATCGCTTTCTTGATCAAAAGCAAAAACAGGAAGCTGAGGAAAAAATCAAATCAATCAACGCAGCTTACAACAAGCTCAAATCTGAAAGTCCATCTGAGCCTCCTATTCCTGAAAATCCATCTTCATCTTCGCCTAAAAATCCTACAAAAATATCTGTCAATCGTTGGGATGCAGAAACTTACTATACTTTAGGAGTAGAGAATGCTACAGAAGGAAGATATGAGGATGCGATCGCAGATTTTACCCACGCAATTCGTCTCAATCCTCACTATATTGATGCATATAAATATCGTGGGCTAGTTTGCTCTCAACTCGGATACGAATATAGAGCCGCTTCAGATTTAAATAAAGCTGCACAAATAGAACAAGAGTTAAGAAATCCGGGTGCTGCACGGAGAGTGCGATCGCCTAGATATACATCAAAACCTAGACCTCTAATAGAAAGATTTTGTCAGAGGATAAAAAGTTTACTGCGGCTAAATCGGCGTTGGAGATAAGAAGCGAATATAGTTTAAGACGCTTTAGATGGCGACACCGTACCTTGAGTTAGATAATACTTGTATTGGGGAATACTAAATGTAGTAAGATTTTCTGCTGATTTCTTAGTATGAGCGATCGCTTCGATATAAATCATGTTTACGATATTCTTGGGTTGAAACCAGGTGCATCTGTTGATGAGGTCAAGCAAGCTTATCGCCAGATGGCTAAGACTTGGCATCCAGATTGTTTTTTTGAACCGCAGCAAAAGCTAGAAGCGGAAGAAAAAATCAAAGAAATTAATCAAGCTTATGCAAGGTTAAAATCTTATCCGCCAAATGAGACAAATCAATCTGCTTCCACTTCGACCAAAATTGATTTCACTCCATCCAATGCTGAAAGTTTCTATAAACGGGGCTTGGATAAAGCTGAAAGAGGAAAATATACTGAAGCAATTGAAGACTTTACCCAAGCGATTCGTCTCAACCCCAACTACTTTGAAGCCTATAAATATAGAGGGCTTGCTTGCTCGAAACTAGGATATGAAAATAGAGCCGAGTCAGATTTCAAAAATTCTATACAACTGGAACTGAAACAGAAAAAAGCAACACCCAAACCTACATCCCCACCGCCAAAGCCAGCAACGCCGCCACCACCTGAATCACAGTCTCAACCTTCACCTTTTAAAAATGCCGCAGAACTGGAACTGAAACAGAAAAAAGCACCGCCCAAACCTGCATCTCCACCATCAAAGCCACCAACACCACCACCTGAATCACAGTCTAAACCTTCACCGTGGAAATGTGTACACACCCTGACTCATCTGAACTGGGTTTTTATAACTGCAATCAGTCCAGATGGGCAAACTCTGGCTAGTGGAAGTAGTGATAATACTATCAAGATTTGGCATCTCGAAACAGGAAAATTACTACATACTCTCACTAATCATACGAAATGGGTAAGATGCCTAGCCTACAGCCCAGATAGCCAAACTTTGGTTAGTGGCAGTGATGACAGCAGTATGATGATTTGGGAAGTGTCTACAGGTAAATTACTCAACACGCTCAAAGTACATTCAACCCCAGTTTTTTCTGTAATCATTAGTCTAGATGGTCAGACTGTCCTGAGTGGCGGTAGAGATACTACTATCAAGATTTCCCATATAGAGATGGGACAATTACTACACGTCCTCAAAGGTCATTCTTACTTGGTCTACTCCCTTGCTATTTGCCCAAAGCAGCAGATTTTAATCAGTGGTAGTGCAGACAATACCATTAAGCTGTGGAATTTGAAGAGTAGAAAACTGCTGCAAACTCTCAACGGGCATTCAGGTTACGTGACTTGTGTCGCCATTAGCCCTGATGGACAAATTTTAGCTAGTGGCAGTTATGACCAGACTATCAAGTTATGGAACATCAATACAGGTAAGCTAATTAACACACTTGCCGGACATCATAATTATGTTTGGTCTGTGGCTTTTAGCCCCGATGGTCAGCATCTCGCTAGTGGTAGTGCAGATCATACGGTGAAACTATGGGATATTAACACCCGACAAAATCTTTATACTTTGGATAACCATTCAGATTGGGTTAACTCTGTCGCTTTCAGTCCTGATGGCAAAACTTTGGTTAGTGGTAGTCGAGATATGACAATCAAGCTTTGGCGCTGCGATGTCTAACGAGAAATTAAAAATTTAGATAACTGAAGTAAATTGCTAGATTTTGTATAAAAAAATCAGATAATAGCTTAATAACATCCATCTTTGGGATACTTTTTCTTTAGATTAAGTAATTAACTCCTTAGAAATAGAGCCACTTGCTGATCACAGAGGTTATACTGAAAATTACCAACATTTGAGTAGCAAATAAAACTCAAAATTTATCAGCAACATACATTTTTGGACTCATTAAAACCTCTGGTACTTCAGCCAGCAGAATAACGCACCGGTTAACAATATTGTGCCAGTCGTGGTTCCTGTACCGAGTAAGAGTAGTCCAACTCCTAGTGCATCTGCTCAACCACAAACAACAATCATCGAAAGAACCAGAGAAATACCTGTTGTTGTTCCTGTTCCTGTTCCACAACAGCAGGTTACACCTCCATCTGCACCTCGCCAACCGGATATTAACATTACTATTCCACCCCAGCAGCCTGCGGCAGAAAAAGCACCTGTAACCCAGCCAACTCCGAAAGCAACACAAAGTCCGGCACCGAGTCCAACTACTATTGCTCCGACTTCGCAGAACAAGGACGATGCTTCTACTAATACTGTCGCTCCAGATACGAAAAGTGATACCTCTAAAACCACTAAGTAGACCAGTCAAACAGTAAATCTAATGGCAGTTCTGCTCAATAATGGCTTCTAAACTTTCAACCCACTTGATATGCTGGCATTAACGCCAACATATCAAGTGGGACAATTTTTTAATCAATATTTCGGAATTGTTGCGATAAATTAATGGTATTTAAGTTTAGTAAAGATGTGGTGTAGCTAAACAAACATAAGCTAGATTAAGAGCAAGGTACAAACAGGTTAAGAGTTAAAAAAACTTTCCAGTTAGAGCCTGTGCCTCCTGCTCTAATGTTCTTGCGATCGCTCTTTTAGTTGTGGCATCCATTGAATGTGTTTTCGCCCTAAGTTCAATGAGTTGTTTTGGAGGTTTTAAAACGCACAGCCAGAAAATGCCTGCCTAGTTGGAATGTAAGGATGTGCAATTCTGAGTAGAGCGATCGCGAATGTTGTCCACCTTAGTTTGAGTTAGTTACTTCTGAATTCTCCAATCTTCAAGAAACCGCCCCAAGCTGCTGATATTTATCCATCGTAGCTTCAGGCGGTTTCTGCTTTGAATTAGCTAAAAACTTCAGAATTGTTAATGACTAACTAAGGTAATTACAGTCACTTCTGGCGGACAAAATAAACGTCCTGGTTTATAAGTTCCTAAACCCCGATTGACATATAGTTGATTTTCTTCGACCTTGTGAAACCCTTGCGCCCACTCCCAATATCGCACGACTTTAGAACAGTCTCCCAGGAAAAATGTTACCCAACGCCGTAATTTTTTGGGAATTTTTTTGAGTAGTTTTTTATAATGGAGTACTAGAGGGCCAATGCCCGGAATTACGATGTGACCACCGTGGGTATGACCAGATAGTTGCAAATCTACCCGCCATTGTTGCAATATCTTAGCTGTATCTGGGTTATGAGATAAAACGATACGGGGTGTAACGGAATCTAGTTGATTCATAACTGGTGCAGGGTAAAATTCCTGCGACCAATAATCAGCTAATCCTACCAATGGTAATTCTTTTCCTAATGGATAGGCGATTTCATTCCAAAGCACATGCACCCCAATGCTAGTTAACGCCTGTGTAACTTCTGCTTTTGAGTGGCTGTAATAGATATCGTGATTACCAAGTACGGCGTAGATACCACAGCGACTTTGCAAATGTTTGAGTCGATGCACCAATTGGTGAATCGGCGTCGGATCGTCAGTTACGTAGTCACCAGTTAATAAGATTAAATCTGGTTCAGCTTCGTTAGTAAGTGCGATCGCTTTTTCTAACATATCTTCCGATAGCCGCAAACCGTCGTAGTGAAAATCTGACAACTGCACTAGCGTTGTACCTTGTAAAGATGCTGGAAGTTCCGCAATCTTAACCGTGATTTTATCTACTCTTAAATGTCCCGTAAATAACCAATGCATAAGGCAACCGATACTCCTCATACCAGCGCTTACAGCTTACCAAAATTAAAATGTAACTTGATAAACTGCAATAATTTATGTCATCTACTCCACATACAATTAACTAATTGATTGAAATTCTGAAACTAAACTAAGCAGGACTCACTCGAATTTGCAGGTACTCATTAGCCAGAATACCTGCTGTGATTCCGTTCTTGAATTTTTAAATTTGGATTACTTACTTATCCTGTAGGGTGATTGTAGTAACTTCTGGGCGGCAAAATAAGCGTCCTGGGAGGTAAGTTCCCAAACCACGATTGACATATAGCTGATTTGTTCCCAGATGATGCAAACCCTGTGCCCATTCCCAATGGCTGACTACAGAAACATTTTCTGACAAAAATGGAAATCGACGCTGCACTTTTTTGGGTATTTTTTCTGCAAGCTTTTCGTAAAAAAATATTGCAGGGCCAATTCCGGGAATCACGATTTGACCACCGTGAGTATGACCAGATAATTGTAAGTCAACTCGCCATGCTTGCAGTATCTCGGCAGTATCTGGGTTGTGGGATAAAACGATGCGGGGTGTGTCGGGGTTTAGTTGATTCATGACTGGTACAGGATTAAATTCCTGTGACCAATAATCAGCTAGCCCAACAAGGGGCAATTCTTTTCCTAGTGGATAGGCAATTTCATTCCAAAGGACGTGGATTCCAATGCTAGTAAGGGCATCTGTAATTTCTGCTTTTGCGTGTTTGTAATGTATATCGTGATTGCCAAGAACAGCATAGATACCACTGCGACTTTGCAGATGTTTGAGTCGAAGTATCAATTGGTGAATCGGCGCCGGATCGTCAGTTATGTAGTCACCAGTTAATAAAATTAAATCTGGTTTAGCTTCGTTAGTAACTGCGATCGCTTTTTCTAACATCTCTTCTGACAGCCGCAAACCATCGTAGTGAAAATCTGACAACTGCACCAGCTTCTGACCTTGTAACGATGCAGGCAACCCTGTAATGTTAACCGTCAATTTCTCTATACTCAACGGCCCAGATAACAACCAATGCATAAGACGTTCACTAAAGCTCAATCATAGCGCTAACAGCTTAACGAAACATCCTTGATTTGTGTGTTGGGATCAGTGCAACTTATTGAAAATTTCATGAAAACTAATGAAAAGCCTGAAAGCTAGACATAGCAAAACTTTTCAGCCTAAATTGCACTTTTTTACACAGATATTCGATTCAGCCCCAATAAGAAAGCCCCTCTGCTTTCGTCATAGTAAAGTCATTACAAAGCAGAGGGGTTTCATTTTTTATTGTTGTATAGTGTATAGGCAGATTTTAAAGATAATCCTGGCAAAAAACCAGTTTCTCTGATGTTGTGTTTATTTCAACCTGCCTACTCAGTTCAGCCTAGTCCCAATCGGGAATCTCAGCATCTTCTCCACCAATCCCGATTCCAGTGTTAAATATATCGGCATCAGTGAGATTGAGATCATTCATTGATGCTTTATACACATTAGAATCGTGAATAGTAGCGCCAGTAAAATTTACTCCGTTGAGATTGGTTTGCTTCAAATTCACATTAGTTACATAAGCTGATGTTAGGTTAGCACCTGCTAAGTTTGCACCAGTTAAGTCAGCACCTTCGAGGTTAGCGCCTACAAGGTTGGCTCCTTGAAGCTTTGAGCCTCTCAAGTCAGCACCAATTAGATGAGCGCCACTGAGGTTAGCTCCTGCTAAATTACAGTTCATACATTCCCCAGTTGAAAGCAACTTTTGTAAGTCCTGCGGATTCTCGGCTTTAACCGAGCCAGTCAAAAATAGGGGAGTTGCTAAGGCCATGGCCGCTAATAGCTGGAGTTTCATAATTTTCCCCCTTAAATAATCAAGTTGCGTCCGTTCTATCCCTCACAACTCTATTATCTCATTAAACTTCATGAGGTCAATCTATCTCTTGACAACTTAGTTGTGATATGAAACAGGGATAACGGTAATCTAACAAATGCCGTTAATTCTGATTTTTGGCGATTTTTACTTGACAATCCCTAAAAAATTGCAAGTGTTAAATCACTGTTAAATCTTTTTAAGAGCTTGCACTACTCGCCATAATTTGGCTACTTTGATGAGTATTTATACTTTTTAATAAATACTGTTAGTTTTAGTCCTTAGAAATTCTCCCATATAATGATTAACCAATTCAGGTTGTTCTTGCTGCACCCAATGGCCACAATTGGGTATGTACTTGATTTGAAAATCCCTGACATAGGCTGCGGTGTCGTAAGTTAGCTCTTTGCCGAGTGCAGTGTCATTTTCTCCCCAAATCATCAGTGTTGGCACTTCTAGAACGCCCCAATTTGGATTTAGCATTCTCTGTTGAAAAATATTGCGGTAGTAGTTCAACATTGCTGTGAGGGCACCGCGTTTTGCGGCAGCATTTTTATAAGCGTCAATATCCGCTTTGGTGAAAGCACTTTTGTTAACTGCTGTACCTTTAAAAGCTGTCTCAATTGCTTGGTAGTCTGAAGATTGCAAAAGTAATTCTGGTATCCACGGTAGTTGAAACAGAAATATATAGTTGCTACGTAGCAACTGTTGGGGAGTGCGTAACCCTTGAGCAAATTTGGCAGGATGAGGGAGGTTAAGAATAATTAATTGTTCTAACATTTCCGGGTGAGTGTATGCAAAATTCCAAGCGATCGCACCACCCCAATCATGTCCAACTAATACACATTTTTGGTATCCTAATCCTTTAATTACTCCTTCAACATCTTTGATAAACTCATCCATTACATAAGCTGATTGCTCATTTGGTTTATCACTATCGTTGTAGCCACGCAAGTCAATGGCGACAACTTTAAAATCTTGGGCAAATTCTGGTATTTGATGCCGCCAAGAGTACCAAAACTCAGGAAACCCATGCAACATCAACATTAAAGGGCCTTCACCTTGGGTAACGTAGTGGAGTTTTACCCCATTGGTAGTTATATATTCGTGTTTCCAAGTCAGTTCTGTTACTGTCATCTGTTGTATTTTTTGTTGGTGATATTCATTATGTGTAATATTTTTGGTCAAAACATCTGCTAGGAGATAGTTTTAGAATTGTAATTATCCTTTGGGTAGATGCTAGTAAGAAATCAGCAGGGTTTCATATAAGTAACCGTATATATAGCAGTCCTAAATCATTTATAAAAATAAATTAACCGCAGAGGCGCAGAGAACGCAGAGAGAAGAATCGGAGATTTTGACGACTCATTTAGAATTGCTATATATCAAGTTGGATAATCTAATTATTTACTACAGGAATGGGGACGATAGAAACGCGCGGTGTCTGGCTAACTACTACTGATAGCAAAGTTCTCAGATCAAAGCAACGCATTGCTGAGGCGATGGATTTTCTGGCCGAGACAGGATTTAATGTGGTGTTTCCCGTTGTTTGGAATAAAGCAGTAACTTTATATCCTAGTCAAATAATGCAGCAGACTTTTGGAGTCGAAATTGATCCTATGTCTGTAGGCCGTGACCCTTTAGAAGAAGTGATAGTTGAGGCGCGGCGAGTTGGGTTGAAAGTTATTCCTTGGTTTGAATATGGTTTTGCCAGTTCCTACAATTTGAATGGTGGTGTACTTTTACAGAAAAAACCGGAATGGACTGCGCGTGATTGTAACGACAATTTACTGAAGAAAAACGGCTTTGAGTGGTTGAATGCCCTCGACCTCCAGGTGCAGGAATTCTTGTTGAATTTGGTGCTGGAAGTTGTGAATAATTACGATGTGGATGGTGTTCAAGGAGACGATCGCTTGCCAGCATTCCCCTCTGAAGGTGGCTATGATGAGGTAACTGTCACCCGCTATCGCCAGGAATTTGATCGCAATCCGCCACAGAACCCCAAGGATAGACAATGGTTACAGTGGCGTGCGGATATTCTCACTGATTTTTTGGCGCGTCTCTACCGGGAGGTGAAAGCGGTGAATCCTAATTTATTAGTAGCGATCGCACCTAATATTCATGATTGGGCATTCCAGGAATATCTGCAAGACTCCCCCACCTGGCTGAAGCGGGGAATAGTTGATATGATTCAGCCGCAGATTTATCGCCGTGACTTTAGGAGTTATTGTGCGATCGCTGATAAACTAGTAAACCAGCAGTTCACTGATGCGACGTTGCCGAAGTTAGCACCGGGAATACTGATGAAGCTTGGCAGTTATTGTATTAGTCCAGAATATCTGGTGCAGGCAATTGAATACAATCGCCAACTTGGCATTCAAGGTGAGGTATTCTTTTTTTACGAAGGTTTGCGCGAGAATAACAATAACCTAGCTAAAGTTTTGCGAAATGGCCCTTATGCTAAGTCTGCATCATTTCCCACTTTGTCAGATTTGAGTGCGGGTGATGTGAGTAATAAGAGGACATCTTCTATTTGGCAACGGTTGTTAAAAAAGATTTTTTAAGGAAAAATGCGCGTGGAATCTCAACTATCGGTGGAACAGGTGATTAAGACTTTAAAAGAGGATTTACCAACACTTTTTCAAAAAGATATTTCATATCACATTTATACAGACGATATCTACTTCAAAGACCCGGTAAATACATTCAAATATAAATTCAACTACCGCATTATATTTTGGACTTTGCGATTTCACGCTCGGCTATTTTTTACCCAAATTTACTTTGATGTACATGAGGTTTATCAGTCAGCCGAAGATACGATTTTAGCAAAGTGGACAGTGCGGGGAGTGTTGCGCGTTCCGTGGAAAGCAGGGTTGCTTTTTAATGGCTATTCAACTTATAAACTCAATCAAGATAATTTGATATACGAGCATATCGACACCTGGGATAGAAAACCAGGGGAGATTTTACGGCAGTTTTTTCAAAAGCAAGGAGACAGCTAATTAGCTGCTAGGTATTTACTTTTTAAAGACTAAGAGGAATTCTTTCTGTGTTGATTTAAGAAACAACTTTTTGCTTGAGGCTATCTTCTGAAAGGTCAAGTTTTATCACTCTCCTTATTACTAGCCTAAACTCCAGTTTCTCCGCTTATTCAGGCTTATTTTTTTGATTTTGTGAGCTATTTGGTTGAGAGGATTCAGCACGGTGTATTGCTTGCTCATTAACTGCACTATGTTTTAAATCTTCTGCTGCTTCCTGAATATTTTTTGCAGAATGCTGAAAATCCTCTCCTGCTTCCTGAATATTTTTTGCAGAATCCTGAAAATTCTCTCCTGCTCCCTGAATGTCTTTTGCAGAATGCTGAAAATTTTCTCCTGCTTCTTGAAGTTTACTTACAGTTTCTGATGGTATGACAACGTCTTCTGCTCGTTGAATGATATCATCAGCTAGCCGTTCACTAAAACCGACTACAAATGCAATTGAAAAGAAGAAATAATACTTAATATTAGTATCTTCCAGTTCTTGAGACTTAGGAACTTGTATAGTTGAAATAATGTTGGAGTTAATAATTGTAAAGACTAAGATGCCAAACGCTGTCCCAATCAAAGGCTTGGCAAAACCAACTAAAATAGGAGCAGCCGAACCTTTGTAATCACTGTCTTGATATTTTTTAAGCCGAATTAAAATGCTAATTATACTGCCAAATGTTCCAGCAAAGCCAGCTACCATTATTAAAGTAGATCTTTCAAAAAATAATTGTGTTTGGCTTGGTTGATCTTTAACTTTTTGATTTAGAACTCTGGGGGAGTTAGGCACAGAAATATCATTTTTCAACCCTTCTGTCAACAAGTCTATTTTAGTAAGTGTTGTGAGTGCAACCGTGACAATAAAAGCTCCAGGAATTACAATCGAATAGATTGGCATTGCTATTGCAAGTCCAAGCAAAATTTTAGTTGGTGCTGACCATCCTCGAACAGCTTGCTTAAAAAAAGTTTTTATGAAACCCAGACATGTTTTGCTATTGATAAAATACTCAAGGTTGTGTCTTATATGTTTGGCGAGAACTATTTTTTCTTGCTTCATTGTTAGCATAAAAATCAAAGCTACTTTAACTGATTTTAGCTTCGATTGCAGAGCAAAACATTCAGGTATATTATTATGTTTACGGTTCTGAACTTTTAAAATGTATTCCCCAAAGCGTTGTAACAATGATATTTGGTTGGCAATTTCTTCCTGAATATCCTCTCTTAGATTCTGCGATTCTACCTTCTGAAGTTTTTTTTGTATTTCTTCTAGCAGTTGAGGAATTTCTTGTTGTATTTCTTTAAGGATATTTTGACATTGCTCCTGGCTATCTTTCTGAACCATCAGCCTATTTTCTCCTAAAATTTTGTTGATAATACAGGGTAAGTTCATATAACTTTGTAGCTATTGATATAGACAAAAAGCTTAAAACTCTATTTGAATATCAATTTTTGATTCAAAATAGGACGAATTGTCGTAAATGATTGAAAAACATGGGTCAAATAACTTCTTATGTTTCTTCTACCACATAAATACGAAAATATCAATCCCACCTCTTGGCTCACTGTAGTAATTTTGAACTTATTTGTGCTTTGGGTGAACCCCAAAACTACCGTGTCAATAGGGTTTGAGATGCGCTTACACTGTTGTCTTCCATCGTCTACTTGGCTAAAGTTCTGATGGTTCAGAAGAAGTATCACAAAGACAACTGGAAAAATGACTCTTACTTTTAACTCAGATATTTACAGCCAATTGCTGTCTCAACATCAACCTCGGATTATCAAGAGAGAAGAGGAAAACGAGAAGTTTTTAGAAACTGTTGAAGAACTGCTTTCTCGTTCACATTTGACTCCTGAAGAAGATGCTTTGTTGGAATTATTAGTAAAACTGATTGAGGATTTTGAAGATAAGCATTATCAGCTTAATTCTTCAACACCTTATTCAAGACTCTTACATTTGATAGAAGTTTGTTTATTTGTTGATTTTCTAGATGGTCAAACTATAGAATAAGCTACAGATTTTTTATTAACTAACAAAACCTTTAGTGTATAAGCACTCTGAGGGTTTTACTGTAGAGAATTAGCTATATCGCTATAATCCCGTCCTCTCAGAACCAGATGTGGTGTGGGTGTTGAGCCAACCTCAAAAGTATCGTAAGGAGGGCAGTTAAACTAATAATGTTTTCCCACCAATTGGTTGATGATATAAAGTCATTAGCTGGTTAGCATTTAAAGTTTCTATGGCATAAGCTTTTCCTGTTAAGTCGCTGAATTCTACTTCAAAAACTCCAGGTTCATATTCTTCTACAATCGTTCCTACTTGACCGCGATGCAATCCCAATTCTGGGAAGTCTTCGGTTAGGGCAACCACATTTAATAATTTCATTGGTATTACCTCATCGCTTAGATTATATAACAGGTGACTAGGCGGGGGAAGCCTTCATTATTACGCACTATCCAAACACTTTGAATAATTGCTTGTTTATCTGAACGATTCAGGGGAAAATCAATGATATATTTTTGACCGTATGGATTCCTTTTACCAGGGATAGCATCATAATTTGCTACTGCTTGTAAAAGTATCGCTTGTAATTCTTCTGCATCATCTAAATTTAAGTTTAATGCAGATTTAAATACACGGGCTTTGTGTTTTCCCTCTGGATGTTCTGGGTTGAGACAGTAACGCGCGATTTTATCTATTTCAACGATAGCGCATTCACGGTTAGGAAGTTTCATAATACGTTTGCTACACAACCTTCTCCGCTTTTTTGACCTGGATATGATCTGTATGTAATGCACCCTACTTGGAAAAGACTAAGATTTCATCACCGGATATTGTTTCAACACTTGCTGCAAATATTGCCCAGTATAAGACCTGGGATTTTTTGCAACTTCCTCCGGTGTCCCCACAGCAATCAATTCTCCCCCTTTATCGCCACCTTCTGGCCCCAAATCTATCACCCAATCAGAACAACGAATTACATCTAAGTTGTGTTCAATTACTAAAATTGAATTCCCTTTATCTACCAATCTTTGCAATACATCCAATAATTTATGGACATCGTAAAAAGATAACCCTGTTGTCGGTTCATCGATTAAATAAAGTGTCTTCCCTGTGGCGCGTCGAGATAGTTCGGTTGCCAATTTTACCCGTTGCGCTTCACCACCAGATAAGGTAGTCGCAGGTTGTCCTAGTTGGACATAACCCAACCCGACATCAAATAAAGTTTGCAAACGCGCGATCGCTTTGGGTATATTCTGGAAAAAGTCTAAGCTTTCCTCAACTGTCATTCTCAAAACATCAGAAATTGACTTATCTTTATACTTCACTTGCAAAGTTTCGCGGTTGTATCTTGCACCCTTACAAATTTCGCATTGCACGTAAACATCCGGGAGAAAGTTCATTTCAATAACATTCACACCCTGTCCGCTACAAGCTTCGCAACGTCCACCTTTAACGTTAAAGGAAAATTGCCCAGGTTTATAACCCCTAGCTTTGGCTTCTACTGTTTGGGAAAATACATCTCGAATGGCATCGAAAATTCCTGTGTAAGTCGCAGGGTTAGAACGTGGTGTGCGTCCAATGGGAGATTGATCGATAACGATCGCTTTATCAATCGCGTTTAATCCCTGAATTTTATCCAAATGTCTGGGTAAGGGAACTTTCTTTGTTAAATGGTGTTGCAGAGATGGATAAAGTAATTCATTAATCAGGGTAGATTTGCCAGAACCAGACACACCAGTGATGGACACGAGCTTACCTAATGGAATGTCTACATCTATATTTTGTAAATTGTTGCGATGGGCATTTTTAATTCCCAAACTGCGCCCATTTCCTTCTCGGCGTTCTGTTGGTGTGGTAATTACTCGCCTTCCTGATAAATAAGCACCCGTCAAGGAATCTTCTGCTGCTAATAACGACTGAAAATCACCTTGGGCGACAATATTTCCGCCGTGAATTCCTGCACCAGGGCCAATATCAACTATGTAGTTGGCTGCACGAATTGTTTCTTCATCGTGTTCAACGACAATTAATGTATTACCCAAATCGCGCAACTTAGTTAAGGTTTTGAGCAATCTGCCATTATCCCGTTGATGCAAACCAATACTCGGTTCATCTAAGACGTAGAGAACTCCTGTTAAACCAGAACCAATTTGCGTTGCTAGACGAATTCGTTGGGCTTCGCCACCAGAAAGGGTCATGGCGGGACGGTCAAGGGTGAGGTAATCTAAACCTACATCTAATAAAAATTGCAATCTAGCTTTGATTTCTCTCAGGACTAAATCAGCAATTTGTAACTGGCGATCGCTCAACTTCAATTGCTCAATTCTCTCCCGACAATCCCGAATTGATACGGTAGTCAAATCTAAAATTCCATATTGTCCCAACTTCACCGCCAAGGCTTCCGGTTTTAACCGTTTTCCATGACAAACTTCACAAGGTTGATCAATTAAATACTGCTCTAATTTTTGCTTAATTAATTCCGAACCACCCTCATATTGCCGTTGCAAAATTGGAATCGCACCTTTAAAACTCTGCTTTCTCTGTGCTTCTGCGGCTCGTTCATCTTTCTCTCCATACAAAATAGTTTGCTGCTGTTCTTCTGTCAGCTTGCTCCAATTTGTTTGTAACTCAAACCCATAAATCTGTCCGACGCTATAGAGTAATTCTAGATAATAAGAATTATCTTTTTCTGACCAAGGCGCGATCGCAGCATAAACTGGCGCTTCCCAGTCAGGTACGATCAAGTCTGGCGCAAATCTTCTTAAAGTCCCGATTCCATGACAGTGCGGACAAGCACCATAAGGCGAGTTAAAGGAGAATAATCGTGGCGATAGTTCCTCCATTACCGCCCCATGTTCTGGACAGGCAAAATTTTCCGAAAATACTAATTCTTCTTCTTTTTCTTGTCCGTCGTCACCAAGCAGACTCACCAGAATGGCTGCAATACCACCCGATTGCTTGAGACACGTAGACAGCGAATCAACCAAACGCTCCTGAATATCAGGCTTTTTCACCAAGCGGTCAATTACCACTTCGATGGCGTGGGTAAAGTTTTTATCCAATTCAATAGAATCTGACAGTTCGCGGATCTCGCCATTGATCCGCACGCGGACAAAACCTTGGGATGCCAAACTTGACAAAAGCTTACGATGTGTGCCTTTCTTGCCCCGAACAACGGGTGCAAGAATTTGGAAGCGGGTGCGATCTGGTAATTCCATGATGCGATCGCACATCTCATCGATTGTCTGGGGTGCAATACAGCGATCGCATATCGGACAATGGGGTTCACCAGCCCGACCAAATAACAGCCGCAAATAGTCGTAAATCTCCGTCACCGTACCGACGGTGGAACGGGGGTTATGAGACGTTGACTTTTGGTCAATAGAAATCGCTGGACTTAAGCCTTCAATGGCTTCCACATCCGGCTTATCCAGTTGTCCAAGAAATTGCCGTGCGTAGGCGCTGAGGGATTCCACATAGCGACGTTGCCCTTCAGCGAAAATGGTGTCAAAGGCTAGGGAAGACTTACCAGAGCCAGAAACGCCAGTGAATACGATTAGGCGATCGCGTGGCAATTCCAAGTCAATATTTTTCAGATTATGCTGCCTAGCACCCCGAATCCGAATGGTATTCTGGCTGTTGTGGCTGGGGTAGGGAAGATGTCCATTCAAGGATGCTGCTAGCTGTTGGTCTGACATATTGGGCGGCGAAGAAGGAGTTTCTTATGAAACAGTCCTTAATAATACTATCTTTAATTGGTTTATAGTAGAACAATCGTACTGTTTTAATTAGTTCTCCTTCCAGATTCATGCCGCAGACATATTTATGACTCTGCTAATTTGGAAGCATCCCGATTAAATATCCTTCTGAGGGTGAAGCTATGGTATTGCAAATCCAACCGCCGACCCAGCCAGAGGTCATCTACCCAGATAGTGACGGACAACCAGTGGCGAATAATACTATACAGTTTGGCTGGATTGTAGAAATTAAGCAGAATATAGAGTGGTTATTTGCCGACGATCCAAATGTATTTGTCGCCGGCGATTTATTTTGGTATCCGGTAGAAGGACGCAACAAAATTGTTAACGCCCCAGATGTGCTGGTAGTATTGGGTAGACCAAAAGGCGATCGCTTGTGCTACCAACAATGGAAAGAGGAGGGAGTTGCACCACAAGTGGTGTTTGAAATTCTTTCTCCCAGCAACACACAAACTGAAATGGATAAGAAATTACTTTTCTACGATCGCTATGGGGTGGAAGAGTACTACATTTACGATCCTGCTCGAAATAATTTGTGTGGATGGTTGCGTGGTGAAGATGGAATAGAAGTCATCCCCCTAATGGAAGATTGGGTCAGCCCTCGGTTAAAAATTCGCTTTGCTCCATCACCAGAGGGTTTGCAGCTATATCGCCCTGACGGAGAACGGTTTTTAACTTATACAGAAATTTCTCGCAACGCCGAACAAGAACGACAACGAGCCGAACAGGCAGAACAAGCCAGAAGAGATGCCATACCCCGATTATTGCAAATGGATTTGAGCATCGAACAGATTGCCCAAGCTTTGGGATTGTCAGTGGAAGAAGTGCGTAGGCGTAGCCCGTCGTAGACATCGCTTGCTCATGAGTAACGCCGTGTGCAATTTTTTAACTCGGAATATTGAAATTCACGACCATTGGTTACAAAACCATACGTAGGTTTATCATTACCACAGAGGTATCACTTCATTACCTTGAAACTTAACTAACCTCATACTGCGGAGTTTAAACGCTTTAGATATTGATGCTTATATCGGCATAAAAATTGTAGAGACGCTTTTACAATTGGCATCTCTACAAAATTTTTTATTGGGGTAGTAATCAAAATCCCTGTACGAATGGCAGACGAGTTAGGGTTTTCAGAAACTCTCCAGCTAAGTTGAGCGCTAAGAAAGCTAAGATCGCAGAAAAATCCATACCGCCCAATGGGGGAATAATTGAGCGGAATAGATTCAGATAAGGATCGGTTATCTGGGCTAAAGCAGCAAATGGCTGATTATACCAGTTGATTTGCGGAAACCAGGTCAACAAAACCCGAATAAGTAGCAAATAGCTATAAAAGGTGACAAAGGTAACTAGTGTCGTAATCAGTAAACTCATGGATAGCTTTGTTTCCTACTAAGTGTCAAACGCGGTCTTATCTTTTAATTTTAATTTAGTCCATGTCATGATGTTTGGGGATTTGGCACTTACCACACAAGACATTTTCACCACGCCTGAACAAACTTCAGGAGTCTTTAGTGAGTGTGCGGTCATTAGTTGCTTGAGGCGAACCGCCATTAACATTTCCCAGTTGCTTTCGCACTTCATCAATTGTGGCATTTAGCTGGGCAATTTTATCTTCTAGCGATCGCCTAGCCGTTTCTATGCCGATGCTCTCGCTTTCTGAGGCTTTCATCTGTCGGCGTTTTGCTGCTATTTTCTTGGCTTCGGCTTGGCTATCTGTGAGTTCTGTCTCCTCCTCTGCTAGCAATTCTGGATTGCGTCGAGAAGCAATCAGTGCCCCGATAACACCGCCAAATACGCCACCGACAAATGCCCCTGCTACAAAACCACTGCCAAAACCATCTCGCTGACTCATATCTTTACCGCCTTCAACAAACCTTGCAACTTTTACAGTAGTTATGCTATTTTCCTGCCCTAGCTGCATACTAGCTTAAGTCCCAAAGATGCGATCGCCTGCATCTCCCAATCCCGGTACAATATACCCCTTGCTGTTAAGTTTTTCGTCAATAGTCGCCGTGTAAATTATTAAACCTGGATAAGCTGCACTCAATTTTTGCAAAGCTGGTGCAGCCGCCACTACACAAACAATCCGGGTCAAGGCTGGATCAGCACCCCGTTGTGTCAATTCTGCCATTGCCGCCATCATCGACCCTCCTGTTGCCAACATTGGATCGGTAATTAGCACTCGTGTTGCGGGGTCAAATTTTTCTGGTAACTTGTTGAGATAACAATGAGGTTGCAGTGTCTCTTCGTCTCGCGCCAAACCAAGATGGTAAATCGAAGCTAAAGGCAGTAAAGTCTGCGCTCCCTCAAGTAATCCTAGTCCAGCTCGCAGAATGGGCACTACTGCTACTGGTATCTGCGGATCAATCACGGTTGCCAAACAGGTATCCAAGGGAGTCTGCACCGTCGTTTCTTGGGTCGGCAACCAGTCTCGTGCAGCTTCATAAGTCAGCCATCTTCCCAACTCAGTCATGGCACTGCGGAACAATACTGAAGGTGTGCCTGCATCACGGGCAACTGCCAGCCAGTGTTTGATCAGGGGATGGGGTGGAACATAAACGCGCAATTGTAGCGTCATAGCCAGAAATAGGAGCTTTTTGATTGTATAAGAACTGAAACACCATAATACTCCTATACAACAGAACTTGACTAAACTTATATTTAAGCCAGCCATCCAACTAGAAAGATTCTAGAGGGTCTGCTTCTTGTTTCTTCAACGAAGGGAGTCGGCTCCAACAGTCCGCAAGGGTAAATTTGGGTGTAGCTCACCCTATTTTTCTTTGACTAAGCAATTTGTTGAAACTTTCAGCCATTGGACACCCATTATTTTCAGCAAATTTACCAAACCGTGGACTTTTGGAAAGACTTTTTTTACAGGCTAGCTAGTAATGAACGCGACTGTGGTTTACAAACCAGATAATTAAGCCTTGATTTTTAGCATTGGTCTAATCATACAGATACAAAATGCAAAATACAAGATTGAGAAACTGCGGTTGACTAGCCCTTTCAAGGTGATTCGTAAAAACTCTTGTTTTTTCTCGGCGCTCTCTATGCCTCTGCGGTTTATCAGTATTTATTTTACCCTAGAGTCACATAAAACACAGAGACAAGAAGTTGAAGAAGAATTTTTGGACTAAAAATTATACCCACCTTAAAAATTTATAAGTTGTAAATTCTGGGATCAAGGCTGAATAAGGACACAGTAAATATCCGGTTATAAACTTTATATTTTCTTAACTTTAGCTACTACCGTAATGCTGGTACTGTTAATGCCAAGCCAAAAGAACGCTCTATTGTTTAGATATTTATATAAAGAGTATCTACAAAAATAATTACTTTTCTCTCCGGTTCGGTAATTCTAGGAATAAAAATTTGCTTTTAGCAGGATAATTGCTATGTCTGATGAACTTTCTAGACGGCAGTTTGTGAAATTAACAGGCGGTTTTGTAGTTGGAGCCGCAACAGCAGGAAGTACGCCTTTGATAAATGTTCTTACTGCTAATGCTCAAAACAGTGGGGCATCGGCTATAGATTATTCAAAGATTGCTGGATGGGTTGTTAAGGACACTGGCTACCATACAGGAGAAATGGTTAAATACCAAGGCAATATTTTTATAGCCAGTTACTGGGCAGGTAAAGAGCCTGGAGTAGACCCCGGATGGGCGCTTTATGATGAGCTTTATGATGTAACAAGTAAAAACCAAACTGAACAACCCAAAATTATTGCTTATATTCCTACTTGGAGAAGGAAAGAAGGATTTAATTATAGCAATGTAGCAATATATCAAAATATTACTCATGGGATTATCTCTTTTCTAATGTTTAGTGAGATTAATCTTGGTGAGTTTGAAGCCAATTCACTTAATGAGGTGAATGCAATCATTAAAGATGTTGTTACTACGGGGCATAAAAACGGTACTTACATATCAATTGCATTGGGCGGTGCAAGTGATTATGGTTTTCTCAATCTCATGACAGCTATAGGTAACAACGCCGCAGCCCCACTACTTGATAAAGCTGTACAAAATGTTAAAAATTTTGTGAAATTAAACAATCTAGATGGTGTAGACCTAGATTTAGAGTGTTGGTGGGATAAAAATGGTGATGGTAGTAAGGATCAAGGAGGTAGACAAAAAAGTGATGGAGCGCATCCGGCTGGATATGCTTTGACTTTATTTGCACAGAAGTTAAAGGAAGCTATGCCAGATAAACTTGTCTCAGCAGCTGTCTTTGCTACTTCATGGTATGGAAATAATTATGATCCAAAAATAGCAGATTATGCGGATTGGATTGGAATTATGACTTATGACTTGACTGGTTCTTGGAATCAGTCTCCCGTAGGCCCTCATACATCTCTGCGTAAGATCCGCAAACAAGACTCATTTGCCAAAGAGCAGCAGGGCGCATGGCCTGTAAGTGGACGGGGATCTTCTAATGGTGCCGATCCTATGATGGATAATCCTATTTTGTCAGTGGAAGATGCTCTGTGGTACTGGTCAAATCCATTTTTTATGAACTGGCAAGGCTCTGGACAAAATCTACCCAGAAATAAGATAGTCGCAGGAGTTCCTATCTACGGATATGATTTTGCTTATAAAAAAGATCCAGATTCTCTAAGTGGTCAAATACCTCCGGGATATAAAGTAATTAGATATAAAGATATCTTGAGTCAGTTTCCTAATGCCAATAGTGCCGTCAATGCGAATATTAAGGTTTCAGGAAGTACACCTAGACCTTCTTTTTTGTCTGCTTCAGGAAACTACCCTTATGCTCATAATATCTACTTTGAAACTCCAGAAACTGCATCTGCTAAATTGAACTTTTTAAAGCAGGTAGGAGCGCAAGGGGTAATTATCTGGGAAATTTCCAATGATGTCTGGCAAGAGGGAAAGAGCATTATTAAGGCGCTTTACAAAAACTCAGGGAATCAGGCAATCAAACTACCAATAAAATCTGGTGGACAAAGATATAACGAGAAATCTTTTTTGTGTACGCATAATTCTTTCACCAATTATCAAGATGCTCGTTGGGTTGGGGTAAATCAATCAATGTCAATTACCAATCAACTTGAGAATGGCGTCAGAGCATTAATGCTTGATACACATTACGCGGAACCTGACTGGAAGGATTTCTTTAAGGTGATTCCCGATGCAGGAGTATATTTATTGCATGGAGTCAATGAGCGTGGCTGGATAGCAGGTTTGACTTATGCTCAACCTTCGCGGCGATTGTATCATGCTTTATATGATGTGTGGGGTTTTCTAAACGATAACCCTAATGAAGTAGTAACCATTTTCTTAGAAGATTACACTACAGTCGAGCAGCTAGAGGCAGAATTCAAATTCATCGCTGACAAAGAAACAAAAGAAGGTCGAGATGGTCAAAAATTCTTACAGCGAATATACAACCCTGACAATGATTCAAATTGGAAGGTAAAAGAAAAAAAACAATGGCCTCTGTTATCCGATTTGATTGCTTGGGACAAGCGCGTAATTATTTTTAGCAGTGATAGTAAAAAAAGAGGAAGCAATTATATAGCTTACGGCTGGGATTACACAAAAGAAAACTACTGGAGCCTTGGTGGTTTAGGTAACAAATGGGATTGTCCTTCAAGATGGAATGACGGTAAGTATGTAGATGAAGATTATCCCAAATTGTTCGTTTTCAATCATTACAGAGATGTCCCTACTGTGATCACAGCCGCTATTGATAATCACTCTGACAAAATCATGGACAGAATAGATAATCAATGCTCGAAGACAGCCAAGCAGCTGCCAAATTTTGTTGCTGTTGACTTTTTTGAACTCCCATTAGGAGAGAGTAAGGCACAAGATGCTGTCAATGAGTTGAATAAAAGGTGGCAAAACAATTAAGGTTGCAAGTAGTGCGATCGCCCTTTCGTTGGGTGCGAAAACCTCTGAATGACTTAATAATGGTGGGTTAGCGAAGTGCCTAACCCACCCTACAAAATTTTACTCTGGTTAATGTACGGGATTTAAACCAATACAGTTCAGTTAAGCATTTTTTCCTTCTCTGTGCGTCCTTCTCTACGAGACGCTACGCGATCGCATCTTGGCGGTACCCTGCGGCAAGCCGCTCCGCATTCATTCGTGAGAGGTTAAGGTCAAACACCATTTGTCAATAAGCAATCGTACTTAAAATGTTGCCAAAAATCAGGATCGGAAACAGAATTTTTAGCTAAAACAGCATTCATCCCACACTCACTATAATTGAGTGTGGGACGCCAGTCGCCTGCGACGGGAAACCCGTCTACAGCGCACCGCGAGTGAATGCGCGGGAGTGGGGAGATATA
>Ga0105048_10004167_pt1 | contig 23637 bp, 17 predicted proteins | sample MAT05_FD_78382 | JGI IMG/M metagenome (GOLD analysis project Ga0105048, IMG submission 78382) | Freshwater microbial communities from Lake Fryxell liftoff mats and glacier meltwater in Antarctica - MAT-05 | ecosystem: Environmental > Aquatic > Freshwater > Ice > Liftoff microbial mat | place...
ACGGCTGAACCGCCTTGTTCAACCTCAGGGCTGTCCAACCTCAGGGCTGTCCAACCTCAGGGCTGTCCAACCTGGCGGTCATCCAGCCTCAGATCGGTTCGACCCGGTGCCTCGGTAGGGTCGCCAGGACACACACCCAGGTGAGGGAGCGGCATGGACAAGGTGGTGCAGTCGGCCGAGCTGGCCGTGGCCGACATCGGAAACGGCGCGAGCCTTGCGGTCGGCGGATTCGGTCTCTGCGGAATCCCCAGCGTGCTCATTGGCGCCGTCCACGCCGCGGGTGTGAGTGATCTTCGGGTCGTCAGCAACAACTGTGGCGTCGACGAATGGGGGTTGGGAATCCTGCTCACCGCCAAGCGCATTGCACGCACGACGTCGTCCTACGTGGGTGAGAACAAGGAGTTCGAGCGCCAGTTCCTCAGCGGAGAGCTTGAGGTCGAGCTCGCTCCTCAAGGCACGCTCGCCGAGCGCCTGCGCGCTGGGGGCTGCGGCATCCCAGCGTTCTTCACCGCTGCCGGTGTTGGTACGCAGGTGGCCGAAGGCGGTCTTCCGTGGCGTTACGCCTCCGACGGTTCCATCTCGTTGGCCTCACCGGCGAAGGAGACGCGCGCCTACGACGGTCGCACGTACGTGCTCGAAGAGGCCATCACCACCGACTACGCCCTGGTCCGCGCCCAGCGGGGAGACCGGCACGGCAACCTCGTGTTCCACGAGAGCGCCCGCAACTTCAATCCGCTATGCGCGATGGCTGGACGCATCACGATCGCCGAGGTCGAGGAACTCGTTGAACCCGGCGTTCTCGACCCTGACCAGATCCACCTACCGGGCGTCTTCGTTCAGCGCGTACTCGCGCTCACCGCCGAGCAGGTCGAAGCCAAGCGCATCGAACGTCGCACCGTCCGCCCGCGCACCCCTCAGGGAGCCTGAGATGTCGTTAACCCGTGAGCAGCTTGCCGCCCGCGTGGCCCTGGAGCTCCAGGACGGTCAGTACGTGAACCTGGGCATCGGCCTGCCGACGCTGGTTCCGAACTACCTGCCGGCCGGAGTCGAGGTGGTGCTCCAAAGCGAGAACGGCATCCTGGGCGTGGGCCCTTACCCCTTCGAGGGTGATGAGGAGCCTGATCTGATCAACGCGGGCAAGGAGACCGTCTCGGTGCTTCCCGGTGCCTCGTACTTCGATTCGGCGCTGTCGTTCGGGATGATCCGGGGTGGCCATATCGATGCCGCCATCCTTGGCGCGATGCAGGTGTCGGCCACCGGTGACCTCGCTAACTGGATGATCCCCGGCAAGATGGTGAAGGGCATGGGTGGCGCGATGGATCTGGTCCACGGCGCCAAGAAGGTCATCGTGATGATGGAGCACGTCGCCAAGGACGGATCGCACAAGATCGTCGAGGAGTGCACGCTGCCCTACACAGGTCGCCGCGTGGTGCAGCGCATCATCACCGACCTTGCCGTCCTCGACGTGACCGAGAACGGCCTGGTGCTTCGCGAACTTGCACCGGGCGTGACCCTCGATGACGTGCGCGCCGCCACCGGTCCGCAGATCCTGGTGCCCGCCGAGCCCGCCACCATGCAGGTGCCGGTCTAGTTCGGAGCCGTCACAGCCGCGTGATCCACCCGCTGCCGCTGCTGATGAGGAGCACCACGGCCTTGCCATCGATCCGGACGGTGAGCTTGCTGACCGTGCGGCCGTAGGGCGCCATCGACCACGACACCTTGGCGCCTGGTCGCGAGGCGATCGACAACGCGATCTGCAACTGGTCGGAGCCCGTGGTGCGGAACCTGGTCACCGGGGCCGGCCTGGCCGCACCGCCCTCGCCGAACCACCCCATGTGCGGGTTCAGCAGTCCGGACACGGTGGTGATGCCGGCCCGAGCGCGTCCAGGCCACGGGATCGAGGAGATCGACAGCGCCGTCACATTATTCGAGGTTTGGAATCGCGCGCCATAGGCGCTGCCCCCAACCCTGCGAAGATCAGGATGCATGTGCCACAACTGATCCCACGTCTGACTACGCGAGGCGGTGCTCCGATCGACCACCAGCGTCAGAGGGATGTCGTGCGCGGCGAACACTGTCCGTTTCCGAGTGACGCCGCTGTACGGCACGTCGACAACGCTGAAGGTTTCATCGTTGGCCGTCGAACGCTCCTCGACCAAGGAGGTGAAGGCATCCCATCGATAGCGGCCGCCGGGAATCACGGTCATGTTGTGCGCCGAGGGTGATCGCAAGTAGTCCCGCAGGGCGCCGCTGCCATAGCCGCTGAAGCCGGAGTCAACGAGCAGTGGGCGCCCGCGCGCGAAAGTTGTTACAGCGGTGTGGTCGTTATGACCATGGATGATGCGGCCTGGGCCGAAGCGCAGACTCCAGAAACTCTCTGCTGTGAAGGGGCGCTTGGTACCCCACCCGCTCCTGGCAAAGACGTAGCCGGCGCTGAACACACCAAACCGGGACTTCGGCGGCGTGCCCCTTGCACCCAAACTGGCTGCGTACTCCAAGGGCGTGCCGATCCCCGTCCTGCTCGGTCCACCAGATGTGTCGCCCAGCGTCTCCCACCGACCATCTGGCCGCACCGCATGCGCCATGAAGAGCGGCATCAGGTCGACCCGAGCGAAGTCGGCCGGAATCGGGGCGCTGGAGCACTCAGTAAGCGCTGCCCTCATCTCATTCAGGATGTAGTAGACGTAGCCCGCGTAGCCGGGCGCCTGTTCATTGGTAGCGCCTTGCTGATCCACCACTACCGGCAGCGCCTCGACGGTTCGCTGTCGCGCCACGGCCACGCCGGAATCATCGCCGACCACACACGCCGCGGCGATCAGCCCCACGTCCTGTACGAGCCCGTGATTCCACTTGCCCGCATAACGCGCCGGATCCTTGAGCCAGACGATGTGATCAGCGATCGCGGTGTTAAGCAGCGGGTCGTCGGAGATGCTCACCCGCATGCACGCCAGCGTGGTGGCCCGCATCCCCACCGCATGCTCGGTCCACCCGTAGTCATCGGCCGGGTTCGATGGCGGATTGGCCCGCGCCCAATCGTCCACGAACCTCTGCGCCAGCAGCAGATCATCGGGGTTGCCCGATGTGATCAGCGGTTCGACCCACTTTAAGGACTGCAGGTACAGGCGCGTGGTGAAGTTGTCGAACTGCATCCAGTCGATCGGGCCGGGACCCACTTTGACCTTGACGCCGAAGAGCGAGGCAATGCCGGCCCTAAGCTGGGCAGGTGGGTTCTCACGTTCAAGGCCGTTGGAGAATCCGCAGGTCCACGACGGGGGATCGGCAGGGGCGGCTGATGCCGCGGGGCTGAGCAACCCGCCCGCCAGAATCAGGGCCACGGCCACGGCCACCGCGCCCGCGCCACGGGCGAGCAAGCGGCTGCTGGGACTCGCTGTCGTTCGACGCCCAGTCATAGTCACTAGCCCACGCATTGAGAACAACCCCGCTGGTCGATGTCTCTTTACGTTACATGGCGCGAGCGGCGCATTTCTCCAGGCGGCCGCGCCAGTCATCCAATCGCTCCCAGAACTCCGCGCCGACCGGCACCGGAGCGAACAGCCAGTTGTAGAACTGGCCGGCGGGGTCGGGGGCCGGTTGATCAGCCGGGACGAACCGATGATCATCGGTGATCCGGTAGTAGGTGTAGCCCAGCGGCGCCATGAGCGAGGCGATCTCGTCCGGGCGGCCGCTGCCGAGCACTTCGCAGATGATCCAGGGGCGATGCTTGGCCAGCACGGTGATGCCGCCGCGGATCACGTCGGGTTCGGTGGTCTCGGTGTCGATCTTCACCACGGCCGGGATTCGACCGGTGGCCGGCACGTAGCGATCGAGCGTGTCGAGCACCACATCAAAGCTCTCCGAGTGCGCCCGGTGCTTGGCGTTGAGCGAGTTCGAGGCATCCGACACTGCGGAGGCGTAGAAGGTGGCCGAGCCGGCCTCAGCCGCCATCGCGATTTCTTCGACCGACACCAGGTCGAGCTTGTTCGAGGCTGCTGCTGCCCTGGCGGTTGCCGCCAGGCCCGGCATCGGTTCGAACGCCACTACGGGACGTGTGGTGCAGGAGCCGGCGACAAGGGCGAACACCCCGACGTTGGCACCGATGTCGTAGATCGTTCCTTCACCTGCAAGGTCGGAAGCCGCGAGCATGGTGGCCAGTGAATCCGGCTCGTAGCCGCGCAGACCTGTAGTAGCCAACTGCCGAGCGATGAAGCCGCTCTCGGGAGCTTTGATGACGAGCTCGGTCTCGACTCCTGGACTGGAGGGCACTGCCAAGGCAAACGTGCGAATCCGCTCGGGGGCTGCTGCTGCTGAGGCCTTCGGCTTGGCCGAGGCGATCTTGCGAGCCCACTTGGTCGGCCCCTTGCCAGCTGGCGTACCCCGCCACGCGTACAAGCCGCAGAACTGCAGCATGCGGTGATGGACGAGGGCAGGCCGTCGACCGGTCTCCTCGCCCCAGGCCTTGATCTCAGCATTGCCGGTCGAGAATCCGGTGGTGGCCGGGTCGGGCCAGTCGCTGAACCCGAAGCGGCGGCGATGGGCCACGGCTACCGCGTCGGGGCCCGGAACGATCTGCTTCACTGAGGTGCCGGCCTGCTCAAGCAGTAGGCGCAGACCCACAGCCGGCAGCGTTCGCGCCCGGGGTGCCAGCGATGCATCGAGGGAACTGGCCAGTCCGGCGATGGCTGCATCGGGCCGGGTGACGCGCACAATCTCGCGGAGGAGCTCCGCGGGGTCATCGCAGGTCTCCAACACCTCGGCCACAAGCGCGACCGCGAAGGTGGCGCGGCGAGCTGGAAAGCGTCCACGCCGAGCAACGGCATCAGCTGTGGGGAACGGATCCAACGATGACGGCCAAGCCGCCACGACGAGTTCACGACCGCCGAGGGTGAGCTTGGTGCGCACCTCGTCGGGCAGCCCGATGCACAACACCGGACCGGCCGGCGCTCCGGCGATCACCTCATCGAGGAACGCCAGCGGCGAGGCCTGCCGCACCTCATCGGCTGGCAGAACGTCCTTCAGCAGGTCCCACTGGGTGAGCATGCGCAGACACTACTGATCAGCGGCTGCTCCAAGCCGCCGCCTCAGCGGCGCGCCCGCGACCGAATCACCGGTACATGCGGCCGTCCGAGGCGATGCGCACGATGGAGTACGTGGAGCCCTTCCAGATGTCGACCCGGTAGCCCGTGCCCGACTTCACGATGCGCGCGTTCACCCGCTGGCCGACGGCCCCCGGGATGATCACCGACACGCTCCGCCAGGACGAGGTGGACTGCGAGACGGTCGCAGCAGTCACCTTGCGTCCCTGAGCGGTCGACACCCAACCCTGATAGGGACTGGTGGCTCCGCGGACGGCCCTTTGCGAGCCCTTGCCCAACCGCTCACCCGGGAACGGAAGGTGGATCACGTTCATCTGGGTGGCGCCAGCCACTGCTGTGACCAGCGAATCCGTCACCCTGGTGACCTTGAAGGACGGATCGAGGTGCCAGTACTTCGTCTTCAGCCTCGCCTTGTCGGCATACATCCAGCGCAACTTCGAGGCGTTGGTGCGGTCGAAAGCCACCATGGCCTGGTTCTCGGGCAGCATGTACACACCGCGAGAGCGCACCAGTCCCTGGTAGGCGCCACCGGATGCACCGGCGCTGTCGTTCATCTCGTAGAACTGGCCCTTGCTCCCGTTGCTGTATCGGGTGAGCGTCGACACCCCATAGGTGCGCAGGGGGACGCCCGGCACGGTGAAGGTGTTGTGAGCTTCGGGCGACTTGATCCAGGTCCGGTATGCGGAGTTCTCGAAGCCAACGTGACCGGAGTCCACTAGCAGTTTGCGACCGCGTGCATACCAGGTGACGGACCCGTGATCGAAGTGCCCGTGGGCGTAACGCATCGGGCCGTAACGCATGGTGAACAGCGACTCGGACTCGAAGGCTCGCTCCTGGCCCCACCCACTGCGAGACAGGACGAAACCGGCGTTGTAGATCGACAGCTTCGACTGAGGGCTGACACCTAAGCGGCCACGGGTGGCGGCATAGCGAGCGTCCGCGTACCTCGCGGTGACGTCTGAGCGGATGGGCTCGGCGTAGGTGTCGCCGATCTGCACCAGAGTTCCGTCGGGCTGGGTCGTGTTCGCGAGGAAGGTGGCGAACTTGGCAAGCCGGTTGCCGAGGTCCGGCAGCGGCTGACGGTTACATCCCGCCAGCACTCGTTCGACTGTCCACCAGCGCGAGATCGTCCAGCTGCCGTAGCCGGGCGACTGCTCGTTGAAGGCGCCCTGCGAATCGATCGACCTCACGAGCGTGTCATGCGCACGGTTCTCCGCCGTCGTCAGCCACGAAGAGTTGTCGCGGATGCAGCCGATCGCGAGCAGCGCAATATTCTGCTCCAGACCGTGGTTCCAGTCGCCGGAGTAGTTGCGCGAGTTCGCCAGATGGCGCGCATGCGTATCCAAGGCCGTCATCAGCCAGGCATCGCTGCGGTACTTGGCCAGGCATGCCAGCGTCTGAGAACGCAGCGACGTGGCCTGGTCATTCCATGCGGGCTGCTGTCCCGGTGTCGTCTCCGGGTAGGTCCTGGTCCAGTCCTGAGCGATGGCCATGGCGCGGTTCAGGTGCGTGGTGCCACCGTTCAGACCCTGCTCGTACGACTGAACGAGGGGCTCCAACCACTTCAACGAGTTGAACCACAGCTGCCAGGTGGGATGCTTGCCGGAGTTCAGCCCGACGAAGTTGATGTCGCCGGTGCCGATCGTCGTCGGGGAGAAGCCCGGAACCGACATCCGTCCCGCCATCAGGTTCACTGGCGTGTTGCCCTGCGTGTATCCGACGCCATTGGCGCCCAGACAGTCAAAGTCCGCGGTGCCAGCACGCGCCGACGTCGTCGGCAGGGCCACCGCCAATGGGACCACCACCGCGACGGCCAGCAGTGCGACCCATCGGCGCAGCCCGAATCGAATCCCGTGCGTGTGCGGCGTCATGCCACCTCCCGCCCCTCTATCGGCGCGTTGACGGTGTCCGCTTGAGCCGTTGGGCCGAACGGGTGAGGGCGCTGCCGCCGGTAGGCTCGAAGGGATGACGAACCAGCCCCTTCCGACCCGCGCCGAACTCTCACGCCTGCGTGCGGAGGTGGCTGAGTTGAGGGCCGAGCTCGCACAGACCCGCCACGAACTCCAGGTGCTGCAGTCCCGCCGGGCCACCCGCGCGGGAGAGGCGCTCCGTCAAGGACGCCGCGCAGGCGCCGTCAAGGGAACCTTGGCCGCGGTGGGAGAGTTAAGACGACCCTCGGTGACACCGGAGAAGCTCGAGGTGGCCGATGACGGACCAACCACCCCCGGACGTCTCCGGTCGGTCCGCCGACTCCGTGATGCCGGCGATCTCGACGCCGCCATCGAGGAAACCCGCGCGATCCTCCTTGACCATCCGGACGATCCCGAGGCGCTCGACCTGCAGGTGGGCCTGCAGATGGGCGCTGGACTCATCGGCGGCGCGCTAAGCAGCGCTCAACGCCTCGCCCGAGTGGATGACTCCCCTCGCCTGCGTGCCCGCCGCCGGCGGATCGCCGGGACGCTGCGTGCCCTCGACCCTCGATTCGCCCCCTATGCGCGCCGGCTGCCCGCATCGGAGCGCACCGGACCGGCCCTCGTCCTGCTGCCTCCTGGACCCAGCCAGGGCGGGGCAATCCTCGACACCGATCGACGTGGATTCGAAGAATTCGTCGGTGCACTCAGGGTGCTTACGGACCACGAGGTGAGAACCGTGGGCGCCGAGCTCGGTGCGCACTATCCCCGCACCGGTCCGCTCGATGAGGTGCTCACCGACGCTGCGACGGCTTTGGGCAACGCTCTCGCCATGGTTCATCCCCTCGCCCTCGTGGCGCTCATCAGCGACGAAGCACCTGAGGCCGCCATCGTTGGGCGTAGCGTCGCCGATGCCCTGAGCATCCCGTTCGTGGTCGTACGGCCCGACGCGCGCGACCAGAGGATCGCCAACACCCATGCGAACGCGCGCCTCCGTCTGACCGACCTCACCCGAGCAGCCGGCGACCGCTTGGCCGAGCACGCTGACGGAATCGTCGGGGCGGACGATCACCTCACCGCGGAACAGGCCGCCGACGTCACTGCCGAGCTCCTGGCCCACCTCACCGCGACGGGCAGCCGCTGATGTTCGGGTACCTGCGCGGTGCCGCCCCCTATGACGGACGTGCCGTCGTCGAGGCGATGGCCGGCGCACGCGCGCTGAAACGCCTCGACTCCCCCGCACCCGTGATCCTGGGCTATTGGCCGGCCGCACGTACCAACCCTTACCAAGCGCTGCTCTACCAACAGGCCTGGCAGCAGGGGTTCGCGCCGGTCGCCCTCAGCTCACCGCAGGACTTCGCCCAACTGCTCGAAGGGTGCGACGAATCGGTGACGCCGATCCTGCATCTGCATTGGACGCTTGAGGTGTTGCGCGGCATCGACGACGCGGTGGAGGCACGTGAACAGATGGCGCGCTTCCTTGCGCTACTGGATGCGTTCACCGCCGCTGGCGGACACATCGTGTGGACCGTTCACAACGTGCTTCCGCACGACTGCACCTTTCCCGATCTCGAATCAGCGCTTCAGCGCGAGATCGTCGAACGCGCGCAGGTGGTCCACGTGCTCACCCGATCGACCAGCGAAGCAGTAGCCGACCAGTTCACGATTCCGGCCAGCAAGGTGCTTCACGTGCCACACCCGCACTACATCGGTACGTACGCCGACACCCTCACGCGCGAGCAGGCCCGATTCGACATCGGCGTCGAGCCCGACCAGATCGTCTATTCCATGCTGGGTGCCATCAAGCCTTACAAGGGGCTCGAAGACCTGCTCGACGCGTTCGACGTGCTGGCTGCGCGTGAGCCGGGCCGCCGTCGCCTTGTGGTCGCCGGGCTCCCAGATGCTGACGGCAGCGTCGATGATCTTCTGGTGCGGTGCGAAAGCCACCCGGATGTGCTGCTGCGCGCCGAACGCGTGCCCGACGTCGATATGCAGCGGTACCTGAAGGCGGCCGACGTCGCCGTGATGCCATACCGGCGCTCGCTCAACTCCGGCGTGCTGCTGCTGAGCATGAGCTTCGGGGTGCCGGTGGTGGTTCCCGATCTCGGAAGTACCACTGAGATCGTCGATAGCCGCTTTGCTCGCACCTTCGATCCGGCGCGCGATGGCGACCTGCTGCGGGCGCTGGAGGCGGCCGACGAGCTTGTCGCCAATCCGGCAGCGCGGATCGACGCCCGGGCCAAAGCTCTTGAGTTCGACCCCGCCGCGCTCAGCACGACGTTCTTCACCCAGGTACGAAACCGACTGGGGATCCATCCGAGCGGCTAGTGCGGCGCGAGTGTTCCCTGCGCCGTTTGCGGTGAGACGTTCTCGAGCAGCAACCCCGCCCACGTGGCGCACACCTTGTCGAGTGAGAACGAGCTCAGCAGGTGGTCGCGGGCATCGCTGCCCTCGGCCGCCCACTGGCCCTCCTGCACCGTGGTGAGGATGCGCTGCGCCATCGCGTCGACATCGTCATCAATCCATCGCGGGTGATAGATCGTGTCGGACCCGGGCCACGGCAGAAGCGCAGGAACCGCGCCGGTGGCCATGCCTTCAGCCGGCGCCAGGTGGAAGCTCTCATCATCGGAGGTCGAAAGCACCCAACCGATCCGACGCAACCACGCGGCCACGTCTGACCCGAAGTCATCGAAGACGACGGCACCGCGCAGATGCTCCGAGGTCTGAATCCGACGGAAGATCTCGTCGTAGTGGGCCTGCTCATCGGCATGCCGCCAGATCCACCAATAGTCCCAGGGCATCTTCGTCTTGGCGAAGAGCATGAAGCGGTCATCGTGTCGTCGGACGGCTTCGAGCACGTCGAGCCCGAGGTCCATGCGCTTGCGCATCGGCGCGATCCCGATCATGCCGAGGTGGAACTGCGCACCCTCGAGCTTGGGACGGTCGAACTGCTCGGAGTCGACCCAGTTCGGGACGACCACGATCTTCTCCTTGTCCCACCCCGTGCGCTCAGCCGTCAGCTGGGCGTAGAACGGGCTCACACACACGAGCTGGTCAACCCTGTCGAAGTCGACATCGCTGAGCCACGGACCATCAAGCTCGAAGCGGTGCAACCGCACGATAAGCCGCTGGTTCGCTCGCTTGCGCTGCGAGTACCAGACCGCGACCGGACCGCACCATTCGGCGATGATCACGTCGGCCCATTCGATCATCTCTTGCGATTGGGCCGGATCGTGGGCCGAGAGCCCCGACCACTCATCGATGCGCACCTCGACCTCGGGAAGGGCGATCAGGTAGTCGAGCATGCGACTGAAGAACTTGAGGTCGTGGCTCGCGACGACCACCTTGAGCGGCTCGGCGCGACCACCCAACGCAGGTGCCGCATCGCCTCCCAAGGGGAAGGCTCGGTGCAGATAGCCGCTCATGCGTTCAACCGCGACGTCCATCACGAACTGCGCCGACACCGCACGACACCGCTCGAGGGCCAGCGCGTACAACGCGGGATCCTCGACAACCGATGCCACTGCGTCGACGACGTCGTCCTCTCCCTGAACAAACAGGGGGTAGTCGATGCCGTAGAGGTCTTCATGCATCTGGGTGCGATTGAGGATCACCGGCACGTCGAGGGCACCGAACTCGAGCACCTTGGTCGACAGTTCCAGGCTCGCGTCCATCGACGGATCGCGCCACGACAGTCCGAGGTCCATCGCGGCCGAGGTTTCCATCGCCTCCTGCCTCGGCATGCCGCCGTGCCACACCACTCCCGGTGTCGCCTCCAGCGCCGCGCGCATGCGCGCGGAGTATGTGGGGTCGCTGGGAACCTCGTGAATCTTGTCACCCACCATGTTGACCTCGGACTGAATGCCTCGGCCGGCCAGACGTCCGGGGAGCGTGGTCATCTGCAGCGTGTTCCAGAGCGGCGCGAACTTGCCGGTGTAGACCAGCCGCACCGGGCGGCCGCCCAGCGGCTCACGCAGTGGCAGTACAAACTCGGGCGCCGGAACCAGCGGAGTCCAGATGACGCTTCGACCGCACGCGGCATCCACCGCGCTCTCAAGGAAGCACCGCAACTCCTCGGTCTGACACAGCATGAATCGACTGGCGGCACTGATGCGTTCCAGCCGTTCAACAGCTGCGTCATCGAACGCGGTGACGGTCTGGGGGATGTCGGTGAGGTAGGTCCAGAGTCGACCATCGAACCGGCCTGACACCACGGCAGCATCCACCGCACGCAAGCCTCGCATCACCACCATGTCAAAGCGTGAGGCCTCATCGAGGGCAGTCATCAGCTCGACAGCCTGCGCCTGCGTGATCGAGTCGCCGCCACCGCGCACGAGCCGATCCTCGAACGGACGCACCACTGTGACACCCGGCATCGCGGCGATCGGGTCGACCAGACGGCCGGTTCGCACCTTCGCCTTGAGCAGGACTGTCACCTCGACGCCGGAGCGGCTGAGTGCTTCGACCATCGACTGCGCCCAGATGGCAGAGCCGTCGATGATGTTGAGGTTGACATCGCCGAAGACGAGTGCGCGCGTCATGCAGGTGCTCCGGTTCCCACGGCCACGAGCTTGCGACCCGAACGGCTCCAACGGTGAAGGTCCAATCGCGATTGCGCATCGGCGAGAACAAGTTCGCGACGCAGCAGCACGGAGGCTCCCTCGAGCGAGTCGACGGCTTCGATGCCGGCGCGCGCTCCGATGCCGACAGCGTCAGCCTTGGCGGCCTCGGCCCCGATCGCCAGGTCGAGCAGATGCGTCGAGGTCCACGCAGCGGGCTGCGCCGGATCCCACACGGCCAACCAATGAGCATCCACCGACCACGCCATCTCGTGCAGTCCTGCGTCGTCGCCTCGGATCACGGCCCGGACGCCCATGGCGGTGAGCTCGTCGAGAGCACGATCGGAGGGCAGCTGTGTGCGCAGCACCACGACCTCGCTAGGCCGATGCTCTTGCGAGGCGATCGCTTCTACAAGCGCGCTCGCGTCGATCGCCGCTCCAGGCAGTGCCACCACAGCGATTCGCCGATCGACATCGACGTTGGCGCGCACACCGACGAGGTCGACGAGTTCGCGCAGGCGTGCCGGCACTGCGTGCAGCAGGAAGAGGGTGCGAAGAGTGGTGGTGAGGTCGGCTCCGGCGATCGGCCCGGCGGCGATGGCCGAGTGAACGGCGCTTGCAGGCGAGAGCCCTTCGATCACCGTGACGACATGGTCGAGCCCGCTCAGTGCCGCGAGGTCGTGGTTGGCGCCGGAGACAAGCCGGGCACCGGCCGCCAACGCGAGCAGGTCGTCATCGCGCAACCCCAACGTGGAACGCGCGACGACGAACGGTGACCCAAGAACGACCGCTGCATCACGGCAGGCAGCCAAGTACTCGTCGTCGCGCAGTTCGCGTCCGATGAAGCGCTGCAGGTCAGCGGGCAGTCCATCAACCCCGGCTCCACCTCGGCGTGGCCGAATGATGAGGTTCTCACCGGCAGCACGGAGGGCTTCGACGAGTTGCGCTCTGCGCGGTGCGGTGTCGCGCGGATCGTAGCCGCCGGCGTAAAGAACGGCCGAGCGTTGATCGACGCGCACTCCGAGATCCACCGCTTCGGCCAGCGAGATGCCGATCGACCACGGTGTACCCCCGCTGCGGGCCGGAGCCGAGTCGACGACCAAATCGCAGCGCGCCGCGAAGTCGTCGAGCGCGGCGGTCAGGTGCACGGGGGTGTTGCGCCACAGGACGACCGGCCGTCCGGCAGCCTGCGCGGCCTCGGCCAGCCGCAGCAGCCGTCGCTCGCGCTCGGTCGCTGCCGGGTCGCCCAGGTAGGCCCAGGGTGAACCGATGCCACCGGCGGCCGTCTCGATCAGCACCAGATCGGGATCGGTGCGTTCGATCACGGCCGCTGCGTCGTCCGGTGTGGTGGTCGATACGAACGCATGTCGGCCCAACGTGGCCGCCGTTGCCGGGCGCAGGACGCCGGCCAGCGACAAGCGGTCGCGCGGTTCGAGCGAGGATCCGCGCCAGGCCACCAGTCGACGAACCTCACCGGAACCGGAAGGATCCTGCGCGCTCGAGGCAGATCCTCGCGCCTTGGCCACCCCCGCGCGACCTCCACGCATCCGCCACATGCGGTAGGCCTCACGCGGCAGCTTCATTCCGGCACGAGGGTTCTTGGCCGCACCGATCAGCGCCCGGCCCACACGCATCGAGGTCGAAGCCTCGAGGCTGGTCACCTTGCGCTCAGCGCTACGCAGCTGGCCCTGGGCCTGTCGGAGCGAGGCGGCCAACTCGGCCCGTTCGCGGGTGAGCTCGGCCACGCGCACCAACGGATCGGCATCATCGCCACGCGCGGTTAAGCGCGCCTTTAACTCGGTGACCTCTTCGGCCAAACGCTCGGCGGCCACCTGCGCGAAGGCCTGCTCGAAGGCCAGCACCGCCTCGTCATCGATCGAGTCGGCGGCTCCGCCCGACCGGGTGCGACGCGCCAGCACCGCCATCGGGACACGCGCGTATGGCGTGCCCACGACCTGCTCGGGGTCAAGACCGGCGCCGGCCAATGCGTGCGCAAGCTCACCGGCTTTCAGGTCGGCTGCCGGCCAACCCAGCATCACCAGGACGCTGCCGCCGGGCGCTACGCGCTCGACGACCGACACCGCATCGGTCAGGTCACCATGGAATCGCTGATCGGGGCCCGCTGTCACCACGACGAGTGCGCGGTCGTCAAGGGTGCGTCCATCGGGACCGACGGCACCCGTTTCGGCGGCGTCAGCACCGGCATCACCCGGCGCGCGCGGATCGAGGCGAACGACGTCCAGACCCGGCAGGGTGACGAAGGCCTCAACATCGATGTCGCCACCCCCGGCGTCGATCACCGACGACCACGACCCGGCGAGCGGCCGCAACAACTCCACAATGCGGATGCTCATGTCAGCCCCTACGTGCCAAGAAGTTCTCGATCACCTCGGCGATGCGCGGCCCGGCCTGGCCGTCCCACAACGGCGGGACCCGGTTCGGACCGCTTCCCGTCCGCGCCAGTACCTCGTCGAGCACATCGATAACGGTGTCGGTGGTGACCAAGCGGTTCGTTCCGTGCGTGATGGTGACGGGGCGCTCGGTATTGGGCCGAAGGGTGAGGCACGGCACACCGAGCACCGTCGTCTCCTCCTGCACTCCACCGGAGTCGGTGATGACGGCCGACGAACCGCGCACGAGCGAGATGAACTCGGTATAGCCCAAGGGCTCAACCACATGGATCCGCTCGTGGTCGAGCAGACCGACCGATTCCAGCATCGCCCGGCCGCGCGGGTGGAGCGGGAAGATCACATCGAGACGGTCGGCGGCCGCGTGCAGTACGCGCACCAGTTCGCGGGCCGACTCTGTCGAGTCGACGTTGGCCGGCCGGTGGAGCGTGGCCACGGCGTAGCGACCGGTGAGACCGTGTGCAGCGGTGGCCTTCTCAACATCGAAGGAATCCAGATGCGCCAGCAGCGTGTCGATCATCGGATTGCCGACGAAGTGAATGCGCTCAGGATCCATCCCTTCGTTGGCCAGGTGGGCAATGGCATCGGGACTGGTGACCAGAAGCAGGTCGGAGAGTTGATCGGTGAGCCGGCGGTTTACCTCTTCGGGCATCGACATGTCGAATGAGCGCAGACCCGCCTCGACGTGCGCCACTGGAATCTGAAGCTTCGCTGCGACCAATGCCGCCGCAACCGTGCTGTTGACGTCGCCATAGACGATGACCAGGCGCGGCTCGTGCTCAAGGAACAGGGTTTCAAGGCCAACCATCGTGGCGGCGGTCTGAGCGGCGTGGCTGCCCGAGCCCACCCCGAGGTTGACGTCCGGTCGCGGCAGGCCGAGCTCGCGGAAGAAGATCTCGGACATGCTGTCGTCGTAGTGCTGACCGGTGTGCACGAGCAGCTGGGGGATGCCCCGCGCGGCGAGGGCGGCCACCACGGGTGCGGCCTTCGGGAAGTTCGGCCGAGCTCCGGTCACATGGATCACAGGGGCGGGGCTCATGAAGACCTTTCGTCGCTGCCGGTGGGCGCGCTTATCCTAGGTGTCAGCCATCGAAGGATTGGGAGAGCGCAACGTGCCGGATCTGCGCACCACCGCGTCACTGGCGTTGAACCTGGTGCGTAACGCTCCCGTCGCTGCCTCTATTGCGGCTCGCCGGTTCAGCAGCGATCCCTCGGCCACCGCCGTCCGCCTCGCCGAGCGACTTCCTGCCTCAGTGCTCCAACGAGGTCGGCGTCGCCCCGAGATCGAGCTGCTGCTCGGTGGAGAGGCGACGCTCGACGACGCTCGTGACGCCGATGCGGGAACACTCCGGCGGATGATCGGCATCGCGACAGCCCTGAACCGCACCGAACTCGCGCACGAACTTCTCACCGTTCTGCCTGAAGACGACTCCGCGCGGGCCCGCCTCACCGCGCGGTTGGACTGGAAGAAGGGTCTGCTCACGCAAGCCCGCGACGAACTCTCCGAGACGACCTCGACGCCCTGGCGCGACGATCGTCTCCGAGCTAGCTTCGACGACGAACTGAAGTCGCTCGAGCCTGGGTCGGGGGCCTCTCGTCATCTGCGCACCACCACGCCGTTGCAGCCATTGCCTGGCCGCGTTCTGCACCTGGTGACCAACTCGTTGCCCCACGCAAACGCCGGATACACCACGCGCACCCACCAGATCCTCACAGCGCAGAAGGCCATCGGGCTGGACCCTCACGCCCTGACCCGCCTGGGCTTTCCGGTCGCGCAGGGTGTGCTGACCGCCGCTCACCTCGACGTGATCGACGGAATCCCCTACCACCGCTCGCTGCCGCTGCGGCCGCTGCCGCTGCGAGCCACCGCGTTGCTCGACCGCGAGATCGAGGCCGCATCGAGCATCGCGCAGCAGGTGCGTCCGGGGGTGCTGCATGCAGCGTCGAACCACTGGAACGGACAGGTCGCGCTGGCCCTGCGGGAGCGCCACGGCGTTCCGGTCGTGTACGAGGTGCGCGGGTTCCTCGAGGAGTCGTGGCTGAGCCGCCGCGAGGGCGATGACCTCGATGGCAGCAGCACCGATCGCTACCGTCTCGAACGCGCGCTCGAGACGCATGTGATGTCCGAGGCCGACCTGGTCACCACGCTCGGCGAGGTGATGCGGCACGAGATCATTGAGCGTGGCATCGAACCCTCGCGCGTCGTCGTGGCCCCCAACGCCGTCGACCAGCGCTTCCTGCACACCACCGGCGATGCCACGGCGTTGCGCGCCTCGCTGGGGATCACGCCCGACGAGGTCACCGTCGGCGTCGTCTCCACCCTCTACAAGCACGAAGGCATCGAGACGCTGATCGACGCTGTGGCGCTGCTGGTGGCTGACGGCGCGCCCGTTCGGCTTCTCATCGTGGGTGAAGGCCCCGAGCGCGAGGCGTTGCAGCAGCGGATCGAGGCGGTCGGTCTGACCGGGCGCACGGTGATGACCGGACGAGTCCCCTTCGACCAGGTGCATCGCTACTACGAGGCCGTCGACATCTTCTGCGTCCCCCGCATTCGGGCCCGGGTCAGCGACCTCGTGACCCCCCTGAAGCCGGTCGAGGCCATGGCCACCCGACGACCCGTCGTGGCCAGCGATGTCGGCGGCCTGCGCGAGGTCATCACCGACGGCGTGACAGGTCTTCTGGTGCCCCCGGACGACGCGGTCGCGCTCGCGGGCGCCGTGGGGCGCCTCCTGTACGATCCGGACCTGCGCGGCGGATACGGCGAGGCGGCCCGCACCTGGGTGGCCGAGCATCGCACCTGGGAGCAGGTGGCCCACCAATATCGCGACGCGTACGCGCGACTAGGTGCTCAGTAAGTAAGGCTCAGCCTCCTCTTCACCACTAGAGGCTGTCACCACCAGCCCCATAGACCATCAGGGAGTTCCACCGTGTCCGTCGATCTGGTCGTTATCGGCCTCGGGTACGTCGGCCTCCCACTGGCCCAGGAGGCCAGCCGCGCCGGGCTCTCGGTGATCGGCCTTGACGTCATCCCGCGCGTAGTCGAGGGCCTGAACGCCGGCCGCTCCCATGTGGATGACCTCTCGGACGACGACATCGCGGCGATGCTCGCCACCGGGTTCAAGGCCACCAGCGACGCCACGGTCATCTCCGAAGCCGACGCCGTCGTGGTGTGCGTCCCGACCCCGCTGGGTCAGGACGGCGGCCCCGACCTGGCGTACGTGCTCGGATCCACCCGCACCATCGCCGAGCATCTGAAGCCCGGAACCCTCGTCGTGCTTGAGTCGACGACCTACCCCGGCACCACCGACGAGCAGGTGCGGCCGATCCTCGAAGAGGCCACCAACCTCGTCGCCGGTGAGGGCTTTTCGCTTGCTTTCTCCCCCGAGCGGATCGACCCCGGCAACCCCGTCTACGGCATGAAGAACACCCCCAAGGTGGTCGGTGGCCACACACCGGCCTGCACCAAGCGCGCCGCGGCGTTCTACCGCCGGTTCGTCGACACCGTCGTCGAAGCCCGTGGAACCCGCGAGGCCGAGATGGCCAAGCTCCTGGAGAACACCTACCGCCAGGTCAACATCGCCCTGGTCAACGAGATGGCGCAGTTCTGCCACGAGCTCGGCATCGACCTGTGGGATGTCATCGACGCCGCGAAGAGCAAGCCGTTCGGCTTCCAGGCCTTCTACCCCGGCCCCGGCGTCGGCGGCCACTGCATCCCGATCGACCCGATGTACCTCTCCTACCAGGTGCGCTCACGCCTCGGGGCCCCCTCGCAGTTCATCGAGCTGGCACAGGCAACGAACAACGGCATGCCCAAGTACGTCGCCCGGCGTGCACAGGACCTGCTGAACCAGGCCGGCAAGCCGATGAAGGGCTCGATCGTCCTGGTGCTCGGCGTGACCTACAAGCCCGACATCGCCGATCAGCGCGAGTCGCCGGCCGAGCCGCTGGCGCAACACCTGGCCGCGATGGGCGCCACCGTGGCCTACTTCGATCCGCATGTCGAGAATTGGCACGTCGACGACGTCGACACGGTCAAGGCCGCCGACCTGATCAGCGGGTTGCAGGGCTGCGACATCGCGATTCTGGTGCAGAACCACGCCGCCCTCCCCCTCGACGTGGTCGTCGAGCACGCCCCGCTGCTGCTCGATACGCGGGGCAAAGCCGAAGGCCCTCGGGTGGAGCGCCTGTGACCTCGGGGTGGGTGGACCATGACCACCAGTGATCTGGAGCGAAGCGGTCCCGCAGCGCTGGCAGACCGTCACGGCCTGACCCCCATCGGGCAACAGCCCGCGCTGCGCGCCTACATGGCCTCCTTGTGGGAACGCCGCTACTTCATGTGGACCTTCGCGCGCAGCCGCATCGCGGCTGAGAACGCCGAAAGCAGGCTGGGTCAGCTGTGGCAGGTGCTCAACCCGCTGCTGAACGCTGCTGTCTACTACCTCGTCTTTGGTGTGATTCTCGGCGCCAACAAGAACATTGAGAACTACATCGCCTTCCTCATCACCGGCGTCTTCATCTTCGCGTTCACCCAGCGAACGATCATGTCCGGTTCACGTTCGATCAGCGGCAACCTGGGGCTGGTCAGGGCTTTGCACTTTCCGCGCGCCGTGCTGCCGTTCGCGAAGGTGATCGAAGAGCTCATCAAGACCGGCACATCGTTGATCGTCCTGGCCGTTATCGTCCTGGCCACCGGCGAACCGCTCACCGGGCAGTGGCTGCTGCTGGCTCCCGTGATCCTTCTGCAGCTGATGTTCAGCGCGGGCCTAGCGCTGCTCTTCGCCCGGTTGACGGCCGACGTCCGCGACATCGCGCAGTTCCTGCCGTTCGCCCTGCGGATCTGGATGTACCTGTCGGGCGTTATGTACTCGATCCGCCTCTTCGTCGAGGACAGAGACGTCTCGCCGGTGATCGAGTGGGTGCTCATTGGGAATCCGGCTGCCGTGTACATCGAGCTGGCTCGGGACGCGCTCATGGCAACGGATCAGACCAACGCACCCATCTGGACCTGGTACCTGGCGATCGGCTGGGCCGTGGTGATGCTGCCGCTCGGATTCCTCTTCTTCTGGCGGGCGGAGGCGCGCTATGGCCGTGGCTGACCAGCAAGCCGCCGTCGCGTCGGTGGTGGGCAAGCCCACCGTGATCGTCGACGACCTGCACATCACCTACCGCGTCATGGGTCCTCGTCCGGCCGGTGCCCAAGCCGATGGAGCGTCCGCGCTTCGGCGCGTCTTGAGCCGCAAGGGCTCGCCGGGGCTGCGCGAGATCAAAGCGGTCAAGGGCGTCACGTTCGTGGCCAATCACGGCGATGCGATCGGCCTGATCGGACGCAACGGATCGGGCAAGAGCACCCTGCTGCGTGCCATCGCCGGGCTGTTGCCACCAGAGAAGGGCGCGGTGTACACCGACTGCCAGCCCTCGTTGCTCGGCGTCAATGCCGCCCTCATCAATTCGCTCAGCGGCGAACAAAACATTCTGCTCGGCGGGCTGGCGATGGGCATGACGCCAGGTGAGGTGAAGGAGAAGTTCACCTCGATCGTCGACTTCGCCGGAATCGGCGACTTCGTCGAGCTCCCGATGAACGCCTACTCCTCGGGCATGAGCGCCCGACTGCGCTTCGCAATCGCCGCATCGGTATCGCACGATGTGCTGCTGATCGACGAGGCGTTGGCCACCGGTGATGCCGAGTTCCGACGCAAGAGCGAGGCGCGCATCAGAGAACTGCGCGACGAAGCCGGAACCGTGTTCGTGGTAAGCCACTCATTGGGAGTGATCCGTGAGACGTGCAACCGCGCGATCTGGATCGATGCCGGAACGTTGAAGATGGATGGCGACGTCAACGAGGTGCTCGCCGCGTACGAAGCCGTCGTCGAGAAGTAAGAGGCCCCCGCGTGCGCGTGCTCGTGATGACGGTCGTGCACCACCCAGGTGATGCGCGCATCGCGCACCGCCAGATCCCCGCGCTGCTAGCGGCCGGCCATCAGGTCACCTACGCCGCGCCCTTTGCCGCTTATGGCGTGCTACCGCCTCCCGGCGTCGAGCCGTACGACCTGCCGCGCGCTCATGGCCAGGAGCGCACCGCAGCCCTTCGCGCCGCCCGAGGCGCCCTTGCGCGCCGCGGAGCAGCGCACGACGTTGTACTGCTGCACGATCCCGAACTGTTGATGACGTTGCCTGGGCTCTCGCTGCCCCCCGTGGTCTGGGATGTGCACGAAGACACCGCATCGGCGGTGTCGATGAAGGCGTGGCTGCCTGAACAACTGAAACCGCTGGCCGTCGGTGGCGTGCGCAGTCTGGAACGGTGGGCTGAGAAGCACGTCTCTCTGCTGCTGGCCGAGGACGCTTACGCTGCCCGGTTCACCGGCGTGCACCCCGTCGTTCCGAACACCACAACGGTGCCATCCACGGTCAGCGCACCTGGCACCGATCGCGTGGTCTACCTCGGCGCCGTCACCCGCCCGCGCGGTGCGATCGAGATGATCGAGCTCGCCCTGCTGCTCAAGGGGTTGGTCAGCGTCGAACTCATCGGCCCGGTGCACCCCGACGTGGCCGACGAAGTGGCGCAGGCGCATGGCTCGGGCGCGCTCGTGGCGCACGGGTTCGTACCGAACGACCAGGCGGTGCGGCTCCTCGACGGCGCCCTCGCGGGCCTCTCGCTGCTGCATGACGAGCCCAACTACCGCCATTCGCGTCCCACCAAGGTGATCGAGTACATGGCCCACGGCGTGCCGGTCGTCACCACGCCACTCCCAGTGGCGCTCGACATCGTCGAGCAGGCTGGAAGCGGGGTCGTCGTCGATTTCCTGGACGCTCCTGCGGCCGCCGCGGCGATCCTCGCGCTGCGCAGCGATCCCGCACGACGCGAGCGCATGGGTGCAGCCGGTCACGCGGCAGCGTTGGAGAAGTACGACTGGTCCACCCAGGGTCCACTCTTCGTTGCCGCGCTCGAATCGGCCGCCGCAAGCGCGAACTAGTCCACGACCCTCTCGCGCGAGGTGAGGAACCCCCACGCCCACGAGCCGTGCATCGTGGCCAGCACCACCGGCATCCGCACCTGCACGGCCAGCGATTCGCGCCGAGCGATCCACGCGCCGCCGATCCCGGCTCCGGCGAAGTAGCTCAGCGGGACCAACCATCCGATGGGGCGCCCCGTCAGGCCGATCACCGTTCCGGCCGCGACGGCCACCAGCGCAACGGGTGGGGCCAGGTAGCGCGCGGAGGCCGTGCCGTCGTGCCGTCGCATGACCGCGCGACGCCACCGGCCGTACTCCAGGTACTGCCGCGCCAAGCGCCGCACGTCGGGCCGCGGCCGGTACGACACCTCCATCTCCGGGGTGAACCAGACCGTGCCCCCGGTCTGACGGATCCGGTGGTTCATCTCCCAGTCCTGCGACCGCACGAAGCGCTCGTCGTAACCACCGACGCGGTCCAACGCCGAGCGACGGAAGGATCCGAGGTAGACGGTCGGCACCTCACCTGCCTCTCCTCCGGTGTGAAACGAGGCGGCGCCCACCCCGAGAGGCGAGCGCATGGCACAGGCCACGGCCCGTTCGAAGCCGGTACTGCCTTCAGCGGCCATGACGCCGCCCACGTTGTCGGCGCCGGTCTCCTCGAGCACACGGACGGCGGTGCTCACGTAGTCGGCCGGGAACATCGCGTGGCCATCGACCCGCACCACGATCGGGTAGGAAGAGGTCTGGATGGCGGCGTTGAGCCCGGCAGGGGTGCGGCCGGTGGGGTTGGGCACCGAGCGGACCCGTGGATCGGCGGCGACCAGGCCGGCCGCGATGGCGTCGGTGCCGTCGGTCGAGGGGCCCAGGGCCAGGACGAGTTCGAACGGGCCGGGGTAGTCCTGATCGAGGACCCGCTGGACCGCCTCGCTCAGGTGGAGCTCCTCGTTGAGCACCGGCATGATCACGCTCACGCCGGTCAGGGCGGGCGTGGGCCCGGGATCGGGCTGGGGCTCGGCCGGCGGGGTGTCCACGAGCGCCGACGGTACCGGCCCGGCGTGGCCGACTCGGATCGGCGGTGCTTGGTTGCCTACGATGGGGGTCTAGGTGAACCGCTCGGCCTCGGCGTGCGTCGTATGGCCTGTGAGCGTCGGAGATTCGTGGAGGACCCCCGCATGAGTTCTGGTAGCGGGTACGACGACCTCTTCCGTCCCGACGAACCCTCGCGCCCCGCGATCAGGGCCACCTCGCTTCCGCCCGAGCTCTCACCCCGTGGACCCGTGCCCAGCGCCCGCACCGCAGGTGGCTCCGGGGGCGGAGGACGCGGTCGCAGGATCGCCGGCTGGATCGCTGGTCTGACCGCCCTGGGCGTCCTCGGCGTCAGCGGCGTCGGATACACCGCGCTCAACGTCTACGACAGCAAGATCAACCGCGAGGATGTCTTCGCTGGGGCTGGCGAGCGTCAGTCCGCGCCGCAGCCGGGCGAGCCGATCAACATCTTGCTGGTGGGCTCGGACTCTCGCGAAGGCCTCACCCGCGGCGAGCGCGCCAACCTGTCCACCGGCAAGGACCAGGGCAAGCGCTCGGACACGATGATCCTGATGCACATCGCGGCTGACAACAGCAGCGTCACGATGGTCTCGTTCCCCCGCGACTCCTACGTGAGCATCCCCTCATACACCGACAAAGCCGGCGTCAAGCGCCCGGCCTCGAAGAACAAAATCAACGCCTCGTTCTTCTATGGCGGGCCCACGCTGACGATCCGCACGATCGAGAAGAACACGGGCCTGAACATTGACCACTACGTCGAGGTCAACATCGCCGGCTTCGTCAAGATGGTCGATGCGCTGGGCGGCGCCCAGGTGTGCCTGGCCAAGTCGGTCAACGACAAGGACAGCGGGCTCAAGCTCGCCAAGGGCAAGCACCTGCTCGATGGTGCCGACTCGCTGTCGTACGTGCGGGCCCGCCACATCTATGCCGACCAGGACCTCGGCCGCATCCGTGCCCAGCAGGCCTTCATCGGCTCGGTGGCCCGCAAGGCGCTCAGCGCACAGACGCTCACCAACCCGATCAAGCTCAACCGGTTCCTGGATGCCTCGCTCTCGTCGGTCACCACCGACAAGGAGTTCAACAAGCAGGCGATCCTGACGCTGGCCGGACGCATGCGCGACGTGCAGGCCGACCAGATCCAGTTCCTCACCGTGCCGCTGAAGGACGTCGACTTTCGGGTTCCCGGCGTCGGCTCTTCCGTGCTCTGGAGCGAGCCCAAGTCGCGCGAACTCTTCTCGAAGCTGAAGAACGACGAACCGGTGGCTCCGGTCGCCAAGGCGAGCGCCGCCACGGTGGCCCCCGGCAAGATCAGCGTGCAGGTATTCAACGGCGCAGGCGTGACCGGCCTAGGAGCCAAGGCTGCCAACGATCTGGCCCGGATCGGATTCGGGATGGCCGGCCCGGCGAAGAACTCCGACGTCTCGAACCAGACCGCCACCGTGATCAAGTACGACCCCAAGAACGCTGCGGCGTTGAAGACTCTCCAGGCCGCGATGCCTGAGGCCACCGTTCAAGCGGTCACGGGCCTGGGCAAGACCTTCCAGGTGGTGGTGGGCTCGACGTGGAAGGGCGCCACCAAGGTGACCGTGGCGACGCCGAAGGCGAAGACCACCGTGAAGACGACGTCGGCGGCTGACACCACCTGCACCTGATCGGTCAGCAAGCCTGAT
>Ga0105048_10004168_pt1 | contig 23634 bp, 15 predicted proteins | sample MAT05_FD_78382 | JGI IMG/M metagenome (GOLD analysis project Ga0105048, IMG submission 78382) | Freshwater microbial communities from Lake Fryxell liftoff mats and glacier meltwater in Antarctica - MAT-05 | ecosystem: Environmental > Aquatic > Freshwater > Ice > Liftoff microbial mat | place...
GCAGCCTTCGGGCAGGTCCGGGATCTGGATCAGCTTCTGGTCATTGCGGCTTGTGGATGCCATCGAACAGACGTCATCGACAGATGACTGGCAGCGATGGAGCGATCTGGTGACAGCGATTTCCGAAAGCAAAGCCGACGTCCCGGCACGACGTGCAGTGATGGCCAGCCGGCTGCGAAGTCGCTGGATCGGGGCAATGCAGAAGTTGAAACTGTTCCATGATTCCGCAGAGTTTGTTTCGGAGAATGAACTTCTGACTCTATTATCCAGGGATGTGAGCCGCCGTGTTCGAGCCACGTCGCTCGAGAATCGCACCTTGTATTCCAGGATTCAGCAGACTCTTCCAGAGGAATCTTCGCGTCAGGACGCGGTGTCAATCGAGGTATTGAATCGGGATGCGGAGGTTTCGTCCGACTTCAGGGTCACAACCAGCGTGCGGGTCAGCGGCGTGGCTGAACTCTATGTGATGAATCAGAGTGACGCCGTCGAATTGACAAATGCGAAGGCCGGAAAAGACAGAGACTGGCTCAAGGTGCCCGTTGATGTCAGCAGTGAAACCGACATGCCACTCGATCTTCTGGTGCGAAATGCTCCTCTCGCCCCGACGCTGCTGACGATCGTCGCGGTTGATAAGCAGGGAGCTGCCGTCAGGAAGGTCACGACAAGACTTATGCCGCCAGCTGAGAACTCGTGGGAAATTGAAGTCTGGCAGGTCCAGGAAGGGCAACCGGATCGGCAAATCACGCTTCAGGAAATGCAGACCCGGAATAGTCGCCGCCTGCGATTGCTGCCATCGACACTGGATCCCGTGACTCAGATGGATATGCCGTCTCAACTGAAGCTGCGACTGCGACGGACAAAGGGCATTTCAAAAAGTGTTCGAATCAGGGCCGTTCATGCAGGCAGCAACGCAGTTGCGTGGTCACGTGAAGAACCACTGGTTTTTCCTGACGGCGAAACAGTGGTCGATATCCCGTTTCAAAGCCCTGCGGCACCGCCTGCGGCGGGTGCGGCCCCGATTACGATACAGGAAGCGCCTGAGGTTTCCCGCGGATTCATTTTTGAAATTACGCCGTCCGATCTGCCGGTCGATCCGCCGGGAAAAGGGACATCTCAGATTTCAATCACTCCACGGCTGCTTGGGGCTGAAGACGTGCTCGTACGGCGAGCCCCGAAATACGATCCTGCAACAGACGAACTGGTGATTCCGCTGGTTCGCGCTCCGTACGATGATTCCGCTGTGCTGTGGCCGACGAAACTGCCCGCTGACGTGGAACTGAGTCCAAAGCTGCAGCAATGCCTCATGATGCCGGAAGCCAGGTTCACGACGCCAACCGTGAATGCAGATGGCTTTACGTTCAGAATTCAGTTCAACTCATCTGAGATCAGGAAAATACTGAGTGAAGACGGGTTGGAATTCGGCGTCTCTGTCGCGGGTGTTCCTCATGGCTGGTGGTGGACATTGACCGGAGGCGTTCCGCGTCTTCTGGAAGGCGATCGTCCACAGGTTCGCACGTTTCTGTCCGTAGATAATGCGGCCGAAGTCAAGCTCGCTGCCACAACGCCGAATCTGCTGCTGGGAGAAAACTGGGACAAGGCAAAGCTGACGGCCAGAGTGTTCATTCACGGCGGTCAGTTCGACGAAAGCTGGAAACTGCAACTCTACTTCCTCCGGCAGGGAACAAAGGATAAGATACTCGTCAGCGACACGCCATTTGAAGTCAGAAACCGCCGGTTCGAGACGGTCAGAATCACGGCAGGTGAAAACGGCTTGTGGCAGTTCTCCACAGCCACTGAACCGTATGTCGTTCCGGCCCTCACTTTAGGCCTGAAACCGGTACAGAACGGTACCTACGATCTCAATGCGGAACTTGAACATCAAGGAACGCGAGATAAATTGATTACTTCGGGCGTGCGCTTTACGCTCGACAATACCGGGCCGAAACTCAGCGTCGAAAACGTGAAGCTCAGCCAGTCCCCGACAAACATCAATGGCGAACTGAAAGGCACAATTGAGGTAACAGATCAGGAGTCCGATGTGATCGCAGTCCAGGTTTGGCTGGATCCTGAAATAAAAGTGCCTTTGTCGATGAATGCCGGCAAGCAGGTCAATCCGGAGTTCAAACTGGACTCCTCGCAGGGCTTTCCAGTGCTGCCACCACCAGAGACAGACAATAATGAGAATAAAACGGTGAAGACTGTGATGCTGTACGTCGAAGCAAAAAATCGGGCCGGTGGAACGACGACGATTCTCAAACCTGTCACCTTTTTCCGTCCCGGCAAGGCAGCGCCAATGGTTGTGGTGCCGGGAACGATTACTGTTAAGTTGTTGCCTGGTGTAAAATACGACGTTTCCATCTCCGGCAAAGATGACGGCGGCAAGATGGTCAATCGAGCGGCTCCTGACAGTGAAGGAGCTGCGACGTTCGAACTTCCGCCGGGAAACTATGAAGTCAAATGGAAGCCGAAGATCGGATCCAGGTCCGGAGAGAAGAAAGTGACACTCAGGAGCAACCAGACAGAAACCACCGGCCCTGGCAAATAGTACGGCGTGCAGGGTAGCGTGAAAAATTCGGAGGAAGACCTTAGACTCCTGAAAGTAAACATTCTGATGCAACTTCAGTGAAGATGACCGCTCTCCTGCGCGCGGGTGATTGAAGGAAACGGACGGACGATGTCAATCCTGTCGAAAATGATGGAATGGGTGCGCTGGATGTTCGGTGTGGTCCCGCGATCCGCAGTTGGGTCACCACGCCTGTTCCTGATTGTGCACTACTGCTTCATGGCTTTTCTGGCCATTCTGTTTGCGGTGTTCAGCGCGGAAATTCGGTGGTTCGTTGGTTTTCCAGGTGACATGGCGCACTTGCAGGGTCCGCTGGAACGGTATCTGTGCGGCATCCTGTTCGTGTTGTGTTACGCCATTGTCCGGGTCGTGCTGCTACTGTTGAAATTGCTGGGGATCGAGGACGAATCTGACTTTCCGGATATCGAGGCTGACTGGAAAGAGATCCTGACGGCCTTCAGTCGTGAACGAATCTACCTTGACGATCTTCCGCTGTTTCTGGTCAATGGATTCACTCCACAACAGGAACAGAGCGCGTTCGAGGCGGCATCCAACATTGAGTGGCGCGTCATCGTTCCGCCACTGTCACAGACATCCGCCGTCGTGCGTGCGTTTGCTCGCGAGGATGCAATATTCGTTTGCTGCACAGGGATCGGAGCGACAAATTGTCAGCAGGGCAAAGTGGTGGACGTCGCCGACAGCAATTCCGGTGATTCCGGATTTCTGCGTCCCGGGGGCGGCATCACGGGAACTCGCAGACCAGGGGAACTTGCAGAAGTGATCGCCAATGCTCGATCTGCAACTGGAACAAATCGCGCGATGCCTGCGGCGGCCCCGGAGCCCATGGCTGCAGCTCCTCGAGGGATTGGAGCCTTCTTTGGAACGATGGCGCCGGGGGGACTCAGACGGGCGATGGAATCCTTCTCCGCGATCAATCGAGACAGTCAAAAGGGCTACGGCAAGAAACGTGTGATGCCACTTTCGGAAGTCGAGACGCTTGTGGGAATTCGACGTATGCAGTTCCTGTGCGGACTCATCGCGAAAGCTCGAGCCCCATTCTGTCAAATCAATGGCATGTTGCAGGCCATTCCGTTTTCCTGGGCATCGGATGTGGAGTATGCCAGAAAACTTGCCCCCGCGATCAAAGATGATCTGATCGCTGTCCATGAAACATTTCAGCTGCAGTTTCCCGTTGTCGCCGTCGTGACGGAAGTGGATTCCGTGGCAGGGATGAGAGACTTTCTGTTACGCGCGGAACGCATGCAGCCGGGGCTGAGACTGTCTCGTTCAGGCTCAAGTTTTGCCCCCGGAGCTGAAGTCAACGACACGAATGCCGCTTGGATTGTCGATCGGGGATTGCAATGGTTTCGAGGCTGGGTTTATACAGCATTTTCTTCGGACATCGATAGCCGCGACAATCAAAAGCTGTTTCAGATGCTGTGTGAGATCAGTCAGCGGCGGCAAGGATTGATCACTTTGCTGAGAGACTCGTTGTATCGAATTGTTCAACCGAGCCCGCGACTTCATGGAGTCTATTTTTCCGCCACCGGGCGTGCGTCAACCGAGCAGGGGTTTATTCGAGGCGTCCTGGACAAACTTCCTGAGTCGCAGGGAATGGTCGCGTGGACTCCGCATCTTGTTCGATCGCAGCAGAGATCAAAACTGCTCTCGATTTGTCTTTTCGCCGGTGCGGTGATGGTATCAGGGACAGCGGTCGCAGTGTACCTCTACAGAATCGCAGGTGCAACATGACCTCAAGTGGTGGTCAGGACTGGCGCGGAGGTCGGGCGCCACGCAATTCGGGACGGCCGGACGAAGCTGCTCCCAGCTGGAAACAGTCGCCGCATACACCTGCCGCGCGTGTGCGAACCAAAGGTCTCTGGCCAAAGCTGCGGATTGCTGCCGCAATCCTGTTCCTGATCGCACTCGTTGCGGCGATCATTGCGTTCTGGGATCCCGCAGTCGTGCATCGAACGCACTTTGTCATTCTGAACCTGATGGACGGATCAGGAGATTTTGACACAGCGGCGGCCCTCACTTTGCCTGAAGGAATTGAAACAACCACAACGACTCGCGTGGCCACGCTTTGCCACCCTGCGATACTCGCGCTCAGTTCGACGGCCCCTGCTGATCAGAGCAATCTTGACGCGGCAAATACTGTCGTGATCAACCTGCAGACTACGTTTGTTCCCGGACCGAACGGAGAATTTCAGTGCTTGATTCGCAACAGCACTCCGAACCTGGATAACCCAAATCAGTTCGCGGTTCTGGCCACACTGAAGTCACAATTGGACGCACTGGACCCTTCAAAGTTTGTGCTGCTTTTGGTGGATTCGCCTCCGACGAGCTGGGAGTGGCGGACCGGCTGTCTCCATTCCAGCCTGGTTGGCGAATTTGAAAAGTGGACGACGGCATCAACGAACCTGGTTGTTCTGCTGAGTTCACCGTCTAACGGTTTGAGCGAACCGGGAACGGCAGGCACGAACGGAAAGTCAATCTTCGGTCACTTCGCATCGATCGGATTCAGTAATCTCGCGGATCAGGATCTCGATCAGAAGTTGACGGTTGCCGAATTCTGCAAATATGTCACCGACCACACGAACCGCTGGGTTCGGGATCATCGCAATGTTGACGGCCAGTCGGTGACCGTACTTCCGGCCCTGGACTCACTTTCAGAGGGCGATCGAAATTTCACCCTCTTTACCGATCTTGTCCAGTTGCCGAACACTGCGGAGCAGATCGGCGGCAAATCGAACGCGGACCTTGCGGCGATTGGAAAGCAGTGGATGCTTCGTCAGTCCCTTCAAACGCGCGGTGGCCCGCGCTGGAATCCGCTGCTCTGGAAATCCGCGACCGATGATCTCATACGGGCTGAGATAGCGTTTCTGTACGGCCAGGACGAGACGGCTCGCCGGGCGTTGACCAAATCCACGGGCACGTTGCGGGAACTTGAAACTCTGACGAATGAGATCTGCCCGCAGCCGGAGTCGTTTCATGCTGATCGTGGACTTCCTCTCAGCGATTTCAGAGAATTCCCGTCGCTGAATCGTGTTAAGCCGCTGCTGTTTCCTGCGGCCACTGGAGACGCCGATGCAGCAGCCAGCTTCTCTCCCGCCGAGGATGTCCTCGCTGCAAATATCAAGGGATTTCCGTTCAGCAGTGTCGGTCTCGCACGACCTGCCGATGTGGATTCCATTCGCTTGCGGCGAGCAACCGCGGAAATCGCCGTTGCCGAAATGCCGGGATGTGCAGATCAACTGGAATGGACAGTGAAGCGTCTGGAGAAGTCGTTGCTGTTGTCCGAAGACCGCCATTTCACCCGACCCATTGCGGTCGAATCCAAGTCAACGGAGGATTCAGATCCTGATTCGATGATAACCGCCGTTCGAGAGTTCACCGATGTCCAAAACCGCGCAGAGACTACTTTCTTTGAACTGCTGGACACTGCTTCGTCACTGGCTTTTTGGGCTGCAGATCCGGCGTGGGAACTTTCCGATTCTGAACGTACGGTTTGGCGGAAAGTGCTGGCAGGAAACTCTCCTGAGGTCACGGTGACAGGCGACAGCCTGAGTATGATGTTCGATCCGCTCAAAGGCATCAGTGATGACGAAGGCAGCGGCAACCCCGATCATGTACGCTCAGCACAGGAATTGCGAAAAGAGATCTATCGGCTTCTCGTTTATGGCCGAGCTCTTCAGCGGAGCTTGTTGTTCGATGAACCGGCCCAGGGATACACAGCGGATGAACTGCAAACGGTGTCCGAAGCACTGAAATCCGCACAGAATGATGCGTCACGTTCACAGCGGAAGATTCAGAATCTGCTGGAGAAAATGTGTACTGATGCTGTGGACGAGAAGCCGGCGAAACGAGCCGGACAGGTTCGTGCATACCACTTTCTTCGCTCCACTCTGAGCCTGACGTCGATCCGGCCTGAGACACGGATGTCGGTACTGCGATCGCTCCAGGAATGGGATGCAAAGTTCGCGGTCGCAGTTGCGCCTGCATCGGAGGAGAAGATTCACGATGATGCCAGTTTGGTTCAGAAGGGGGTTGCCGAAGAGGCATTGTGGATGCTGCAGGTGGTGAATTTTTTGCCGGAAACTGAGAAGCAGTCGGCGTTGCTCGGGGACGCCTGGAATGCCGCAAAATTGCTCGCGGCGGATGACTCTGCGAGTGAGCACGACGCGATATACCGGTTAGGAGACGCGGTTCGTAAAGGCTGGAAACAGAATCAGGAACATGTTGTTGCGGCAGTGCGGGATACGACTCCGAAAGCTCACAGTCTGCTGCGAACGGCGGACCAGCGGGCTCGGCTGTTTTCCGGTTTTGACGCTGGGCCGAAATCACTTCGTTCGCCAACGGAACGCCTGCGTCAACTCAATCGAATTCGATACTCCCTGATGCACGCCGACCGACTTCTGTCCGGCCTCTGGATCGAACCGGGGGATGCTTCTCCATTCGTAAAAAACGGATGGTATGCCAAAGCCGCAGAAGCATGGCTGGCCGCTGCACGCAGGTGCGAGCAGCGATTGTCGAATGATGTCATGGGAACACCAGCGTACACTGTCGAACCGATTCGGAAGCTGGAATCCCGACTGTCGGCCTCAGAAAAGTTCATGCTGGCATTTAAAACGGAGCAACGTGACCTCGATCTTCGCGAAAAGTCCAACGGCATCGGAACCATCAAGGGCACGATCCGGATGACTGGCTGTGGAGACATTTCGGGCGAGGCGGCATTAGTCGTTCGCCTCGAACCCAATGCCCCCTTTGTCGTCGAAAACAACGCACAGGCACTGCGCGTTGGTGATGGGGCAGAGGACTCTGAGCTGGCGTTTCGTCGCCTGGGAGATCCCGGCACTGTAGATTGCCTGTCCGTCGCGATAACTCCGGAAACATTTTTCCGTGGCCGATTCACAAAAGCTGATCCGGCAGTCAGTGTCGATCCGTGTGCGCCAGCAGAATTCGTAGTTGACAGAAAAGCTCGGTCGCAGACAGCGAGTGTGGTGGTTTCTGGTTCAGACCCAAGGCCGGTGGTTCTGATCCTGGATTATTCCGGAAGCATGCTTGAGCCACTGTCCAGCAGACCCGAGACATTGCGTTACCAGGAGGCCCTGACGACCCTTGAGTCGCTCGTCAAAAACGGCGCATTGGATGGTTCAAGGGTGATTCTTAACGTCTACGGCCATCGCGTGAAATATGATGCTGCTGCAATGATGACGGTGGCAAATCCCCTGTATGCCAAGTGCTTCGGAAAACCAGTCCCGGCGGGATTGGGTGCCGAGGACGACATCGAAAAGGAGTTTGACGGAACCATTGGAACACCGGCGGTTTTGGCCGAGTTCAACAAAGTCATTGAAAATTTGCGGTGCTCGAAACCCTGGGGATTCACGCCGCTCACAAAGGCGATCACAGATGCGCTCGTTGCAGATCTGCAAAACAAAGCCGGCATCGTCATCGCCATCAGCGACGGAGAGGCCAAAGACCTGACAGCCCGAAGAAAGGTTGATCTGCAGGCGGCCCAGAGAACGAACGCGGTCAGTTCCGTGACGATCGTGGCTTTTGACGTTGCGGCGAATGCAGGCGCTCGACAGGAACTGGAAAAAACATTTCGGCAGTTCAATATCAGCATCCTCGATGCGGCGCTGCGAACGGAACTGGAAGTGAAGATCCTCGGACTGCTGGATCCCAGGGTTTATGCGATCTCCTGGGACAAGGATACGAAATCAAAAACCGCTCCGCTCGGTACCACAATCAACGACCTCCCCCCTGCGCCAGCACGGGAGTTCAACATTCAGTTTTCTGAAAAGATGAAGGCTCAGCCTGTTGTTCTGCAGCCTGCGGATTCCCTTCATCTGGATATTGACCACTTTCGGAAACAACTTCTGTTTAAGCGCGAAAGGAGTGCTGTCAGCAGGAAGGCTCTGGACGGCAATTTTGCGGATGATTCGCCGACCATCCTGAAGTCCCTCGCGCCGCCTCGACTGTCGGACCTTCCGGTGGGGCAGAATGCCCAAATGGGAAAGGCAGAACTCCGTCTGATGCTCGATCACGAACGCGATGACCTTCCTGTGCGGCAACCTGCGGAAATCGAATTTGCCGTCCGCCCTGCCAGTTCAGAGTCCACTTTCCGGCCTGCTCTGATACATCAGGTCTTTACGTCGGAGGCCGGGGCGCCAGGATGGAATCTGACGATTGACGAATGGCCAAAACAGCAGTTGTTTCTAGTCGATGCCGTTTGGAAAATGGACCGTACACCGGCTCAGCATGTGATTCCCTGGAAAGATCTGAAAGCAGCCGACTCCATTGATAAGGCAGTGCCGGTGAAAGAAATCGGTTTGCCGGAATTCGGCGTATGGGTGACGCTGCGCGAAAAGGAACTTCAGGTTCGACTCGACCCGGTGACCGTTGTCCCAAAGTCCGAAGCTCCGCGTCCATTGAGTGCATTGGGTGACGAATGGATGTTGAATCGCGTTGAAGACGTCCGAATTGAGATCGGCGTGACGGGCACGGCAGGTCTGAACGCAGCGTTTTTGCCATGGGAAGTGGAGACCCGTGTCATCCGACTGGAGACCGGGTCGGTGCGCTATGTATTCTCGGGAGATCAGATTTCGCCGGAGACGGTTGCTGGTGCTGAGATTGCATTCACGTCAGCCGCTGCACGAAAAGCAGCTGCGATCGAAGTCCGCGATTTTAGAATTGAATGATATGGCAAACTCTGCCATCATTTCTCTCAGGAGTTCGCGATTCTTGTCGAAGATCCCGCAACTATTCGCCGGGGCTGCAGAGAATGGACTGAACCGGCTTCGCAACAGGGCGAAAGCGAAAGCAAGGACCGCTCGAGAAATTACTGGCCGATAGTCGCCTTTCGCTCCGCGAAAGTAGCGCTGCTTTTGCGGATCAAAAGACGACACTAATTTCTCGAACAGTCCAAAGGCAGAAGTGAAGGCAGGGAAAACACAGGTTTGACCCCGGTTTTGTCGTATTACGAATCGGAGATTCTCACATGCCCGCATTTATGAAGCTTGGTGATATCAAGGGTGAAGCAAGCGATCAGGATCACAAAGATTGGATTATTATTGAATCCATGGGTTCCACGATCTTTCGATCAATTCCATCGGGTGCGAAAGACCAGCAGCGAACAAAGGGCGAGACAACTCTGGGCGATATCGTCTGCGTGCGACAACTGGACAAATCATCGACCAAGCTTCAGGAAGCCTGTGCGAACGGCACGTTCTACAAGGAGGTGGAGGTGCATTTTTGCACGACCGTGAAGAACAAGCAGGAGCCTTACCTGACGTACAAGCTCTCGGACGTCGTTGTCAGCAGTTACTCGTGTAATGCAAATTCGTCAGGCAGTCCGCTGCCGTCAGAAGAGATTACGCTGGGATTCACGAAGGCCGAGTGGACCTATATCGTTGTTGATCCGAAAACGGGAGACAAGACGGGACAGGTTCCGGCGAAGTACAACCCGGCTGAAGGCCGAAGTTAGAGGAGATACTGTCGTGGCGACCTTTATGCAGGAAAACAGAACGATCGGAGTCGAAACGCCTCTCGGCACCGACAAGCTGGTGTTGCTGTCCTTCACCGGTGAAGAACGAATGTCCGGACTCTTCCGTTTTGAACTGCGGATGCTGTCGGAAGAGGGAAAGATCAAGGCCACGGATATTGTCGGCAAGGCCATCGATTTTTATGTCCGCGATAAGGACGACGAAAAGCGGTACTTCAATGGCATCGTCAGTCGGTTTGCGTACGCCGGGAAGGACGATCGCGGCCATTACTACAATGCAGAAGTCGTGCCGTGGATGTGGCTCCTGACCAAGTGTTCTGACTGTCGCGTTCATGAATCCGACAAGAAAAAAGATGCCAGGACGATCATCGATACACTGCTCAAGGAACTTGGGTTCACAGACTACAAATGGGACTGCAAGCGGACGCTCGAAAAACGTGAGTACTGCGTCCAGTTCCGTGAGACGCACTATGATTTCATCACGAGACTTCTGGAAGAAGAAGGAATTTACTTCTATTTTCGCCATGAACAGGGCAAGCACGTTCTTGTACTGACTGATCACGTGAACGGCGTCTATGACTGTAAAGACGCACAGGTTATGCTGCTGTCGAATATGTCACAGCCGGAAGCGACAGATAATCTGACCGGTTGGCAGCATTCTTATGCATACACATCCGGCAAGTACTCGCTGACCGATTACAACTTTGAGACCCCTTCCACGTCCCTTCTGCTGAAGAAGAGCAGTCTGATTACGCTGCAGGACAATTCTAAGTATGAGTACTACGACTTCCCGGGATTCTATGGTCAGAAAGGGCTTGGGGAATCGTTGACGATGCTGCGCATGGAAGGTGAAGAAGCCCGTCACAACACAGTCAATGGAAGCAGTGAGTGTCGTTCCTTTTCGCCCGGTGGCAGGTTCAAAGTCGAAAAGCACCACAACGACGCCGAGAAAGGCGGAAAATGGGTCCTGACGTCTGTAAAGCACGAAGCAAATCTGGGAGGGAATTACCAGACTGGAGCAGCTCACGACGATCGGCCTTATCAAAATGAATTTCAATGCCTTCCCGCTGAAATCGTCTATCGACCTCCCGTACAGCCACGTGTTGGCGTCGATGGTGTGCAATCAGCCGTCGTTGTCGGACCACCGGGCGAAGAAATCTATACCGACAAATTCGGACGAGTCAAAGTCCAGTTCCCCTGGGACCGACTTGGGAAGAAGGACGACAAGAGCAGTTATTGGATCAGAGTTTCTCAGGTTCATGCCGGCAAGGGATGGGGGATGATGGATCTGCCCAGAATTGGTGAGGAAGTCCTCATCAGTTTCCTGGACGGCAATCCGGATCGACCAGTGGTCATTGGACGCGTTTACAACGGCGAAAACGGAGTCCCGTTCGCGCTCCCCGGTGAAAAGACGCGACGCGGGAATTCGACAAAGACTCACAAAGGAGCCGGGTACAACGAGATATCCATGGACGACACGGTTGGGAAAGAACAGCTCCGAGTCAATGCCCAGTACGATATGAACAGTAACGTCAACAATGATCAGACGCTGGATGTCGGTAAGAATCAGACAGAGAAAGTCGGAGTCGATCGAACACGGGATGTCGGCAGCAATGAGACGATTTCAGTTGGTGCGAATCGGAGCGTCACGGTCGGGACGAATCATGATGAGACGATCGGGGTAAATCAAACGGTCAATGTCGGCTCGAATCAGACAACTGCGGTTGGAGCGAACCAGTCAGTGACTGTGGGGATGGCGAAAACCGAAACCGTTGCGTTGGTCTCGAACGAAATGGTCGGCGTGGCCAAAGCACTCGAAGTGGGTACTGTGTATTCCATTGTCGCGGGCACGAATATGAGTGCGACGGTTGGCGGCAGTAGTTCAGCGACGATCGCGAAGAATAGTTCTGAGACTGTAGGCAAGAAAAAGACCGTCACCGTCGCGGATGAGATCTCGATTGTTTGCGGCAAGAGTAAATTGATCATGAAAAAGGATGGGACGATCCTGCTGGAAGGCAAAGATATACAAATCAAAGGCTCCGGTGCCATCAACATTAAGGCCAGCAAGAACGTCGTGGTCAAGGGCCAGAAGATACTGCAGAATTAGGGACAGCAAAATATGAATGGTTCGACGGAATACACGACAACTGCGACGCTGGAGTCGCTAGGACTGACACCAACGCCGCCGGAACGTCTGACCGGAGTTGTTGTTGGGATACTGGCAGGATTCAATGATGACGGTGAGGCTGTCGTGAGCTTTGAAGGGACAGAGTGTAGCCTGCAGCGGGCTGCGCGCTCGACGGTTTCCCTGGACGTTCAAAGCGTCGGTCGAGAAGTCGCGCTGATGTTTGAAGATGGAGACTCCGATCGTCCGCTTGTCATTGGCTTGATTCAGCATCCAAAGGCACTGCCTGCGGAGCAGCATCAAAAATCTTCACCGCTCGGTGAAGCAGCGGTGGTCGTGGACGGCAAGCGAACAGTGATCAAAGCCGAAGATGAAATTGAACTTCGCTGCGGCCAATCAAGTATTATTCTGACGAAGGCCGGAAAAGTGATCATTCGCGGAGCTTATCTGTTGAGTCGCTCCAGCGGCGTCAACCGCATCAAGGGCGGCTCGGTGCAGATTAATTAGCCTTTCGTTCGGTTGCAGGGTTTGAAAGTTTCAGAATGTGGAAGGTCGTCAATCATACTCCATACGGCACCGGCAGAGTCTGGGGGCGAGACAAGAACGGAGTTCATGAGTGGATCGTTGGCGTAAGAGCGACTTACGATATCCAGCGGAACGGGGAATTGAAGCTTGCCGATGATCAGGTGTCACCTCTGCTCCTTCCGGAATACAATGGCGACGACGGCATTTCGAGTTTGCGATACGAAGCCGATCTTGTCGGCCCGAAGCCGGCAACGGATGTAATTTTGAACGGTACGGCCTACGCACCCCAGGGACGGCCTGCGGCAGAATTCCGGGTTTCAATGTCGGTTGGCGCGGTGCGTAAGGTCATAAAAGTTGTCGGAAACCGAACTTGGGAACAAGGATCCCTGGGGCCCAAGCTTTCAGAGTTGGAGCCCGTTGCCAGCGTTCCGATAGTCTACGAGCGAGCCTACGGAGGCTATGACAAAGAGAACCCTGACCCCAGAAAACAAAAAATCGATCTTCGCAATCCGACCGGGTGCGGAATCACATCGAATGTCGGACAATCCCTTCCGAACTTCCAATACCCCAGTGGAAATATCAAGAAGGCCGGTCCCGCAGGATTTGGCGCGGTGGCCAGTTACTGGTCACCGCGATCGGAGTTCTGTGGCACATATGATGATGATTGGAAGAAGCGACGATTTCCGCTCCTTCCTGAAGATTGGGATCCTCGTTCTCTGCTTTGCTCACCCGACGATCAACGCCCAAACGGATATCTGCGCGGTGGTGAGGTCGTTGAACTTGAAAACCTGACACCGGAAGGCAAACTTCGCTTCAAATTGCCAAGTGTTCATCTCCGATTCCGCACAAATATTGATGGACGCAAAGAAGAGCACCAAGATCAACTTGCCACGGTCATTATCGAACCCGATTTTCCTCGATTGATCATGGTGTGGCAATCCATTTTGTCTGTTCGCAACGACGGCGACTATCTCGAAGAGACCATTGTTTCGGAGAAAGTTCGGCTGCAATGACTAAGCCAATATACATCGTCGCCACCGGTGCCAGAACGCCACTGGGTTTGACAGCAGCGCCGATGGCTGCTGCCGTTCGTGCGGGGATCACGGCTCTGGTGGAGCATCCATTCATGGTCGACCAAGTCGGTAATCTTATGCCAGCAGCACTCGACCCGGAACTCGATCCCCAAATCGTCGGTGCCGAACGCCTCATAAAGATGGCAGAATGCGCATTGCGAGAAGCTGGTTCGGCACTCAACGGGACAAGTGCAAGTCGATCGTCATTTCCAATATTTTTAGGCCTGCCCGAATTTCGCCCTGGATTTTCTGATGCGGACGCAAAGGCCGTGCAGGTCGGACTCAAAAGAACGCAAGGACTCTCGTTTCAAATATCGCAAGTGAATGCGTTGCCCCAAGGTCATTCGGCCGGCATTGCAGCACTCGAAGCAGCGGCGACCGCTATGTGGCGAGGCGACTGCGAGGCGTGCTTTGTCGGTGGAGTGGAAAGTTATTTTCATCCGGATACTATGGAGTGGCTTGACGCAAATAGGCAACTCGTCGGTGAGATTTCTCGTTCTGCGTTTGTTCCAGGGGAGGGAGCAGCGTTTTGTCTGCTAATGACTGAAAAAGGCTGCGCTCAATCGGGGCTGAAACCTTTTGCACGAATTCAAGATGTATCGATTGGTATCGAAATGAAGATAATTAAGACGACTGAAGCGTGTTTTGGTGAGGGACTATCTGAAACGGTACACAAAACAGTTTCGCGCTTGCAATCGCCGGGCACGCGGATCAATCAGATTTTCTGTGACATTAACGGTGAACGCTACCGTGGCGAAGAATGGGGGTTCGTGTGCCTCAGGATGTCGGAATACTTTGATGACCCGAATGCTTATCATTCACCCGCAGAATGTTTAGGCGATATTGGGGCGGCTTCCGTCCCCTTGTTCATTGTGTTGTCATGTCAGGAAATATCAAGACAATACTCAAAAGGATTGCGTACACTGCTCTGGGCAAGCTCTGAAGGAGGGCAACGAGGTGCCGCGGTACTGGAGATTCTGACTCAAGCTGCAAGGCAGAGATAAACTATGAGTAGAACAGTTTCCATCAATCCGCCCAAGACGCCATGCACCAAAGAAAGCCGGGGGTTTGCAAAGGCGACAATTCCAAACATCTGCAAGATGCCTGGACCACCGGCTCCGTTTGTTCCGGCGCCCCTGCCGAATATTGGAAAGTCGTCGCTTAACCCTAAGAATTACTCCACCACTGTCAAGATCGAAGGTCACACAGTCGCAATTCGTGGAGCAACTTTTGAGAGTATTGGTGACATTGCAAGCAAGGCCACAGGAGGTGGCTTGATTTCCGCCAATACTCACGGCCCGACAAAATTCATAACACCCGGCTCCATGAATGTAAAAATCGAAGGTAAAAATGTTCACTTATTGGGTGAGCCAATGCTGAACAACTGCGGCCCGAGCGGCAGTCCGCCAAATACAGGCGCAACAATGCAGGGTTTCGATACCTGGGATTTAGATGGAGGAGATAATCCGCTTGAAATCAAATGTGCCGACGCGCCCGAGCACCCGTCTCCAGGAAGAAAGAAATTTGACGAATGTGAAAGAGAAGAAATCTGCGCTAAGTGCTCTGAAGTAAATAAGCAGGCTAAAGGAGTTGCTGACGACGGGAAAACGGGCTCTCTAAAGAGTGCTGAAAGCAGCTATGAAACGCTTCGAGAGCAAGGCAATGCGAGGGCCGCGCAATTGAGGGGAATGGCAATGCGGCGAAGCGACAATGCCGATTTGGCAGAACTGAACAAGACCGGCTTTAATCATGTATCTAAGAAGTGTGAAGAGGTGTTACAAAAAAGGGCAAAAAACACGACACCTCCTTATAGGGGATTCAGCGTTGATCATAGAAGAGAGATTCAGCTCTGCGGCCACCCGTCAAACCTAAATAACCTGAAGTGGATGTCACGCCGTCCAAATGGGTGGATCGGCGGACAATTGAGAGCGTTTGAAACAAAGGGGCCTGATAAACATACAGGTGTAGAACCAGACTGCTGCTAGTAATCCATTTTTGTAAAGGAGTGAAATGAATGTCGGAAAACTCACCGATGGCCAAATTGATACGTCAGATTGCCGAGGCTTTACGCGACTATGACCGGCTTGCATTTGACGAGGAATACGAACACAAATTGGGAGAGCCCTGTAAAAAAACACAAATCGATATCCTTGAGGGAAAACTGGGACGCCCGCTTTCCCCAGGCTACAAATTGTTCCTCGAACTGCATAATGGCTGGGAGAATTTCGCCGGTGACGCAAAACTACTCTCTGTCGAAGAGCAGGACAGTGAGTTAGTCGCCGAGCGATTACTTGACATGGAGGAATTGTTTCCGGAATTTGACCAGGAAAATCCTTTCCAAAATGGCGCGCTCCCCATAATGCTTGGCGAAGATTCGAACCAAGTCCTATACATAGATCCCACAAGCGTTCGTCCCGACGGCGAAATGGATTTTGTTCTGCTCGACATCACTACGGAAGAACATCGCTTCCCAGATTTCACTTCTTTCCTCGCGTACAAACTTAATTTGCTCAACAAAATGATTCAGAACGAGAACTACGGTGATGAATAAGACGACGAGGATTAATCCATGCAGACTCTGAGTTTGCCTCGCGAACTGTCTGAAACGGTTTTCGTTTCTCGACAAGCAATACTAAAAGTAATGCTAGATCTCACGCTCTATCTTGAAGGACCTACAGAACACGAGTTTGAATATCTTATTGATCTCTATTCTCAAATTTGCCCGCCGAGCCGCTTCTTAAAGTTCAAAATAGCCGAATTTCCGATGTGGTCGATGATTGCCGATCCGGCTCTGACAAAAAGCGGGCGAATCGCAGCGAAAGAAAGAATCCGCTCCCCGTTTTTTGAACCATCGCGTGAGCGAATTCGGCAGGGGCGTGCATTTGAAGCCCAGATTTGGGATGGCAAAGAAATTGATGATCCGGCCGGAAGTTGGAGTTTCAATTGCCAACGAATCCATAAACGTGCCGCCGGACATTCTGCGTTCGCACGCATTCTAGTTCCGGTTGATTCCAATTTCGCGGCACTGCAGAAACTGGCCATAGCAATAGCAGATAATATTCAATTCTATTCTGGTCATGGTGGCTTAGTGTTTGCGTATAATCAGTCCACGGTTGAAGATTCATTTGATGCCATTTATGCTCGCTCTCGACGGTTCTGGGGAGTCGATGTGGAATGCATGAATCGCACGCTGCCATTGCTAAAGCAGACTCGGATCAAGGGGGTTAACTGGCTTACTTTAGTTGGCAGTAGCCTGACACTAGATATGAACGAAGTGCTAACAGGCGTTGAAAAGGCTCCAGGAGTGACGATCGACCGTCGCAAGTTTGCTACCGTTTTAACTGCAGGCCCTCAGCCCGTCGTCGGCGATCAGCATCGCCCGGATGAAACGCTCGACCCCTACTATTCCGTCGCTACTGCTTTAATGCCGTTTTTTCTACAGGCACATCCGGATTTTCCAGGCGAGCGATTCGTTAAGAATGGAAATACGGTCGGCTGGATTCGTAGGTTCATCGAGCCTGAAGGCTGGCGATGACGCTTGCCGACACAGATGTAAGGAATGTGGGGATACCTTCTTCTACCAATGCGTATGACGAACTGCCATACAAATCCTGTTCCGTCGATTGGTCCGCTCCAGAACGTTTGGTGCTGGCTTCCCTTTTCTACGGCGGGCTACAGCCAACGCTACATGTTTATCGAGTATTGGAGCTTGGATGTGGCGATGGAGCGAATCTGTTGCCGCTGGCGTACTTTCGCAGGCATGCCGCTTTTGTTGGCGTCGACGGGGCTCGCAGCCAAATTGAGGTCGCAAAAACGCGGGCGGCGGCAATAGGACTTGCAAACGTTGAATTCATCCACGCAGATTTCCGCGAAGCAGCTCATCGCATTTCTGGCCAGTTCGATTTCGTGATTGCCCATGGTATCTTGTCCTGGGTGCCTGACGTGGTTCGTGATGCATTGCTGGATCTCTGTGCGAAGTCTCTCTGCCCGGGAGGCTTGCTGTATATGAATTACAACGCAAGACCGGGCTGGAACGTGCGAGGATTGGTCCGCGAGTTTCTGCTCGCGCACACGGTTAAAGAAAAAAACCTGAGGGTCCGGGCACAGCTTGCACAGGAAGTCGCGGGCAAAGTTGTCTCAACCATGACAGACCTTGAACAGCCCTACTCGCGCCTTCTGGCGAATGAGTTTAGGTTCGTCTACGAAGGGAACGTCACTTGGGTTGCTCACGAATTCCTTAGCGCGGACAATCGCGCCTATTGGCGTAGTGAGTTTCTGGAACTTGTCGGGCGTTATGGGTTTGAATACGTCGCTGATGCGGACTTTAATTACAGTTCGGGTAGGATTCCGGAAGAGTTGGCACCACGTCTCGTACTCGAAAAGATCACCGGACGTTCGATTGAAGATACAATCGACCTGTTGTGTTACCGCCAACTGCATTCGCCCATCCTGACGTTGGGGCCGTTTGCCCGGCAGATGCCGAGTCTGGAAGAATTTGGCAACCTGTATGTCGCGTCGTGTCTGGAACGTTGTCCTTCGAACGGCAATGCTGATATCGTCATGTTCAGGCACCCATCCGGATACGAAGTTGAAGCCAAAGAGCGCTATATGCAGGAGGGCTTCGAGAAGTTGTACACGCAATGGCCTCGAGGATTGAAAGTTGCCGCGACGTTTCCCTTAACCAGCGACGTGGTTGAAGACTTGAAGCTACTTCAAAGGAATGGCCTCATCGAATTGCGATGCATCGAACCAGGTGATTTCGGTGTCGATGGCGGTCCATTGAACAGACTGGAAATTGAATGGGGCGGATATTATACCACTCCTTACCATACGACCGTTGCCGTCGGATCGGACTGAACGCTGTCGAATTCTTCTGAATCGCGATTGCATGAGGCGTAAAAATTCTGGAAAGTTCGTTCAATGCCTGCCGAATGAAAATGCGTATCGTGTCTTCGATCCTTAAGGATGCGTGAATTGAAATACGAAGAAATCCTATCGCAGCACGCGGAAGAGGCGGCATTCATTTGGCAACTTCGCGATCAGTCTCTGGATGCGCCGCACATTACGCTAGACGACTTGACGCGACACGACGAACGCCTTGAAGCGCACCTGGATGGACTGCGAATCGCGGGAGAAGCTGGCTGGGCACTTTTGAGATCGACATTGGAGGACGGCGAAGCTGGAGAGATCTTCGTTGCTGCCGCGACCGCATTTGAAAGCGGCAGAGAGGACTGGATCGCTGATGTTGTCAAATTTGGAATGAAATCACGACCGCTTTCCAGGGGATTGATTTCTGCATTGGCTTGGTTGCCAGTTCCGCTGGTAGAGAAACGTATCAGGATGATGTTGTGCGCCGATGTCGTGTCTGCGCGACGGGCTGGCCTTGCGGCGATGGCATTGCATCGACAGTATTCGAGCCAGGCACTACTGGCCGGCGTGGTCGATGAGGACACCGGTCTCAGATCGCGGGCGCTCAGGGCGGTTGGTGAATTGGGCGATACCGACGTGTTACCTGCCACGCGGGAAAGTCTCAATTCAGATGATGAAGACTGTCGCTTTTCTGCCGCATGGTCCACAGCGATTTTGTCACCGGATAAGCGCGCGTTGGATGTCCTCAGATCGCTCGTCGAGTCTGATTCTCACCATCGTGACGAGGCACTGCAGATTGCCCTGCGGCGAATGGAGGTTGCGGAAGCGAAATCGTGGTTAGGAAAAGTTGCTCAGAATCCGGACTTGTTGCGAATGGTCGCCGTCGGGATCGGAGTTTTGGGGGAACAAAGTGGAGTTCCATGGCTGATTGAACAGATGAAAACCCCACCCCTGGCTCGAGTCGCCGGGGAAGCCTTTACGATGATCACTGGTCGATGGTTGGATGATGCGAGCCTTGCCGGTGAACAGCCCGAAGGTTTCGAAGCCGGTCCAACGGAGAACCCGGAAGACGATCGCGTTGCGATGGACATAGACGAAAATCTGCCGTGGCCCGATCCCGCAAGAATTGCTGCCTGGTGGACCAAGCACGGCAGAGAGTTCTCTCCGGGAACGAGATATCTGCTTGGCAAACCCATCAGGGCTGAATGGTTAACGGAAGTGCTCAAAACTGGTCGGCAGCGCCAGCGGGCGGCGGCGGCTTTGGAGTTGGCGATTTTGCAGCCGGGGAAGCCGTTGTTTGAAGTCCGGGCGCCGGGGTTTCGACAGCAACAATGGCTCGCGGGGAATCCCTGAGCCGGTTGCGCGTCGCAATTCGAAGCGGCCGGTGTTTTGTTTGACCGCAGCCGTCACTTATTCCGGAGAACGCTTGTGTATTACGCCGAAATGGTTCTACTTGTGATCGCAGTGATTCAGGTTGTGTATGCTCTGCGGTTGCCGGCGACGTCAATCGCTCGGCGAAATTCACTGAGGCTGGCTGTGTGTTTCGGTGTGATTGGTTTTGGATTGTTCATTTGGCATTTCCTGTCTCGGTCGTGACAATACCCTCCCGTCAATTCCCTCTGGTTTGCCGTTCTGATCTGCAGGAACATTGTGCCGATGCTGTTTGTCATCAAATACCGTTTGGATCGGAGTGCGGAACAAGAAGTTGAACTGCCAAAGGGCAAGTCCATCTCGCTGGGCGGTGGCGCGGGGTGTGATGTCCATCTCACGCCCTATTTCCAGATGCCGGACGCTTGTGCTCGCATCTGGCATGACGATCATCGGCTGGTTGAGAACCTGACTCGCAAAACATCGATCGTGTTACTCAATGGACGCCCTTTGCACGGCGTTGCTCTGTTCGAAAACGGCGACGTCCTGGAGATCGGAGTTGATCAGTTCAGGATGACCTGCCGTGATGATGAGGCGAAGGCTTCTCCTCAGGCCGCTCGCCAGCCAGCAGTGCCGCAGATCAGCTACGACCTCGGCTCGACTGCGGTCAGTCCGTCAGTCGCAAGGCATTCTCCGGTGGACGCGAACCGGAGATTTGCAGACATGCTGAAACAACTCTTCGAGGTGCGTCCGACAATTCTCTTCGCAAATTTTCGTGCTGCCGGCATTGATCTTCCCGCGGAGTCGATGACTGGGGCAGATCTTTTCCGTGAAGCACCGGACGAAATCCGGGAGGAGCATTCCCTGCACGCCATCATTGATGCCCCACTCGAAGAACGCATGCAATGGGTTGAAATGCTGTGGAAAAAAGATGCCGCCATTGTGGCGATTCCCGATGGAGATATCGCGAAATGTCTCACCGACGTCAAGCTTCTCATCGGCTGGTTTGTTCGACCCAGTATTCTGGAAGTCACACTCACCCGAGGCTCGAGAATTCTCTGCGAAAAATTGTTGAGTCCGTTTCTGGGACTCGTCATTCATGCTGCCGAATCGTCACAGGAATGGAGTGTCTATTCTGGCTCCAGAGTGAGCCGCGAGCAGCTGTTAAAGGCTGGACTTTCTCCGCCGAAGCGAAAGACAACGGCGGCAGATTCGTGAAAGAATCGGCTCAACGACAAAGGCAGTGCCCTGTCGAAGGTTGATCCTGGGGTACGATGGGCATTCTTGCCCGTCAAAACGCGGTCAGGCAAGAATGTCCAACCTACATTTTACTGTCCTCATGGAAACATCCCGTTCACAATACTGCTGCCATTTTGCCTGGTGAAGTTGCAAGTCGAAGTTCATCCGGACATTCACAACGAACGCTCGGCAGCAGCGGTCACATGGCATACGATGCGGAACACGACGGAGGGAGGCTATCGGTTGGCTCAACTGCGGTCGCGGTATCGCAGAAGTGTGTGAGGATCGGATCATGCTGTCTGCGGGGCAGTCATTACGGCCGTGACACCACTGCGGGTGCAGAACGCCGTGTTTGATCACATTGATGTCGATTTCGATTCGTCGATCGATGGCATCACATTCACGAGTGACGACGTCGCGATCACTGGAGGAGGGTCAGTACCGACCGGCGAACTACGGGTGTTATGTGTCGGAACTGTAATCAGAAAAAGCACACGTTCATCCTACCATCACGGCGAACTTCACTCTTCGAGCAACGTCGCTCTCAGTCCAATCTGATAGTCAGAATTCATGTTCAGCACTGCAATGGTTGCGCGGCCGATGGCTGTCGTGCCGACAATGTATGCACCAACAAACTGAAAGTGATCTGTCCAGACATCACGTCGCGGATCGAAGATCGCGATGATGCCGGACGACTGCGGATCGCGCCCCGCGATATTACTGGACTTTGAAAGATTACAGTCAATGCACGCCAGAGCAAGATTTTCGACAGCGTCGGTCCCACCATGTTTTCGAGGATTGACGTGTTCGATTTGCAGTGTCGCAAGAGGTGATTGGTCCTGATGCAGTCCACAATACTCGCAGCGATTTCCAGCTCGTTCCCGCACAAGCCGTCTTGTGGCCGCGTCGATCATGACACGGAAGTGCTCAGCAGTTTGCGAGCTTTCGCCTGAAAGATTGCGACAAACTTGTTCGCGTGGACGTAACCTTCATACTCGGCCTGTTCTTCTGCCGTGAGTTCGCCTTCATTCGCGCGTTCAGCAAGTTTGTCGATTCTCTGCCGTAAATCGGCATCACCATGGAATTCCACAATTTCCCGTGCCTGATCCACAGTAATAAACTTCAGAATCGGATCTGTTCCGCGATTGAAGGCCGTGCTGTCGATGGTTGTTGTCATGGTTGTATAATATCACAGTTTCGACAGGAAGGAAGAGTTGTTTTGCTGGGGACGCGCGGGAAAACGCGGCGATTCCACCACGATCCTGCTGTTAAGTGAAAGTGATCAGTTCAGATCGAGCGACCGGAAGCTGAGCCCACGATTTTGCTCAAGTGCCACATGCAGCCGGCCGGCTTCTTTAAGTGACAACTGACCGACTTCCACCGCCCACCAAAATCACAAAAGGTTCACAAAAGATGCAGGCACCGATTCCACTGAAATTGGCATATTCGGTTTCTGCCACGAATGGCGTTGTCCACGGAGTTTTACGGGATTTTTGAAAGCGCCGCGATCGCCGCGTAGTACATTCGCCTGGCCACCGTCATCAGTTTGAGAACCTTGGGACGCCGTTTGTTTTCCCGAGGTTCAACGCGGTCCGGACGCTGACCTATGACGGCGCACGTGCCCTGCTGTTGCACTGAGGCTGCCATGGCTTCGCTGACGCCGACGCACGCGCACAGCAACCAGTTCGTCGCCAGCAACTGATGAAAGAGGGCAAAAACGGTCAGGTCTCATTGAATTGAGACCTGACCCTTTTCTATCGCAGCGAAGAAGATGCTGAGCGTCAGCCTCAAGATCCGCGCCAAGGACCGAATTGGTACTCAGAAGAGCACGAATGAATCCGGGAGTCCGATGTGGTACATTCTTCTCGACACGAAACGAACAAACACAATCGGCGATGTCGAGAGAACTGGCCGCGAACATGAATGATCCCAATTCGTATGATGTGACGCAGGTTCCGCAAGGCATCCCCATCGCGAAAGAGGACGCTGCAGCGGTCGAACAGCCGAAACGCATCGGGCGTTACCGCATCGAAAAAATCCTCGGCAAGGGCGGCTTTGGCCTCGTTTACCTGGCTCACGACGAGCAACTGAACCGGCACGTTGCCGTCAAGGTGCCGCATGCCAAACTGATCTCGAGGCCGGAAGATGCGGAGGCGTATCTGGCGGAGGCCCGCACGGTCGCCAATCTGGACCATCCCGGCATCGTGCCGGTGCATGATGTGGGCAGTACGGAAGACTGTCCGTGTTTTGTAGTCTCGAAGTACATCGAAGGGACTGATCTCGCGACGAGGCTCAAACAGCAGCGGCTCAAAGATCGGGAAGCCGCTGAAATCGTGGCGACGGTGGCTGAAGCCCTGCACTACGC
>Ga0105048_10004172_pt1 | contig 23628 bp, 21 predicted proteins | sample MAT05_FD_78382 | JGI IMG/M metagenome (GOLD analysis project Ga0105048, IMG submission 78382) | Freshwater microbial communities from Lake Fryxell liftoff mats and glacier meltwater in Antarctica - MAT-05 | ecosystem: Environmental > Aquatic > Freshwater > Ice > Liftoff microbial mat | place...
CGGGGTGCCGGCGCGGACGGCCCGGCGCTGGCTTTCCTGGTGGCGTGGCGCGTTCCTTCTCACCCACGTGTTCGTGAGCTTGCGGGCGCGACTGATTGGCATCGTCGTGGAGGAGCTGCCCGCGTCGATCGTCTCCCAGCTCGGCGATACGGCGGCATCGCAGGTCCGAAGCTTGCTCCGCTGGCTCACGCCGCTCACGACAGGCTCGGGGAATGGATCTCGCCTGCTGAGGGACATCGCATGACGACGGCGTCCCCCAGGGTCGCGCAGAGGATGGCCCTGGCCGGGATTTTCAAGGTGATCTAGGGTCGATCCTGCGCGGCCAACGTGTCTTGCCGCCGCGCAGGAGGACCCCATGAGTCACGACCTACGGGCGCTGTCGCGCCCGCGAAGGGCTTGTTTGCCCGTCGCGAGCGCGCCGACCTCGATCCGCAGCTCTCGATCCACCTTGCGGCCCGCGGGATAGAGCCGACGCTCCCGTCGCACCGCCTTGTGCCCGTCTTCGCTGAGCACGAGCGCTTCGGCCCCGAGATCCACGAGCTTCTCCCCATCGAGCCCGGTCAAGATCCCCGCGTGATCCGGGCAAGCTGTCGCCTACTCTGCGCGCACCTCGGGCGCCGGCGCTCGCCGATCCAGGCCGCGGCGATCACGAGATCGCGCCCGCCCTCGCGCGGGAAGTGACGCCGGAAGTAACGGAACTTCTGCAGATCGCGCTTCTCCTCCCAGCCCTCGCGCCCGCCCTCTCCGAGCGCGAGCACGGCCTCGAGCTCGTCGTGCAGCGCGACGAGGATCACCACATCGAGGCGGTCTCCAGGAGCCGGCCGCGGCGCGGTCTCACGCACCGGCGCCGTCGCGCGCACGGGGACGGCGTGGCCGAGGTGCGCGAGGGCCTCCTCGAAGGCCACGACCTCGGGCCGACCTCCCGCGAGGCTCACAGCGTTCTTCAGCCAGGCGACGATGGGAACGCTGCCGTCGCGGAGCGTGATGCTCAGCTCGTGCAGATCGGTGAAGAGCTGCGCCGACAGCCCCGAGGACACCGGAAGGCTGGCGACGAAGGAGGCGTCGAGGCCCGCAGAAGATCGTCGCGCGCCGCGGCGAGGCCAGCGTCGAGCGCGACCTGGTGCAGCGCGCGGATGCGCGTCTCGTCGAGGAGCTTCGGGGCCATCGGGCGAAGCTATCAGTCGGCGAAGGCGCCGGCGGATCGCGGGCGTTCAATGTCCACGCCGGGACGATGTTGCCACCGTCAACAAGGTGGTAGGGGTTGATCTGATGGCCCACACGCTCCCCAACGTCCTCGTCGATCTGCCCGTGATCGCCCCCACCGAGGACGCATGGCGGGCGATGAGTCCGTCCGAACGCGAGAGCTTGCTCGTCCGCATCCTCGACGCCCTCTCCGATCCTGCGGCCCTGATGACCGAGGGGCGGCGCCACAAGAAGGCCAAGACGCGGACCATTGACGCGCTCGGTCTGCACTTCGGCGCGATCGGTCGCGCTGTCTATCTCGCCGAGGAGATGGCGGTGCTCTACCCGGGGGAGCCTGTGTTCTCGCCTAACGTGCTCGCTGTCGTCGGCGTGACCGAGCCCGAGGACGATGCGCGCATGGCGTGGGTCGTCGCCGATGAAGGCAAGGGGCTCGATCTCGTGATCGAGGTGTTGCATCACGGCAGCCGGAACAAGGACCTGGTCGACAACGTGGAGCGCTACGCGAAGCTCGGTATCCCCGAGTATTTCGTCTACGATCGGCTGCACCAGCGGATTCATGGCTATCGCCTGCCGGACGCGGGCGCCCAGCGCTACCAGCGAATTGTGCCGCAGTTCGGCCGCCACGCTTCCGGCGTGCTGGGCCTGGACCTGGCCATCGAGGGGGGCTCGCTGCGGTTCTTTTACGGGATGGCAGAGCTGCCGGGGACCAGCGATCTGATTGGCCGGCTCAATGGCATGGTGGCCGATCTCGAAGCGAGGGCCTTCGATTCGCAGGCGCAGATCCTGGAGGCGCAAGAGCAGGCCGCGCAGGCGCTCACGGCGCTGCGGGGAGGGATAGCGGCGCTCCTCGGCGCTCGCGGCCTCGTCTGCTCCGAGGAGGTCCAGGCGCGACTCTCCTCCTGCTCCGACGCGGCTACACTCCAGCGCTGGCTCGTCCGGGCGATGAGCGCCGTCACGGTGGAAGAGGTCTTCGCTGAAGGCGCGGGGGACGGATACGATCGTGCGCAAAGGGGTGAAGGACAAGACCGCTGCGCTGGCGAGCGCGATTGGCCTCCTCGGTCGCTTCAGCAAGCACCTCGAGAAGCACCTCCCTGGCACCGTCGATCGCAAGGCGTTCTTCCCCGTAGATGGCACGGCCAAGGGGGCCGGCGCGACGCCCCGGCGGGTCTTGCTCGCGCTCACGCACCTCCGCGCCGAGATCCAGAAGCAGTCGCAACCCCTCCGCGATCCTGCTCGCTGGCTCGACGAGGTGACGACGGCTCTCGCAGCGTTGTCTCCGGTCGTCGAGGACGCCGAGAGCGCCCGGACCGAGCGGCGGCTGTTGACGCCGGAGGTCGAGAGCGCGCGGCAAGCCTGGCTCCAGGTCTACAGGGCGTCTCGCTGTGCGGTGGAGTGCGTCCTTCGGCTCACGGGGAAGCTCGATCGGCTCTCGATCGTCTTTCACGATCTCGCGGTCCCCGCGGCGACCAAGGTGATCGCGGCGCCGGTGGAGGCACCGGCGGCGCCGAGGGCGCTCATCGCCTGAAGTCCTGACCCTCCTCTCGCTCGAGGGGGTCAAGGCGACCTGATCGGTTGTCTCCGGCCCCCTCAGCGCTCCAGATAGATATCGAAGTCCTCGATCGTCTCCGCGATCCAGTAGCGCTCTCGCAGCAGCCCGCGCAGCGCGTCGAAGCTCTGGAGCGTGTCATTGGAGTCGATCGCGTCCCCGGTCACCATCGGGAACACATCGCGGTGCTCCACCACGATCGCCGCCGGGGGGCTCGCCGTGAGATCGCGCATCAACGTCTCGCGCTCGGGGGCCTTGGCCCAGGAGACGCGCTGGGGGACGTCGTAGAGGTAACGCGTGCTCGGCGTGCGATCGGCAAGATCGTAGATCACCGGCTCGAAGCCCCAGACGAACACCGTGCGATCGGCGGGGACGCGCTCACGTAAGAACGTGGCGACAGCGCGGTTGGCGGCGGCGTTGACGTCGGCCACCGAGGCCAGGCGGTCGATCTCGGCTTGATTGCGGGGCGAGGTGGTGAAGGCGCGGAGTCGCTCGCCGCAGCGGTCGAGGAAGGAGTGGGGGACGTCCTTGGTGGCGGTGCGGCCGTAGGTCGCGGCGACGATGCCGAGGAAGAACAGGCCCGCTCCAAGGGGGGCTCGCCAGGAGGCGAGGCGCTCCCACACGCGCCAGAAGCCGAGTCCGGCGAGGAGGGCGGTGAGCGGCCAGGTCGCGCCGTAGTGGTAGGGGAAGAACTTGCCTTGCAGGATCACCCCGACGAGGTGAACGGCGATGATGCCGGCGATCACGAAGACGCCAAAGCGCTCTCGGCGGGTCGGGTGGAGGCCGAGCAGGAGGAGCACGCCCACCGTGGGGACGCTGGAGTAGGCGCAGAGCCACTCGGTGAAGCCCCAGTAGGTCATCCCGGAGAGGGTCTCTCCCTCCCAGCCCAGCTTGGTGTAGTGCGGCGTGAAGACGAAGAGCACCGTCCAGAGATCGTGGAGCGCGCCCTTGGCGGCGAACCAGAGGGCGCAGAGGACGATCGGTGTGGCGCCGCCGAGGACGATGGGGAGGACCGCGCGGGCGGCGGCGCGGATCGTTCGCTCGGTCCGGTAGGCTTCGAGGGCGAGGGCGGCGGCGACGATGACTCCGCCGCCGGCGAGCGGGGGTTTGAGGAGGCCAGTGATGCCAAAGAGGGCGCCGCAGGCGAAGCGGCGGATCCAGCGCTCGCGCGCGGTGGGCTCGCTCGCTCGCGCCGCTTCGGCTTCGGGGCCTCCGCCTTCGTGGTCGAGGACGAGGAGGGCGAAGATGGTGAGCATGCCGCCGAACGACTCGGGCTGGGCGGTGTGCCAGAAGTCGAGCTGCGCGTGGACGAGCACCGCCACGCCTCCGGCGATGAGGCCGATGATCCGCTCGCCCCACCAGCGCTGGGTGAGCTCGCCCATCGCCGCGACCATGGCGATGAGGCCGAGGCACTCGAGGGCGCGGATACCCCACTGGCCGCTGCCAAAGACGGCGCGCGCGCCCGCATAGAGGAGGAAGACGCCGGGCGGCTTGAAGTCCCACGCGTCGCGATAAGGCATCTTCCCCTGGAGGAGCGCGCGGCCCACCATGGCGTAGATGCCCTGATCGCGGCCGTAGCCGTAGGTCAGGATCTGGAGCAGGAGAAAGGCGACGCCGAGCAGGCAGGCGGCGACGAGCAGCCGATCGGCAAACCGAGGCCTCTGGGGCGGGGAAGACACGGGCGGCGTTGTACAGGCGCCTCGCCGGGATCACCAGAAGGACGGCGAGATGAAGGGCGCAAGGACCTCGCGGGGCGGTGGCGCGCAGGGGCTACGAGGTCCTCCGTGAACCACCGCCCCAGCCGCGAGGCTGGATCCGCCAGCGGGTATGTGAAACAGTTGCCGCGAAGACAATGGCGAAGAAGACAGGAAACGCGCGGCCTGCTTCGACCGCGACGGAGGCGGAGGGAATCTCGGGGATTGCCGTCGAAGGCTTCAAATCGATCCGCAAACGGACCGAGATCGCCTTCCGGCCGCTGACTATCCTCGCCGGCGCCAACAGCTCGGGGAAGTCGAGCATCCTTCAGCCGGCCTTGCTCATGAAGCAGACGCTGGAAGCGCTTTATGATCCCGGCGCGCTGCTGCTCGACGGGCCGCACGTGCGATGCACGGATGTGGGCCAGATCTTTTCACGGTTTGGCGGGCGGGACACCGATCGCTTCTCGACGAGCATACATATGGTCGGGAAACAGTCAGTCACTGTCCTGTTTCAGAAACAGCCCAAAGGTGGGCTTGATATCCCCACCATGACGGAGACGAACTCGGTTGGCTCCACTGCGACAATGAAGAGTCGCAGGGTGGACAACGGTTCCAAAGTGCGAGGATTGGACCTCGGGCCGGTTCGCACCCGTTGTTTTCTGAAGCCCCTCTTGGAGCCACTCCCCGGAGATGCAACGCAAACGGTCGCGCGTGCCCTGCGCGCCATTCTTCATGTCCCGGCGCTCCGGGGTAACCCCGAGCGTACCTACAAGACGACTGCCGTAGGCGAGGAGTTCGCCGGCACCTTCGAGCCTTACGTCGCCAGCATCATCCACCACTGGCAGGCAACCAAGGACATCCGCCTCAAGCAGCTCGGGGCCTCGCTTCAGAGGCTGGGTCTCACCTGGAAGATCGAGGCCTCGCGGCTCGATGACACCCGTGTCGAGCTTCGCGTCGGTCGCCTCAAGCAGAAGACCACGGGGGGCGCGCGCGATCTCGTCAGCATCGCCGACGTGGGCTTCGGTGTCTCGCAGTGCCTCCCGGTGCTCGTGGCTCTCTTGACGGCGCGTCCAGGTCAGCTCGTCTACATCGAGGAGCCGGAGATTCACCTTCATCCGCGTGCGCAGATGGCGCTGGCGCAAATCCTCGCCGACGCGGCCAATCGTGGCGTTCGCGTCGTCATCGAGACGCACAGCTCGCTCCTTCTGCTCGGCGTGCAAGCGCTCGTCGCCGAAGGGGCGCTCCCGCCGGAGCTGGTCGCGCTTCACTGGTTCTCGCTCACCAAGGATGGCGCCACCGAAGTGCGGAGCGCTGATCTCGACGAAGCGGGCGCCTTCGGTGACTGGCCGGAGGATTTCGCGGAGGTCGCGCTCGCCGCCGAGTCCCGTTATCTCGACGCCGCGGAGAAACGCCTGACCCGGGCGAAGCGCTGACGTGGGCGCCAAGGTTTCGCGACGCCTCGTCATCGATGCTTGGGTGGCCCGGTCGTCGGGGGAGAAGGCGCCGTCCATCCCCTTTCGAAGCAATGCCGCGATTTCCTCCAAGCCACGCTCTCCAGCGGTCATCGCGTCGTGCTCTCGCCCCCCGTCAACGCGGAGTGGAAGAAGCACGAGTCCGGTTTCGCGCGGAAGTGGCGGGTTGCAATGTTCGCGCGCAAGAAGGTTCTGCTGGACGATGTCGCCGAGGACCAAGCGCTGCGCGACGCGATTGAGCGCTCCGCGAAGGGCGAGCGTGACCGGGTCGCCATGATCAAGGACGCGCACCTCGTCGAGGTGGCGCGGGTGACGGACCGCACCGTAGTCTCGCTGGATGACACGGTGCGCCGGCTCTTCAGCGCCGCCTCGAAGAGTGTTCGCTCCCTCCGGACCGTCGTATGGGCAAATCCGCGTCACCAAGCGGAGGATTGCTCTGCGTGGCTCGCGGATGGAGCGCTTCCCGAAGGACACCGCCAGCTGGGAGCCTGGCGCCCGACGACCTGACGACTGCCTACGTTCGGCTGAGCGCGCTCATCAGCAGCCCGGCGATCGACACCACGCGGTCGGCGCCGTCGAGCTGCTGGCTACCCGGGTGCGAGTCCGTACCGGAGATGCTCTTGAAGACGCCGGAGCTCTGGAGCTTGGCCAGCGAGTCCGCCGGCAAGACCAGGTGGCTGGCGATGGCGTGGACCTCGGTCGCCCCGGCGCCGAGGTAGGCGCGGCCGGCTTGCAGGAGGGATGATCCGGTGCGGATCATGTCGTCATAGAGCATGACGGGCTTGCCGCGGACGTCAGCGTTGATGCCGGTGAGCTTGAGGTTGCCGCTCGACGGATCGCGGCTTTTGTAGACGAACGCCGGCTCGACTCCGAGGTTCTCGGCCAGGCTTTGTACCCACTTGGCGCGGCCGGCGTCGGTCGCCCCGAGCACATAGCCACCCTCGCCCATGCGGGCGCGGATGGCCTGGGTGATCAGCGACGATCCATAGATGTGCTGGGTGACGTGGGAGTCGCCGAAGTAGAACTCGATACCGTCGGTGTGGAGATCGAAGAGGAAGACGCGGGTGCCGCCCTCGCAGGAAGGGATCGCCGAGAAGAGGCGGGCGCGCGTCTTGGCGGTGACGACTTCGCCCGGCTTCACGGCGCGCTCCATCGTCGAGTAGCCGAAGTACGGGATCACCAGCGAGAGCGAGCGGGCGCCGGTGCTGGAGAGGGCGCAGCCGAGGTCGTAGAGCTCGAGCGCGTCGAGATCGGTCGGGGTGCCGCCGAGGAGGACGACGTCGCGCCCGCGCGTGTCGTCGGCGATGCGGAGGTAGCGCTCGCCGTCAGGGAAGGTCTTGCGCTCGAGGGTGCCGCGCTCGAAATCGCCCGCCGCGAGGAGGCGCGGCTCCAGGTACTCGTAGGACTTGATCGTGAAGAGCAGCTTGCGGGTGGTCGTCATCGGCGGGGGCCCTCGTCGCGCGCGGCGCCTTCCAGGGTGACGAGCACGCTCTTCAAGTGCGGCTCGCTCCCCGGTTCGGCGGGAAAATCGATCGGATCGGGCAGGTCTTTCACCTGCGTCACGGCGACGCCGGCGTCGCGCGCGGCCTCGTGGAGGAAGCGGCGGAACTTCACCTTGGGGATGCCGCGGTGGTTGGTGCACGCGAGCAATCGGCCGCCGGGGGCGAGCACGCGGAGGGCGGCGGCCGCGGTGGCGCGGTAGTCGTCCTCGGCGCTGAAGCGCGACTTCTTCGTGGTCGCGAAGCTCGGCGGATCGAGGAGCACGAGGTCGAAGCGATCGCCTTTGGTGGCCGCGGTTTTGAGCCACGGGAGCGCGTCGGCCTCGAGGGCGACGTGGAGCGCGGGATCGGCGCCGACGCCTTCGAGGTTCTGCCTTGCCCAGGCGATCACGCCGGGGGAGACATCGATCGTCATCGAGGAGCGCGCGCCGCCGGCCACCGCGGCGACGGTGAACGCGCCGGTGTACGCGAAGAGGTTGAGCACGCGCGCGCCGCCCGCGAGCGCGCGGACGCGGCGGCGGTTCTCGCGCTGATCGAGGAAGATCCCGGTGGAGAGGCCGTCGCCGAGGCGCACGCGGTAGGGCAGGCCGAGCTCGTGGATCACCAGCGACTCGGGCGCGCTCTCGCCGCGGACGGCCTCGCGCGGGGAGAACTCTTCGCGGCGCGCGTCGACGATGACGCTGGCGTGCTTGGGGCGGCTCTTGACGTAGACGCCGCGGGGCTCGAGCGTCGTCGCGGCGTCGAGGATGCGCTCGCGCGCGGCCTCGGCCTCGGGGCTGGTGAGGGCGACGACGAGCCACTCGCCGTAGACGTCGACGGTGACGCCGGGGAGGCCGTCGCCGCCGCCGTTGACGATGCGAAACGCCGTGGTACCGGGGCTGGTCGCGACGCCGTAACGAAGCTCGGCGGCGGCGCGGAGGGCGTGAGCGACCGAGCGCGTCGACTTCAGCGGATCCGGCGCGCCGTGGAGCCACTCGGCGAAGGTCGGCGGCGCCGTGGACTTGCCGACGAGCTTCTTCTTCGACGTGGGGTGCGCGAGGCGAAGCTCGATCGCGTGGAGCAGGAGCCGCGGCGCCGGGGCGCCGCCGTAGATCGGATCGCCGACGATCGGCATCCCCGCGGCGGCGAGCTGGACGCGGATCTGGTGGGTGCGCCCCGTCTCCGGCGTCAGCTCGAGCAGCCCGCGATCACCCTGACGATCGTGTACGCGGAAGCGCGTCACCGCCTCTTGCCCGACGTGCGAGGTCTTCGGCAGGGCGCGCATCACCCCGTCTTGCGCGGGGACGAGGCGATGCTCGAGGACGCCGCGATCCTTGCGGCCGAGGCCGGTCACGCAGGCCACGTACGTCTTCTCGATCGTGCGCCCCTCGAACTGCTCGGCGATGGCGCGGTTGGCCTCTTTACGCCGCGTGAAGAGCAGCACGCCCGAGGTGTCGCGATCGAGCCGCTGGTGGATGCCGAGGTAGGTGTTCGCCGCGCCGCGCGCGCGGAGGAACGCGGTGAGCCGGGTGTGGGCGTCGTCGGTGCGATCGGGCTCGGGGGCGTGCGTCGAGATGCCGGCGGGCTTGTCGACGAGGATCACGTCTTCGTCTTCGAAGAGGATCCAGGCCTTCTTCCAGCTCGGCCAAACGTCGGCGAACGCCATCGTGCTCAATGGATGATGTTGGTTCCGGGAGGAGCGGTGAAGGTGAACTCGCTCGGATCGATGGTCAAAGGTTGCGTCGCGCCCTCGAGATCGAAGCGGTTCTTGTTCCCCTGCGCGTCGAGGAGCGAGACCCGGGCAATGACGCCTGGATCCGACTTGTCGAGCTTCTCCTTGTTGATGAAGAACGTCGTCGCCTCGTAGTCCGGCGTGGGCGAGGTGGGCTTGCCCTGGAGGACAGGACCGTCCTTGTAGGTGGCCTTGTCGTTGATCGTGAAGGTGAACGAGGAGCTGATCCCGTTGCCCATGAGGAAGCCGAAGGCGCCGGGATACTGGCTCTTCTCGACCGGCTTCTCGATCATCTGGTTGTCTTCGCCGATGTAGACCTTGAGCGTGGTCCCGTCGGAGACGATGCGGTTCTTGTTCGGCGCGTCGTAGCGGAACGAGATCTTGTTGGGGCGCTCGATGAAGACCACGCCGGAGGAGGTCTTGGTCTGGTTTACGACCTTGAGCACGTACTCCTGCTTGAACTTCGCCGAGAACGTCTTCTTGCCCGCGTAGATCGCGTCGATCTGCTTCGCGAGGGCCGCGCCGGGCGAGAGGGCGACGGCGCCGGCGTCGCTCGGAGCGGTGGGGCCCGCTTCAGCGGTCGCGCCTGCGTCCTTCGTGGTCGCGCGCTTCGTGCCTGCGTCCACGGACGCGCCCGCGTCGGCGATCGGTCTGGCGGAAGCGGATGTCGCAGCGCTGGGCGCGGCGGAGGCCGCCGGAGACGCAGCGGCGGAGGGGGCCGCCGCGATCTCGCCGGGCGCGCTGCGGGGCGGCGCGGCGCTCGCGATCGTGATCGCGGCGGAGTGATCGGGCGCGGCGCCGCTGCTGCTGCTCGTCGTGCCTGCGGGGCCTTCGCCGCTGTTGCCGCAGGCGGCGAGGGCGAGCACCGAGAAGAAGATCAGGCCGCTGCGGCGGCGCGTGGGATCGTACGAGGTCGGCATGGCGGTCACGCTCCGATTAGTCGCGCCAGCCAGAGACGTCGAGCCGAGAAGAGGACGGAGCCTTCTACGGGACGAACGTGCTGGAGGCGCGCCTCTCGCCCGTCGCTCTCGTGTAAGGTGCCTGCGAGCGTGGGGTGGAAGATGGCGGAGGTGTGAGTAATGAGAGGAAAGGCGGAATGAGTGACGAAGCCGAAGCCAAGGCTGCGAATGTGGTCATGGATCTGGGCGGCCGGTCGGCCGCGCCGTCACCGCCGCGGATGTACCGCGCGATGAAGCCGGACGGTGTACACCCGATGACGGGAGCAAGCGCGACGACGTTGGGCGCCCGCGCGGCCAAGGATCTCGCGGTCGATACGCAGGGACGCGTGCGGCCAAGGATCGGCGGGATGTCCGTCCGTCCGCGACTGCTCGACATCCCCGCCGCGTTCCTCCCCGGCAGGCTCAAGCACCTGAACCGCAACGCTGGCGGCAGCAACGCCGTCGTCGTCTTCCGCTTCGGCGACGCGCCGTTCGCCGCGGAGCCGGTCACGCAAGATCTGTCGCTGCGACCGGACGCACCGAATCATGGCGTGGTAGAGCCTTCGACGGAGATGAGCTTCGATGCCTATCAACAGGCGCTCTGGGCCACCCGAGAAGGATGGGTGAACGGTGAATCCTGAGATGAAGGCTCTGCCGGTGACGGCCGGGCTGGACAACGCGGACGCGCTCCGCGCGCTCGAGCACATGACTGTCGAGCTCCACCGCCTCATTCGCGACGGGCAGGGTGACGCGGACAAGACCGATGAGCTGCGCGAGCAGATGGTCGACATCTGGGATACCTTGCGGCCGGAGAGCCGGGCTCTCCTGGACAATCTGTCCGGCGATCTGTACATGCTGGCGGGAGAAGAAGCCTTCGAGGAGGGCGGCCAACGCGGTCAGTCCTTGGCGCACATCAAGGAAGCCTGGGCGAATCGCGATTGGAGCGTGCTCCTCTCCCTCCTCCGGCATGAGGACGTACGAGCCGCGGCGCCTGAAGATGTCAGGGCCTACTTTCGTGGGCGCTGCTGGTCGAGCCTCGGCTACTTCGAGGCGGCGCTGTCCTTCTACGATCACGCCGCGCGTCTCGCGCCGCAGAACGACAACTATGCCTACCTGGCCCTCGAGGCCCTGGTGAGGTGCGGTCGTATGGACGAAGCCCTGGAGCGGGCCAATGCCATTCTTCGCGACAACTCCGCCTCGTCGCGCCGGTTGTTCAAGGCGGCCGACGTGCTGTTCCACGCCGCGCGCCGCTTCGACGAGGGAATGGCGTCCATCGTGTACAAGCACGTGTTGATCGTGCTCGAACGCGCCTTCGCGCGGGAAAAGAGCTTGCCCGCCGAGCGCCGACTCCCGTCGCTGATCGTGGGTGGCCATATCGTCCAGGGCTTCTGTCACGAGCACATGGGGGAGACGGCAAGAGCGAAGCAGGCGTACACGGAGGCGCTCGCCCTGGATCCAACCAGCGACGCCGCGTTGACCGCGCGCGGGCTGCTCGCGTACGAGACGGACCACCCGTCGGCGCTCCGCGACTTCGAGCGCGCCGCCACGACGGGCACTCCCCTTGTCTGGCCATATCTGTATCTGGCCTATGACGCCCTCCAGAGCGGCGAGCCCGCACGCGGATTGGCGATGGCCCGGGAGGCGAAGAAGAGGACCCAGGCCCCGGCGTTGCTTGCGAACCTCGTCGAGTGGGAGGCGATCGCGGCCGCTCTGCAGGGCGGCGCGAGCGCGGAGACCATCCAGTTGCTTCAGGAGGCGCAAGCGTTCAATCCGTTCAGCGACCGCATCTCTGCCAACCTGCAAGCCATGATCGCCAGCGAGCCGGCCGGCGCCATGCGTGTAGCCAACGACACGAGCCCTAGAGACGCAAGAGAGCGGTTTAGTGAGGAGTTGCGCTTGGCGGCCTGAATCAGCGGTCAGGATTCTCGAACATGCTGAGATGTGCGCACGGATGAGTTTTCGTAACCGTTCACGCCTCGGGACGTCCGCGAGCGGTTCCGAGTGCTCCGGTGCCTCCAGAAATTATTTCCATCCGCCGAGGGGGAGGAAGAGAGTTGAGGCTCGGCTGCTGTAGGGGGCTGCACCGTTTCCCCCTATCCCCCGTCCCCTTTCCCCCGCAGCGGCTGAGCATTCATCACTTTTCTCCCAACGATTCCAGGTCATCGAACACTCCTGCGCGTTGACGGAGGCGCTCAAGGCCGCGCCCGATGGTGATGGAGCCCGGAGGTCCACCCGAGGACTTTCCGGTATACCCACCCATCTGGGCGATCCAGAGAACGGCTTGCGCGAGGGTGGGGGCGGCGCCGGGCATGGGCTCGGTTCGCTTCTTGGTTCGACGCTTCCAGAGCACGAGGGCGCGGATCTCGTTCGGGGTGAGCTCGCTGCTGGCAGCGAGCTGCAGCTCGGTTCGGGAGAGGAGCTTGAGGCGCTCGATTCGGATGGCCACGGCGGCCAGGAGCGTAGCCCATCGCATCGCGTGAGCGGAACTGCGGAGCTGCGGAGCTGCGACTCCTCCACGTTGCAGGCCCCGCTCTTCCACGTTTTGTGAAATTCCTCGATGTGCCAGCGCTGGCAGTAGCCTTGAATCACTCGGCAGGCGTCCTCGAACGAATCGATGGGGTAGTGGGTCAACAACAGCCAGTCGAGCGGCTTCTCGCCGCGTGGCGTGGTCCTGCTTTCGCGCGCCCACACGGCGTTGACCGTGAGTGGGCGGCGCGTCTTCGTCCACGGGTCGCGCAGCTCCCGACGGACCGAGATCGCTCGGACACTGAGCCTCGCCACGCGACCCGCGCGGTGGGAGCCAGGTACGACATGGACTTCGATCTCCCCGAGCACCGGAGTCCGAGCAAGCTTCTTTCGAACGAATTTGGGGTTGCCCGGCGTGGAGATCGCGAGCCTTCGATCCCGCGAGGCGCGCACGGTAAACCACTGCTGGGATGCGTCCAGATGGTGCAGCACCGGCCACGAATCAGCTTCCCTATCCAGCTGGAACCAGCACCGCGTCTCTGGTGCACACTCCGCGAAACGCTCGCAGGTATGGGTGACAGCATCGAGCCAGCGCTGCGTTTCCTTCTCTTTTGTGGGGCGCGAGGCCTTGGCCTTCTTCCGTTTTCTGCCCTTTCCGGCGCAAGGCGCGCGGCACCACCACTCGAGCGCGGTCACGCCGAGCGGCACCCCCTCGGGGCTTACCGCGATCGCGCCGAGCACTTTCACCCCGCGTGCCCCGTTGCGCGCAGTCCCGATCGGTCCGAAGTCCTTGCCCCCTTTCTCGTCGACCAGCGTGACGCTCGACCTGTCCACCGGAACGTAGACGAACGGATGTTCCGAGGCGCGCACCGCGCAAGCCCGCCCGATTCCATCGACCAGCGCACCGACCTGAACCGCCGGATTCTCGAGCCAGCGGTAGGCTCCCTCCAGGTCAGCCGTGCTCGTGAAGACCTCCGAGACCTTGCCAGCAGGTCGAGCCGACGCTTGAATCGCCATCCGAACGGCCCGATTCGTACGACTGCCGTGGCCCAGATCGATGCTTCCGAACTCCTCGCGCGCCCAAGTGCGCACCTCGCTGACGTCTGCTTGCATCAGCGGGAGACGTGTCCGTTGCCCACAAATTCAAGGGAAACGAGGATATTTGATCAATGCTCAGCCGCTGCGGGGGAAAGGGGCCGGGGGTTAGGGGGCAAACGGTGCCAATCACCGGGCGACGCTCCTGAACATCCAACCCGGAAGCGCGAGGAAGCATCTCGGGTCGTGAACGGTTACGAGTTTTTAACAAGGGCATTGCGGCGGCCACGGATCTCCGTTCTGTCTTGGGCCAGGCTCTTCAGCGGCCCAGGCAGATCCGCCGGTAGTCCGCGACCATGCGGCGCGCGTCGAAGCGGGCAAAGGCGCGCGCTCGCCCGGCGTCGCCCATCGCCTCGCGCTTCGTCGCGTCGTTGCCGAGGTCGACCAGCGCCGCGGCGAGGGCGGTGACGTCCCCGCGCGGGACGAGCCGGCCGGTGAGCCCGTCCACCACCTGCTCCGAGGCGCCGCCGACGTCGGTGGCGATCACCGGCAGCCCGGTGGCCATCGCCTCGAGCGAGGCGTTCGGGCACCCCGCGGGCTCGGAGATCATCGCGAAGAGATCGAGGTCGGAGAGCAGCGCGCCCGCGCCTTCGAGCTCGCCGAGCCACTCGACCGCGAGGCCCTCCGCGGATTGTTTGAGCTGCAACGAATACTCCTCGGAACCCCGCTCCGGGCCGCCCGCGATCCGGAGCGTGTGAGGCGGAAGATCCGGCGCGGCGATCCGGAGCGCCGAGAGCAGCTCTTCGAGCTTCTTCTGCGGTGAGAGGCGCGCCGCGGTCCCGATCACCAGCGGCCCGCCCCGGGATCGTCGCGCGGGCGCGGGCCCGAGATCGATCCCGTTGGGCACCACGTGCGCGGGCGCGCCGAGCGTCGCCGCGGCCTGCGCGACCTCGGCCTCGTACTTGACGATCACGCCCGCGAGGCGCGCCCCGTAGGCGCGCGCGTCGCGGTAGGGGAGGCCCGGCGTCGCGCGGGCGAAGCGACGATCGAGCGAAGCGAAGTACATCTCGCCCGGGCTGATGTCGAAGATCGGGACGTCGAGGAGGGCGTCGGCGAGGAGGATCTTGTGCTCGGCGAGCGCGTTCCAGAAGAGCACGGCCTCCGGCGGATCCGCGTCGAGCTGATCGAGGATCGCGGCGACCGCGGAGGCCGCGTCGACGGTCTCGGCGGTGGGCGCGGCGAAGACGGGGATCCCCGCGGCTTCGAGCGCGCGCCGGCCCGGCGTGGGGAAGCGCGCCTGCTCCTCCAGCACCACGGCGCGGGCGTGCTCGCCCAGCGAGGCGAGGCCGGCGAGCAGGCGCCGCGCGCTCGACTGCGCGCCGCCGGTGGAGAAATTGTTGGTGATCAAAACAATCCCGCGGCGGGCGCGCTCACGCGGCGCGGCGACGCGGCGGTAGAGCGCGGCGTAGCGGGCGGCCATCCGCTCGCGGGTGAAGCCGGCGAGGACCAGCGCTCGGCCGCCCTCGGGGCGCGCCAGCGCGAGCTCCACCGCGGCCTCGGCGAGCGCTTCGGGCGTAGCGTCGCGCGCGAGCACGCGCATCGCCGGGTTCCCGGGCGCGAGCTCCGCGGTGCCGCCGGCGTCGGTGGCGATCACCGGGATCCCGGCGGCGAGCGCTTCGAGGTGGGCGAGGCTCAGCCCCTCGTGAGCGCTGGTGGAGAGGAGGGCGTCCGACGCGGCGAGCGCCGCCGCGACGCGATCCTGCGAGCCGACGAGGTGGACGCGATCGACGAGGTTGTGCGCGGCGATCGCTTCGCGAAGCTCCCGCGCTGACTGCGCGGCGAGCTCGCCCCGTGGATCCGCGTCGCCGATGATCACCAGGCGCGCGCGCCGCTCGACGCCGCGCCGAAGGAGCGCGGCGGAGGCAGCGGCGAGCACGGCCGGGAGCAATTGGAGGCGCTTTTGCGGGCGCGGGTTGGCGATCGCCAGCAACACGAGATCGGTCGGATCGATCCCGTGCGCATGGCGAAACGCGGCGCCCTCCGCCCGCTGCGCGGAGCTCGGCGCGAACGGCGCGGCGTCGATCCCGTTCCAGATCGTGCGGCAGGGGATGGGGATCTTCGCGGCCACGAGATCCGCTTCGGCCGCGAGCGAGCAGGCGAAGAGCAGCGCCGCGTGCCCGCGCTCGAGGCGCTCTGTGCCCTCGGGCCAGCCGGGCTGTGTGTTGTGGATCGTGAGCGAAAGCGGGATCCCCGTGGCCGAGAGCGCCGCGGCTTGATCCCCGGTGAGGAGGTGCCCGTGCACGAGATCGGCCCCGAACGCGATCGCTTCTTCCGCGAGCGCCGCGAGGCGATCCGGCGCGCGGGATACGTCGATCGTGCCGGGTGGAGCAGGGAACGCGGCGCGCGTGGGTCGCCCCAGCGTCACGATCATCGGGGCCACCGCGAAGGCGGGGAGCGTGACGGCGAGATCGAGGACGACGCGCTCCGCGCCGCCTTGCTGCAGGCTGGTGACGGCGAGCGCGACGCGGAGGCGCGGGTCTTCGTGGACGTCGAGCGCGGGGTAGCGCACGAGGCGGAGGTCGCCCGCCACGATCGTTGCAACAGCAACGATCAGCGGCTCGCCCCGATCCAGGCGCGCCGCGAGATCCGCCGCGGCGCGCGTGCCGAGGTAGACGCTGGCGAGCGGAGGGAGCGCGGCGCTCTGCGCTCCGATGTCGCCGCCGGTGCGCGCGAGGAGCTCGCTCCAGGCCTGATCCGGCGCGCGCTCTTCGCCGTCAAAACAAGGGCGGATCGCGCCGAGCGCGCCGAGCGGACGCCCGGTCGCGCTCGGCGGAGGGAAGGCTACCGGCCCCGCGTGAACGAGGAACGCGCCGGCCCGCACCAGCCACACCGGCCCCGAACCGAGGCGCGCGGCGAGCTCCGGCGAGGTGGTCCGCGAGGCGTCGATCGGATCGAGCCCGCACGCCCGGAGCGCGCGGAGGGTGCGCCCTTTGTGACGCGCCTCGTCCGGCCCCGCGGCGAAGACGACGACGTCGGGCGATCGAGAAATCGGGGCCACGTCAGTAGGCGGAGGGGTAGCCCCGGAACGGCGTGTCATCGACGGTGGACGTGGTGGTCTCGTGGTGGTGGTGATGAGGCCGCGAGGACCACGACGACGAGCTCGACGAGCTCTGCTGCCGGAACGGCGTGCTCGCCGAGCCGATCAGCTGGAGCGCGAGCATCGCCTCGGGCGCATGCCCCGTGTAGACGTACTGCCCCGTGGTCGAGCCCTCGAGGCGCACCTGGCCGTCGTGCATCGAGCCGTCGGCGGTGCGGTAGCGATAGCTGACCAGCGAGCCCATGAGGTGCCCCGGCGCGTCGAGCCAGAACCCGTCGCGCGCGAGGCGGTGATTGACCAGCGAGCGAGCCGGCTCCGGGGGCGCCGAGCTCTTCTTGGAGCGGAAAATCAGCACGATGAGCCAGGTGAAGAAGCCGATCGAGCCCAGGCAGACGGTGCCTCCCAGGCAGCCGCTGAGGCCCGTATTCGACGTCTCGCTGGATCGATCGGACGAGCGCGGCGGCGTGATCGGATCCGGCGTCGTCTTCAGCGGCACGACCGGCGTCGCCGCGACCACGCTCGTCCCCGCGGCCACGCGGAAGCCGTTGTCGGCGTTGCGGCTGCCGGGGGTGTTGCGGGAGCGCGCCGCGGCGCGCCCGCTCTTCGCGTCCTTGAGCCACGATCCGCCGCGGAGCACGCGTCGCGGCTTGTCCGAAGCGTCGGGCGTCATCGCCAAGGGATCTTCGACGAGGCCCACGCCGTAGGACGCATACCAGTCGAGGCACCACTCGTAGACGTTGCCGGCCATGTCGTGGAGGCCGAAGCCGTTGGCCTTCTTCTGCCCGACCGGTCGCGTGCCCGCGCCGGCGTTGGCCTTGAACCAGCCGAGGCCGAGCGCCTCGGCCTCGTTCGCGGCGCCGTAGTAGGCCCCCTTCGTTCCAGCGCGGTAGGCGTACTCCCACTGCGCCTCGGTCGGCAGGGTGAAGCTCCGCCCCGTGGTGCGCGTGAGCCACGCGGTGAAGGCCAGCGCGTCGTCGTAGGTGACGATCGTGACCGGGTGCTCGTCGGTCTGATCGAAGCCGGGGCTCTTCCAGGTGAAATCCCGGCGCTGCACCAGGGCTTTGCCGTCCCACCCCGAGCCGCCGGAGGTGCCCTTCTCTGCCTCGGTCCGGTAGCCCGCGGCCGACGCGAAGCGCGCGAACTGACCGCGCGTGACCGGATATTTACCGAGGTAAATGTCGTTGTTGAGCGTGACCCGGTGGGAACGCTCGTCCTCGCTCCGGCCGGCTTCGCTCGGCGGAGACCCTTCATCGAAGCTGCCCTTCGGCACGAGGACGAGGGCGATCTTCACGCCCCCGCCGAGATCCACGTCGAGCGCCGCCGGCGAATCGGCGAGGGCGAGGGAAGGGACGAGCGACGCGAACGCGACGACGGCGAGAGAGAGGCGCACCCGGATCATGCTTTTTCCACCGGAGAACGAGGCTATCACGGGCTCGGGTCGTCCCGGGATTTTCACCCGGTGGTTCCCTTGCTACCACGTGGTCATGGCCGATCGCGACGACGCTCCTCTCTCCTCCTCGGGTGGTCCTCGCTCGCGCAAGCTGCGGCTGGCGCGAGAGCCCACGCCCGGCGCGGCCCCGGGGACGCTCGTCGTCGACTCCGCCCACGGGGAGCGCTGCCGCATCTTCCTCATCGACTACTGCGTCGATCACGTGATCGAAAAAGAGCTCGGCTCGATCGACGAGGTCATCCCGTACCTGGAGGACGATCGCCCTTCGATCAGCTGGATCGACGTCCGCGGCCTCGGCGACCGTCACACGCTGGAGCGGATGGGCGAGATCTTCCGCATCCACCCGCTCGCGCTCGAGGACGTCGTCAACGTGCCGCAGCGCCCGCACTCCGACACCTACCCGGATCAGCAGCTCGTCATCGCGCGTATGGCGCAGCTCACCGAGTCCGGCGCTGTGGAGATGGAGCAGCTCGGCCTCCTCTTCGGCGAAGGCTACGTGCTCACCGTGCAAGAAGAGGCGAGCCACGACTGCCTCGAGAACGTGCGCGAGCGCATCCGCCGCGGGAAGGGGACGATCCGGCGCGCGCCCGCGGACTACCTCGTCTACGCGCTCCTCGACGCGGTGATCGACGGCTTCTACCCGGTGCTGGAGACGCTGGGCGAGCGCCTGGAGGATCTGGAGCTCGAGGCCGCCTCGGCGCCTCGGGGCGCCTCGCGGAAGATTCACGCCCTCAAGCGCAACCTGCTCGACGTGCGCCGCGCCGTCTGGCCGCAGCGCGACCTGGTGAACGGCCTCCTCCGCGACGAGTCACCTCACGTCTCGAAGGAGACGCGCGTCTACCTGCGCGACACTTACGACCACGTGGTCCAGGTGATGGACATGGTCGAGACGTTCCGCGAAATCGCTTCGGGGCTGATGGACCTCTACCTCTCGGGCGTCTCCAACCGGATGAACGAGATCATGAAGGTGCTGACGATCATCTCCACGATCTTCCTGCCCCTCACCTTCATCGCCGGCGTCTACGGGATGAACTTCGATCCAGCCGTTTCGCCCTACGACATGCCCGAGCTCAAGTGGCGCTACGGCTACCCGTTCGCCCTGGGGTTGATGCTCCTTTCGGTGATCGGGCTCCTGTTTTTTTACCGGCGCAAAGGCTGGCTCGGCGGCGATTCCGTCGACTGAACCCGCTCTAAGAGCGCCTAACAAATGCTCCCATCGCCGGCCTGCGGATACGCGGCGCGCGCCTGCGTTGCTCAGGCTCCCACGTGCTACAGCACGCGGGAGCCATCGCGCCTTGGCCCGCTTGCGTCTCCTTGGCCGGCTCGGTCCGCTTTGTTAGGCGCTCTAAGGAGCTGGGCCGATCGGGTGGGTGCTCGGGAGCTCCTCCGCGACCCGCGACGCCGCCGCGTCGCACCGCGGGTGGCCGAAGCCGCTCTGGGAGACGGTGGCTCCCTTCGTCCCCTCGGGCTCCACGTCGTAGACGATGTTGTCGTCCCCCGTCGCGCTCATCCCGGCGGGGACGTTGTCGAGGTTGAAGGCGCTGCGCACCTTCCACGCGAGGATGTGGTCGGTGCACGAGGTGTCGCCGCTGATCCCGAGGGCGCCGACGAGCGCGCCCGAGGCGTCATAGAGCGTGAGCCCGCCGCCCACGGTGGCGCGCCCGCCGACGGTCTTTCCCACGAGCGGATCCTCGGGGCTGCCGTGGGTGGCGGCTCGGCCCACGAGCGCGTCGTCGGCGCGGGCGGACTCGAGGCCGAAGAACACGCCGCCGGGCTGCGCCGAGGCGTAGAGGTTCGCCGTGGACAGGGCGAGCCCGTCGATCCCGCCGCTGCCGCGCGGGAGGCTGAAGGCGACGGCGGTGCTGGCCTTCTCGGCCGCATAGACGCGCCCTCCGGGCCACTGCGCGCCGCGGTGGACGCCCGAGAAGCTGACCTGACAGACAACGCCGTCCCGGTTCACCAGCACGGCCCAGACGTCGTTGGCGAGCCCGCCGTTGCCGCCGCCGTCGACGGCGGCCTTGATCGCCGCGCTGAGGGCGGCGTGGCTGGGCATGTCGGCGCATCGAGCCTCGTTTTCGAGATCGAGGTGCGCGGGGCTGGCCGCGAGTAGCCTCGCCATCGCGCTGCCCCCGAGCCCGCCGAGCACGAGCGGCGCCAACCACGTTCTGAGACGCGTCATTCCCACTCCCTCCGCGCGCGCGACGGTGTCGCGCTCTCCAGCGGATCCAGAGAGACCATTTCCATCGAGGGATGAAGTGGTCAAGCGCAGGGCGGGATTGGCCCTCGAACGGAATGCGCGCCGCTCAGGGCAGCGGCGTGCAGCCTTGCCCGGGGCATTCGCAGCCTTGACCTTGCGCGGTCGGCGTGGGGCAGGCGAGCCAGGCGTCGAGCGTCGCGAACTCCGCGGCGGTGAGCTCCGGGACCACGATCTTGGTGCTCTGGAACGGCATGTGCGGCGCGCCGTCGGGCTGGATGACCTCGTGCATGCGCTGATAGCGGAGCTTGCCCTGGGTGTCGTACTTCATCTGCGTGTCTTCGTACGTGAGGAGCGGGAACGGGGCGCCGATCAGCGGCGGATCGACGTGGCAACGGTTGCACGTGCCATGGATGACCTTGAACACGTCACAAGGAATGTCGCCCGAAACGGGGAGGGGGCCGCAGGTGACGCCGCCGTCCATTCCGCCGCTGCCGGTCGTGGTGGAGCTGGTGGTCGTCCCTCCCGGGGGGCAGGCGCCCGAGAGGCATCCATCGGTGAGATCAGCGTTGCAGCCGGCGAAGAGGATCGCCGTTACAGCCGCGGCGAGCAGCGTCGGGAAGAGGGGGCGCACCCGCACATCCTAGAGCACCGAACGGGTTGAAATGGACCGAAAAGAGCCGGATTTCAACGCAAAGGCGCAGAGACGCAGGGACGCAAAAAAGAAATCCGATTTTTTGCGCCTTTGCGTCTCCGCGCCTTTGCGTTGAAATCTGGGCATTTCAACCTGTTCGGTGCTCTAGGACGAAACGACGAACGGGAGACGCCTCGTTCAGGCGTCTCCCGTCGTTTGTCGGCCTCCGCTCAAGCGGAGGCGCGCGTCGCTGTCACTTGATGCAGACCGCCGAGGTCCCGATGATGTGAGCGCAGTGCGTCGTCGCCGACGCCGCGTCGGTGGCCGCGACCGTGAGGTGGTACATGCGGCAGCCGAAGTCGTTCGTGTCCACGTCGGCCGTGCTGTACACCGCCGCGCTGGTCTTGAACGACTTGCAGTCGGTCAGGCAGGTCTCCTTGTCCTTGTACTGCATGTTGGCGGCGGTGCAGACCGTGCCGGCGATCGTGCAGAAGGCATCGCAGCCTTCGCCGCAGGTGTCGGGCAGGGCGTCCGTCACGTTCTTGTCACCACCGGTCGGGCCGGCGTGCGCGCAGTGCGTGCCGGGCGCCGAGATGGCGGGGGCTCCGCCGTGGTAGATGCGGCAGCCGAGCGTGTCGCCTTCCGTGTCGGGGAGCGCCCCGACCGGGTACGCGGCGCAGACCGTCAAGCAGCTCTCCATGGAGCTGTACTGCGCGTTGGTGGTCGTGCAGTTCGTCATCACCTCGGTGCAGTAAGACTTGCAGTCGAGTGTTGCCGCCGAGCCGGTGCCGGTGCTGGAGGTGGCGCTGGTCGCCGAGGTCGCCGAGGTCGCCGAGGTCGCCGAGGTCGCCGAGGTCCCGCCGCCGCCCGTGCCCGTGTCGTCGCCGCAGCCACCGAGCATCGCCGAGCCGCCGGCGATCGAGAGGACGGCGCCGAGAAAGAGGAAACTAACCTTGTTCATAAGTCGATATCTCCGTTGGTATGCCCGCTACAGGCGCTGGGGAGGAGAAAAGAAAGTCTCCACCCGATTCGTTATCTTTGGCGTGTACTCCAACCACGCGGAGCGGGCAAACCTGAAGCATGCAATCGAGCGACCGGAGAGTCGCCCTGGCGAGGGCGGCGTTTCAGGAATCCTGTTGCGGCAACTTCATCGGGCCAGTTCGGGCATAGATGCTCGAATTGGTTGAGTAAATCCGTGATCAACTCGGCGCTGCCCACGGGCCGATCTCAGAGAAATTTAATCGCTGTTTAAGATTTCTGGCGAGAGCTCTCGACCATCGCGCCGAGTGCGTCGGTGTCTTCGCGGCGATCGACGGAGGGATGGAGGCTCTGTCAGCCGGTGCTCGACGAGGCATTCATCCCCATCGTCGTGCCGGTGCTGGTCGCGGGCCCGCCGCCGGCGCCGCCCGCTCCGGCGGTGCTGCTCGCGCTGCCGCTGGTGCTGCCGTTGCTCGTGGTGGTGTCCGCGCCGCTCGTCGCGCCCGCGCCGCCTCCGCCCGCGTCTTCGGGGCAGATGGCGGAGTCGGGATCGACGTCGCAGCGCGACTGCCATTTCGTGTCGTGGAACAGGTCGCTCGAGCAGGCCGCGGCGCTCAGGCCGAGGGCGATCAGGGCGGCCCGCGCCGCCGTGCTGCGTGAGAGGCCCGGGGAGGAGCGGATACGCCGGTTCATCGGTCGATCAGCATACACCCGTCAGCGGCGAAGCTTCTGCGCCATTTGCGCTCCAAGCTCGGCCGAGCGGTTCGAGGCGACCTCGACGGCGTCGATCAGCGTCCGGCGCAGGCCGCCCGACTCGAGGGTGTGCAGGCCGGCGATCGCCGTGCCGCCGGGGCTCGTCACCATGTCCTTGAGGCGGCCGGGGTGCTCGCCCGTCTCGAGCTGGAGCTTGGCGGCGCCGTACACCGTCTGCGCGGCGAGGAGGAGCGCGACGTCGCGCCCGAGGCCGACCTTGACCCCGCCGTCGGCGAGGGCCTCGATCATCAGCATCACGTACGCGGGGCCGCTGCCGGAGAGGCCGGTGACGGCGTCGAGGAGCGACTCGTCGAGGACGACGCAGCGCCCAACGGCCTCGAAGAGGGCCTTGGCCGTCACCACGTCTTCTTCGGTTGCGTGCGTGCCCGGGGCGATCGCCGTCGCGGCGGCGAGGGCCATCGCCGCGGTGTTGGGCATGGATCGAATGACGCGCGCGCCGGGGGCGAGGCGGCTTTCGAAGGCCTCGATCGGGACGCCGGCGGCGATGGAGATCACGAGGTCCCCCGGCTTCATCACGGCGGCGATGGGGGCGAGGATGCGGTCGACGATCTGGGGCTTGACCGCGATGACGATGATGTCGGCAAAGCGGACGATCTCGTCGTTGTCGAGGCTGGTCTCGATGCCGTATTTCGTGCGGAGCTCGGCGAGGCGCTCGGCCTTGACGTCGCTCGCGCGGATCTGATCCGCCGCCATCGTCTCGGAGTGCAGCAGGCCGCGGATGAGCGCCGCCGCCATGTTGCCGCCGCCGATGAACCCGATTTTTCGCCCCTGCATCGCCATGATTGCCTCTCGCCGCTCGTGGGGGCCGCACACTAGCCCCCGATCTAGCACTACCTCGGGTTGCATTTTCGGGAATTTCGCGAAACTTCCGGCTGTTGCGTGGGTTCTCAACCTTCACACCCAGCAACCGGGAGACCTTTTCAGGTGAAACAGA
>Ga0105048_10004173_pt1 | contig 23625 bp, 18 predicted proteins | sample MAT05_FD_78382 | JGI IMG/M metagenome (GOLD analysis project Ga0105048, IMG submission 78382) | Freshwater microbial communities from Lake Fryxell liftoff mats and glacier meltwater in Antarctica - MAT-05 | ecosystem: Environmental > Aquatic > Freshwater > Ice > Liftoff microbial mat | place...
AAACTGGTTTCCTACTTTTCATTGAACAGAAAGCAGATTGATTATACAGTGGCAGGGATCCTGTTTGTACTGGGTGTGGTGCAGGTGGTGAGGAATTTGGTGGGATGATTTGAGAATGTGATGATGTGATAATGTGATAATGGGCTAATAAGCTAATGTGGTGATGTGGTGATGAGCTAATATGATAATGGGCTAATGTGATAATGGGCTAATAATCGGATTTGGTGATGCGCTGATATAATAATGGCTGATGGGCTAATATGAATGGGCTATTATGAATGGGCTAATATGATAATGGGCTAATGGGCTAATAATCGGATTTGGTGATGCGCTGATATAATAATGGCTGATGGGCTAATATGAATGGGCTATTATAAATGGGCTAATGTGATAATGGGCTAATGGGCTGATGTGGTGATGAGCTGATGTGCTAGTCGAATTACCGGGATCATAAGTTCCTTACGGGGAAAAGGATTTTAATCCGTTTCTAAACTTTATAGAACAACTGTCAGAGAATATAACCGATTGATTCCAGAAACTGAAATAATGGGAAGCATCCCTCTTCTTATATCAATACCATTTTCATTTTAGTCCAAATAAATCTGTTATAATACCGAAACAGTAAATGTTTAGTTCATCTCTCATGGACTATTTCATAAACGATAACTGTATTAATGTGTCAATTTTATTTGTAACAGAAATACTGCCACCCCTGCAGCAAAACCAAGAAGCGCAAGCCAGCTGATCTTTTTCAGATACCACATAAATTCAATTTTTTCGATACCCATAACAGCCACCCCGGCAGCCGAACCAATGATAATGGCACTTCCTCCTGTGCCTGTTGTCAGCGCCAGAAATTCCCAGAAAGGATGGTCTGTTGGATACGTCGTCAAATCATACATACCTTGAGATGCCGCCACTAATGGAACATTGTCTACAATGGCAGACAGCAATCCAAGGGTAGTTCCTATTAAGTAATCATTCTTTAATGTATTGCTCAATATATTGGCCATTTCTTTTAATAACCCGAAAGATTGAAGAGCAGAAACCGCTAACAAAATCCCAAGAAAAAACAACACACTCGGCGTATCCACTTTTTGCAATACATTGGCCACTTCGTATTTTTCTGCTTGTTCCGGCTCTTTACTTTTATGAATCAGTGTTGTGATCACCCACATACAACCAAGAGCCAATAATATTCCCATAAACGGAGGTAAATGGGTGATTGTTTTAAAAACAGGAACAAAAACCAAAAAGCTTACTCCAACTATCAGAACGATCTGACCATCTCTCTTTTCTTTGAGGCTTCGTTCAGGTTTCACCATGGGACTTAATTTTTTTCCTCTAAAACGCTGCGCAATAATGATGGCCGGCAGAATGCACACAGCAATACTTGGCAGTATCAGTTGCTTCATAATATTGAGCGCCGTAATTTGTCCGCCAATCCATAACATAGTTGTAGTTACATCACCCAATGGTGACCATGCACCTCCGGCATTCGCAGCAATCACAACCATTCCGCAGAACCACAATTTGTCTTCCTTTTCGTTCAAAAGTTTTGAACATAATGATGCCATGACAATAGAAGTCGTTAAATTGTCCATTAACGCAGAAAGGAAAAAAGTAATCACTGTAATAATCCACAGTAGTCTACTCTTACTCGTCGTGTTAATTCGTTGCGTAATGATATCAAAACCATTGTGCGTATCGATCAACTCCACAATCGTCATTGCGCCAAGCAGGAAAAATAAAATAGATGCAATTTCTCCGAGATGATGAAGAAGTTCTTCACCCACGACATGAGATGCGTCGCTCTGGAGGATATAAATAGTCCAGCACAGGACACCGGTTATTAAGGCCGAGGCGGCCTTGTTTATCTTTATAGGATGTTCAAAGGCAATAGCAATATAACCCAGTATAAAAATAGAAATAATTAAAATAGTCATGTTATACAATGATAGGTATTAAAAAATAAAAATCCGCGTCTTTACGAACAAAATTCGCAACGTGGTCAGGAAGTCTGTTGGTTGCATAAAATGAACCCCGATTCCTGATTTTAATCACTCAAATGTCGTCTTCGCCATCTGCGATTTCATAGGTATCTGAATTGGAAACATCCGTTTTCCTACATACATGAGCGAAGGTTTACGACTTGCAATATTCAAGATTGTATCCAATATTTTTATGCAATAGAAAGAAGAAGGAATATTCACTTCAGTTATCTGCATGGAGTTTTATGCAAGCCTAAAAACATGCCCGGTCGTTATCTCGTTATTCAGTGTGGGAATAATCATGGTAATCATTGTTGGACTATTAAATGAATATTTGCCTGATCCATCCTGATCTTTAACCAGTTCGCCAATTTTATTTTGTCTTGAGAAGACAAAGGCGTCGTTACTCGAAGCAACACTATAATGGCTCTTTTTTCATCAACTCCATCACCCATCATAAGCGATAATTGCACGACGCCATTTTTAACTGCCGGATATTGTGCCTTGATCTCCGCAAATACTTTGGTGTTAAGTTCTTCCTGCTTTTGGATACTATCAATCTGATTCAGTATGTTTCCTTCATTAACTTCTTTTATTGCTAATGCCGCAGTCAACTGTCTTACCTGGTCGTTCTGCTCTGTTTGATTTTCTTCACTTAAATATGAAAAACCCTGTTTCACTTCCAGGGAAGCTGCAAGATTATACTTTTTCAACTCCTCTTCAAGCTGTATAATTTCTTGCGGAACGATCGGTTTACCTCCAAAGACCAGCGTAATTTTTTTTGCCTTTGCATCAATTTTTTTATTGAGCAAATAATCGTTGGTAAGATGGGCTTCATTCGTAATAAAGCGGTTGGCATCTTTTGTAAACTTGTCCTGTTGTACAAGATCATATCCCAGATAAATACTTGGTAGTATGGTAACCAAAACGACTAACCAGACAATCCTGTTTGCCATGACGTCAGCACTTTTATTCTGTAGTTGCTTATGAGGAAAATGGAACAAGCGAACAATAATAAATGTGGCTAACGCAATAAAAACAGTATTAATGATAAAGAGATAGAACGCGCCATAAAAAAAATGAAACTGGAATGTTGCCAACCCATACCCTGCCGTGCAAAGCGGTGGCATCAAGGCTGTAGCAATGGCCACACCCGGAATTACATTTCCTTTTTGCTTACTGGAGGTTGCAATAATACCTGCAAAGCCTCCGAATAAGGCAATCAGGACATCATAGATGGTGGGTGAAGTTCTGGCTAGTATTTCGGAGTGAGCATCATCTAAAGGGGATAGTAAAAAGAACAGCGTAGACGTGGTAAGAGCGACGCCTGTTGCAATCGCATAATTATAAAACGCCTTCTTCAATAAAGTCAGATCTCGAATACCCATTCCTAAACCAATACCCATTATGGGTCCCATCAACGGCGAAATAAGCATGGCACCGATAATGACGGCCGTCGAGTTTACATTTAATCCAAGAGAAGCGACAAAAATAGCAAATATGAGAATCCATAAATTGGTACCACGAAACACAACACCGTTGTCTATATTGTCGGTAACAGTCTGCAATTCCTCTTTTTCAAGACCCAGTTTAAATTTATCCAGAAAATTAGTCAATCCTTCTTGTATTTATGTCGGAAATTTTTCCCGCGTAAAGATATGGCAAAAACCATTCTTGGTTCTTCCTGCGAGGCTGGAGGTTGACCTGTACCCACATGAGGCATCGCTCATAAAACATTTCTATTCAAGTGTCACATTACATACTTTTGGCCTGGCCTTCCGCAAAGCTTTCAGGTCGGGCTTCCTGTTTGCCAACAAACCAGTCAACAGAGAAGTCATTCGATAAGTTCGCTGCTATTTTTCACGCTATCGTCTATCCAAAAAAGAATACTTGCGAAACGCTGACAACGAACAAGCTATCTTTTTTTCTTTTATCTTTGAAAGATGCCTGTAACACCTGAAATTATTTTGCACAAAGCCGATTTTAATCCCAAGGTAAGGACCTATATTTTCTTCATCGTTTTGTTTTACCTGGTGGTCAGTTTTATCGGACTGTTAATCGTTCCTTTCTGGATCTTTGGTCTGGGACAATGGCTTAGCAATAAATTCTATCATACCTTAAAATGCGAACTGACCAATAAGAACCTACGGTTCTCAAAAGGAATTATCCTTCACATGGAGAAAACCATCCCGCTTGAAAACATTCAGGACCTTTCTTTTATTGGTGGACCTATTCTTCGTTCCTTCGGATTAACAATGATCAAACTGGAAACCGCCGGCGGAGGAGGCGGCGCTCATCACCATAATATGATGAGTATGATCGGTGTGATTGATGCCGAAAGTTTCAAGACGCAGATCCTGGACCAACGCGAAAAACTGATCAAAGAAAAGTATAGTCATTCAGGAAGCAATACGAATGCAACCTCTGAGAATGAACTGATGATAGATATAAAAAACGAATTGATAAAGATCAATACAACCTTGGCAAACTGGAACAAACCTACTCAATAAAGGCTTTCTTAACATGTTATTGAATCTATGAGAAACCTTTCAAACAACTCCAACACTGAATCTGTCAAACAGAAAAAGTCTTCCTGTAGAGGCCATTTCTGTCTAGGCATTTTATCCCTTTTGACGATTTTGATGGGTTATATTCCTTCTGTGGTTGCACAGGAAAAGAAAGGACACACAGGTCTTGTATTTTCGGAGGAGGAAACCGTTCGTGGAGATGATATTTACTATGATATAATGGTTAAAGAGGTGCTTCCAAATTCTCCAGCATCAAAGGAAGGACTGATGCGAAACGACAAGCTGGTGAGCATCAATGGCATTGCAACAGGGCATGGAAAAAATACCTACAAAGAGGTGAACACATTGATGGAAGGGAATCAAAATTCTTTTGTAACGATCAATATCGAACGAAAAACTGGAACAAAAAACATCAGGCTTATTACGTATACACTGGAAAGGGTAACTATGCATCAAGAGCCTTCTCCAAAAGTTTTTGGAATAGGTGTGACGCTGGTGACCGACAGTGTTGTGCTGAACGAAAAAAGAATCTATGTTGTGAGGGTGAATACGATAATACCCGGATATCCGGCTGAGGTAGCAGGTATGAAGACAGGGGATATTATTACGGAAATCAACCACCGGAAAATTACCGCAGAAGCGACGCAGTTGATGAATGCGGTCATCAAAGTTTTGCTGATCGACCAACCTGAGAAGGTACATATTTCTGTAGCCCGATTTTCTCTCACCGATGTTCAGGTGCTTAATTTCGATATGATCCGACAGAATATTAGTCCATTTATTAAGAATGAGATTGTCAACAAAGGGATGACCCCTGAATTCAATCCTACTATTCAACCCATTCAAAAAACCGCCACGAATGACACGGATGGAGATGGGATTGAAGACCGCCTGGACCAGTGTCCGGATGAGGCTGGAACAAAATCAATCAATCCCTTCCTCAATGGTTGTCCGGAGAGTAAGTAATAATGGCCTTAGATGCATATACGATTTTGCGAATTAATCTCCTATCTTCTCAAGGATCTCAAGATTGCGTTTGATCATGGTATCAATGGTCTTGGAACCATCTTTTGTAAATGTCTTTGAAACACGATTTGCAACAATAGCATTCAAGGCGAGACAACGATGTCCAAAGATCTTTCCTAAACCAAATATGGCGGATGTTTCCATTTCGAAATTCGTGATCCTGTGATCGCCGAAACGAAAGGCAGAAAGTGTATCGACCAGTTCAGGAAAACGAAGACCCGCTCGAACCACCCTTCCCTGGGGTGCATAAAAACCAGGACAGGTAACCGTGATACCATGATGATAGCCATCTGTAAAATTTGACAACAAGGACTCCGATCCTTGCACGGCGTATGGTTTGATATTGGTTTGATCAAGGGAAGTAAACGTGGTGAATTCGTTGCAGAGAGCGGTTTCATGTTCCGTATTCTCTAATAAATAATAATGAAGGACATTATCGAGACCTATCCCATGAGTCGATGCCACCAAGCTATCGACCGGGATATCTTCTTGCAGACTACCCGAAGTTCCGAATCGAATAATAGAAAGAGAGGTATGTGCTTGCTTGACAAGTCGAGTATCAAAATCAATATTCACACAGGCATCCAGTTCATTCATCACAATATCAATATTATCAGGACCAATTCCACTGGATAAGACTGTGAGGCGTTTCTTGCCGATAGTGCCCGTATGTGTGACGAACTCGCGATGTTGCGTCTTGAAATCGATCGTGTCAAAGTATTTCGAGACCTCCTTCACTCTATCGGGATCTCCTACTGTAATGACAGTAGGTGCCAGATTCTCCGGTCTGAGATTAATATGATACACTTTTTTATCCGGGGTTAGGATTAATTCTGATTCATCAATTCGTCTCATGTTTTTTTTACAAACTTACTACATCAAGTTTCGGGATACTAGTTTTCACGGCTTAAGTTCAGATTCTCTTCCCTGTTGTCATAAAATTTCGCAGCAGGAACTCGGAAGAAAAAACAATTCAGAAATTGGTATTCTACAAATTTGGTAATTATGGAATTAGTATTACATTTGTAGCCTTGGTCTTGTAGCCGAGTGGCTAGGCAAAGCTCTGCAAAAGCTTCTACACCGGTTCGAATCCGGTCGAGACCTCCCAAAAGAACTGCCCTTAAACAGGCAGTTTTTTTATTGTCAAAAAATGCCTTCAAGAATGCATAGGATAGCACTCTTTCTTGAACTGTCCGGCCAGATCCAGGTAGATTGGCATTATACAATACTATCAGATTCAATAGGAAGAATAGAAGTACATGATCACTTCATCTCAGAAAAAATCAGTCATTAGGGAAGAGAGGGGTATTCACTTAATCTTCAATAAGTATTTATCAAAAAAAAGGCTTAGTAAAAACCAAGCCTTTTTTAAATTACATTATAGAAATATTACGCCATTTCTTTTAATTCTCTGATGCGTTGTTCTTTATCTTCTTCTCTCGACAACTTATCTGACTTATCAAGATCAACAAGGATAGGAGCGGCCACAAAGATCGACGAGTAAGTACCTGTAATTACCCCGATCATCATTGCAAAGGAAAAACCTCTCGTTACTTCACCACCAAAAATAAACAAGATCAATAAGGTAATGAAGACCGTCAATGAAGTCATAATGGTACGGCTCATGGTATCATTAATGGCTGAATTGATAATCTCTGTTTTGGATGAACCGACTTTCTTACGGAAATACTCTCTGATCCTGTCGAATACGATTACGGTATCATTCATGGAGAATCCGATCACAGTAAGAACAGCTGCGATAAAGTGCTGATCGATCTCTAATGCGAAAGGAACTACTCTGCGTAAGAATGAGAATACTGCTAAAGTTACAAGAACGTCATGAAATAAAGCCACAATAGTCCCTACTGCATACTGCCATTTTCTGAAACGGATAAAGATGTATATCGAGATCAACAACAATGACCAGAAGGTAGCCCATAAAGCACCTTTCTTTAGATCATCCGAAATTGTAGGCAATACAGTTTGAGAACTTCTGATATAAGTTGTCTTGAACTCTTCCTCAGACACGCTCTCTTTAATAAAGCCACCTTTCTTCAACCCCGCATACAATTTACCCTGTACTTCCTGCTCTACTGACTGTGCTTGATCATCTATCTTATAAGAAGTTGTGATATTCACTTGGTTAGCATTCCCGATTGTTTTTACAATTGGGAATTCTTCAAAAGAAGGCTTAAGAATTTCTCTTACTTCAGTGGTACTTGCATTCTTATCCATTCTAACCGTATAACTTCTTCCTCCGGCAAATTCAACACCATAATCAAATCCATTGAAAATAGCAGCAATACCAAGAATCAAAACGATGATTGAGATCACATATGCTTTCTTTCTCCATTCAATAAAATGGAAATGGAAACTCTGGAACATTTTCTCAGACAACTTTGTAAAGTAATTAAAATGTTTTCCGTCTTTCATTCTTATGTCGGTGATTAATCGGGAAACAAGAATACCACAGAATAAGGATAGTAAAATTCCTAAAATCTGTGTGGTCGCAAAACCTAGAACGGGACCTAAACCAAAAATAAACAAAATAACAGCCGTCATTAAGATGGTGATGTGACCATCCAAAACCGGCGATAATGAACGTCTATATCCATCATTCACCGCGTTCTCATGAGATTTACCTAATTTCAATTCTTCCTTGATACGCTCAAAGATGATTACGTTTGTATCAACCGCCATACCGATCGTTAATACAAGACCTGCAATACCTGCCGCGGTTAATGAGGCATGTAAGGCGGCCAATACACCAACAGTAAACAACAAGTTCAGGATAAGAGCGATATTAGCAACCCAACCTGCAGTGTTATAATATACAAGCATCAAAATAAAGATGACACCAAATGCAATCATAAACGACATTAAACCACCATTCACTGATTCCTTACCTAGAGTTGGTCCAACAACCTGCTCCTGAACGATTTTTGCTGGGGCCGGTAATTTACCTGTTTTAAGGATATTGGCAAGATCCTGGGCTTCTTCTACTGAAAAACTTCCTGTGATGTTAGAACGTCCTCCTGCAATTTTCTCACTTGGAGCTGGTGCAGAATAAACAATATCATCCAATACAATAGCAATTGGCTTCCCAACATTATCACCTGTCAGCATTTCCCACGCTCGGGCTCCGATAGCGTTCATTGTCATCTGTACATCAGGTTGTCCTGAGAGCTGATCATAATCCTGACGTGTATCAATAATATTCTCACCACCTAACCTTGGAAGATCGGATCCGGTTCTTTTTTTAATCGCATACAATATGACAAGTTTTTCCTTTGCCTTCTCACTGGTTTCTTTGTCAGCAATCCCGTAATAAAATTTAAGGTCCTTCGGGAACGCATTCTTCACAACATCTAATGCCAGATATTTATTTAATTGCGCTGTATCCTTGGCTCTGATGAACGACACACGGGCTTCATTTATAACCTCGCCAGTTTTTGGATTAGTTCTTGCTTCAAATCCACCTAAAAAGAAAAAGCGTAATGGATTTTCTTTTCTTGCTTTCGCCTCCTTCTGCTCATCACTCATTCCTACAGTAGATGTATCCGAATTTGCAGACGAGGAGTCCTTATTCATTAATGAACTCAATGACGTTGTATCGGAAGAGGTTTTGCTTGCCGTATCAGAAACTGCAACGTTTGAAGTATCTGCCACGACAGGACTTTTACCCACACCTGCCAGATAGCTCTTCAAGGCGATGTCTGCATCTAAGATATTTTGAGAGATCTCATGGATGGGGTATGTTTCCCAGAATTCAAGTTTTGCAGTGGCCTGCAAATACTTTCGAACCCTTTCAGGGTTGTTCACTCCGGCAAGTTCAACACTGATAATACCATTATTTTCATCGAGGTTCACATTAGGTTGTGATACGCCAAATTTATCAATACGTGTAAGTAACACATTATAGGTGCGGTTAATAGCGTCTTTCGATTCACTTCTCATCACTTTCAGAACCTGATCGTTCGAAGAATTAAAATCGATATTCTTAACGCCCGATTTTGCGAATAAAGTAGCTAGTTTTCCTGACGGATTAGTTTTTTCATAGGCTCTCGAGAATAGGGTGATAAAATCGTCTTGACTACTTACTTTCATCCTATTTGCTTCTGCGATTGCAGCATTCAACGCAGGATCCTTAGGGCTATTACTCATACTTCGGACAAGGTCGTCGAGGCTAACCTCAAGTACAACGTTCATTCCTCCCTGAAGATCAAGACCAAGATTCAATTCCTGCTCTTTGGCTTCTTGGTAGGTATACTTTGTAAACCCTAAATTGAAGATGACCTTAGAGGAAAGACTATCAAGTATTGGTCTGACGTTGTCTTTTACCGCAAATTCAAGTTCTTCACCTGTGAGTGAAGGACTTTGCGTCTGGATAAGTGAGCGAGCCTTCGCTTCCTGCTTCTTTTCAAAATTTCTTACAACAAATGTAAATGATAACTGAAATAATGAAATCAATATCAAAGCTATGGTGAATAGCTTAATCAAACCTTTTAACTGCATGTCGTTGTTACTTAATAATTTACTATAAAAATTGAACGTGCGAAGATACAATTAATTTGGAAAAATGGTAATCTTTTTAGAAGTTCCTGAAATTAGCTGTTTCAGCGATTGATCTCAATAAGAAAGCGCAGTAATATCTGCGCTTTCTGAAAATTTTAAACCTTAACGACAACCTCGACGTTGTCTTGAATAATGACGGTGATGTCGTCCGTAATATGACCTTGAATGTGATCTTGAATGTAATCTTGCAGGTGGCCTTGGAGCAAAGAAGGCAACTCTTGGACCTCTATGGTGACCTCTCTTAAATCGTTGAGGCGCGCGTTGTTGATCTACCCGTTGCTGATGATACGAGCCCCGGTTTTGTCGATGTTTACCAGGATGAGCAAATGAAGTAAAATTAGCTACAAGAAGGAAAAGTGTCATTAAGGCAAGACAGGCCATTCTAGTGTTTTTCATATTACAAATTTTAGGCCGCTTCGACACTGGACTGTTAAAATGGTTTACACCTGCAGTGCTATTTAACCGGAAATTAATCATAAAAAAAGGCCACCGTTAGGCAGCCTTTTTTCAATTTTTCATCCAACGATTAGTTGATGACTAATTTACTAGAGAATTTCTTTCCGTTTGCATTCACTGTATACATATACATTCCTTTAGAAAGATCTGATACATTCATGTTGAAGATCTCAGTTGAATTTGCATTCACTGTACCAAGATCCATTGTTTTAACTACTTGTCCAATTGAATTCACCAAGGTAACTGTTACGTTTTTCGCAGACTCAGTTAAATTGATCGATAATTTCGCATTGTTAGATGCAGGATTAGGCGTTACATTCACCATCATTCCGTTATCAGTCACATTGTTGACACCAATTGGTTCACATGTTGTGCAAGATACTTTCCAGAACATATCGTGAATTTCCGGACCGTAGCCAATCGACCAAGCCAACGTCGGGATATAGTCACCATACCATAATGAAGAATCTTTATTTATAACAGAGGACATATTTCTATCGGTAGGATAAAATGGCATAAACGTATTATCACCATTTGGCTCATACGACAAGAATAATAGTTGATTGTTGTTTGCTATTGTATCACCAACAGCATAGGTAAATCCAGGTTTGAATGTATAAGACATAGAAACTTTCTCACCGGCTGGTATATTCATATTCACCTCAAAGCCTATGTATTTTGAACCATATGAGTTAGGAGCTGTAAATGTACTAGAATCTGAAGCAGTTAATGCGCGCTTTATAATCATTGGAGCTGGAGCACCTGCTGCATTGATTTGGTAAGGACTACCTTGGGTAAAAATAGCTGGATTATAAGACTGTATTAAAAATCTTGTGGTGTCAACACCAAAATCAGAAGCTTGATTCGTGAAGAAAGCTTCCGGAAGATTCGCTCCACCACTATGTAAGATTGAAAGGATAATCGTATCAACCGCTGCAGTTTTCTTGATATAGGCAGTTCTTACAAAGATAGAATCTAACTTGTAGGCAGTAGTCTTTCCTATATAAATGTCACCCGCTGGCGTATTATCTCTGATCACATCAGCTGTTGGATCCAAAACCTGAGCAATTGACTTATAGTTAATTCCGTAGGCCGAATTTGGCGAACCATAACGAACCACTGAATCCGGGAACATATTATTCAAAAATCCAGTTGCATCTAATGCGGTTTGAGAAATCCCTTCCTGAGCAGCGACAAAATCTACATAGCTAATAAAGATACTTCCACCTGCACGTGTTTTTTTGCTTGTGTTATTTTTGAATCTCTCTTTACCGTCTGCTCCATTCACTGTCGCATTATCCAATCGTTGTGGCGAACTAAAAATTGTTTGCTTTTGCTGCGCGTTGACAGAACTAAGCACTGTAATACATGCACAAACACTAAGTAAAATCTTTTTCATTTTTATTGTTTTTTTATTTTATAGCGTAAAAGTAACTATTAATTTATTATGAACAAAAAAATATTTTACGTTGCCAACTCTTTACTTTTGCCCTATTATGACAAACCCGGAAAGTATGCCTTTGAACTTTGAAAATACTAAAATAGCCTTTAGTTATAAGCGAACCGGAGAACTAAAAAAAGCGAGGTTCCTCTTCTCTTCAATGGGAAAACCATGGCTTACAAAACTCGGAATTGACCTCACCAATTTAGCATTCAAACTTCATCTTCCTATTAAAATGCTGATCAAACCCACCATTTTCAAACAATTCTGTGGTGGTGAAACGCTGGAAGAAGCAGATATTACTGCACTTCAACTGTCTACCTACGGACTCGGGGTTATCATGGATTATGGCGTAGAAGGCAAATCGAGCGAAATTGAATTTGAGAAGACAACTGCTTCCTTTTTAAGAACCATCGAGTTTTCAAGCAACAAAAAATATATCCCTTTTATAAGTCTTAAAGTCACTGGATTTGCACGATTCGAACTTCTTGAGAAATTACATAGAAAAGATACGTTAAGTCCAGAAGAAACTGCTGAAGCAACACGTGTATCTCATCGTATAGACTTGATTTGCAACGCCGCAGCCAAAAATAACAAGATGATCCTGATTGATGCGGAAGAAACCTGGATACAACAACCAGTCGATGATTTTGCAAATAATATGATGGCACTCTATAATAAAAAGAAGACTGTAGTCTTTAATACGTTTCAGTTATACCGTCACGACAGATCAGCCTTCTTACAAAAATCCCTTCAGCAAGCAAAAGAGAAAAACTATTTTCTGGGGGCTAAATTAGTCCGCGGGGCCTATCTGGAGAAAGAACGTCTGCGTGCCTCGAGTATGAATTATGAAGATCCGATACAACCTTCCAAGGAAGCGACAGACAGGGATTATGATGAAGCCGTGGAGTTCTGTCTGGACAATCTTGATTATTGCAGTCTTTTTATAGGTACTCATAATGAAGACAGTTGCATGAAGGCGACCCACATCATGACTAAAACATCTATTCCTTCATCCAGCGACAAGGTCTTTTTCTCACAGTTATATGGTATGAGTGATAATATTTCTTTTAACCTGGCAAAAAACGGGTACAATGTTTCTAAATATCTTCCTTACGGGCCTGTAGAAGATGTCATTCCATATCTTATGCGAAGGGCGCAGGAAAATACATCGGTGGCCGGACAAACAGGAAGGGAACTTGTGTTGATACATAAAGAACTGGAACGTCGCAAATCTGCAAATGCATAATTAAGTACCGGTTTATGATTCAATTCAACAATGACGACACGATCGTAGCCCTCGCAACACCTTCAGGAAGTAGCGGTATTGCCGTGATACGTCTTAGTGGGTCTCACGCTTTTAAGATCAGTGATAAACTTTTTCATGGTAAGAAACCAGGTGATCAGAAATCACATACTCTTCATTTTGGAAAGATCATGGACAAGGATTCTATTGTGGATGAAGTGGTGATTTCAATCTTCAAAGGGCCACATTCTTATACCGGGGAGGATACAATAGAGATCAGTTGCCATGGTTCTTTATTTGTTATACAAAAGATCCTTTCACTTTGCCTTGCAGAGGGTGCACGAAATGCATTACCGGGAGAGTTTACGAAACGTGCATTTATGAATGGCAAACTTGATCTGAGCCAGGCAGAAGCGGTTGCCGATCTGATCGCCAGTGAGAATGAAAGTCAACACAGAATTGCATTGCAACAAATGAGGGGAGGTTATTCAGAAAAGATAAAAGAGATCCGGCAGCAACTGATCGATTTTGCAGCCTTGCTTGAACTGGAACTCGATTTTAGTGAAGAGGATGTAGAGTTTGCCGACCGACAAAAGTTTCTTTCTTTGTTGGATAGCAGTATTGAAACCATCGACCAATTGACGACCTCTTTCAATATGGGAAATGTGATCAAGAAAGGAATTCCAATTACGATTGTAGGGAAACCAAATGTTGGCAAATCAACTTTGTTAAATCGTTTGCTAAATGAAGAAAAAGCCATCGTAAGCGATATACCTGGCACTACCCGCGATTATATTGAAGATGTACTTCAGATCAATGGGATCGCTTATCGCTTTATTGATACTGCTGGCATTCGAAGTACGACAGACATCCTTGAATCGAAAGGAATAGAACGTTCACTGGAGAAGATCAGGGAAGCCCGTATCATTCTTTATCTCGCGGATATCAATGCACCTCTTAATGACATTGTAAGCGATTTTAAATCCTTTCATTTTGAACCTGAGCAACATATTATTATCGTGCTGAATAAATCGGACGAAACCGATTCCTTTTGTAACGCCTATGATATTGAAGAGGCCGTAGCAACGCTGACAAAAAAACAAACATTAGAGATCTCAGCAAAGCTAAACAGGAATATAGACAAACTACTTTCACTTTTAGAGAAAGCCACAGGCATACATCATTTTTCTTCAGACCTGGTAGTATCAAATGCCCGTCATCTAGAAGCTTTTATAGACGCAAACAAAAGCCTCAGAGCGGCCAGAAAAGGTTTAACAGAAAAAGTAAGCGGCGAATTTGTTTCCATAGATATCCGTTCTGCCTTACAAGCTCTGGGACCTATCACCGGACAGATCAGTAATGAGGATGTGTTAAGTTCGGTGTTTTCGAGGTTTTGTATCGGAAAGTAAGGGCAGTTTTCGTAGCCCTCTTTTAGTGCAGGAAAATGTGTTCGGGTTTTTCAATGACCATTTATTAAAACATTAAAATAAAACAATTACACCGATGGTAGGAATTACACTTGGATCATCATTCTTCATATTCGTTGGTAAAGCATTGCTCCCGTCTGCTTTAATGGGAAGCCCATCAGTTGTTTTAAACGTCCTGTTGTCAGCCGTTCTTTGCCAGGTATATTCCGGTATAACCGGATTTCTTGCAACATACCAGTTTGTTACGTCCAAGAACACATCAATGGTAAATTTTTTCAGGTTAATCTTTTTATCAATCCTTACATCACTGCTGTTAAAGCCACCCAGGCGTTGTGTATTTAACATTGCATAATCTAAGGTGCCTCGTCCTTGTGTTGCGTAATTTAATCGGGAAGCCGTTTCATCAAATGGTGTATAAGGTGCTCCACCCTGGTAACGGAATTTCAAACCCAATTCCCAGTTTCTTGGAAACTTATAACCGGCTGTTACAGATAATAAGTGCTGGTTATCCCAGCTACTCGCAACCAATTTATTATTGTCACCACTATATAAACTCCTGTAATAGGTATAAGAAAGAATACCAAAGAATTTTTTGGTTAATTTCTTTTGTGCAAAAATTTCAACACCATACGCCTTCCCTTTTCCATTTGTATTTACAGCCTCGTTGCCCAACGTTGAAAAATCAGCTCCGAGGTTTGCCAATGAAATCCCATCTCTTACAGATACGGCAACATTGCCATACAGCTTATAAAAACCTTCGAGCGTAATCCGCAATCCCTCATTAGGCAAAAATTCAACGCCAGTAGTATAGTGCGTTGATCGCGTATATTTTGCGTTTCTATTGACCAGCACATTATTGTTATCAGCATATCCTAAAAGGGTATAAACAGGCAATTTATAATAGATACCGCTAGACGCATTCAATGTCCACTTATCTGCTACTACATAGCTTAACGAAATTCTTGGGGATAGCGTTTGTAAGCCATTCATACCCTCTGTTGTAAACGTATTCATGTCTGTACGAACACCTCCACTTATGCCTAGTTTGTCATTCAGTACTCGTTTACCTATTTGCACAAAAGCGCCCAGGCGTAAAAAAGGATTTAATGGACTTGAGAAATTTAGTTTTACTTCAGGTTGTAATACATTATTGCTTGAATCTCTTATTTCTTTCTGGATAACTGCAAATGTATTATTGTCGAATTCTGCCAGTTGGGTAGAGGCTCCATAAGATAGTTTCCAGCCATTTTTAAATTTATTGATATCAAATCGCAGTTTGGTTTCTGTTTCATTGCTGACAAAATCCAGCGTTTGAGTAGCATCGGTTGGATTCTCATTATCTTCAAATTTTTGAATATTATTATTAAACCTTGTTCGGCTCAAAGCCAAATTCCAAAAACCATTCGAGAGGCTTCTTTTAAGTGACGCTCCTACCGTATAATTCCATTGCTGTATAATGGCATTTGAATTTACTAGATATAATTTTTCGGGTGATATATTTTTTGGAGCAACAAACTTAAAATCATCAATAGCACCAATGCCAATAAAATTGAGCGTCATCTTATCATTAATTTTATGGGTGATTTTTGTTTGAAAATCCCAGAAATTTGGCAGAAATGGAAGGTCAAGTGTTTTAAAAAGTAGTTGGTAATAGGACTTCCGGGCAGATGCTAAAAACGTTGTTTTTCTGTTTTTGGATAAGGGTCCTTCCAATGTAATAGCTGTTTCGAGTACACTTGCCCGGATATTACCCTGGAATTTGTTTGCATTGCCCACCTTTTGTTTAAACTGAAATACACTGCTTAAGGCATTGTCATATCGTGCATCAAAAGCCGAAGAACTTAGTTTCACATCTTCAATAAAGAATGTATTTAAAATTCCCTGGGGACCACCACTGCCACCTTGTGTTTGAAAGTGATTAATTACGGGCACCTCAATGCCATCTAAATAAAATACATTTTCGTTGGAAGCACCACCACGAATGATGATATCATTTCGAAATGAGCCTCCTCCTTGCCCACCACCCACTCCGGGCAATGTTTGAATTACTTTACTAATATCAAAACCACCACCTGGATTACTTATTATTTCTTCGGCAGTTAATCGTTGAACACTCAACGGTGTTTCTAGTGAGGCTGCAATAGCACTTCGTCTATTAGACTTAACAACAAATTCTTTCAACGCTGCAACTTCTTGTTCAAGCTCAATCGTGAACACATTTTCATTTCCGCTATTTACAACTACATTGTAAAGTGTAACTGTTTTAAAACTTATAGAGCTAATTTCAAGATTGTATGTTTTAACCGGAATATTTAAAATTCTAAATCTTCCATTTGAATCGGAAGCAGTTCCTAAACTAGTGCCGGCCAATTTAATAATTGCTCCAGGCAGGGATAACTGGGTATTTTTTTCAAGGATGGTTCCGCTGATACTGCCAGTTTTTTGCGCATAAACAGCATTTGCTAGTAAGCACATGGCAACAGAAACTATGAAATTTTTGAAAAAAGGGGCGTTCATTTTTATTTCAATTATTTGCGCAAATGAAAGATTAAATCTCGTTAATAGAGAGTAATGACAATTTAAGTTTTATATAATACATAAATGAAAACATATTCCAAATTAAAATGATTGATTGACTGTGTAGAAAAAATTGATTCTATCAATATACTGCTAACTTGCAGGTATGACTGAAGCACCTCATCGTTATTTCATTATTTACAAACCATTCGATATGGTATCCCAATTCATCAGTCCGGATGATGTGCATTTACTGGGTGATCTTGACTTTGATTTTCCTGAAGGAACCCATGCAATCGGGAGGCTGGACAATCATTCTGAAGGACTTCTTATCTTAACCACGAACAAAAAGATCACGAGGCTTCTTTTTAAGAGCAAAGTGCCACATAAACGAACGTATCTTGTACAGGTATTAAATGTTGTAAGCGAAGAATCTATTCAACGGCTTCGTAGTGGTGTGCCGATCCTTATTAAAGGGAATACGGAATGGGTTACTACGCCTTGCGAAGCCGAGATTATCAATAAACCTGCTAACCTTTTTCCGGTTGCCAATGAACTGATGGAATTCATACCACATACTTGGTTGCGACTGACGCTTACGGAAGGGAAGTTTCATCAGGTCCGCAAGATGGTAAATGCATTACGTCATAAATGTCGCAGGCTGATAAGAATCTCTATCGAAGATCTTACCTTGGGCGATCTGCCTCCGGGTGAAATCAAGGAACTGAATGAGGAAGAGTTTTTCCGTTTGTTGAAACTTGATCATAAATAACAGGACCTACTGACATCTTAATAACATTCCTTTCAACCAGTCTTTTTCCCGTCTCTTCCTTAGGCAATAAAATGAAACCCTTGCTGTGTGTGAATTGTATAATTCTCTTGGGATATACTGTAATACTCAGGAATAAAATCATTGCAACTTTGATGGATGGAAAATGTCTACATCGCCTTAAAAAAATAAATTATGAAAAAATCACTTTTAGTACTGTGGATGATCATGATGGCCTTCCTGACAGTATGCCTGAACACCCGACAAGCGGATGCCCAGCCAAGAGCAAATGTTTCCTTCAATGTTTTCTATGATAACCTTTCTCCCTATGGCGACTGGATTAATGATCCAGGTTACGGTTATGTGTGGGTGCCTTCTGAAGGAAGAGGTTTCCGACCTTACTATTCTAACGGACATTGGTTGATGACAGAATATGGTAATATGTGGGTTTCTGATTATTCCTGGGGATGGGCTCCATTCCACTACGGCCGATGGACTTATGACAGTTATTATGGTTGGATGTGGATACCGGGTAATGAATGGGGACCATCATGGGTTTCATGGCGTTCGAATAACAGCTATTATGGTTGGGCACCAATGGGTCCTGGGGTTACTCTCGGAATGTCGTTCGGAAATTATAATCCACCGTCAGATTGGTGGTGCTTCGTTCCGCCTGCTCATATCCATAATACACACTGGACAAATTACAGCCAACAAGGTGGAAATAATGTGACCATCATCAACAATACCACCATCATCAATAATACGTATAATGATAACAGACGTGGTTATTCAACTGGTCCACGTGCAGAAGATATCGGAAGAATTACCAATAAAAAACCAACTGTCTATAGAGTAGGAGATGCAAGCAGACCAGGCAAAAGCAGTATGAATAACAGCGTCGCAACTATATTCCGTCCTTCTATAACAGGAAATGCGCAAAATGCAGTTCCTCCAAGAAAGGTTCAACAAACAGAAAGTCCGATTGGGAAACCGCAAGCGATTAGTACGCCAAGAAGAAACCTGAATGAGCAGAGAGCGAATATTCAATCTGGAAAGCAAACATCCCCTGATAAAAATGCGCCCCGTACCAATAGCAAAACGCAGGTACCTTCATCGGTAGAATCAAATCGTACGAGGGAGTTGCAGGACAGGAGAAATGAACAGCGTACCATTGAACGAAACCATCAGGAAGAACAACGAATTCAGCAACGTCACAATCAAAGTATTCCGGCACCACGAACCAATATGGAACGAAAGTCAAACAACACACCTTTACAACGTGAAATGCCAAGGAGAATGAGAGAAGACATTAAACAACAACCGGCACCTAGGGAGAATCGAGCAGTGCAAGAGCAGGATCCTGAGAATCGGCCTGAAATGAGAATACAGCAAAACGCTCCACCTCAGCAGTCTCCCCAACAGATGCCACAACGACAAGAACCACGTGCTATGCCTGCGGAACAACCTCAAAGATATCTCATGCAACAAGCTCCTCAATCAATACCTCAGAGACAGGAAGCGCGCCCAATGCCGGCACAAAGAAATCCAGTACAACAAGCTCCTCAGCCAAGCACTCCACAACATCCAAGACGATAAACTTTTATATTTTGTTTAATCAGAAAAAACTCACTCTCATCCGGGGTGAGTTTTTTAGTTGTCTATAAATCTATACAACTAATCATATCTAAATAGGTGTTTACTCATTCGCTGTAACCATACCAAAATAATTGGTCATTCTTTTGAGTACCAATGTAAACTTGTAATTCACCCTTCACATTTCCAACCTGGAAATTCATGCCTTCTAAAAACATCCCTGTGAATCTTGTAAAACTTATAATATCTGATATAAATCTTGTTCGTTCAAACAGGCTCATTTTTGTAGATCAATTCAAACACAAATTCACACATAAAAACGCTGACCATGAGCCACACAAATGTAGAAGACAAACAAACAGATCTTTCCGCTCAGGAAGGAATCGACAAACTAAAACAACTCGTAGACGAAATTAACACCTGTCTTTTTTGTACTAATCTCCGGACTGATGACGGTTCTACATGTCGCCCTATGGCTACACAACAGGTAGACGAAGAAGGCAATCTCTGGTTCTTCAGCGATGTTAACAGCGATAAGAACCAAGAAATCATAGAAAACAATCATGTCCAACTTTTTTATTCGCAACCCACAAAGAATAGCTATATGGTTGTGAACGGAGAAGCCAGTATTATCATTGACCAACAAAAAACAGACGAACTCTGGAATCCTTTGGTCAAAACATGGTTTAAGGAAGGTAAGGACGATCCCAATATCTCTTTAATCAAAGTACAAGTACAATCAGCCTATTACTGGGATGTTGCGGGAAGCAAAATGATTAATTTCGTAAAAATGATCGCATCCGTAGCAACTGGAACAAATCTCGTTAATGGAAGAGAAGGAACTATTAATGTGTAAACATAACTTTTACTCAGAAAGAAAGTGCCTGCATTTTGCAGGTGCTTTTTTATTCCAGTTTACTATAAAAAATCTATATAGTCGCTTCGTATTTGAAAGATTACTTTTGCTACACAAAACGAACAAAAATGAAAATTGGAATTGTATGTTATCCAACGTTTGGTGGTAGCGGTGTATTGGCTACGGAGTTAGGAAAAGCACTGGCAGATAAAGGCCATGTGATCCATTTTATCACCTACCAGCAACCTGTTCGCCTGGACGCATTTCATCCAAATATATTTTATCATGAAGTGAGTGTACCTACCTATCCTCTTTTTGATTTTCCTCCTTATGAATCTGCCTTATCATCAACCCTTGTTGATGTAATCACGAATCATGGTCTTGATTTATTGCATGTTCATTACGCAGTTCCTCATGCTTCTTCAGCCTACCTCGCCAACCAGATTCTTAAAAAGAAAGGTCGAAATGTGCCGTACATCACCACCTTACATGGAACCGATATTACCCTGGTAGGAAAGGATAAAATGTATGAATCTGTCGTCACATTTTCAATCAATGAATCAGATGCTATTACAGCCGTTTCAGAAAATTTGAAAGAAGAAACGTTACGATCCTTTGACATCGAAAAGGAGATCCATGTAATTACAAACTTTGTAGATATCAAAAGGTTCTCGCAAAGCAATAAAGATCATTTCCGGAAAATGTTGGCTCCCAATGGCGAGAAGATCCTGGCGCATGTCTCTAATTTCCGCAAAGTAAAACGGGTACAGGATGTTATTTACGTCTTTGAAAAGATCAGAAAACAGATTCCCTGCAAACTCTTAATGATCGGAGATGGCCCTGAACGACAGACCATGGAGCAACTTTGCCGTGAGCTTGGTACCTGCGATGATATCCGTTTTCTTGGCAAACAGGAAAAAGTAGAAGAAATTCTTTCCATTGCAGATCTATTCATGCTTCCAAGTGCGTATGAGAGTTTTGGGCTGGCTGCATTGGAGGCAATGGCCTGCCGTGTACCGGTAATATCGAGCAATGCTGGTGGAATTCCTGAGATCAATATACACGGACAGACAGGTTTTTTAACCGATGTAGGTGATGTAGAAGCGATGGCCAGCTTTAGCCTTGAACTCCTTTCGGATGATGAAAAACTGGAACATTTCAAAGAAAATGCACTTGCACAGGCCCAGAAATTTCATATCAATAATATCATTCCTGCCTATGAAGCCCTCTATGAATCAGTCCTTGAGAAAGCCTGAGGCTATGCACATGTTATAAACGATTTAAATAATGACGTGTAAATTGTTGCAAAACAATACCTACTTTGATATTGAGCCTCTATATTTGCGCTTTCTCTTTACGAATGAATATACCCAAAGGAAAGTTGATCCCGATAGGAGGCGCAGAAGATAAAGGAACCGATCTTGAACAAGGTTTTATCCATCGAAATAATCTTAATTTTTTTGAAGCTGGGATTCTTAGCCGTATGGTATATGAAACAAAGTACCAGCAGGAAAGCAAGATCGAAGTAATAACGACCGCTTCTATGATACCATTGGAAGTAGGCGAGAATTATCTCGATGCATTCGCAAAATTATCCTGTACCAATGTGAATGTGATGCATATCCGCAACCGCGAGGATGCCCTACGGCCCCAATACATACAGCGTATTAAAGAAGCAGATGCGGTTATGTTCAGCGGTGGTAACCAGATGCGTCTGACCGCTACCTTCGGTGGAACTGAAATTTACAGAATACTCCAGCAACGTTATAAATACGAAGAAGGTTTTCTTATTGCAGGAACAAGTGCCGGCGCCATGGCTATGAGTAATACGATGATCTACGAAGGAAATGCCGCTAACGCACATTTAAAAGGTGCCGTGAAAGTAACCACCGGATTGGCATTTATGGGTGATGTGATCTTTGACTCCCACTTTGATAAACGTGGACGTTTTGGACGACTGGCTCAGGCTGTTGCTTCTAACCCTTCTTGTATAGGAATTGGTTTAGGTGAGGATACAGGCTTGCTGATTACAGAAGGAAATAAAATGGAAGCCATAGGTTCTGGAATGATTATTATCATAGACGGATATGACATTGGCTACACTAATATCGCCGATATTGCAGACAATAATCCTATTTCTGTTGAGAATCTGAAAGTTCATTTTCTTGCAAAGGGTAATAAATACCAGTTAGATACAAGACATTATCTTGGTATCGAGAACGAGGAATATGTTAAAACTGAGGTAGAATAATGATTGCTTATTTTATCCCTTTTATTTCTGCGTTCATTGGATGGTTCACGAACTGGATCGCCATTAAAATGCTTTTTCATCCTAAGGAAGAAAAGAAGATCTTGGGCTTGAGGATTCAGGGAATTTTTCCTAAACGTCAGGCGCAATTTGCAGAAAAACTGGGGCAGCTTGTAGCTCGTGAATTGATCTCGATCAAGGATATTTCGGAAAAACTAAATCAACCACAGACACTTCAAATGGCTATGCCATTTATTGAAAGTCATATCGACAATTTTATCAATGTAAAACTCAAAGAAGAAATTCCCCTGCTGGCGATGTTCATCAATGAAGAAACCATGGGAGGAATACGGAAGGGAATTATTACTGAAATCGAAGAGCTCTTTCCGGCCTTGCTAGCGCAACTTACCACAAGACTTGAACAGGAAATTCAAATCGAAAAAATAGTCATAGAGAAAGTCAAGAGTTTCAGCAGCGATAAACTGGAAGAAATTTTGAAGGCTATCATGAGTAAAGAATTCCGATTCGTGGAAATAATAGGTGCTGTATTAGGTTTTATTATTGGCTTATTTCAAGTACTTTTAACACTTTTTGGATCATAGATAGATCGTGTTTCACGAGGTATCGATGGATTCAAACCACTTAGGATAGTCACCATAACAAATAAAAAAGTTGCACCTATGCTAGCAAAACGATTGTCAAAAATAGATGAGCCACAGACCATACGAATGGCCAAATTGAGCCGGGAATTAAGGGCAAAAGGTCAGGATATTATTGATCTCAGTTTGGGTGAACCCGATTTTAAAACCCCTCGTCATATTATTGATGCTGCCATAGACGCGATGAATGAAGGCTATACAAAATATCCGCCGGTGGCTGGCTTTCCTGAATTGAGACAAGCGGTTGCGGAGAAATTCAAACGCGACAATCAGCTTGACTACACGACAGA
>Ga0105048_10004174_pt1 | contig 23620 bp, 18 predicted proteins | sample MAT05_FD_78382 | JGI IMG/M metagenome (GOLD analysis project Ga0105048, IMG submission 78382) | Freshwater microbial communities from Lake Fryxell liftoff mats and glacier meltwater in Antarctica - MAT-05 | ecosystem: Environmental > Aquatic > Freshwater > Ice > Liftoff microbial mat | place...
CCAACAATAGGTTCGTATGAAGAAGGTAGGTCTGAACCAAAATTGGCGACACTTCAAAAAATCGCAAAACATTATAAATTAACGATTGATGAAATTGTATCAAAAGAACTGACAGTTAATCAAATTGCAGGCTTCGAGTACGCTAATGCTATAAAAACAGATTTACCGATAGTTGAACAAAAGTTAGAATTAATAGAACGAAAACTCAGTTCTTTAGAAGCTTCAATTCGCTTACTCGTTAAGAATAAAACGTAGTTTACGTTTTCATCGTAAAGATTTTTGGTTGAATAACATTACCTTCGTCTTACTAAGATTATTGAATGAAAACATATTTCCTATCTGTCTTCTTTTTTTTAGCATCAGGATTTATTTTTGGTCAGAATAAATTGACAGCTTATTACGTAAAAGCCAAACAAACTGTTAATGATACAATTAAAGTAAATGCACTTAACTTTTTAGGAAAATATCACATCAACAATGATCAGGACAGTGCTAGAATTTATGTAGGCAAAGCACTTGTTCTTTCTGAATTATTAGGTTATAAAAAAGGAATTGGCCATGCGAAATTAACGCAGGGAATTTTAGAAGCCGACTTAGGAAATTATCCGGAAGCTTTAGATTTGATTCTGAAAGCTACAGCGATTGCCGAAGCAATTCCTGATTATCATTTACTCGCGGGATGCAAATTAAATCTTGGAAATTTTTATGTAAAAACAGGAGATGTAGACAAAGCACTTGAGGTTTACAAAGAAGGAATATCTTTTTGTGAAAAACATAAAATTTTTATCACTCAAGCTAGCCTCTATACTTCGTATGGAATGGGCCTCAGAATAAAAGGAGATTTAGATTCTGCTTTAATATATTACGAAAAAGTATTAGAAATTCAATACAACCAAATACACGATTCGGTTGTAATTGCTGCTATTTACAATAATATGGCGTCGCTTTTCTATGAAATGGGTGATGTAAAAACTGCTGAAAATTATTTGGTCGAATCATATAAATTAAATAAGTTGATGGGCAATCAACGCTATCTCATTTTAAATTTATCAAATCTTGGTGAGTTAAATGGAATACCTGGCGGAGATCTTTTAAAATCTATGGCTTATTTTGATGAAGCGATTGCTTTGGCCATTAAAATGAAAACAAAAGAAGGGCTTGAATCAATCTATAGTGGCATGAGTGACATTTATGCGGGGCGAAAAAAATTCAAAGAAGCATACGAGTATCTTAAATTAAGTTTAGCTTACAAAGACTCAATTAATGGTGAGAACAAACAAGCAAAAATCATGGAGATTTCGCAAGAATTCAATTCGCGGCACATGCAGGATTCGTTAACGATTAAAGAACAAGAATTAAAATTATCCAATTCAAATGTTGAGGCGGCAAATTTAAAAGCGGCAAAATCTACGTGGCAATTAATTGGAGCCTTGTTTATCTTAATTTGCATTCTCGTCATTTTATTTTTCGTTTACAAAAATTCAAAAAATCAGAAAAAAATTAACGCTTTGCTTCAAGATAAAAATGAAGAAATCAATCATCAAAAATTAGAGATTGAAGAAAAAAATCATGAGTTGACAGACAGCATTAATTATGCTAAGAGAATTCAATCAGCATTATTACCTTCTAGTGGATATTTGAAAAAAGTATTAGGAGATTATTTTTTATTATTTAAACCAAAAGACATTGTATCAGGCGATTTTTATTGGGTGAAACAAAAAGGAAAATATAAATATTTTGCGGTTGCTGATTGCACAGGACATGGTGTTCCTGGTGCTATGGTTAGTATGCTGGGATATGAAACAATTGAAAAAGTTTCGATAGAAGACAATACAAATGCCGCACAATTTGTGAGTAAAGTAAATGAAGCCTTGGTTACTTCACTTTCATCTAAAACAGATGAGAAAGTAGTTGACGAACAACAGGTAAAAGATGGAATGGACTTGTCACTTTGTATTGTATCTGAAACTAATAAATTAAGTTATTGTGGTGCCAACAATGAATGTTATATTATTCGAAAAAATGGAGCCTGTGTTCCTACGCCAACGGATTCAATTTCGATTTATACTGGCGAAAAATTCAGTATCATCGAATTAAAACCAACCAAACGCCCGGTAGGCTTTTACCATGCCGAACATGAGTTTAAAAGTGTTGAATTGCAGTTGATGAAAGATGATGTGTTTTATTTATTTTCGGATGGATATGCGGATCAATTTGGTGGTGACAAAGGAAAAAAAATGAAGACATCTACCTTTCGTGATGTATTGCTACAAAATGCAGACAAGAGCTTAACAGAACAGCAAGTTGTACTCCGTGATCATCTTGAAAAATGGATGAGTAATTTTGATCAGTTGGATGATATTACTGTTTTGGGAATTAGGGTTGAGGGCTGAGGACAGAGTGCAGAGTATTGAGGGCAGAAGGAGTATTTTGATGACGCCCTTTTATTCACGTATTTTCAATTTGCCTTCTTCCAGAAACTCATAGGCATCTTTAATAATGATATTTCCTCTCTCCGCTTTTTCTGGAATTTGTAAATCCACTTCTTTCATTTTTGTTGAATCATTCTGAGTAAATATATTGCCTTGACCAACATCTTCCGTTATCCAAAAAATTAATTTTTCTTTATTAAAATAGTAGTGATTTCCATCTTCTTCGGTGAAGTCAATTAGCCCATTACCTAAAAATACATAAGCATAACTCAATTCATCTTCATCAAAATAATAGTATGCATAACGAGTAAAACTTTCACAAACATAAGACTCAGAAATCATTTTAATTATTGAATCTTGATCAAAGTAAACAACATTTTGAGGCCAATAAAGACCGTAACTTTTCTTCTGATATTTTTCGCTTTTGATAGATTTATCAGAAGGTGGATAAAAAGGAAGAACAGCTAGTTCTGCTTTAATTTGATTTACTTTTCCATCAACGCTGATTGAATCTTTATCGACTTCAAAATAATTTTTAATAAAATTTTCTGCGGAAGATTCGATGGGTAAATTTGTTTCTTGATTCTCTTTACAAGAATGGAACACAAAAATTAAAATCAACAGTTTTAACAATCTCATTTTTTATTATAGTCGTTCCTAAATTCAGCTAGCAAAAATTCAGAACTATTTCTTTGCAGTGTTTATCAGAGCTATTTTTCAAGAAGCGAATCAATTTCCTTTTTCAATTCTGGCAGCTCATTAATAATAACTGTCCAAATTACTTCATCAGAAATAGCGTCATAGCCATGAATGATTCTGTTTTTTGTATCTATAATTCTTTTGGCATTATTTATTGGAAATTTTGGATCAACCCTCAATATTCGAAATACAGCTTCACCAATTATTTCCAAATTTCTTTCAACAGCCTTTTTGGTTTTCAAATCACTTTGATACAAAAGAAAATTTTTCTCCTTTGGCGAAAATTCATAAGTTTCACTAATGCATTATTGAATATCTGCCAAACAAGCAGGAATTCTGTTAACCATAAATCAGAACTTTTGTTCTTTCCAACTCTTTACGAAAATACTTATTCTTAATCGCTCTTTCTTCAAGCAAATCAATCGGTCTTTTTAGAATGTTTGCAACCCACTTTTAATTTGATAATAGTAATCTGTGTATTTAAATGGGGTCAGATTCATTAATATCAACAACAAGGTCAATATCCGATTGATCAGAAAAATCATTAGTAAGTGCTGAACCAAAAATAAACAGCGACTTAACCTTGTTAATTTTACAAAGCTCACTAATGTCATTTCTATGTTGATTCATTTCAAACATTAAACCAAATATACGAAAATTCAATAAAACTTGTTGGACATCAAGTCTGAATAATATTGTACCTAAATTTGCTGTTTAACGAATCATTTAAATGACCCGCAAAAAACTCTGGAATTATTTCTTCAATACACTACTCGTTGTTGTCGTTCTTATTTTAATTATCCCTAGTTGGCGCATTTCTTTTCAAGGATGGTATCAGGGTTTATTTATGGGTGAGGTTGAATTTGAAAATTCTGTGACGACACCAATTCCAGTATCAGCACAGAACTGGGCTTTGTTTGATTTAAAAAGTAACCTACACAACTTTCAGGATTTTAAAGGCAAGCCTATTGTACTTAGTTTTTGGGCCACGTGGTGTGCTCCATGCAGAGCTGAATTGCCTGAATTGAAAGAAATACAAAACGAGTATTTGAATAAAATTAACGTGATTGCAGTGACGGAAGAAACCATTGAAGTGATTGAAAATTCAGGTCTACATAATGATTACAATTTTTTATATTTTACTCCTGGAATTCCCGACTATTTTAAAATCAAATCATACCCAACATTGCTTTTAATAGATTCAGAAATGAACATTGTTTTTAGAAATGAAGGTGCCGGAAAATTGAACACCGAAAAAAATAGACAGTTTCTAGAATCCCTTATCAGAAACTAATAAGTAAGTTTGACATAGATTGAAATTTGCCATTGTAGATATAGAGACGACGGGTGACCGTCCGGTTAATTTTAAGGTGATGGAAATCGCCGTCATCATTCACGACGGAATAAATGAACTAGAAAGTTATAGCACTTTTGTTGACCCACAGGAAAAAGTAAATCCATTTGTTTCTCGTTTAACTGGCATAACAGATAATCATCTTGTAGGTGCGCCCAAATTTTTTGAAATTGCAAAAAAAATAATCGAATTAACCAAGGATACTATTTTTGTTGCTCACAATGTGAGCTTTGATTACGGCGTGTTGCGAACAGAATACAAAAGGCTAGGTTACGATTTTAGAATGGACCATTTATGCACGGTACAAACAGCTCGCATTTTATTTCCAGGATACAAATCGTATGGATTAAAAAATATCACCAAAGAACTAGGAATTACTTTAACCAATCATCATCGTGCCATTGATGACACAAAAGCAACGGCACTTCTTTTTAAATTATTATTTGAACGAGATAAAAATGATCTTCAAACTTTCATCAAAAAAGAAATTGACACTAAATTATTGAATCCTAAATTAAAATTGGAGGACTTTGATGACATTCCAAATAAAACAGGAATTTATAAATTTTACAACGAAGAAAAATCGCTCATTTATATTGGAAAAAGTGTTCACATTAAAAAAAGAGTGGAACAACATTTGCGAAATATAAAAAACCAAAAGTCGTTGGAGATGCGCGTGGCTATTGCATCCATAGAGCACGAATTAACTGGCAGTGAATTAATTGCGCTTTTAAAAGAATCAGAAGAAATAAAAAGCAATCAGCCTCCGTTTAATCGTTCACAAAAAAATGTCAACTTTAATTATGGTTTGTATTTGCATCAGGATCAAAACGGTTACATGAATTTACATGTCAAAAAAAATTCAGGATCAGAACAGGCCATTGCAACATTCACATCTTTGCAAAGTGCAAAAAATCAATTAGAATATTGGCTTACAGAATTTAACCTTTGTCAAAAATTATGTCATTTATACGATAGCAAATCTGCCTGTTTTAATTATTCGATTAAAAAATGTAACGGGGCTTGCATTGGAGAAGAAATTGCAGAAAACTACAACACCAAAGTGCAACAGTTAATTGAACGAATCAACTTTAATGCAGAAAGTTTTTTAATTGTAGATAAAGGTCGCAATTCAAAAGAATCCAGTTTTGTTTGGATGGAGAAAGGACAATACAAAGGATATGGATTTTTATTTCGCTATTTATTAAAAAGAGATCCAACTAGTTTCAAAAAATTTATTATTCCACAAACCACTAATCGCGATTTTCAATCCATTATTAGAATGCAGTTGGAACGAGATAAAAAGTTAGAGTTAATAAAACTTTAATTAATCACATGTGTATTAACTAAGTTTAACTGGGCTTGGTAAAACCAACAAATATCCATTTCTACATCAACTTGTTCTATTTCAAACAAATCCGATTGGTTTTGGTTAATATCTCGGTTCATAACTCCAATAAAACAGTACCCAGATACGTTGTATAAATTGTAAATTTGCAGAACTAAAAACCAGCCCCGAAAATAAGGGACAGAAAACAACTTTTATGAATGACTTTGGAACAAAGGCAGAAAATGCTTCGTTAGAATCAATCGGACTTAAACATGTTGACAATGTATTTTGGAATATGTCTCCATCAGAATTAGTGGAAGACATCATTATCAATGGACAAGGTGTGTTAACCGATACGGGTGCTATCGCAATTGAAACGGGGGAGTTTACAGGGCGTTCGCCGCTGGACAAATTTACAGTATGTGATGAAAAAACAGAAAACTCTGTTTGGTGGGGAAAAGTAAATATCAAATTTGCACCAGAAAAATTCGATGCGCTTTATGATAGAATGAAAGCGTACTTAACAAATCGTGATGTATATGCTAGAGATGCGTATGCTTGTGCTGATCCGACTTACAAATTAAATATTCGTGTGGTTACTGAAACAGCTTGGTCAAACATGTTTGCTTACAATATGTTTTTAAGACCAACAGAGGCTGAATTGCAATCATTTATTCCTGAGTGGCACCTTGTATGCGCACCGGGATTTATGGCGGACCCAACTATTGATGGTACTCGTCAACATAATTTTGCAGTTATCAATTTCACAAAAAAAATGATTTTGATTGGTGGAACAGGATACACTGGTGAAATTAAAAAAGGTGTTTTCTCTATCCTGAATTATATTTTACCACACGAAAAAAATGTTTTATCAATGCATTGCTCTGCAAACGTTGGAGTTAATGGTGATACAGCTGTTTTCTTTGGTTTATCGGGAACAGGTAAAACAACCTTGTCATCCGATCCAACACGTCGTTTAATTGGTGACGATGAACACGGTTGGTCTCCAACAGGTGTATTTAATTTTGAAGGTGGTTGTTATGCAAAAACAATTGACTTAGCACATGAAAAAGAACCGCAAATTTTTGATGCCATTAAATTTGGAGCCATTCTTGAAAATATTGGATTTGCAAATAATACATCTACCCCTGATTACACAGATAATTCTTTGACAGAAAACACAAGAGTGTCATATCCACTTCATCACATTGATAATATTATGGTTCCATCGGTTGGTGGAGTTCCAAAAAATATTTTCTTTTTAACAGCAGATGCAACAGGAATTTTGCCTCCAATTTCTAAACTTACTGCTGGTCAGGCCATGTATCACTTCATTTCAGGTTATACGGCTAAAGTTGCAGGAACAGAAATGGGAGTTAAAGAACCACAGTCAACTTTTTCAGCTTGTTTTGGACAAGCATTTTTACCACTTCATCCAACAAAATATGCTGAGATGCTTGGTAAAAAAATGAAAGAAAGCAATGTAAATGTTTGGTTAATCAACACTGGTTGGTCTGGTGGTGCTTATGGGGTAGGTGAACGAATTAAATTAAAATTCACTCGTGCAATGATTGCTGCTGCGTTAGAAGGTAAACTTGATAAAGTTTCGTATACAACACACGAAATTTTTGGTTTAGCCATGCCAAACGAATGTGAAAATATTCCAACAGAAATGTTGAATCCAAGAAACACATGGACAGATAAAAATGCCTACGATGATCGTGCAAATAAATTGGCCGCAGAGTTTGTAAAAAACTTTGATCAATTTGCAAGCGCAGCAAGTCCTGAAATTTTATCGGCTGCGCCTAAATCGAAAACTACAGCTTAATCTTATTATTTTTTTTTGAGAACCGGATTTGCAATTTGTGAATCCGGTTTTTTTGTTAATGAATGGCATCAGTTATTTAACCAGCGCACAAAGAATCCGTCAGCTTAGGGACACAATGAACACAGAGTTTTGTGAGCTGGTAAAAATAGATGTCCGTTTCAAAACGCATCAGTTTTTTTTACACGCTCTATGTTTTCCATATACCTAAGTGTTTCCAAAAAACCAATGCTCAATTAAACACATAGGCACATAGGGCACTTAGATTTTTTAGCCCAAAGCTAAGTGCTATCGATAAACCTCAACAATGATTCCGACGCCTTTGTAAACTTGTTTCAGAATGACACTCATTTTTTTCTATGTTTTCTATGTGCCTATGTGTTTCAAAAAAAAATAACACTCATTATAAACACATAGGCACATAGAGCACATAGATTTAGTTTGTGCGAATTGATAAAACTCTTACCGATAAACCTCAACAATTTTTCCTTCGTTGAAAAGGCGTTGAATTTCTGCTTTTTCGTAGATTAAATGAAATGTAAAATCGAAATCATTCAAAGGCAAATCGCTTAAATCAGGGAGAGCGTCCGCAAATTTAAATTTAGAATTAACGCAATAAATTGTTTCTCCAGCAACACTATCAACCATTACAGGAAAATAAATTTCATTTTCTTCAAAGACATAAATATCACCGTCTAGAGGGTTTTCGATGTATTCCTTTTTAGAAGTACAAGCTGTAAAAAATAAAAACAAACAAAAAAAAGCGTGTTTCCAAAACAACTGAAATAAACAAGTCAATTTTTGTTTTAGTATTATCATAATTCAATAATACAGAAAATCAGCGGAAGAATGATTTGGTGAATAATAAAAAAAGCAGGGCACTAAAAATTACCCTGCTTTAAATTATCTAAACAAAAAATTTATGGGTTGATTATTCTTCAAGAATTTAAAAGTTTGAACAACGTGATCAAAAAAACTTTTTTCGTTGTTTGTAAGACCTTCTACTTCAGATTTAAAAATAGCTAAGCAATAAATTAAATCATCTTTTTGACCAATCAGTATCATAAGTTTTCTGGTTTTACCTTCTTCTCCTTCTTCTAATTTACAAGCCTTTGCATCATCTGTAGTGGTTTGTTCACTTTCATATACTTCAATTTCTAATTTTTGAAATTCGATACCGCCTATTATTTGAGTTGTCCAAGTAAAATAATTGTTATGATTAGCAACAATGGCATCAACAGCTGTTTGTGTTTCTGCTTTACTTCCTGAACTTCCACCCAATGCACCGCCTAATCCTTTAAATTTTGCGCCTGTGCCACTTGTGTTTTCCGTTTTCATTCCTGCAGCTACTGGCAGGTACACGTGTCTGATATTAAATTTACCGCTGTGGTCAAACGGATTATTATAATTTACTTCAAGCGCATAATTCGTGTTGACAATTAAATTTAATTGAAGACCGGATTTTACCTCATTCATTGCAGTCTCAGACGTTTTTAAAATTTCTGCACGCAAAATAACCTTACCTATTTTTGATGCCGGAGCTGGCTCACCCATTTCCATCGTTTCATTCTGATTTTCTGCACCTGCATTGTCTTTAAAATAGACAATTGCCGTTGACCCATAATTGGTAAAATCAACCGTTCCAAAATTTACTTTATCAACACTGAATTTATTTAATGACCCTCCATAAAAAGTACTTATCGCACCAAGACTAAATTTGAATTTATATGTATTTAAAACTTCGTAAGTGTACGATTTTACTTGTACCCCATTTTGCCAAACAAATCCGGCGTGCACGGCGCCTCTAATATCAATGTGATTTAGATATTATGCCAATAATTATAAATCTTACAGTGGTATATGCCGATTGGAAAGAAGTTTGGCGCAATGCATTGAAACGGAATTGGACCATTACTTATTTCACATCGGTATAACTTCAATACTAACATTAACATAAGTAAATTTGCGCATTGGATCTGAGCAAATTTCTTCAAGATCTAAATAATTCAACGCGTAGTATGGAAATTCACCTTCTTTGAAATCGCTATTCTCATCTGCACTTTTTACTATTAGGTCTATCGTACTTTTTCCTTCATAAAATGTATTTGACTTTTCACTGTAATAGCAACCAGCCCCCAATTGCGCCCCAGGTCCATGTTCTGGAACAAATAAACGTAAATTTACATTTACAAGATCATAGCCTTTATAATTAGAAGGTAAAGGCATTGTAATCTTTACATCGCTCATAGAACAATCTGCGGTGGTTACATTTTTACCGTCGGCAGTAATTGTTATTTGAGAAGAAAAAATTAAGCTGAATACAATCAGCAAATTGGATGTTATTATTTTTTTTATCTTGACTAAATTTTTTATAGTTATTTTTAAAGCGTTAGTTGGATAAAAGTATCTTGATACTGCGCACTGCTTGTCATTCGAAAGAATGATTTTTTGTAAATCAATTCAATCTAAACAACTTATTATGAGCTGCTTTAAAAATTAAAGACTTAATGATGAAGAAAAATAAAGTAATTATTAAGATTAATCTGGTCATTTTGAAAGTTGCCTTTCGCCAATTCATTTTAATGTTATTCGTTTTCTTTGGTCAATTATTAATTGCACAAAACAATTCATTAGAAAACGATAAATTAGCAGTTGACACCCTCTTTTTCAGTGATCCCAATAAAGCACTTGAAATAAGTGAAAACCAACTTTCAAAGGCGTTTGAATTAAACGATACATTTCACATTACTTATTTTCTAGATCAAGCCGGCGAACTAAACAGAAAGGCAGGAAACTACGACAAAGCCATTGCACAATTGCACCAATGTCTAAAATATAAAGTGAATTGGGAATTAAAAGATTTATCACTTACTCACAACAACCTCGGAAAAACTTATCTCAACAAAGGCCTTTATGATTTAAGTATATTCCATTTTTTAGAAGCTTTGAAATTAATGGAGATTGATAATAATTTAATGGGACAAGGGTTTTATTTGAATAATATAGCAGCCGTTTATGACCTTCAACACAATTATGAAAAGGCGCTGGAGTATTATCATCAATCACTTAACATTAAAATTGAAATTGGCGATTCAACCGGTGTAGCTGCTTCGTACACAAATTTGGGCATTACCTATCTTAACTTAAAAGAATATGAAAAGGCGCTATTCTACAATCAAAAAGCTTATACAATTTACCACCAGCTTGGAAGTCCATCCAAAATTGCAAGAACGCTGAATAATATGGGTGAAATAAATCTAAAACTCAAAAAGGATAGTGAGGCATTTTACTATTTGAATAAAGCATATTCAATGGACAGCATGAATGATGATAATTATTTGCGAACAAATATAATTTCAAATTTAGGTCGTTATTATTTAAAAAAAAACAACACAGATTCAGCCATGTACTTCACCAAAATTGCAGAATCGATGGCACTATGTTCTAAAGCTTTTAAAAATCTAAAAGACGTTTACTTACTCAAATCTGAAATTGCAAAATCACAAGGTGATCTAGAAAATGCTTTGATATTTCTTTATACACATATTAGTTATAATGACTCACTGCTTAATGAAGCCAATATATACGCTGTTTCAGAAATGGCCGCAAAGTATGAACACGAAAAAAAACTTCGCATCATTAGCGAAGCACAACTTTCTATTTCTGAAAAAGAGCAACAAATTGAACAACAAAAAACAAACATTTTTTATGGAATTGGTATTAGCGTTTTGTTCATTGTTATCTCCATTGTTTTTGTTGTACTCTATTTCATTAAACAAAGAAATAGTCAGTTATTGCACGGACAACTAACCCTAATTGCAAAACAAAATAAAAAGCTTGAACAACTTAACTTCACCGTCAAAAACCAACTAGACACATTGCAAATTACACTTGAAGAAAAAGAAAATCTTTTGAATAATATTTTTTCCAAACCAAAAACGATTGAACTGCCTCCAGAGTTATTGGCACTTTCGAAAAGAGAGATGGAAGTGTTATCTTATTTAGCTTTGGGCTGGAGCGATGACCAACTTGCCGAGAAATTATTTATTTCCAAGTCAACTGTAAAAACACATCTTCAGCGCATTTACTCTAAACTCAGCGCAAGAGGAAGAACAGAAGCTGTTTCAATTGCACATAAATATGATTTACTTGGAGAATCGTGATGGAAGAATGAAATCAATTTTAACATTGTCCACGTTAATAGGCAAATAGATTCTGACTACATCAAAAATATTGATTTTTTTTTAAGGAGAATTGATTTACAAAAAAAATATAACTATAACTTCTAAATGTTTGACTAAATTCTAAAACCAATTACACAAACATCGTCAATCTGTTCTAACTTTCCACGCCAGTCCTCAAAGGCTTTATCAATTTTTGTTTTTTGATTTTCCATCGTCTCATCACGCATTGAAACAAGGAGCGTTTTTAAACTTGAGGCTTTGAATTTTTTTCCTTTTTCGCCACCAAACTGATCTTGATAACCGTCGGTAAAAATATAAACTGAATCTGATTTATCTAATTTAATAGAATGAGTTGTAAATGGTTTTTGATCTGCAAATTTTCCGATGGGTTGTTTGTTTGGTTTCAACTCTTCCATATCAGTTGCATCTTTTTTCAAAATCCAAAGTGGATTATTTGCGCCCGCCCACTTTAGAGTGAGAGTAGAAAGTGAGAGTGCTGCAATTGAAACATCCATACCATCTTTTACTTCGTCATCGCTTTTTTCGAATTCTGAAATAACAATTTCTCGTGTTTTATCTAAAATTTTTCCGGGATCTTTTAAATTGTATTCACGCACAGAACGGTTTAAGGCATTATTACAAATTACACTTACCAATGCCCCAGGAACACCATGTCCTGTGCAATCACAAGCAGCAATTAAAATTAAATCATCCGAAATTTCCATCCAATAAAAATCACCGGCAACAATGTCTTTTGGTTTGTAAAGAATAAAAGAATCTTTCAAATTTTCTTTTACAATTCTTGATGGAGGCAAAATTGCTGACTGAATTCTTTTTGCATAACTGATTGAATCTTTTATTTCGCGGTGCGATTCTTCAATCAATAACTTTTGTTCCATGAATAATTTTTTCTGACGCTCATCCGCTCTTAAAATTTTGCGCGTGTAGGGTATCAACAAAAATGCAATTACAATTATCACACACAATGCAATCAATGCCTGCTTGGTGTACTGCGATCTAACGATATCAATAAAATAAGAAAATTCAATATCCGCTTCAAGAATTCCAACTACTTCACCTGATTTTTTTTTGATCGGATGAAAAGCCGAAAGCCAAACACCGTTCTCCGATTCGTACATCGGAATAATTCCACCTTCATTCATTTTCTCTTTTAGTATAGGCGGATATTTTTGATACTCACCTCTAAAATCTACAAACGAATCAGAACGCACGCCGTAATTAAAAACATCCTTTTCAGGCACGTAACACAGCGTGTACATGGCACTGTTTAAATTATTATCTGAAACTGACTGTCCTAATTTTCGATTTATTTCGTGATAAACAACACTCTGTTCAAGGCTTGAAATGTCGCCTTTATTTGGGTGATCGTCCATCATTAAATCAAATTCATCACCATCAATATTAACAGCCATTGAAGAAACAATCGCTTTGAGCTTATCGTATTGACGTTCTTCTTGCAAAGACAATTGATTATAGTATCCAAACACAATAAAGAAACATGTCAACAGAATAATAGTGACGTAAATGATAAACATAATACGCGTGCTTATGTTACCTAAAATTCTACTGAATAAATTACTCATTGAACGTTATAAGTTTGTTTCAAAAGTGAATATAGCGGTTTTTGAGATAGTTTGACGAAGCTATGTGGAAATACTTACAAAAATTAATTATAGTAAAGTGTTGGTATGGATTGATGATTCAGTCGTGCGTGTGCGGTGCGGTCGTGCTTTAAAGGGTTCGGTCGCGACCGAACCCTACAGGCGGACTCCGATAACACAGACGTCATCGATCTGTTCAAAATCGCCTTTCCAATTGATGAAATTGTTTAACAAAATATTTTTTTGCGACGGCATTTCAACTTGCGCTAATTCTAACAACGATTCTTTAAAAGGTTTGTATTTCATTTTTTTGCCTTTATCACCTCCAAATTGATCCGCGAAACCATCCGTAAAAAGATAGAACGTATCGCCTTTTTTTAATTGAATTGTTTCTTGTTGAAAATCTTTCATGCCTGCGTAAAGTCCAACGGGTTGTTTGTTTGGTTTAAATTCAAGCAGAGCCGAATTATCATCGCGGAGAATATCTTCGTTTGCCAATTGCTCTTTCGTTAGCTGTTCAATTTTTCTAACAATCCATAATGGGTTATTTGCTCCAGAAAATGTCAATGTTAAAGTTTCAGGTGAATAAGCCACAAGCGCAATATCCATTCCATCCTTCACTTCTCTATCACTTTTAGCAAAAGTTTCAATGATTAAACTCCTTGCTTTGTCTAGAATTTTTCCGGGTTCTGAAATTCCAAATTCGTTGACCGTTCTTTGCAATGCGTTAGAACATACAACACTCACCATAGCTCCTGGGACACCATGGCCTGTACAATCTGCAGCAGCTAGGAGGATGGTGGTTCTAGGTACAGCAGCATTTGATGAAGCTGGTTTTTTAGTATCTACTGTAATTGCTACTTTTTCTTCAACGACTTCGAGCCAGTAAAAATCTCCACTCACAACATCTTTCGGTTGAAATAACACAAAACTTTGTGGCAACAATTCTTCTACAAAACTAATCGGCGGTAAAATGGCATCCTGCAAACGCTTTGCATATTTTATACTGTCAGTAATTTCTTTGTGCGCTTCTTCCACCATGTGTTTTTGCTCGCGCAATTCACGTGTACGGTCTTCAACTTTTTGTTCTAAAGTATTGTGGGATTCTTGCAATTGATCAATCATTGTATTAAAATGTTCACTCAATTCTGTTACTTCATTGTTGCCAGAAATTGTAACACGTTCATCTAAATTTCCTCCTTGAATAATGTTCATCTTATTCACCAACGAACTAATTGGCTTTGATAAAACACGGGCTCTCCAGAGAATCAACAATAAAATTGGCACAACAAAAATTAGAAGATTAATTACAAAACGAAATAACTCTTTCTTTACTAATTCTCTCACCATTCTATCGTTATGGACAATACGAACAACATATCCTTTATGAAGGACAGAAGATTCCATATTTATATTTGAATATTCTGACGTATAAATTAAATCATGAATTTCTTGTTGACTTGATGATGAAATTCCAGTATTCAATGTCTGAAGTGCTATTGATGTGTCTTGCGCTGGAATTATGTGATTTTGATAACTTGCAAAACGCGATGTGCCAAAATACAAACTCACGGTGTCAATTCCTTCATAATTTTCGTGCATTGAATTTAGCTTGTCTATAAAATGCGTCACTAAATGTTTAGCTGGGTCGCTGTAAAATCCAAATTCAATGATGTACTTTTTATCATTTGTTGTTCGGTACATGTATTTTTTTGGAAGATTAGTTGTCATTTCAATGCTGATTCTGTCTTCAACAAAACCATCTTGTTCACGAATTTTTTTGAAATGACCAATAAAAAAATCACTCAACTTATAAAAATCCAATCCTAAATCTTTGTCGTATGTGGTGTTGATGATGATGCCATTGGTGTCAATGACATAGATGTCTTGTGAGTCATCCATACCAATTGCAGCACGCAAACTATCCATGTTGATAGTCTCGATATTTTTAGTGTCAGAAAAAACATCATCTGCTAAAATTTCACTGAAGTGAGAACATTGAACCGCCATTTCTTTTTCAATTTCAAAAAGCGTCATGTCAAAAAAAGTGAGAAACTCACCTACTTCATCTTGAATTAATTTGATAGTTTCTTTTCTACTCTTTTCAATCTGATTTTTCTTTTCGTAAAAATTAATCAAACTAATCAAACATATTAACAACACCACAGGCAGCATGACAGAGAGCATGAGCTGACGAAAAATGGTGGTGCGTTTTTTTTGTGACATATACTTTTTGGAATGCTTGTACTAAATTAAGAAAAAAGAAAGATTGAATTAACCATAGATTAATTTCATGATTCGAAATTTGCTTACTTAATAAAAGTTGATTTTTTTCAATTAATACTTGTAGTCTAATAAAACATCAACCCCAACGGGGTCCTATCTTTCAAAACTAATACGCCCAGAATGTATGCGACCCCGTTGGGGTCGAATCTACTTTAATCAATCGCTGCCTTTTAACATTTGCCCCCCTTTGTGGTCGGGTGGTGTTTATAAGGTGGCGTCCTTTTAAAAAAACATGATTAAAAAATTATTCCCAAATAGAGGCATCCTTATTCATGTCATTGATTTTCCACTCACCCTCGATTAAGAGCAATTTGTACCCTTTATAAAGACTAAAACCAGAACGATTCTCATAACATACGCATCTAGCAATTGTATCTCTTATTTCACAATTAAGTGATTCAATTGAAGACTCAACAGGAGAACATCCAGCTTCAATATCTCCTTCAACAAAAAGCTTACCTTCCTCATCACAAAATTTTATTGCTTTTTTACATTCTCCCTTATTTACAAGTTTAGTATATTGAGTAATCACTTCTTCAGGAGTTTGATGTTTTGCATTGCAACCAAATTGATAAAAAATTGATAAAATCAACAACACCACAGGCAGCATGACAGAGAGCATGAGCTGACGAAAAATGGTGGTGCGTTTTTTTTGTGACATGAGATGTGCAGATTACTTGTACTAATTTAAGAAAAGAATTGAAGCACTTCTTTGTAATTGGGTGAATAAAATTGTTTTGGTTTATTCACCCGTTTGGTATCGGGCGAATGAAAATTTGGTTTGGTTCGTTTTTCCCGTTTGGTATCATGCGAATAAAAATTCGCCCCTACGATGTTATACCGATACGGTATCTGTATTAGTTCAATATTAAAATAGATATTGAACTCAAACAGGTACTATATCGGCATTTACATTACTAAGTCCAAATTATCCTTTGGACTAATTTGAACTAAGTAATGGTATAATATTTGGCACATTACAACCTGATTCCAATTACACAAACATCATCAATCTGCTCCAAGGAACCTCGCCAATTTTCGAAAGTATTCATCAATAAAATTTTCTGTTCGTTCATTGATAATTTTTGATTGGCTAACAACAATTCTTTTAATTGTGCTGCTTTAAATTTTTTCTGTTTTACGCCGCCGAATTGATCTTGAAAACCATCCGTAAAAATATAAATCGTGTCGCCTGCGTTCAATTCGATTTGATGGGTTGTAAAAGGTTTTGCACCGGCATACTTTCCAATAGGTTGTTTGTCGGCTTTTATTTCTTCCAGTTGATTTGAATCTTTTCTAATTATCCACAACGGATTATTTGCTCCAGACCAATGAAGTGTTCGTTGAGAAAGTGAACACAGCGAAATATCCATTCCGTCTTTTACATCTTCACCGCTTTTTTCAAATTCTTCAATGACAATTTCTCTTGTCTTGTCTAAAATTTTTCCTGGTTCACTGCAGCCATATTCTCGAATACTTCTGTTCAAACTATTATTACAAACAACGCTTACTAAAGCACCAGGAACTCCGTGACCAGTGCAGTCGGCAACTGCAAAAATTGTTGCATCACCCGTTTTTACCATCCAATAAAAATCTCCTGCTACAACATCTTTTGGAGAATAATAAATAAAGAAATTTTTAAATGCATCGGCGAACATTTTTTCTGAAGGAAGAATTGCTTTTTGAATTCGTTTTGCATAGTTAATCGAATCCTGAATTTCGGTGAACTGCTCATGAATTTTATCTTCCGCTTCTTTTCTTCTTACAACTTCTTTTTTAAATTTAAAATTCCAAGAAAGAAGACCAATTACAAGTAAAAGTAAGCCTGAATACAATAGAATACTTCCTCCAGGCCAATGCTGTATTTTGAACATTATCCCGATTGCAATACCCGAAAAACTAACATAATCAATTGTACTTAACAACAATGATTCATATTTACTTTTCGAAAAAGGCAACCATTTGTAATATTTATCTTTTAATTCAAGCGGTGAGTATGCAAAACTGAACCACAAAATTCCGATGATCAATTCGATTCCAGCTAACGGTAAATTAAAAAATTTCGAAATAATCGCTGCCCCAATAAAGACAATGGCAATTGCAAGATAGATGTGTTTTAATGTCGTGGTTTTCGACTGCATCGCAATCAAAGCAAATCCAAAAGGAACCAACGTAGAAAATGAAACTGCCAGAAATACAAAAAGCGGAATATACATTTCAATTCCATAATACAACAGCGGAAATATTGCTGGTGTAAATACTATGATCAATATCAAACCGATTTTTTTCGTCATTTTTTTTAATTGATATTATAATTTGTCGTCAGTAAAAATAAACCTTCAACATGTCATATGACGTGATGAATCGCGTCGCTACTGACCTGCTTGTTTCTGCGCTAGTGACCTGCTTGTTTCTGTGCTAGTGACGCGATGAATAGCGTCGCTACTGATTTGCATGTTTCTGCGATACTGGTCGCCTACCTGAACGAATTCTTGCATTTATATCTTTAGCCCAATCACACAAACATCATCAACCTGTTCCAAATCTCCTTTCCAGTTGTCAAAAACCGAAACAATCATTTCTTGCTGCACGTTCATTGAACTATTCTGAATCTGCAACAATTTTTCTTTAAAAAATTTTCCTTTCAGCTTCTTTCCTTTATCTCCTCCAAACTGATCAATGTAACCATCTGATGAAAGGTATATTGTGTCTCCTTTTTCTAATTGAAGATGTTGATTGATGAAAGCTATCTTTTTGTGTGTATGACCAATAGGTTGCTTGGTTCCGCGAAGTTCAACCAAAATATGCTCGTCATTAGCAATTATATTTTTAGCAGGAATATTGTGGAGGGTTTCTGTAGTACTATTTTTAATAATCCAAACAGGATTGTTAGCGCCTGAAAAGATAAGCTGATTTGTTTTAATGTCAGTTACACAAAGTGCAATGTCCATTCCGTCTTTCACTTCACGATCGCTTTTTACAAAAGTTTCTAAAACAAGTTCGGATGTTTTTTCTAAAATTTCAGCAGGAGTGATCAAACCAAATTCCTTTACAGAACGATTTAGCGCACTGTGACAAATTACACTCACCATTGCACCTGGAACGCCATGTCCTGTGCAATCTGCAACAGCAAAGAAAATATTATTACCGACTTTATCAAACCAGTAAAAATCTCCTGCAACAATATCTTTTGGACGATAAAAAACAAAAACGTCAGCCAGTAAACTTTGATAATATTTACGCGGAGGCAAAATAGCATCCTGAATTTTTTTTGCGTAATTAATTGAGTCCATTACTTCTTTATTTTTTTGTTCTAGAATAATTCTGCTCAACTCAATCGTTCGGTTCAGTTTTTTTGTTCGCAAGTAAATCAGAATGACAAAAGTCAAGATCAAAACAATCGCAATCAAAACAAAATACAAATGTTGGGCCTTTGATTCAGACTTTGCTGTAATAAGTTTACCCTCTTGTATTTCTAATTCATTTTCTGCAATCTTTTTTTCTTTCTCACTTAAATTCAACTTGTACTCATCTTCTTTTAGTTGCTGAACTTTTTCAATTTTGTTAATCCGTTCATCTATTTCAATCAAGCGGCCACGAAAGTCAAATGCCCTGGCAAAATCGCGCGATTCTTCGTAGAGTAAAACCAATTGTTCAATCGCATCACGCTCTTCAAAAACCAATCTATTTTCCACCGAAAAATTATAGCTGTCCAACCCACTTTGCTCAGCTTCAGTAAACATTTTTAATTTTCGGTACGACTCAGAAAGTTGCGCCAAAACGGTTGCTTTGCTATCTGTCATCTGATAACTTATTGCAACAGAAAGTGCACGTTGGTAATAATAAATTGCCTTCGTATAATCTTCAACCAAATGATAATACAATCCTAAATTCTGTTCTAAAAAATAACGGTTATCTTCTTTGATGTATTTGCTGAGCGATTCTAAAATTACTAGATATTTATAGGCCGAATCTGCGTCTCCGTTTACAATAAAATCAAGAGAAAGATTCATCAGTCTCGAAACTTCACCTGGCCTGTCTCCTCTTTCTTTACTGATGAGATAAGCTTCGCGCAGCACTTTTGTGGAAGCTTCGCCCTCACCGATGCGATCCAGTAAAATACTCTTTAAAGCATAGGTTTTTGAAATCTTCGCATAATCTTTTTTCTGCTCAAAAAAATCAATCGCAAAAGTCAATTCTGAATTAGCACGTTCATAATCGGTAATCAAAATGTGATATCGCGCTTTGCCTAATGCAATTTCACCTGCGTAATTAAAATTGCCTTGATATTTGCATTCTTTTTCTGCACGCAAACAAAATTCAAATGAACTATCCGGATTGATATAATAGATTTCGTTGCATTGATTAATGTATGCGATTATCTGAGATGAATCGCGTTGTGCAAATGACGAAATTGACAAAATAAAAACGAACAAAAAAGTAAATTTTAGTAAGCTTTTTTTAATCACAGCGTGAATTGATGCACCCATAAACTGGATCACACTGAGGACATAGAGATAATGGCTACTGTATATTCTCACACCAAACCTTACATGTTTCTGCGGTATTGTCCGCCTACCTCAAATAATGCTGTTGTAATTTCGCCTAACGAACAAACCTTTGTTGCTTCCATTAATTGTTCAAATACATTTTGATTTTGAATGGCAACTTCCTGAATTTTGTTCAACGCGTTTTTTGATTCGCCTGCTTTTGCTTTGTGCAATTCTAACAACATTTCTATTTGATATTTTTTTTCTTCTTCGGTTGCACGGATAACTTCTTTTGGAATAATTGTCGGTGATCCTTCCGAACTTAAAAATGTGTTGACACCAATGATCGGGAATTCGCCATTGTGTTTTAGTGTTTCGTAATACAACGATTCCTCCTGAATTTTACTGCGTTGATACATTGTTTCCATTGCTCCAAGAACACCACCTCTTTCGTTGATTCGGTCAAATTCTAAAAGAACTGCTTCTTCAACAAGGTCCGTTAATTCTTCAATGATGAATGATCCCTGAATAGGATTTTCATTTTTTGTCAAACCCAATTCCTTGTTGATGATTAATTGAATTGCCATTGCACGACGAACAGAACCTTCTGTAGGCGTTGTGATTGCTTCGTCGTAGGCGTTTGTGTGCAACGAATTACAATTATCATAGATCGCGTAAAGTGCTTGCAACGTTGTACGAATATCATTGAAATCAATTTCCTGCGCATGCAACGAACGACCTGAAGTTTGAATGTGATATTTCAACATTTGTGCACGCTCGTCTGCTCCGTATTTTTTTGCGAAAGCTTTTGCCCAAATTCTTCTTGCTACTCTTCCGATTACAGCGTATTCCGGATCAATTCCGTTGGAGAAAAAGAATGATAAGTTTGGCCCGAATTTATTGATGTCCATTCCGCGGCTCATGTAATATTCTACATACGTGAATCCGTTCGCTAATGTAAAGGCAAGCTGTGATATTGGATTGGCGCCTGCTTCAGCAATGTGATAACCGGAAATAGAAACCGAATAAAAATTTCTGACACCGTTCTTAATAAAATATTCTTGCACATCGCCCATTAAACGCAAAGCGAATTCAGTTGAAAAAATACAGGTGTTTTGTGCTTGATCTTCTTTTAAAATATCTGCTTGAACTGTACCTCGAACTTTTGTCAACGTATCCGCTTTTATTTTTGCGTAGACATCTGCTGGCAAAACTTGATCACCTGTCAAACCCAATAACATCAAGCCTAATCCATCATTTCCTTTTGATAATTCGCCTTGGTATTTTGGACGAATTAATTTTTTTGCGTCGTAAATTTCTTTGTATTTCGCTTCAACTGTTTTTTCTAATTTATTTTCTTTGATGTAAATTTCACATTCTTGATCTATCGCGGCGTTCATAAAAAATCCGAGCAACATTGGCGCAGGACCATTAATCGTCATACTCACAGACGTCTTTGGATCTGACAATCTAAAACCGGAATATAATTTTTTAGCATCGTCAAGACAAGCAATTGAAACGCCTGAATTTCCAATTTTCCCATAAATATCCGGACGCAAATCAGGATCGTTTCCATAAAGTGTTACTGAATCAAACGCTGTAGACAAGCGTTTTGCAGGCATTCCTAAACTTACATAATGGAATCTTTTATTTGTTCTTTCTGGTCCGCCTTCTCCGGCGAACATTCTTGTTGGATCTTCTCCCTCACGCTTGAACGGAAATAAACCAGACGTATAAGGGAATTCTCCTGGAACATTTTCTTGCAACGACCAACGCAAAATATCTCCCCAACCTTTGTATTTCGGCAAACAAACTTTTGGAATTTGAATGTGCGAAAGTGATTCGGTATGTGTTTCAATCGCCAATTCTTTATCGCGAACTTTAAATTTGTAAAGTGGCGCTTTGTAGCTTTCTACTTTGTCTTTCCACTTGTCTATTATAATCCAATTTTTTGGATCGAAGTTTAATTTTGTTGATTCGAAAATTGCTTTTAGGTCATTTATCAAAGCCTCGTTGCCCTTTTCCTCGGCTCCGCTCGGACGGCGGGCTGCTGATATCGTCTCTATTGATTTTTGCAAACCAAAAAGTTGATCTGCAATTTCAACTTGCGCATTTACCCATTTATCATAGGCTCTGTTGTTTTCAGAAATTTCAGAAAGATATCGCGTTCGTGCCGGTGGAATCACAAAAATTTTCTCCGACATTTCTTTTGTGATGGTAAATTTTGATTCAAGTTTCGCTCCGGTTTTTTCTGCAATTTTATCCATCACCACTTTATAAAGCGTGTTCATTCCCGGATCATTGAATTGCGACGCAATGGTTCCGTAAACTGGAATGTCTTCATCATTCGCATCCCATAAATTGTGATTGCGACGGTATTGTTTTTTTACATCTCGAAGAGCATCTAATGCGCCACGTTTATCGAATTTATTGAGCGCAACGATGTCGGCGAAATCCAACATGTCAATTTTTTCTAACTGAGTTGCGGCACCAAATTCTGGTGTCATTACATACAACGATGCATGCGAGTGATCTAAAATTTCTGTATCAGATTGTCCAATCCCTGAAGTCTCTAAAATAATCAAATCAAAATTAGATGCCTTTAAAATATCAAGCGCTTCTGAAACATGTTTTGACAATGCCAAATTACTTTGACGTGTTGCCAACGAACGCATGTACACACGTTTGTTGCCAATCGAATTCATACGAATACGATCGCCCAAAAGTGCACCGCCTGTTTTTCTTTTTGACGGATCGACAGAAACAATCGCAATATTTTTCTCTGGGAAATCAATTAAAAAACGACGAACCAATTCATCTACCAAAGAAGATTTTCCTGAACCACCTGTTCCTGTAATTCCCAAAATAGGTGTTGTTGTTTTTGCAGCAAGCACTTTTACCTCAGCCAATTCTTTTGCACTTTTCTCCGGATAATTTTCTGCCGCAGAAATTAATCGCGCAATGTCCAACGAATTTCTTTCCGATAACCGCCCTACTTCACCATTCAAATTATCACCCGATGGGAAATCTGCTTTTTGCACTAGGTCGTTGATCATTCCTTGCAAGCCCATTGAACGACCATCATCGGGATGATAAATACGCGTGATGCCGTAGCCTTGTAATTCTTCAATTTCTGACGGCAAAATTGTTCCACCACCACCAGCAAATATTTTGATGTGACCCGCTCCTTTTTCTTTGAGTAAATCATACATGTATTTTAAATATTCAGTGTGCCCGCCTTGATACGAAGTCATTGCAATAGCCTGCGCATCTTCTTGAATGGCGCAGTCTACAACCTCTTCCACACTGCGGTCGTGACCAAGATGAATTACTTCACATCCGGTTGATTGAATGATGCGACGCATGATGTTGATCGCTGCATCGTGGCCGTCGAATAA
>Ga0105048_10004177_pt1 | contig 23617 bp, 18 predicted proteins | sample MAT05_FD_78382 | JGI IMG/M metagenome (GOLD analysis project Ga0105048, IMG submission 78382) | Freshwater microbial communities from Lake Fryxell liftoff mats and glacier meltwater in Antarctica - MAT-05 | ecosystem: Environmental > Aquatic > Freshwater > Ice > Liftoff microbial mat | place...
TCATCGGCGGCAACTCGATCACCGCGATCCGACGGGCCGTGATGCTGGCTGATGGTTGGGTGCCGATGCCGAGCCCAGCCAGCGCGGCGCGCCTGCTGCAGACGCCCGGCATCGAGTCGATCAGCGATCTCACCGCGCGTATCCGGATCGCAGCTGAGATGTGTTCCGAGACCGGGCGCACTGCTCCCCTCCAGATCTGGTTCACCCCGTGGGGTTTGTCGGGTTTCGGATCCGGTGCGTGGGATGCGGCACGGCTACGAGATGACCTCGATCAGCTCGCGGCGCTCGGCATCGAGGGTGTCACGATCACCCTGCCGGGCTCCACACTCTCAGAGTTCGAGCGCTCGGTCGATACTTTCGCCGCCGGCATCGTCGCCCACCTCCGCAGTCGCTGACGCCGCCGATCGATCCCCGGCAATGGGACCTCGTCGAGAATCTGATACGGTGTCAGAAACGTGCTGCGACAAGGCTGAGCTGGAAATCGGTGCTCGCTACGACCACCGAACAGACGGCGTCAGCAAGTCCGAGAAGAGCAGGAGAACCAATGAGCGAACGCCAGCATCCGAAGATCATCAGTGTCGATGACCACGTGGTCGAGCCGCCGCACCTGTTCGACCGATGGTTGCCGGCCGAGTTCCAGGACCACCCCGGCAAGCCGCGGGTCGAGCGCCGGGGCATTGCTTCGATGACGTACCTCGGCGGCACCAAATACCACTTCGAGTGGAGCGACGACGCCCCGAAGGCCGACTGCTGGTTCTACGAGGATCTCATTGCACCGCACAAACGCCATGTCGCCGCGGTGGGCTTCGATCGCGACGAGATGACGATGTCGCCGATCACCTACGACGAGATGCGTCCAGGTTGCTATGACCCCAAGGCGCGGCTGGAGGACATGGACGTCGATGGTGTCGAGGCCTCGCTGTGCTTTCCGACGATGCCGCGGTTCTGCGGCCAGACGTTCGCCGAGGCAACGGACAAGGACCTCGCCTTTGCGTGCGTGCAGGCCTACAACAACTGGATGGTCGAAGAATGGTGCGGCGATTCCGGCGGCCGCTTGATCCCGCTCCCCATCGTCCCGCTCTGGGATGCCGAGATGGCCGCAGCCGAGATCTATCGCAACGCCGCACGTGGCGTCACCGCCGTTGCGTTCAGCGAGATCCCAGCCAAACTCGGCTTGCCCACCATCCACAGCGGATACTGGGAGCCGTTCTTCCGGGCCTGCGCAGAGACCAAGACGGTGGTGTGCATGCACATCGGGTCGTCGTCACAGATGCCGGCCACGTCCTCTGATGCACCCCCGGCCGTTGCCGCGACCCTCAGCTTCGGCAACGCGATGAGTTCGCTGAGCGACTTCTTGTTCAGCGGCATCCTCGTCCGCTACCCCGACCTCAAACTCGCCTACAGCGAAGGCCAGATCGGGTGGTTGCCGTACATCCTCGAGCGCGTCGACGACGTGTGGCGCGAGCATCGGGCCTGGGGAGGCGTCAAAGAACTGATCCCGGAACCGCCGAGCACGTATTGGCACCGTCAGATCTACGGCTGCTTCTTCCGCGATCGGCACGGCCTCGAGAGCCTGCACCGGATCGGCGTCGACAACGTCACGTTCGAGACCGACTATCCACACACCGACTCGACCTGGCCCGACTCCCAGAAGCTCTTCGCCGAGCAGGTCGCCGATCTCGACGACGAGACGGTCTACAAGATCGCCCGCGGCAACGCGATCAAGATGCTGCGGCTGACGAACTTCACATGACCGACCCGACGTGACGGTGAACTTCACATGACCGACCCGACGTGACACGCTGAATCATGGCTGCGGCTCGCCGAACGGCACTGGTCACCGGCGCGAGCCGCGGCATCGGCAAGTCAGTCGCGGTCGCGTTGGCGCGGGCCGGGTACGACGTTGCGATCACGGCCCGCACCGTCAAAGAGGGCGACCCGTCATCGATCGCTCCAGAGACCGGGCGGTCGCTGCCCGGCAGCCTGTCGACGACCGCAGCAGAGATCGAGTCGATCGGCGTGGTGGCGGTGCCGGTCACCCTCGACCTGCTCGAACTCGAGACGCTGGCGGAGGCGATCGAGACCGCCGTCGCAGGCCTCGGCGGACGGATCGACGTGCTCGTCAACAATGCGATCTACGTGGGACCCGGCAGTGAGCGCCGATTCGCCGACTGCACGCCGGACAACCTGATCAAACGGGTCACCGGCAACGTCACCGCGCAACTGTTGATCACCCAGGTCGCGCTTCGACACATGCTCGCGTCCGGAGCCGGCACCATCTGCAACGTCACGTCCGGCGCTGGTCAAACCACACCTCGATCCCCGGTCGGAGAGGGTGGCTGGCCGCTCGCCTACTCCGTGACCAAGGCCGGCTTCCACAGAATCGCCGACATGCTCGTCGTCGAATACGGCGATCAGGGCATCCGTGCGTTCAACGTCAACCCGGGTTTTGTGGCCACCGAACGGGTGGTCGCGGCCGGGGCTCAGCTCGACTTCGTCGCCCGCCGGGGCATGACACCCGAAGTGATCGGCACCGCCATCGCTGAGCTGATCGACGACCCGACGGTCCCCAACGGCGGATACGTCCAAGCCGTCGATCGCGTGCTGCGGTGACCTACGTCATCGGCGATCCGAACACCGAGGCGCTGCTTCCCGAGCCATCGCAAGAAGAGGTCCGCTACACCGTGATCTCGGTCGACGACCACCTCGTCGAGCCACCGGGCATGTTCGACGGACGGCTGCCGGCAGGCCTGCAGCCACTCGCACCACGACTGATCGAGAACGAGTCGGGCCATCAAGTGTGGGAATTCGACGGCCGTCGTTTCAGCCAGGTCGGCCTCAACGCCGTCGCCGGCAGGATCTCCCAGAGCCTCGAACCGGCGCGATTCGAGGACATCCGACGCGGCTGCTGGGACGTCGATGCCCGCATTGCCGACATGGACCTGTGCGGGATCTGGGCGTCGATGAACTTCCCGTCGCAGATCACGGGCTTTTGCGGCAGGGTGTTCAGCACCGCGTCGGATCCCTTGCTCGGTCTCGCGGTGACGCGGGCCTGGAACGACTGGCTGTTCGATGAGTGGTACTGCGCCTATCCGGACCGCATCATTCCCATGGGCATCACGTTCCTCGCAGATGCTGCGCTCGGCGCAGCCGAGATCCGCCGCAACGCTGCCCGCGGCTTCACCAGCGTGACGTTGCCCGAGCGACCCCATGCGATCGGTTTTCCATCGCTGTTCAGCGGTTGGTGGGATCCCATCATCGAGGCGTGCATCGAAACCGGCACCGTGATCAGCCTGCACGTCGGCTCGTCGGGCATGTATCCCATGCCCGACGGCGCGCCAGTGCTGCAGCTCGGAGCGACGCTGTTCGGCCAACTGTCGCTGTCGGCGTGCGCCGAGTGGTTGTGGAGTGGCTACCCGCTTCGCCACCCAACACTCCAGATCGCAATGAGCGAGGGCGGAATTGGTTGGGTGCCGATGTTGATCGATCGGCTCCGCAACATGAGAGTCCGCAACGGGTACGCGGGCGACTGGCCGGTTCCCCCTGACGAGGTGTTGTTGCGCAACTTCTGGTTCTGCACCTTCGACGATCCGTCGACCATCGATTGCCGCAACACGATCGGCGTCGACCACATCATGGTCGAGGTCGACTACCCCCACGGCGACAGCATCTGGCCCAACGTGCAGCGCACCATCGCCGACGCCTGGGGGCACATTCCCGACGACGAGGTGCGCCGGATGTGCAGTCTGAACGCCGCCGCGTTGTATCGGCATCCGTTGCCCGCAGTGGTGTTGCCATGAGCACCGCAGCAGCTGCGACCGTTGCCTCGTTGCTTCGCGATCGAGCCGAGGACGACCACCTCGGCTACGTGTTCGAGGACCACTCGTGGACGTGGCGCGAGGTGGTTGCCGAGAGCGCGCGCCGAGCTGCATTGCTCGTCTCGCTGCGTCGGCCCGGACCGTTCCACATCGGCGTTCTGCTCGAGAACGTGCCCGAGTACCTGTTCATCGCCGGCGGGGCAGCCCTCTCCGGAGCCACTGTGGTCGGCATCAATCCGACCCGCCGCGGCAACGAACTCGCCCGCGACATTCGCCACACGGATTGCCAGTTGATCATCACCGACTCGACATCGGTCGGTGTGCTCGACGGACTCGATCTCGGTGCGGCGAACGGACGGGTGCTGTTGATCGACAGGGACTTCTCTGCCCTCCCCGCCGTTGCTGATCTGCCGGCAGTGGACCCGCCGCCGGACACGCTTGCGTTCCTGCTGTTCACGAGCGGCTCGACCAGTGCCCCGAAGGCGGTGATCTGCACCACCGAGCGGATGGCGCTCACCGGTCAGCGGGCGGCCGAGGGATATGGCGTGACCAGCGCCGATGTGAGCTACTGCTCGATGCCGCTGTTCCATGGCAATGCACTGATGGCGTGTTGGGCCCCCTCGCTCGTGGTCGGTGCGACCGTGGTGTTGCGCCGCAAGTTCTCCGCAAGCGGATTCCTCGACGACGTCCGCCGCTACGGCTGCACCTACTTCACCTATGTTGGCCGCACCGTTGCCTACGTACTCGCCCAGCCTCCGTCGGCCGACGATCGCCGACACTCGCTACGGCTCGGCTTCGGCACCGAGGCGAGCGCGCAGGACCGGGTGCGCTTTGCCGAGCGGTTCGGCTGCCCACTGGTCGAAGGCTACGGATCGAGCGAGAGCGTGGTCGTCATCATGCGCACGCCGGACACACCGCCCGGTGCACTCGGGTTGCCTCGCCTCGACGGCGGCGCCGATATTGCCGTGGTCGATCCAGGCACCCTGCAGCAGTGCGCGATCGCCGAGTTCGACGAACATGGTGGGCTGGTCAACGGTGACGCTGCGATCGGCGAGATCGTGAATCGATCCGGCGGTGGCATCTTCGAGGGCTACTACAACAACGACGAGGCGACCTCCGATCGGCTGCGCAACGGTTGGTACTGGAGCGGCGACCTTGCGTTCGTCGACGCATCAGGGTTCTACTACTTTGCGGGCCGCAGCAATGACTGGCTGCGGGTCGACAGTGAAAACTTCGCCGCGGCCCCCATCGAGAACATCCTCCATCGCCTGCCCGGCGCGGTGATGGTCGCCGTCCACGCGGTACCGGATCCGCAGACCGGCGATCAGGTCATGGCAGCAGTCGAGATGGGCGCAGGTGCAGAGTTCGACCCGGTCGCATTCGGGTCGTTCCTTGGCGCTCAGCTCGACCTCGGCACCAAGTGGTCGCCTCGGTTCGTGCGCGTGGTCAGCGAGATGCCGCTGACGGCGAACAACAAGATCAACAAGCAGCCACTCCGAGCCGCCGGCTGGAACACGACCGACCCCGTCTGGTGGCGACCAGGCAGGGGCGATACGTATCGCCGCCTGACGGCCGATGACGCTGCGGCGCTTGCCGAACAGTTCGCTGCCCACGACCGCACGCCACTGCTCCCCCGCTGACCCAATTCCCGCTGACCCAATCCCCCCGCCCGAACTTCTCTGCCCGAACTCCCCTGGCCCAACTTCGCGCCGATCCGTCGCCGAGTCGGGCTGGGTTCGCTTGTTTCAGGGCGTCAGCAGCTCGTATCGAAGGTCACGGCCGGGGCGGATCCACACCCGGTCGGACGTGTTCCAGCTCTGCGCGACCAGTTCCCGCTTGAGGATCTTGTTGGTCTGGGTCATCGGAAACTGCTCGACGATGCGCACGTACCTCGGCACCCATTTGGGACCGAGGTCCGGTTGGGCAGCGAGGAACGACGCGAACGCATCGGGATCGAAGCTGGCGTCGCCGTGCAGTTGAATCGCAGTCATCACCTGGTCGCCGACGGTCTCGTCGGGGACACCGTAAGCAGCGACGAGAACGACACCGGGAAATCGTGAAATGATCCGTTCGACCGGGGCGCCGGCGAAGTTCTCGCCGTCGACCCGCATCCAGTCGGCACTGCGGCCGGCGAAGTAGAAGTAGCCAGCTGCATCTCGGTAGGCAAGGTCACCGGTCCAGTAGGCGCCATTGCGGAGTCGCTCCGCGTTGGCTGCGTCGTTGTTCCAATAGCCCTCGAACGTGCCACGGGTGCTGTTGACGATCTCACCGATCGACTGCTCGGCGTTGAGCAGCCGGCCGTTGTCGTCGAACTCGGCCCGGGGACACTCCTCTCCGGTCTCGGCATCGAGCACCCGGATGGTCGGCGCCCCCATGCCCAGTGCGCCAGCGGGCATTCCCGCAATCCGCATGATCGATGCGCCGGTCTCGGTCTGCCCGTAGCCATCGCTGAGCCGGCAGCCGAAGCGCTCTGCGAATCGTTGTAGGTCGTCTTCGGCGCCCTCGTTCCCGTACCCACGAACGAGCGGGTTGTCGGCATCGTCGGGTTGCTCCGGCGTGGCCAGGACATAGGCGAGCGGCTTGCCGACGTAGTTGAAGTAGGTCGCGCCGTAGCGACGAACGTCGGAGAGGAAGTTGCTCGCGCTGAATGTTCGCCGCAAGGCAATCGCCGCTCCGGCGACGACGCTCGGCGCCCAGGCGGTGAACAGCGCGTTGCTGTGGAACAGCGGCATCGAGATGTACGTGACGTCGTCCGGGGTGAGCGCAGTGATGCCGACCATCGAGCCGGCGACGTGATCGAGTCGGCCATGCGAGGTGATGACCGCCTTGGGTGAGCCACTGGTGCCGCTCGTGAACAGCAACAGGAACGTGTCGTCAGCCGCCGTTGGAGCACCGTCATGCTGTATTGGCTCGCTGCCGCGATGAGCGGTGATCAGCGCGTCGTACTCGGCGCTGTCGGTGAGCAGTACGCGACCGTCGGCGCAGCCCAGATCGAGATCGTCGAGGAGCGGAGCGAGGGTTGCATCGGTGATGATCAACTGGCATTCGGTGTAGACGATGTCGCGAGCGAGTTCCTCGCCTCGCCGAGTCGGGTTGATCCCGACGATGGTGGCTCCGGCCAACGCCGCTGCGCCGAGCCACATCGTGAAGTCCGGTGTGTTCTCGAGCAACACGCCGATGTGGCGGGCGCCGTCGATCCGCATCGACCGGAACAGGCTGGCGCGAGCGGAGCACTCGGCGACCCATTCTCGATATGTCCACCGAGCGTCGTCGGCGACAAGAGCGATGGAATCGTCCTCAGCTCGCGCAAGGACATGTTCTGCGAACGTCGGCACGGTTTCTGACACTACGTCAGAAACAATTGCTCGAACGTCACCAGGCGATTTCGAGGAACCCGTTGGTCACGCAGAGCCCGACGGCATTCACCCCGAGCAGCGACAACACGATGACCGCCGCCGTGACCGAATGGCGACGCTGACGCACTCCTGCCGATGGCGCCGGCATGTACCAGTTCGGGAGCAGGTCACCAAACGCTGGGTCTTGCGCATCGAACGGGACCGCATCGTCGGCGATCGGCGCGTCGATGTCGGCAGCTAGCGCGAGCTCAGTCAGTTCGTCGTCGGTGAACGGCGCGTCGTCGGTGAACGGCGCGTCTTCGGTCAGGTCGTCGTCGGCCAGGTCGACACTCGATGAGAGATAACGATCGGGTGGCATGGAGCAACGCTATACCTCAACCTGCCCACTGTCTGGCCAGCCGCGGTGGCTGAACGGCCCCGATCACTCAGTAGACCGGCTCAGGCCATCGCTGCCCTCGATCGGGCTGGCGGGTTGGTTGGTCAGCGCCGTCGTATCCTGGCGGCGTGACCGCGCCGATCCGTAGCCGACTTGCCGGACCCCTGGTCGAGGCGCGTTGGTGGTTGCTCGCGATCATGGGTGGACTGATCGTGATCGACATCGTGATCGGTATCCGAGTCTTCGACATCTTCGTGCCCGCAATGGTGGCCGGAGTCGCCGTGTCCTATGCGGTATTGGTCGCGTCGCGCTTCCTGCTCTGGTCGACGATGCTCGCTGCGCTGGCGAGCTTGCTCGTGTCCACTGCGGTCCACAGCGCCCACCTCACCAGCTACACCCCGGTGATGGGTCTCGGCGCCTGGCCCGGGGTCGCCGAACTCGCCGGCATTGGACTGCTGACCGGATGGAGCGTCCGCTCGCTGAAGCCGGAGTCGGCAGCGGTCGCCGTTGCCTCGGTGGCCGCTGCGCTGTACGCGCTCGCGGATCTCCGCCAGGACGGCCCGTACAAGACCGAGATCCAATGGCTGCTCGCTGCAGGGCTGGCGGCGACCGTGGGCGCCGGGCTGTATCTCCGGCGCGTCGACGACAGCCAGGTTCAGCAGACCCTGCAGGCTCGCCACGACGAGCGTCTTGCGATCGCTCGCGAACTGCACGACGTCGTTGCACATCACGTCACGGGCATCGTCGTCCAAGCTCAGGCCGCGAAGATGGTGGCCGACACCCGGCCCGACATGACGGTCGCGGCACTCGGGGCGATCGAAAACGCTGGAGCCGAGGCGCTCACCGCGATGCGCCGCATGGTCGGCGCGCTGCGCGAAGAAGACGCAGCGGCACCGATCAGTCCGGCAGCGACACTGGATGACCTCCGCTTGATCGCCGAACGGACGACGGCGCTCGGACTTCCTGTGCGACTCCATGTCGACGGCAACGCTGCCGACCTCCCGCCGGAACTGGCGGTCTCGATCCACCGTGTCGTGCGAGAAGCGCTCACCAACGCCCAGCGCCATGCTGTCGGGGCGACGCTCGTCGACGTGGCCGTGGTGATCGGAGGCGAACTCGTCCGGGTGATCGTCCGCGACAACGGCCACGCCGGACGTCCGAGTAAAGATCGATCCGGCTTCGGCATCACCGGTATGGCTGAGCGTGTGTCTGCGCTCGGCGGCCGGTTCCGGGCCGGTCCCCTCAAGTCCGGCGGTTGGCAGATTCTCGCCGAACTGCCCTTCTCAGGAGTATCCACATGAGCACGAGTCCTGCACCCTCACTCCGGGTCGTCATCGCCGACGATCAGGAAATGGTTCGGTCCGGATTCCGGATGATCCTCGAAGCCCAAGGGGTGGAGGTGGTCGGCGAGGCCGGAGACGGGCGAACTGCGGTCGATCTCGCCCGCACGCTGCGGCCAGACGTGTGCCTCCTCGACATCCGGATGCCGGTGATGGATGGTCTCGAGGCCACCCGGCTGCTCGCCGGACCCGATGTCGCGGATCCGATCGCGGTCGTCGTGGTCACCACGTTCGACATGGACGACTACGTGCGCACTGCCATCCGCAACGGCGCGAGCGGCTTCTTGCTCAAAGACGCCGGTCCAACGCTGTTGCTCGAAGCCGTGCGAGCCGCAGCAGTCGGTGACGCGCTGGTGTCACCGTCGATCACGGTGCGATTCCTGCAGCATTTCGCCGATGTCGATCGAGCGGAGGCCGTGCAGCCTGCCGTCGCGCTCACCGAACGCGAGGAGGAAGTCGTGCAAGCCATCGCCCGCGGCCGCACCAACGCCGAGATCGGCGCCGAATTGTTCATCTCGCTCAGCACCACCAAGACCCATGTCGCCAATATCCAGACGAAACTCGGCGCCCGCAACCGGGTCGAGATCGCCAGTTGGGCATGGCAGACCCACCGCATTGCCTGACTCCCCCTTCGCCCGTGCCGGCAGGGAGTCGGCTACCAGCCGCGGAACTGCACGTCGCGACGTTCGATGAAGGCCTGGACGCCTTCAGTGAAGTCGTCGGTGCGGCTTGCGAGTTCCTGAGCCCAGGCCTCGTCCTCGAAGGCACTCTTTCGATCGCTGTCGAGCGACCGGTTGAGCAGCCACTTCGACAGAGAGAGCGCCTTTGTTGGGCCGTTGGCCAGCCGCTCGGCCCACTCGGTGGCGGCCGCATCGAGTTCCTCTCGCGGCACGACCTTGTTGATCAATCCGATCCGCTCGGCATCGCCAGCCGAGAGATCGTCGCCGAGGAAGATCAACTCTTTGGCCTTGGCCAGGCCGATCATGCGTGGCAAGAGGTAGGCGCCGCCACCGTCCGGGGTGATGCCGCGGCGGACGAAGACCTCGATGAACCGCGCCGTGTCGGCGGCGATGATCAGATCGCAGGCCAACGCGATGTGTGCGCCAATGCCTGCAGCCGTTCCGTTGACCGCAGCGATCACCGGCTTCTCGCAATCGAGGATGCTGGTGACCAGACGCTGCGCGCCCCGCTTGATGTTGCGGCCGACGTCGCCCATCGTGCGATCCGGCGCGCCATCGGGCTTCGCTGATTCAGGGATCCGCGACACACGCAGATCGGCACCGGTGCAGAAGTGCTTGCCGGCAGCCGTCAGCACGACGACCCGAACGTTGAGATCGGCACTCGCGGCCTCGAACATCGCGATCAGGTCGTTGCGCTGATCCGGCGTCAGCGAGTTCGCTGCCTCGGGCCGGTTGAGGGTGATCCGGGCGATGCCCGCATCGAGTTCGTACAGCAGTTCATCGCTCATGGTCGTTTCCCCAGAAATCGTTCGAGATGCGGCTCAGCGGGCCGTGACCGTAGCGGTGTCGCGGCCGCTGCGCAGCACCGTGCCCGGCGTCGCTCCGGTCGGTTGGCCATCGACGATGATGGTGACGCCGTTGACCAACACCCGCTTGACGCCCTGTGAACCAGCGGTCAGTCTCGACGAGTCGCCCGGTAGATCGGCGACAAGTGCGGCCTGATCGCTGTCGACCGTCGCGGGATCGAACACGAAGATGTCGGCGTTGGCACCTGTGACCAGCGTGCCCCGATCGACCAAGCCGAACAGGGCAGCCGGAGCCGACGTCATCAACTGCACGGCGCGCTCGATACTGATCAGCTGCCGGCCACGGATGCAATCAGCCAGGAACCGGGTGGGATACGGCGCGCCGCACATCCGGTCGAGGTGGGCTCCGGCGTCACTACCGCCGATCATCGCCCGGTCGTCGGCCCACAGCGCAGCTCGCATCCGCCACGATTCGTCGTCGTCGTCCTGCGGGGTCGGCCAGAGCACGGTGCGGCATTCGTCGGCAATCACGATGTCGAGCAGCGTGCCGAAGTTGCTCCGTCCGCGCTCGGCGGCGACCTCTTTGACGATACGGCCCTTGAGTCCGTCGTTGGCATCGGAGTAGGTGTCGCCGATGACGTACTCACCCCAGTCGGCAAGGCGGCGGAACACGCCGGCCGCCGGCGACTGCGAGAGTTCGAGCAGCAGCACGCGGGTATCTGCGTCGCCCAGCCGCTCGATCCGGTCGGCAATCGGGACGCCGAGGATCTGCTGCCAACCCGGGATCAACCACAGCCCGCAGAACGTGAGGAAGCTCATGTTCATCGGCACCTGCACGGGCATCGTCAACGCAACGACCCTGCCACCCAATTCGGTCGCACGGGTGCTGGCCTGGATCTGTCGCGGCACCCGTTCGGGCACCCGCGAATCCACGGTGAGCACATTCCAGTTCATTGGTCGATTCGCTGCCGCGCTCATCCGCCCGAGCAGCTCGATCTCGTCGTCGTTGAACTGGTCGAGGCATCCGGGCACGATGCCTTCGAGCGTGGTGCCCTCGTGCAGACCGGTCTCCTCGCAGAGCGCGATCAGCTCGTCCGGCGTCGCCCACCGGCTCGCTACTGCTTCGCCCTCACCGTCGCTGTGCGACGTGCTGTTCGTGAACGAGAATCCGAGCGCACCGGCACCGATCGCTGTCGCGAGTTCGCGCCGCATCGCATCGACCTGCTCCGGATTGGCCGGATTGCCGATCGCATCGCCGCCCATCACATAGCGGCGAATCGCACAGTGGCCGACGAGGAACCCGGCGTTGACGCTGATGTTGCCGTCCATCCGGCCGAGGTACTCGGCGAAGGTCTCCCAGCTCCAGTCGGTGCCGTGCTCGAGCGCAGCGAGCGGCATGCCCTCGACCTTGGCCATCATCTTGCGGAGGTAGTCGGCATCGCCCGGCACCAGCGGGGCAAGCGTGAAGCCACAGTTGCCGCCGATGACGGTGGTGACCCCATGATTGCTCGACGGGCTCGCCGTCGGGTCCCAGAGCAGCTGCGCGTCGTAGTGGGTGTGCGGGTCGACGATGCCCGGAGCGACCACCAAGCCGGTTGCGTCGAAGCGGTCGAACGCTGCCTCGTCGATCGAACCGGGCGTCGCAATGGCGACGATGCGACCGTCCCGAATGCCGATGTCGGCGATGACTCCTGGCGTTCCGGTGCCGTCGACGACGGTGCCCCCGGTGATGACGAGATCGAGCATTGCGGCGCTCCCATGAGAATCTGACGGACCGTCAGATTCTAGCCCAGTGACTTCGCTAAGGTGTCGATCGGTCGAACTGCCGTCGATTTCGACGGTGTGGTCCAGGCGATGTCGACCAACGAGAAGGGATTCCGGGGATGACGAAGCACTACCGATTGTTGATCGACGGCGAATGGGTGGATGGAGCGAATGGCGTATACGACATCGTCAACCCGGCGACAGAAGCCGTCATTGGTTCAGCTCCCGAGGCGTCGGCCGACCAGTCCCTGGCTGCAGCTCGCGCCGCCCAGGCGGCGTTCCCCGCGTGGTCACGCACACCGCCTGCAGAACGCGCCCGGCTGCTCAACGCCGTCGCCGACAGGCTGCGCGAACGCGCGGCAGACCTGGTGCCGCTGATCATCAGCGAGACCGGCGCGACCGCAATGGTGGGGTCGCGGATGCAGGTGCCGGTCGCGATCGAACGGTTCGAGCGGTACGCCAAAGGGGCGTTGAAGGATCTCAACATCCCACTCGCTCCGTCCCCAACCGGCGCCACTCCCCTCGCTCCGGGCGGCCTGATCGGTGCCGTCGTCAATCGCCAGCCGGTCGGCGCCGTTGCGTGCATCTCGCCCTACAACTTCCCGCTCGTCAACATGGCCGGCAAGATCGCACCAGCGCTGGCAGTTGGTTGCACTGTTGTGATGAAGCCCGCCCCGCAGGACCCATTGGCGATCATCGAACTGGCCGAGATCATGCACGAAGTCGGATTCCCACCCGGCGTCGTCAACGTGATCACGTCGTCGCAGCCCGAGCCCGCAGCAGCCCTCACCGACACTCGTGACATAGACATGGTTTCCTTCACCGGATCCACCGGTGTCGGCGAGCGGATCTTCGCCGCCGGCGGCAAGACGATGAAGCGACTGCTGCTCGAACTCGGCGGCAAGGGGGCTGGTCTTGTTCTCGACGATGCCGACCTCGATGTCGCGGTCGGCGCGATCTCGAGTGTTTGGGCGTTCCACACCGGCCAGATCTGCACCGCGCCCACCCGAGCAATCGTGCACAGCAGCCGCTATGACGAACTCGTGTCGCGCCTCGCGGCCTACGCCCCGAACCTGAAGGTCGGTGACCCGACCTCGATGGACACCATCGTTGGTCCAGTGATCTCGGCCTTGCAGCGCGACCGGATCGAGAGCTACGTCGCCGCGGGCGAACGCGAGGGTGCCGACGTGGTCGTCGACGGCCGTCGTCCCGGGCACATGGAGCGCGGCTTCTACGTCGGCCCAACGTTGCTGGCGGGATGCAAACAAGGGATGACGCCGGTGCAGGAGGAGATCTTCGGCCCCGTCGTCGTGGTGGTTCCGTTCGACGACGACGACGAAGGAATCGCGATTGCGAACAGCACCGACTTCGGCCTGTACGACTACGTTTTCAGCACCGACAGTGACCGGGCCTACCGCACCGCGAAGCGGTTGCGCAGCGGCAACGTCGGCATCAACACTGCCCAGCGCAACCACGACTCACCGTTCGGCGGATTCAAGATGAGCGGCGTCGGTCGCGACGGCGGCGACTTCGGAATGCTCGCCTACACCGAGATGCAGACCATCGTCTGGCCCGGCTGACACAGCTCGTCGTGGCAACGACCCGTTACCGTGGTGGTTTCCACGCCCATGTTCCCGAGGACCACCATGGCACGGGGACTTTTGGGAACTTGGGCGCGACAACCACCGGCAGTTCTCGGCGATCACCGATGGCATCCGGCGGAACACCAATAGCCCTACGATCCAGTTGACGTTCCGTTCGTCACCGGAGGGGTTCGACGATCGTCTCTGCGAACCGGTCGATGTGGCTCTGGTACGCCTTCGACACCTCGTTGAGATTGCGCCGGTCGCCCTTGCTGACGTTGCCCATCGCCCACGGCATGCAGATCGTGCCGGTGATGCCGAGTTCGTCTTCCGCCCGTCGATAGATGTCGACAGACGGCATCTCGTACAGCCCGCAGATGATCTCGAAGTTCGACGTGTCGCGATCCTCCTCGGCGAGGAATCGCTGCAGCCGAGCAACGTGTTCGGCGGCTTCGGCCCACGGATAGGCGTTGCCGATCCAGCCGTCGGCGTACTTCGCAGCCCGTCGCAGCGCGGCGTCGGTGTGTCCGCCGGTGTAGATCGGTACGGGCGTCGGCGGATGCGGCTCGAGAGTGATTGGAGGGATGTCGTAGTGCTCGCCGTGCCACTGCACCCAGCCGCCCTTCCACAACTCTCGCAAGGCCGGAATCATCTCGTTGAGACGCTTGCCTCGATTTCCGAAGTCCTGGCCCTGGAGGTCGAACTCCTCCTTCATCCAGCCAGCACCGACCCCCAACGCGACCCGACCCTCGGTGAGCACGGCCGCAGTTGCGACTTCCTTTGCGACCTGCAGGATCGGGCGGTGACCAGCAATGTAGATGTTGGTCGTGAAGTGCAGTTGGGTGGTGACGCTGCTCATCGCCCCGATCAGCACCCACGGATCAGGCCACGCTGCATCGGGCTCCCAGATCGGGCGGCCGTCGGCGTGCGGCGAATACGGGTACTTGCTCGTCAGCTGCTGCGGGTAGCAGAGATGATCGCTGATCAACAGCCCGTGGTAACCGGCCTGGTCGAGCAACGCCGCGATGTGGACGAGCTCCTTGGTGTTCATGAACGCAGTGGCACACCAGAACTTCATCGAATTCCCCTCGGACTGCTTCGTTGGCGTCTGACGTCTGAATCGTTCGTTGGTGAGGTTTTCAGCGGCTGGCCCGGGTCATGCCGAGACCGACCGTCGCGACGATGTCGCGCTGGATCTCGTTGACGCCGCCGCCGAAGGTGTTGATCTGCGCCATTCGGCCGGCTTGCTCGACCTCGCCATGCAGGATTGTGCCCGGTGACCCGTTGCGCAGGTGTCCAACGGGTCCGAGGATGCCGAGCAGCAACTTGTAGATCTCGACCGCTCGCTCGGTGCCGAACACCTTCACCGACGACGACGCCTGCGGCGTGAGCGTGCCGTCGTTGACCGACCGCACGAGCTTCCAGTTCATCAGCTTCAGCGCCGACAGGATCGCCTTGCACTTGGCGAGGTCGGCTTGCACCCATGCGACGTCGATCATCCGTTCCGTGTCGGCGCCACCATCCTGCTCGCCACCACTCGGTTCGCCGGCCGCCCACTCGACGACGTCTTCGTAGAGGCGGTGGGTCAGGGCGCTGAGCGCAGCAAGGCCGACCCGCTCGTGGTTGAGTTGGGTGGTGATCAACTGCCAACCCCGGTTGACCTCACTGACCACGTTGCTCTTCGGAACGCGCACGTCGCTGTAGTAGGTGGCCGTCGTGACGTTGCCGCCGACCGTGACGATGGGGGTCCAGGAGAATCCGGGCGAATCGGTGGGCACGATGATGATCGAGATGCCTTTGTGCTTGGGTGCCTCCGGATCGGTGCGACACGCGAGCCACACGTAGTCGGCCTGGTTGGCGCCGCTGGTGAAGACCTTGTTGCCGTTGATCACCCATTCGTCGCCATCGAGCACCGCCGTGGTGCGCAGCGAGGCGAGATCGGTGCCGGACTCGGGTTCGGTGTAGCCGATCGCGAAGTTGGTCTCGCCGGCGAGGATGCCCGGCAGGAACTGGGCCTTCTGCTCGTCGGTGCCATACGCGATCAGCGTCGGTCCAACGGTGTTGATGGTCACGAACGGGAACGGGGCGTGGGCCCGCTGCACCTCGTCGAACAGGATGAACTGATCGGTCGGAGGGCGACCCTGGCCGCCGTATTCGGTGGGCCAGCCGAGTCCCAGCCAGCCGTCGGCGCCCATCTGGGCGACGATCCGACGGAACTCGGGGTTGCCTTCCCCGCTGTCACCCATCGTGTCGCGAACCGCTTGCGGCAGCAGGTGGGCGAAGTACTCGCGCAACTCTTTGCGCAACGATTCTTGCTCTGGGGTTTCAGCGAGGTGCATACGAAAAAGAACCTTAGTGGATGCTACGTTGCAATCTGACGTCGCGTCAGAAACCCACGGGGAGCGGGTTCGCCGACCTTCGTCGAACGAAGAACATCGATCAGGAAACTGCTCAGAAACGGGGTTGTGCGTGTCGGGTTATCTGCAGGACAAGGTCGTCGCGATCACGGGATCGGGCCGCGGCATCGGACGCTCGATCGCGATGCTCGCCGCCAGCGAGGGCGCCCGGATCGTCGTCGCCGACTTCGGAGTCAGCATGGACGGACTCGAACCGAGTTCCGCAATCGCCGATGACGTGGTCGCCGAGATCACCGCCGCCGGCGGCGAGGCGATCGCTGTGGCCAGCGACGTCGGCACGATGGCCGGCGGCGAAAGCATCGTCACGGCAGCGGTGGACACGTGGGGGCGCATCGACGGCGCGGTCTGCGTCGCCGGGATCCTGCGAGAACGGATGCTGTTCAACATGAGCGAGGAAGAGTTCGACGACGTCATCCGAGTACACCTCAAGGGCACGTTCACCGTGTACCGCGCAGCTGCGGCAGTCATGCGCAAGCAGCCCGAGGGCGGCAGCCTGATCGGGTTCACGAGCGGTGTGTGGGCGCTTGGATCGGTGGCACAGGCCAATTACTCGGCGGCCAAGGGTGGCATCGTCAGCCTCTCCTACTCGGCCGCTGTTGGGCTCGAGCGATACGGGGTGCGGGCCAACGTGATCGCGCCTGTCGCCCGCACCCGAATGAGCGCCAACGTACCCATGACGCTCGCCGAGAACGGTGACCCCGAAGACATCGCGCCGATGGCGGTCTATCTGCTGAGCGACAAGAGCAAGCACATAACCGGCCAGGTCTATTCTGTCGTCGGCAACAAGATCGCCGTGTGGAGCCAGCCGAAGGAGGTGCGGGCAATGTACAACGACACCCGCTGGACGCCGGAACTGATCGAAGAGCGCCTCCCTGCCACGGTGAAGTTCGAGCGACTGCCGTTCCTCGACATGGTCGAGGAGATGAAGCGGGCAGCCGCCGCCAAAGAGACACCGAACGGATGACGGCGCGCTGATGACTGTCGACCCGCTCGGGACCAACGACGAGTTCCGCACCCACGTCCAGGCGTGGTTGGCCGAACACGTCGTCGGTGACTTCGCCGAGCTCAAAGGTCGCGGCGGTCCGGGCGACGAGGACATCGGCTTCGACATCCGAGTCGCCTGGGAGAAAGAGTTGGGCGCCGCGGGATGGATCGGCCTCGGTTGGCCCGAATCGCATGGAGGTCGTGGCGCGTCGGTGGCCCAACAGATCATCTGGGCAGAGGAGTACACCAGGGCCCAAGCCCCGGCGCGGGTCAACCACATGGGCGAAAACCTGCTCGGTCCAACGCTCATCGAATACGGCACTGCCGAGCAATGTGCACGTTTCCTGCCGAGCATCCTCGATGGCAACCAACGTTGGTGTCAGGGATACAGCGAGCCCGACGCCGGCAGCGATCTCGCCAACGTCCAGACCAAGGCTGTGCTCGACGGTGACGAGTGGGTGATCAACGGTCAGAAGGTGTGGACTTCGCTCGCCCATGTGAGCCATTGGTGCTTCGTCGTGGTTCGTACCGAGGTCGGCTCCGTTCGCCACAAGGGGCTGTCGTTCCTGCTCGTGGCGATGGACCAACCCGGCGTCGAGACTCGCATCATCCGCCAGCCGACCGGCGGCGGCGAGTTCAACGAGACGTTCTTCACCGACGCTCGCACGGATACGTCGATGATGGTCGGCGCGCCGGGCGAAGGGTGGCGGGTCGCGATGGGGTTGCTCGGATTCGAGCGCGGTATCTCCACCCTCGCCCAACAGGTCGGCTTCGAACGCGAACTGGCGGCGGCGATGTCGCTCGCTCGCGCCAGTGAGTCGAACGAGAACCCGACCGTTCGCCAGCGCCTCGTGCGCTCCCACATCGGCCTGCAGCTGATGCGCTGGAACGCCCTGCGCTCAATGAGCAGCGGCGTACCCGGGCCCGAGGCCAGCATCGGCAAGCTGTTCTGGGGCACCTGGCACCGTGAACTCGGAGAGCTGATGGTGGATCTGCAGGGAGCAGCGGCGATGATCGGCGAGGCACTCCCCTACGAGCTCACGCTCGAACAAAAGCTGTTCCTGTTCACCCGCAGCGACACCATCTACGGCGGCAGCAACGAGATCCAGCGCAACGTCATCGGCGAGCGCGTGCTCGGTCTGCCCAAGGAGCCTTCATGACCACTCAGGTGGACCCGCCCCCGTACGTTCCCGGCCACGGCCTGCTGGTCGGCAAGACCGTGCTGATCACAGCTGCGGCCGGAACCGGTATCGGATTCGCGACCGCCAAACGCTGCGTGGAAGAAGGTGCGACGGTGGTGATCAGCGACAAGCACGAACGTCGCTGCGCCGAGTCCGCAGCCGAACTCGGCGTCACCGGCATCGCCTGCGACGTGACCAGAGAAGCTTCCGTGCAGGCAATGTTCGTCGAGGCGATCGAATCATTGGGCCGAATCGACATCCTGATCAACAACGCGGGGCTCGGAGGGATGGCCGAGCTGCACGAGATGACCGACGACCAATGGAGCGTCGTACTCGACGTCACGCTCAACGGCACGTTCCGCTGCATGCGGGCCGGGCTCAATCACATGTACGCCAACGGCTCGGGTGTGATTGTCAACAATGCATCCGTACTCGGCTGGCGAGCGCAGGAGGGCCAGGCCCACTACGCCGCCGCCAAAGCGGGTGTGATGGCGATCACCCGCTGTGCAGCGATCGAGGCTGGTCATCGCGGCGTTCGGGTCAACGCTGTTGCGCCGAGCATTGCGATGCACCCGTTCCTCGCCAAGGTGACCAGCGAAGACCTGCTCGCCGAGCTCACCCAGCGCGAGGCGTTCGGTCGCTACGCCGAACCGTGGGAGGTCGCCAACGTGATGGTGTTCCTGGCCAGCGACTACAGCAGCTACATGACCGGCGAAGTCGTGTCCGTCAGTTCCCAACGAGCCTGAGTACCGAGGAGCCCACATGACATTGCGCACCCACCAGCCCCTCACCGAGGCCGTCCTCACCGAAGGCTTCTTCAACGGAACTCTGCCGGGCGTGCTCGACGATGATCCGTGGGCCCACCTCGCGGCGCTGCGCGCCGAAGGATCGCTTGCGTGGAACGAGGCAGGCGGCTACTGGATCGCCAGCCACCATCGCGAGGTACAGCGGGCGTCCACCGACCCGAGTCGATTCTGCAGCGAACAGGGCATCCTCACGTTCGAGATCGGCCACAGCTACCCGTCGCCTCCGACCATGATGCACACCGACCCGCCGGACCACACCCGGTATCGAGCGCTCGTCGCACCGGCGTTCCGCCCGTCGGCGATGCGTGCGCTGCACCCGAAGTTGGTGGCCCATGTACAGCGCCTGCTCGACGCCGTGCCGACCGGCTCACCGGTCGACATCGTCGATCGGCTCACGGTTCCGTTTCCGCTGCTGGTGATCTGCGAGCTGCTCGGGGTGCCGGCCGACGAATGGGAGAAGTTCTACCTGTGGAGCGAGATCTCGATCCCGGGCGCCACCGACCACACCGACGAGGAACGGTTGCAGTTGCAGGGCGAGATGGTCGGCTACCTGTTGGCCACCGTGGCGGACAAGAAGATCAACCCGGGTGACGACGTGTTCTCGCTGCTGGCCGCCGCCGGGCTGAGCGACTTCGAGATCGCGATGTTCGCAGTGCAACTGCTGACTGCCGGCAACGAAACGGTGCGCAACACGATGTCGGCAGGCCTGATCGCGCTCGCCGAGGATCCGGCGCAGTGGCAGCGCCTCCGTGACGATCGCTCGCTGGTCCCGCTCGCCGCCGAGGAGATGCTGCGCTGGGCCAGCTCTGTCATCTACTTCATGCGCACCGCGGTCGCTGACACCGAACTCGGCGGCACGTCTTTGGCGGCTGGTGATCACGTCGCGTTGCTGTACGCGAGCGCCAACCGCGACGAAGCGATCTTCGGTCCGACCGCAGCGACGTTCGACATCGCCCGATCCCCGAACCCGCATCTCGCGTTCGGCTTCGGCACGCACTACTGCATTGGTGCCGCACTCGCCCGGCAGGAGATCAGCGTCGTCCTGGGCGAGATGCTCGACCGCTACCCGACGATCGAAGCGGCTGGCCATGTCGAACGCACCAAGAGCGCAATCATCGCCGGCGTCCACCGAGCCGACCTCGTCCTCCACGACTAACCCCACCGTTTACGTCGGCCGTCCGGTGTTGTGAAGTGGTCGTGAAGATGGGGTGAGGTGCCGGGGAGGGAGCGTGAAGCTGCCGCCCACGACTGCCGCGTCGGCGTACAACGGCTTCGTGAACAGCACTCAGTTCACCCGAAAAACCACGATTGCCGGGCCCGCTGTGGCCCTCGCCGTCGCCGCGACCACCTTCAGCCGTACCACTCGATGCGGATCCACTCCTCACGCGACTGTCAGTGGCCACCAAAATCTGCCCACCGGTGGCCAACAGGTTCTGCCAGTCGGAGAACGCGCTGCGTGGTGAACAAAGGCAAGGCAGGTGGCCGCGAACGACGCCGAGTCGGCGGACGGTGAAGCTTCCGACGATGCTCGATGCGTTGTTCGCCTACGTTGCACCAGGCGCGGATGCTTCGTTCTGGCGCGCAGTCGCTCATTGACCGACATGGTGTTCTGCATCGCGCATTATGTGCGGGTGGAGCACTCGTCGATCGACGTCAACAATTCGTCCGGTGTACGCCGATCGTTCCGAACCGGGTGATCTATTCGTCGCGCGCCAGGTAATGAGGTTGGCGGTGGCGGCTGTCACGACCAGAACACCAAACTGACGGGCCCCTGGGTGGGATGGCGGGAACTGCGGAACAACGATTTCAGGGGTTGCCGTTCGGGAGCCGCACGGCGTCCGGACGGGCGGCCGACTCTGCTCGAGTCGTTCGGTAACCGGGCCGGGTCGGGCAGGCTCTTCTCTGGTGATGACGTTGGTCGAGGATCGGGAGTGTTGGGTGGCGTTAGTCAACGCGGCCCAGCGGGGTGATGCGAGTGCCTGGCCGGCGCTCATCGACCGGTTCGAGGACATTGCAGTTGCCTCCGCCGTCGGGTTGTGCGGCGATCTGGATGAGGCTCCGGACATCGCCCAGGACGCGTTCGTCCTTGCCTTCCGTCACATCGGCACTCTTCAGGAGCCAGCCGCGTTCCCGGCCTGGCTTCTGCGGCTGGTTCGCACCGCGACCAACCGCCGGACCCGCCGTCGCCGTCCGGCCACCGGGCGGCTCGACTCCGTGTCCCGCGATGACGGGTCCGGCGGGCCGGTGGACCCGGCTGCTGGACCGGAGGAGGTTGTGCTCGCTGCGATGGAGGCGGCCGAGGTGCGAGCTGGGGTCGAACGTCTGCCCGAGGGCGAGCGGTGTGTCGTCGCGCTGCACTACCTGGCCGGACTGCCCTACGCGGACGTCGCCGCATTCCTCGGCATCACCGTCTCCGCTGCCAAGAAACGGGCATGGTCTGCCCGCACCCGATTGAAGGAGTTGCTCCCCACGGTCGCAGATGCCCTCGCCGCCGCTCGCCCCTCAGGTAACGAATCATTTCGGGACACGATTCTGCTGTTCCAGGCTCTCCGGGACCAGGACGCCGATGGACTGGCCCGCCTTCTGGCCCGGAACCCCTCATTGGCCAGGGCCACCGAGGATTGGTCACCGGTTGAGGGCTTCGAGTCGCAGCTCGGGTTCTCGGACCGGGCGACCGCGCTGATCCGCGCGGCCGGTATTGGTGACCTCCGGCTCGTGCGCTCGCTGGTCGAGGCTGGCGCCCCAGTCGATGACGCGTGCCAGTGCGCGAACCACGAGAGCGCGCTGTGGGCGGCGGTCAACGTCGGCGCCGGCGATGTCGTCGACTATCTGATCGATCACGGTGCCTCGGTCCTCGGCGGGGCGTTCGACGGGGAGGTCACGGCCCTCCATGTCGCCGAGTACCGCGAGCGGCACGATCTCGTACGCCGGCTGCTGGCGGCCGGGGCCGATCCGGCGGCGATCGACGCGCACGGCCGCACCCCCTCGCAATGGGGCGCCCTGAAAGCGGCCCGCCGGGCCGACGCGCACGACGGGGACGTCCTGTGGACCCGGATCCGGGCAATCGACTTGTTCGCCCCGCTCCGGCGAGGTGCGCTGGTGCAGATCCCACCCGCCTACGGGCTCGGCGCAATCGTGGCCGTATTGGGCGTGGTCGACGCTCTCGCCCCTGCGCACTGGTGGATGGTCGGGTTCGAGCACGGCCCCTACGAGTCGGTGGAGTTGATGCGAGACGCGCGTGAGCGTGGCATGACAGCGACGATCGACCTCGTTGGACCGGGTGAGCCCGGCGACCGCCGCCAGCAGTTCGCCCGCACCCTCGAGCGACTCGCCGCGACGCCCGGCCCCAAGGTCGTCACATGCGTGCCCGCACCGGGCCACGAGCACGACGTCACAATCGGCCTTCCCGGACTCGTGGCGGATCCGTCCGTGCTGGCAACCATCGTCCTGGCCCCGTACACGCCTGATCCAACCGCGGTCCCCGACGCGCTTCCCGAGGGTTTCGACGCACGCCTCACCTTCGACCCCGCCCGCGCCCGCGCTCGCTGCTGGCCCGCGATCGATCCGCACCGCACAAGCGTCCGGGTCTATCCGGACAAGCGCCACGAGCTCATCGCCAACGCCGCCCGGGCCGCGCTCGCCAGCTACGCCGCAGTTGACCCTGCGTTCGCATTCACCGACCCAACCACGTTCCGCGACCCGGCTGCGGCTCAGCGCGCCCAGGCGCTCGTGCGCTACCTGGCTCACTCGTTCCGCGTCGTTGAATTGTTCTCCGCCCGCCCGGCGGTCGACACCCCGATAGCCGAGGTCCTCGACACCGTCCACGAGCTACTCCGTCATTGAGGTCCGGTCCTTTCTTGAGGTCAAGGGACGCACTGTTCGTCACAAGCACCGGCTGCTCGGCACAATTGATCATTCCGGTCCTCGTCGCCGACGGCTCACTCGAGATCTACGCATCAGTCGATATCGGAACAACCTGGTCACGCACCAACCGCGCGCCGTCGGCTGGGTACGCCCCGTCGCAGCAGGCAGCGATAGCCCGCAGCACAACCCCGTGGTCACCGCTCCTTGTGGGCGCTCGATCCAACCCTCGTCGTCCTGGTCGGCCAACGAGAGTGACGCCGGCACACAGAACGGGCCCGGCCAACCCGACCCCGCCCATTGACGAGGGAGGCCATTAATCACGCGGGTAGCGGGACTGCACTACAACGAGCACTCCAATGCGTCTCACGCTGAGAGCCGATGCGCCTGATGGAGAGTGGAGTTGGGACGTCACAGACGACGGCAGCGTTATGCGCTGCGGTTCTGGTCGGGTCGGTCAGAGCCGCGTGATGGTTCCCGAGTATTTGAGGGCCTTCGCTGTGGGCCACTTCCGATCGGTGGTGACGAGGTGGTCTGCGGCGTGCACGATCGCTGTTGCGATGACCAGTGCGTCCGGAAGTCGAAGGGCGCGATGGACTGCTCGGAGTCTTGCTGCGGTGGTCGCGATCTCGATGTCGAGCGGGA
>Ga0105048_10004179_pt1 | contig 23612 bp, 22 predicted proteins | sample MAT05_FD_78382 | JGI IMG/M metagenome (GOLD analysis project Ga0105048, IMG submission 78382) | Freshwater microbial communities from Lake Fryxell liftoff mats and glacier meltwater in Antarctica - MAT-05 | ecosystem: Environmental > Aquatic > Freshwater > Ice > Liftoff microbial mat | place...
GGGACGATCGTCACCATCGACGTCGCTGTCGGGCAGCAGGTGCGGCGCGGGCAGCAGTTGATGTTGATCGAGTCGATGAAGATGCACCACGCGATCGAGTCGACGGTCGACGGCGCGGTCGGCGCCATTGTTGTCACTGTCGGCGAGACGGTGATGGAGCACGCCGTCGTGGCTCGAGTGTCACCCGGCCAGGTCACGATCGCTGCGGTCATGGAAGTTGCGATCGAGGACCCCGCACACGTTCGTGCCGACCTCGCTGAGGTGATCGCCCGTCACGGCATCGGGCTCGATGCTGCCAGACCCGATGCCGTGGAGCGGCGTCGTGCGCTCGGCCGACGCACAGCGCGTGAGAACGTGGCCGACCTCGTCGATGAAGGCTCGTTCGTGGAGTACGGCCCGGTGGTGATCGCGCCGCAACGGCGCCGCCGCTCACTGGAAGATCTCATCACGCGGACGCCCGCCGACGGGATGATCGGCGGCCTCGGCAAGGTCAGCGGGCAATCGATCGTGGCCATGTCGTACGACTACACGGTGCTGGCCGGCACGCAGGGCGGGCAGAACCACCGCAAGAAGGACCGCCTGTTCGAGCTGGCCGAATCGATGCGCCTGCCAGTGGTGTTCCTCACCGAAGGCGGTGGCGGCCGGCCCGGCGACACCGACATGATGGGTGTGAGTGGCCTCGACTGCCTTGCATTTCTCTACTTCGCCGAGCTCAGCGGACTGGTACCGCTGGTAGGTATCACCGTCGGCTACTGCTTCGCCGGCAACGCCGCCATGCTCGGCTGTTGTGACGTGGTGATTGCGACCGCCGACAGCAATATCGGTATGGGCGGCCCGGCGATGATCGAGGGCGGTGGCCTTGGGGTGTTCGACCCGCACCACATCGGCCCCATCGAGGTGCAGTCGGCCAACGGCGTGGTCGACATCGTCGTACCCGACGAAGCGGCCGCAGTGGATGCTGCAAAGCAATACCTTGGCTACTTCCAAGGCCCGACGGTGGACTGGACGTGTGCCGACCAACGCGAGTTACGCCATGTCATTCCCGAGGATCGCAAGCGCGGCTATGACGTGCACGAAGTGATCCATGGGCTGTTCGACACAGACAGCGTGCTCGAACTGCGGCGCGACTTCGGCTTGGGAATGGTCACCGCGTTCGCACGCGTGGAAGGCCGTCCCGTCGGCGTCATCGCCAACAACCCCGGCCACCTCGCAGGCGCCATCGACAGCGATGGTTCGGACAAGGCTGCGCGCTTCCTGCAGCTGTGCGATGCCTTCGACATGCCGGTCGTCACCCTCGTCGATACGCCGGGGATGATGGTCGGCCCCGAGGTCGAGAGGACCGCACTCGTCCGTCATTGCAGCCGGCTGTTCGTCACCGGCGCCAACATCACCGTCCCGCTGATCAGCATCGTGCTGCGCAAGAGCTACGGATTGGGTGCGCAGGCGATGATGGGCGGCAGCACCAAGGCCCCGCACGCCACCGTGGCGTGGCCCACCGGCGAGTTCGGCGGCATGGGCCTGGAGGGCGCGGTGCGGCTCGGATACCGCAAGGAACTGGCCGCCATCGACGACCTCGACGAACGCGAGCGCACCTTTCAGGGCATGGTCGACCGGATGTACCAGGTCGGCAAGGCGGTCAACGTCGCCAGCCACTTCGAGATCGACGACGTCGTCGACCCGGCCGACACACGCCGTTGGATCAGCGCGATCCTCGAAGCCGCCCCGCCACCGCTCCGGCGTGAGGGCAAGAAGCGACCCAACATCGACACCTGGTAGCAACGTCCCAGTAGCCACGTCCTGCTAGAACGGCAGCCATGCGTATCGACGAAGTAGAGCTCCGGGTCGTCCAGCTGCCGTACGTCTCCCCATTTCGCACATCGTTCGGTGAGGAGTTCGGTAAGCATGCGCTCATCGTCACCGTCCGCTCCGAGGGCATCGAGGGCTACGGCGAGGGCGTCATGGACCCCTTCCCGCACTACCGCGAGGAGTGCATACCCGGTGCACTGCACCTCCTACGCGGGGCGTTCGCGCCTGAGCTGATGTCGAAGGACGTGTGGCACCCGTCCGAGGTCACCGCCCGCTGGGTGGAGTGGCGCGGCAACCCGATGGCCAAGACTGCTCTCGAGTTGGCGGTGTGGGACTGCTGGGCACGTCAGCAGGGCGTCCCCATGCGCACGCTCCTTGGCGGTGAGCGCACCGAGATTCCCGTCGGCGCCAGCCTGGGAATGAACCCGATTCCCCAGACGGTGGAAAGCGTCGCCCGCCATGTAGGTCAGGGTTACAAGCGGGTCAAGCTGAAGATCGAGCCCGGCTGGGATGTCGGCATGCTGGCTGCCGTACGCGCCGAGTTCCCCGACATCGAACTGACCGTCGACGCCAACTCGGCGTACACGTTGGAGATGATGGACCTGCTCGACCAGATCGACGACTTCGGCCTGCACTACATCGAGCAGCCGTTGCACTGGGACGACATGGTCGACCATGCGCACCTTGCGACGCTGCTCAAGACCGAACTGTGCCTCGACGAGACCCTCACGTCGCCAGCCCGCGTGAAGGCCGCGCTGGACTTGAAGGCGTGCACCGTGGTGAACGTGAAGGTGGGCCGCGTCGGTGGCTTGCAGAGCGTGCGTGAGATCCACGATCTGTGCGTTGCTCGCGACGTGCCGATGTGGTGCGGTGGCATGTTGGAGACCGGCATCGGCCGCGCCCACAACATTCACCTTGCAACCATGCCTGGTTTTGTCTTCCCTGGTGACACCGCCTCGGCCAGCCGCACGTATGCGCGCGACATCACCGAACAGCAGCTGGAGGCCACCGACGGCGTGATGCCCGTTCCCGAGGGTGCTGGCATCGGCGTCACGCTCGATCGTGCGTTTGTCGACCAGGTGACCGAAAGCGTCGAGGTCATCAAGCGGTGAGCATCGAGTTTCGCGTGCTCCGCAGCGCTGACGAACTGGCAGCGCTGCCGAAGTTCGAAGCCAAGATCTGGGGTGGCGACGATGACCGCGTCTCGGTCAACATGCTCGTCGCGTGCATCGAGGAAGGTGGCATGGCAATCGGTGCGTTCGAGGGCGATCGCATTGTCGGGTCGGTGTTCGGCTTCCGCACCTTCGACGCGCGAGTGCTCCATTCGCACTACATGGCTGTCGACCCGGACTTCCGGCGCAGCGGACTGGGTGAGCAGCTCAAACGGCGTCAGGCGGAGTGGTGCCTGGACAACCAGGTGACGAGGATGCGCTGGACGTTCGACCCGCTGCAGCTCACCAACGCGCATCTCAACCTCAACAAGCTGGGTGCGTTGGGTGTGAAGTACCACGTCAACCACTATGGCTCGCTGGGCGGCATCAACGGCTCGCTCCCCAGCGACCGTCTGACCGTGCAGTGGGAGCTGGATCGGCCACGGCCGATGTTCGGCGAGTCGTTCGTACTCGACGTGCCCGCCGTGTCGCCAGCGGAGATTTCGGCCAGCGCGCCCGAAGCCCTTCACGCACGCATTGCAGTGCGCGACAACATGGCGCCGCACCTCGCCGACGGCTGGAAGGTGTCCGGGGTGGACCGCCACGCCCGCACGTACACGCTCTCGCGCTAGGGGTTTGTTCCGGCCGACACGAGCCCGGGCCCGAACACCCCGACCTGTCACCCTCTGCCGCCCATGGTCGGGTAAGAGCGCCCCTTTCGTCATGTTGACCCGCCCTTGGGAGCGGAAGGGTGCCAAGTTGGAGCCGGTCGGGGTGGGCGCCGCTAGATGAGCGGGAGGGCTACTTCGGTCGCCAGGTCGGGGAAGACCTTCGCCACCTTGGCACTCAGCCAGGTGCCGTAAACACCGCTGATGTCACGCAGGTTGGCTCTGTCCCAGCGGGCCTGCTGGTCGAGTGGCACGTCCCATTCACCACCGAACGGGATCGGCTCGACGACCGCGTGCCAGCCCGGGTCGAGGAAGAACGGCAGCGAGTAGCGGTCGGTGCCTGCATGATTGCGGACACGATGCGGGTTGCTGCGATAGCGACCGCCCGTCAACCGGTCGAGCATGTCGCCCAGGTTGCAGATCACCAGCTCCGCGTCGGCAGGCGCATCGATCCAGTCGCCGAACGAATTGACCTGCAACCCGGGCGTGCCATCAGTGGCCAGCAGGGTCAGCAGCCCGTAGTCGGTGTGCTCGCTCACACCCCAGTTGACCGTGTCGCCTACTGCCTGCGGTGGGTAGCGGAAAATGCGAAACAGCGTGGTCGGCTCGGCGGTCAGGCCCGATCGGAAGTAGTCATCCTGCAGTCCGAGGCCCTGAGCCATCAGCCCCAGCAACCGTTGCCCGAGCGCCTCCATCGCGATCATCCAGTCGGAGACGACGGCCCGCAACGCGGCTGGTTGCTCCGGCCACAGGTTCGGGCCGTGCATCGGGCGTGGGTCGGGCGGCAGTTCGGCACCGAAGTAGTAGCCCTCCTTACCGTCGGGAACTCCGGAGGTCAGTTCGCCGCCCAGCGGGAACCAGCCGCGCCAGGCTGTGCCCCCGGCTGCCATCGACACCAGTTGCTTCTCCGCGGTCGGGAGGGCAAAGAACTCCGCCGCCAACGCAATCAGCTCGTCTCGTCGCCGTGCCAGCTCAGCTCCGATCGGGACAGCGAAAAACCCGACCGTGCGGCAGGCCGCATCGATACGGGCAGCGGCGTCGGCTGTCGACGGATCGACGATCGGCAGCGTCGTGAGGGGCATCGGCTTCATCAGCGGCCAGCGTAGGTGGCAGACTCGACGACCGTGACCTCTGTGCAGCTCGTCGTGGTGGCCGCCGCGATCTTCACGGCCGCCTTCACGCAGGTCATCGCCGGCTTCGGGTTCGGTCTGCTGGCCATGCCGATCATGACGCTGGCGATACCGGTCGAGCAGGCGGTCGTGGTGAGCACTCTGCTGGGCATGGTGTCCACGAGTTGGATGGGGTGGCATCTTCGCGCTGCGATCAATCGGCCGATCGCCAAGCGGCTCACACTTGCCGCGTTCGTGGGAATGCCGCTGGGGCTGTGGATCCTCAACGTGGTCAGCGACAGGGCGCTGCGACTGAGCCTCGGCATTGCTGTGTTGACTGCGACCGCGCTGCTGGTCCGACGTATCAATCTCGCTCACGTGGGGCCGACGCTGGATGTCGGTATGGGCTTCATCTCCGGCGTGTTGAACACCTCACTGTCCACGAACGGCCCACCGCTGGTCTTCGATCTTCAGGCACGACAACTGGAGCCGAACGAGTTTCGTGCCACCATTTCCGCAGTCTTCGCGCTGAGCAACATCGTTGGCCTGTCATTGTTCATCGCTGGCGGCAAGATCACCATCGACGGCATGCACGCTGCACTGGTTGCGTTTCCTGCATGGGTGATAGGTCAAGGCCTCGGCTGGCCTGTTCGCAAGCACGTCCACGGCGAACGCTTCAGAGTGATGGTGCTGATTCTTCTGTTCGTCGCCGGCACGACCGCCGTTGTGTTCGCTGTCGTGTGATGGATCGGCGTGACATGCTGCACGCCGTGACGAACGATCCCGTGCAGCCCCGCAACGCAGTCGTCGTGTTGCTCGACTCGCTCAACCGACACACGCTCGGCAGCTACGGCGGCGCCGAGTTCGCGACGCCCAACCTCGACAGGTTCACGGCTCGGCACGCCACCCGGTTCATGAACCATGTCACCGGGTCACTGCCGTGCATGCCTGCTCGTCACGACATTCTGTGCGGCTCGCTGGACTTTCTCTGGCGGCCATGGGGCTCGATCGAGCTGTGGGAACAGCCGATAACAGCCGACCTACGTCACCACGGCGTCACCACCATGCTGGTCACCGATCACCCCCACCTGTTCGAGACCGGTGGCGAGAACTACCACACCGACTTCGGTGGCTGGGATTACGTGCGCGGCCACGAGGGCGATCCGTGGAAGACATGGCTGGACCCGTCCTGGCTTGGCGTGCCCGCTCCGCCGGCTGCGAAGGGCGACTGGTTCCTGAAGCGCCGCTTCGGCGAGCGTGCCCCGTACATCGACCACGCCTACGACACCACTCGCACGCATTTTCGCGCCGAGACCGACTACCCCGGCCCGCGCACGATGGCCGCCGCGTCGGAATGGTTGGGCGCCGCAGCGCGCTCCGGCACCGGCGGCCGCTGGATGCTCTTCGTCGACGAGTTCGACCCGCACGAACCCTTCGACACGCCAGCACCATGGCAGGGCATGTACGAAGCCGAGCCATGGCGCGGCGAGCGCCTGATCTGGCCGCCGTACGTCGTGGGGGGTCGCACTGGCGGTCACCTCACCGACGCCGAAGCGCACCACATCCGCTCCAACTACGGCAGCAAGCTGACGATGATCGACCACTGGTTCGGTCGCATCATCGACCAGTTCGACACCCATCAACTGTGGGACGACACGGCACTGATCGTGTGCACCGACCACGGCCATTACCTCGGTGAAGAACGCACAGTTCGCGGTGTTGGAGGTAGAGGCGGCCAAGTGCACGATCTGTGGGGCAAGCCGATGGTGCCGCAGTTCGAACCGCTGGGCCACATCCCGCTGATGATCCATTGGCCGGGCGTCGCTGGCGGGGGAGTGTGCGACGCGCTCACCACCGCCGTCGACCTGCACGCCACCCTGGCCGACTTGTTCGATGTGTCGCCGCAGCACCGTACTCATGGCCACTCGTTGGCGCCACTGCTGCGGAGCGAGGCGACGTCCATTCGCGACTACGCGGTCGGCGGCGTCTTCGGCAACTGGGTGCAGGTCACCGATGGGCGGATGAAGTACGCCCGCGCGCCACACGGCGACAACTTCCCGCTCTCCATGTGGAGTAACCGTTGGAGCACGATGCCCGTGCACGTGCAAGGCATCACCGAGCTACCCAAGCCCGACGATCGGGCGTGGCTGGACCGGATGCCGGGCAGCGAAGTACCCGTGATCCGCCAGCCCTTCGGAGCCGGCGATGCGCTGCCGTTCTGGGTCAGCGGCGGCGCCAACGTGGGGCAGCACCACCTCTACGACATCTCGGTCGACCCCGACGAACGCGAGAACCGCGTCGGCGGAACAGCGGAGCGCACGATGCAGGAGCTACTGCGAGCAGCACTGCTCGACCTCGAAGCGCCGACGGAGCAACTCGAACGCCTCGGCCTCGGACCCGGCTGATCGAGATCCGAGTGGGTACTCGCACCCCGAGGTGCGAGTACCCACTCCGATGGTCGGCTGGCACTCGCACTGGCTGCGTGGCACTCGCACTGGCTGCTTGGCGGGAAGGGCGAGGGTAGGTCGGGTCAGCGGCTGAACATCGCCAGCCACTGGTCCTTGTTGGACGGGCCATAGACGTAGTTGCTCTCGCGAATCGCGTCGATGGTGGCGCTGGACGGTGCCGAATAGCGGTGTCCCGGAAAAACAACGGTACCTTCGGGCATCTTGCCCAGCGTCTGCAGGCTGTCGTACATCGCGGCTGGGTCGCTTCCCGGGAAGTCGGTGCGGCCGCAACCGTCGAGGAACAGCGTGTCGCCGCTGATCAGTCGACCATCGACGTGGAAGCACTGGCTGCCGGGCGTATGACCCGGGGTGTGAACGAGTGTGATCGCAATGTCGCCGACCTGCACCACATCGCCGCCTTCGTGCTGGACCAGCTGGTCGACCGTGAGACCGCTGGTGCGCATCACCCACGGGGTCTCGTCGCGCTGCACGTGCACCGGGCAACTGCAGCGCTCGAGCAGTGTCGCCACACCCTCGACGTGGTGACCGCCCAGTGAACCACCGATGTGGTCGGGGTGGAAGTGCGTCGCCAGAACTCCGGTGACTTTCATCCCGTCGGCCTCGACGATGTCGAGTAGTTCGTTGACCGCATACGCCGGGTCGATGAGTACGCACTCGCTGGTGGCGCGGTCACCAATTGCGTACACGAAGTTGACCATCTGCTGGGCTACCGGATCATTGGCGGCGAAGTCGCGACCCGAGAGAAGTTGGCGAAAGTAGAAGCGATCCGAACTCATCCGGCCACGTTACGCACCGGAGGGCTGGCTGCGCAGTAGCGGCATCACGAGCGTCGCAAATCGTTCACACTCTTCGAGATGCGGGTAGCCCGAGAGGATGAAGGTGTCGATGCCGAGCGCCTGGTAGCCACGTATCTTCGCCGCGACCTGCGCTGGGTCGCCGACGATGGCGGCGCCGCACCCGCTGCGGGCGCGGCCGATGCCGGTCCACAGGTGAGGCTCCACGAAACCATCGGGATCGGCATCGCCGCGCAGCAACGCCTGCGCCCGCACACCGACCGACTGATTGTCCAATGATTTCGCCCGAATTGCTTCGCCGACCTCCGGGTCGAGTGCCGCGACCAGGTGCTGCGCCGCGGCTCGGGCCAATGCCTCTGTCTCGCGCACCACCACGTGAACCCGGTACCCGAAACGAAGTGTGCGGCCCTGGCGCGCCGCCCGCTGGCGCATGTCGGCGAGCACCGCTTCTACGCCTGCCATCGTGTCGGGCCACATCAGGTACACATCCGCAGCAGCGGCAGCCACCTCGCGAGCAGCTTCGGAAAGGCCGCCGAAGTACGGCGGCGGAGCATGGCCGCTGACGGTGCGTACACGTGGGGGAGCGACCGACAGGCTGACGAATTCGCCCGCGACATCCAGCGACTGACCATCGAGCAACATGCGCAAGGCCTGCATGTGTTCGAGCGTTCGCGCGTATCGAGGACCCGATGCCAAGGCCTCGCCCGGTAGATCGGACGAGATGATATTGACCACCATTCGGCCACCGAGGAGTTGGTCGAGAGTGGCCAACTGGCGAGCGAGCTGCGGTGCCCACACCTCGCCCATGCGCACGGCGACGATGGGCCGGATGTGGCGCGTCGTGCGAGCGATCGCGGCGGTGAATGCGACCGTGTCGATGCCCAGTGAATAGCCAGAGGGCATCAGGATCGAGTCGAAGCCGGCCCGGTCGGCGGCGTGCACGATGGCGGCGCAATGCTCGTAGCTACTGGCCAGCTCTGGGGCCGGCACGCCCATCTGCTCGTAGTCGTCGTCGCACAGTGCGGCGAACCAGGCGAGCTCGAGATGACTGTTCATGGCTGTGGCACCCGAGGCATTGCCGTACGCTAACCACGATGTCCGCCAGCCTCCGCTACGGCGTGATCGGTACCGGCATGATGGGCGTGGAGCACATCAACAACCTGCTCCACCTGCCCGGTGCCACTGTCACCGCCATCTCCGACCCCAACGAGACCAGTCGCGACTGGGCGCAACTGGCTGTTGGGCTGGATGTGCCGCTGCAGCGCTTCGACAATCATCACGCACTACTTACGTCCGGGTTGTGCGATGTGGTGGTGATCGCCTCACCGAACCACACTCATCACGAGGTGCTGCTCGACGTGCTGCGCACTCCCCACCACGTGCTGGTCGAGAAGCCGCTGTGCACCACGGTGGCCGAGTGCTACGACGCGATCGATGTCGCTGCCGACCAAGCCCGCGAGTGGCCGCAGCGGGTGGTGTGGATGGGTCTCGAGTATCGCTACATGCCCCCGACCCAGGCCGTGCTCGCCGAAGTGCGCAACGGCAGCATCGGGAAGTTGCGCATGGTTGCGATTCGCGAGCACCGCTTTCCGTTCCTCCGTAAGGTCGACAATTGGAACCGATTCACTCGCAACACCGGTGGAACGCTGGTGGAGAAGTGCTGCCACTTCTTCGACCTGATGAACCTGCTGGTCGGGGCGCCGCCGGTGCGAGTGATGGCCAGCGGCGCGCAGGACGTCAACCACCTGGACGAGCGCTACGAGGGTGAGCAACCCGACATCTTGGACAATGCGTACGTGATCGTGGAATACGCGGACGGCCAACGTGCAACGCTGGACCTGTGCATGTTCGCCGAGGCGAGCAAGAACGAGCAGGAGATCAGCGTGGTCGGCGACGAGGGCAAAGTGGAAGCATTGGTGACCGAGGGCATCGTGCGGGTCGGTCGACGAGCTGACGGCATCGGCCGAGTGAGCGAGCGACTGGTGCGGGGCGACAGCGTTCGCCATCAGGGCCTGCATCACGGCGCCTCCTACCTCGAGCACGTCGCGCTGATGAACGCCATCCACGACGGGGAGCCCGCCGCTGTGACACTGCACGATGGTCTGCTGTCGGTGGCCGTCGGCGTGGCAGCTCATCGCTCGATCGACGAAGGCCGCGCGGTCATGATCCAGGAGGTACTCGCCCGATGAGTGAACAACTGCACACCTTGATTGCCGGCGAAAGGGTGGTCTTCGGTGGCGACCGGGTGACAACGATCCCTGCGGAACTGGCGGCTGCGTTCCGCCTCGGCGATCGGCTGGTCGTCGTTCATGAGACCGGCGACCTCTTGCACATTCCCCGTTCGGAGCACGCCGTCGCTGCCGTCGCTGTCGGCGCCGCCGTCGACGCGTTCGCAGCGTTGGCGCACGCCGCAGACCATCAGATCAGCGAGTTCTTCGAGCAGTTCGCAACTCGGTTGGAGGACGACGAATCGTTCGCTGCGATCGCCGACGCCAACGGTGCCGATGTCGAACGCGCGGAGGCTCGGGGACGGGCGACCGGGCGGCTGACCCTCTCGACGGGTATGCGTGCCGACATGATCGCTGGCTTGCGCACGTGGCGCGACATCGAGACGCACCGCAGCCAGCGGGTCGCCATGACGGAGCACGCGCAGTGGACAGTCGAGCAGTGGCGCGATCCGCTGGGCATTGTCGGTTTCGTGTTCGAGGGCCGACCCAACGTTTTCGCCGACGCCACCGGCGTGCTGCGCACCGGCAACACCGTCGTGTTCCGTATCGGTAGCGATGCGCTCGGCACCGCCCGCGCCATCATGAACTCGGCCGTGCAGCCTGCGCTCGCCGCGGCGGGGCTGCCAGCCGGCGCCGTGCAGCTCGTCGACAGCGCAGCGCACGCTGCCGGCTGGGCGCTCTTCGCCGACCAGCGTCTCTCGCTCGCCGTCGCTCGCGGATCGGGAACCGCTGTCGCGCAGCTGGGCGCTGTCGCTCGCCAACACGGCGTGCCCGTCAGCCTGCACGGCACCGGCGGAGCCTGGTTGGTTGCGGCTGACAGCGCCGACGCCGAGCACTTTGCGCTGGCGGTACAACACTCGCTCGACCGCAAGGTGTGCAACACCCTCAATGTGTGCTGCATCGTGCGCTCGCGTGAACACGACCTGCTGCCCGCCTTTCGAGCTGCGGTCGCGTCCGCGGCCCGCACGCGTGGGGTGCAAGCAATCATTCATGATCTCGTTCCGGAGAGCCCCTGCCTGGCGCACGAGTGGGAGTGGGAAACAGTCCCGGAAGTTGCCGTGATGATCGTCGACGACATCGCTCAGGCCGTCCAGCAGTTCAACCAGTACAGCCCGCACTTCGTTGCCTCGTTGATCAGTGCCGACGCCGACGACCATGAGGCGTTCTATCGCAGCGTCGATGCCCCCTTCGTGGGTGACGGTTTCACTCGCTGGGTCGACGGCCAGTTCGCCCTGTTGCAGCCCGAGCTCGGTCTCTCCAACTGGCAGGCGGGTCGTCTGTTCGGTCGCGGGGGAGTGCTTTCAGGCGACTCGGTGTACACGATTCGACTGCGGGCAACGGTCAACGACCCGCATCTCCATCGCTGATCGGACTGTTCGCACGCCCGTCAGTACAGTGCCCGCGTGACTCGTCGACCACTCGCACTTGTCGTAGTGCTGCTGCTCGTCGCATGCACGTCCGACCCAGGCGTCAGCGTCCGCTCTGCCGCGACGATCACCACCGCAGCCGAGCCGATACGAGCCGAGCCGATACCAGCGACGTCCGGAGATGGAGTAGGGGATCTACTGTTCCCGGCGCTCGGCAATCCTGGCATCGACGTCACGCACTACGACATCGACATTGCGTACGACGCGGCCGACGACGTCGTCGAGGGCACCGTCGCTATCGACCTGCTGCTCACCGAGGATCGAACGCAGATCACCCTCGACTCCGCGGGTCCGGCGGTGTCGACGGTGCTCGTCGACGGTGTGCTGGCGGTGACCGAGCAGGACCCTCCGGAACTGCGCATCACTTTGCCCACCCAACGTCGCGCTGGTGAGCAGCTGCAGTTGTTGATTGCCTATTCCGTTGCGACACAACCGGTCGATTCGCCGATCGGGCTGCAGAGCGGTTGGTTCAACACTGACCAGGGTTCGTTCGTGCTCAATGAGCCGGACGGGGCACGGACCTGGGTGCCATGCAATGACCACCCCAGCGACAAGGCCAGCTACACGTTCACGATCGAGGTCCCGGCCGGCGTCACCGCCGTGGCCAACGGTGCGTTGGTGGACCACGGCACCGGGCACGACTCGGAGGTGTGGGTGTGGCACGAGGACCGGCCGATGGCCACCTACCTGGTGCAGTTGCTCACCGGTGACTACGAGGTCATCGAGTCCGACGGCTCGGATGGCTTGCCCATGGTGAGCGCCGTGTTGCGCGACGATCTGGCGACCATGCAACCGTTCATCGACGAGACGCCGAGGATGATCGAGTTCTTCGAACAGTACTTCGGCCAGTACCCGCTCGACCGCTACGGCATTGCCATCACCGACAGTTTCAGTGGCTTGGCGATGGAGACGCAGGAGCGCTCACTCTTCAGTCGCGACGACTTCGCCGGTGGTGAACTTGGAAAGCTCCAACAGCAACTGCTGTCACACGAACTCGCGCATCAGTGGTTCGGCAATGCAGTCTCGCCAGCGCGCTGGCAGGACATCTGGCTCAACGAGTCGTTCGCCACGTACGGGGAGTGGATGTGGTCCGACCACATCGGTGTGGCTGATCTCGAGGCCACCGCCGGCAATGAGCTGCGCTACCGCTCGCCGGGCAGTTCCACCGACCCGACGGCCGGCGACCTCTTCGGCAGCAACAGCTATGGCGGCGGCGCAGTCGTGCTACATGCTTTGCGGAGGACCATCGGCGACGACACGTTCTTCACGCTGCTCACCAGCTGGGTCGCAAAGAACAACGGCGAATCGCGAACGACGGAGGACTTCATCGCGCTCGCGACCGAGACGGCCGGTGAGCCACTCACTCAGTTCTTCGACGAGTGGCTCTTCGCCGACAGACCGCCGACGGAGTTCCCGACGCGCTAGCGCTAGCGCCGACGCCGACGCCGACGCTGACGCAATCGAGCACCGACTACGGCCGTGCGGCGACGGCTTCGACCTCGAACAGAATGTCGGGCATGGCCAGGCTGACGACCCCGATGAGGGTTTGCGTTGGTGGGTCGGAGCCCCAGCCGTCCTGCATGGCCTCACTGATCGGCCCGAGCCTTTGGAGGCCGTGGTTCACCACGTACGTCCTGAGTTGAACGACGTGACTGAGGTCGAGCCCGTGGGCGGCAAGGCAACGCCAAGATTGCGGAACGTTTGGCGCACCTGCTCGGCGAAGTCGGCCGAGACGACAGTGCCGTCGGCGCTCGAGCCGAACTGACCCGCAACGAGCACCAGTCCCGTGTCAGCCGGGATGCTGGTGGTGTGGCTGTAGCCGAACGGGACCGGATCGTGTAGACCGGCGGGATTGAGGCTGGTGTGGGACATGTGGCTCTTCTTTCTTGTCGGATGGGCGCTTGTCGTGCCCTCGACTGCATCGTGCACCCCGAACCATGACAGGGGGTGTCAGTGTTTCGGAGGGCTCTTTGCCCGTGCGCGCAAGCCGACTGATGGAGATGCTCGTATGGCTCCAGTTGCAGGGTGGCGCGCCGGCGACCGAGCCAGCGGCCGCCTTCGAGGTCTCGGTTCGCACCGTCTACCGCGACGTGGAGGCGTTGTGCGCAGCCGGAGTCCCGATCCACACGGTGGTCGGACGCAACGGTGGAATCCGTATCGATCCGTCGTACCGCCCCGCCGGTCTCTCGCGGCTCGACGCAACCGAGGCACCTGGTGTGCTGTTCGCAGTCGTGCCAGCGATAGCCGACCCATTGGTTCGTTGCGCCCGACGACACGCCGGCGCTGGCAGAAGTTGCCACGGCTGTGTGGGAGTCTTGCGAAGCGAGCTCGTGTACCGAGGCACCGATGTTGTCGTTCAGCCTCTCGGCCTGATACTCAAGGGTGACAAGTGGTACCTGCTCGGACTCGCTCGGGGCGGCGCCGAGCGTCAGGCTCGGCTCTTTCGACTGTCGCGCGTCGATGCCGTCGAGGTCCTCGATCATCGTTTCGATCGTCCACCCGGGTTTGATCTCGCTGCGGCGTGGGCGGCACGACGCCGGGCCTTCCTCGACTCGATCCCCGAGTACTTCGTGACCGTGCGCGTGGCGCCAGCTGCCGAGCCGTTGCTCGCGCTGCTGGAGGGGACCGGACCCCCGCTGCCACTGCCGGCCGACATCGAGCGCGACGAGCACGGTTGGGCCCGGCTGCGACTGCGGTTCGATCGTCGCGACAGCGCCGCCCGGCACCTCCTTCGCTTCGGTGCCGACATCGAGGCCCTCGACCCGCCCGAGCTGCGCGAGTGCATGGCCGTCGCAGCCGTCCGGCTCGCAGCCCTCTACAGCGCACACGCGTAGGGCTGCGTACACAACCGCTGTCGACCACCGACTACGGCTAGTGCCCGAGCAGGCGGTTCATGATCGCCTCGCGCCACTTGGACGAACTGCCCTTGCGCTCCTCGTGACGGTCGGCGCCCACTGGTAGCACAGTGGTGGCGTTGATGCCGATGAAGCGCAGCGGCTCGGGTTCCCACTTGCGTGATCGGTGGCCCACCCATGGCAGGGTGGTCAGCTCGCTCGGCTCGCCCGTGATCAGGTCGGCCAGTGTGCGGCCCGACAGGTTGGTCGTGCCAACGCCGTCACCCACATAGCCGCCCGCCGATGCGAGGCCGGTGGACCGATCGAACGAGGCGTGGCACCACCAGTCGCGAGCGGCACCCACAGGGCCGCCCCAGCGGTGCGTGATGGCGGCATCGCCGATGGCGGGGAACAGTTCACGCAACGTGTCGTGAATCAGGCCGTGCACTCGCTCGTTGCGGTCGTACTCCGGCTTGATGGTGCTGCCCCAGTGGTACCAGGCGCCGCGGCCACCAAAGGCAAAGCGATTGTCGGCGGTGCGCTGGCCGTAGATGATCATGTGGCGGCCATCGTTGAACGTTGCCCGTTCGTGCAACCCGATCGACGCCCAGAAGTCATCGGGCAGCGGCTCTGTCGCAATCATCAGCGAGTAGATCGGTGCAACCGTTCGACCCTCGCCCGCGAGCGATGGCGTGAAGGCCTCGGTGGCACGCACGACCACATCAGCCTTCACGGTGCCGAGATGGGTGCGTACCGTACGCGGCGTGATCTCCACGACCGGGGTGTGTTCGTGGATGGTCGCGCCCATGCGCTCGACGGTGCGCGCAAGACCGCGGGCCAGTCGTGCCGGGTGAAGAGCCGCGCAGTGCGGTGTGAACCCGCCGCCGATGACCTTCGTCGCGCCCAGCCGTTCGGCTGCCTCGGCTTGCGTGAGCAGCCTGTAGTCGTCGTCGGTGAATCCGTAAGAGTGCAGATGGTCGATGTGGTCCGTCTCGCGTCGGAGCTGCATTTGGTTGCGCGACACGTTGAGGTAGCCGCCGTGTGCGAAGTGGCAGTCGATACCTTCGGCGTCCACGACACGCCCGACCTCGGCAACCGTCTCGTGCATGACCGTCTGCAGACGAAACGCCTGCGACCGCGAGCTGCGCCTCGCAACAGCGTCCAGCCCCATCGGCAGCAGCGCGGAGCACCAGCCTCCGTTCCGGCCGCTGGCGCCGAACCCGACCACCTGCGCCTCGAGAAGGGCCACGCGCAGTGTGGGGTCACGCTGTAGCAGGTAGTACGCCGTCCACAGCCCGGTGTAGCCGGCGCCGACGATCGCTACGTCCACCTGTAGGTCGCTGCCCAGCGCAGGGCGGCCCGGGCCCCACTCCTCGGTGGACATCGTTGCGTGCCACAGAGAGAGGTTCGACAGCTCGTGCATCTCGCCAGCTTAGGTAGGCTGCGTGTCGGAAATCAGTCGGTTGTCGATCAACCGGACGTCGCCGAACCAAACAGCCGTGACCGCGGCAGCGGTGCCGCTGACGATCGCAAGAGGTTGCAACGTGTCGGGGTGCACGATCTCGAGGTGCTCGAACCGAGCCAGCGGCTCGCGGTCGATGACGGCCTTGCCGAGTGCCCCGAGTTCGATCACGTCGTTGACGCCCCGGCTGAGAGCGTCCGCAACTGCCTGCAGCGCGTGTGGGACACACACGGCTGCGGCGCGCTGGGCAGGGGAGAGGCGTTGGTTGCGGCTGGACATGGCAAGTCCGTCGTACTCGCGGACCGTCGCCAGGCCGACGATCTCGATGTACATGTCCAGATCGGTCGCCATCCGCCGAATGATCGCCAGCTGCTGGAAGTCCTTCTGCCCGAACACGGCAACATGCGGGCGTACCGCGCCGAACAGCTTCGCCACCACTGTGGTGACGCCGCGGAAGTGGCCGGGCCGCTGCGCTCCCTCCAGCACGTCGGCCAACGGCCCAGGGGTCACATGCGTTTCGAAACCGAGCGGATACACCGCCGATGTGAGTGGTGCGTACACGGCATCCACACCGTGTCCGGAGCACATCGCGAGATCGTCGTCGATCCGTTGCGGGTACGCATCGAAGTCCTCGCTGCGGTTGAACTGCATGGGGTTGACGAAGATGCTGACCACGACGAGGTCAGCATGCCGCCGAGCCTCGTCGACGAGTGCCAGGTGACCGCCGTGCAGCGCACCCATTGTCGGAACCAGCGCGATCCGACGACCGGCTACTCGCTGGGCGTCGCTCCACGCGCTCATGGCACCGGGTCGATCGAAGAGCGCTGGGTCCGACATCGAAGCCGTCAGTGGAAGCTGTGCGCGTCGTCGGGCCAGGTGCCGTCGCGCACCTCACCGATGAACGCTTCCGTCGCCCGGATCGCGTCGTTGCGCAGATCGGCGTAGTGCTTGGTGAACTTCAAGCTCAGCTCGCTCAGGCCCAGTACGTCGTGCAGGACCAGTACCTGACCGTCGCAGTCAGGGCCGGCGCCGATGCCGATGGTGGGGATGGAGAGCTTCTGCGTGATCTCCTTGGCCAGGTCGCGAGGAATGCCCTCGACCACCACGGCGAACGCGCCTGCCTGCTCGACTGCGTGCGCATCCTCCAGCAGTCGCTCGCGCCCACCGGCCTCGAAGCCACTGACCTTGCCCTGCACCCTGTGGCCACCCATCCGGTGGTAGCTCTGCGGCGTCAGACCGATGTGACCGACCACGGGGATGTCGACGCGTGTGATGGCCTGGATGGTTTCGGCCATGACGACGCCGCCCTCCAGCTTCACGCACTCGGCACCCTCCTTCATGAGGCGGATGCTGCTCTCCACTGCCTGCTGCGGGCTGACCTGGTAGCTCCCGAAGGGCAGGTCGCCAACGATCAACGCCTTGGGCTGTGAGCGGGAAACCAGGCGTACGTGATACGCCATCTCGTCGAGCTCGACAGGGATGGTGTTGGCGGTGCCTTGCACCACCATGCCCACACTGTCACCGACAAGAATCATGTCGATACCGGCCAAGTCGACGAGCCGCGCAAACGTGGCGTCGTAGGCCGTGATCATCGTGATTCGCTCGCCCAGCGCCTTCATGCGTGGGAGATCGGGGACCGAGATCTTGCTGCGGTCCGGCGTCGAGCTGGTCATGAAGCTGCGGGCCTCCTTCGACCGGGGTGCCAATCACCCCGACGCAGTGTGCAACCTAGCCAATCGCCCGCCTGTTTCGAAAGCGCCCGCCGGATTCGGTGGCAAGCGTCACGCACCGGCAGGGAAAGCGGAGGGACACAGATCGCGATAGGCAGGTGCATCGGCGTTGCCAGTGGCCTGCACGATGGCATTGGTGCAGGCTGCCGCGAAGCACTCGGCGCCGGCTTCGAGGACCGCGTCGAGCCAGCGGACACGGCTCCGCATCGGCGGCTCGCCGTCGCCCGAGGCGTCCGTCATCGAACCCAGGTCATCGCGGCCGGTAGCGACGGCAAAGATGGAGTCGCCGTCCAGCATTGAGTGCACCGGGCGAATCGCACGCGCCAACCCGTCGTGCGCGACCGAGGCGAACTTGCTGCATTCCGCCTTGGAGAGTGCAGCTGTCGTGGCCACTACGCCGATGGTGGTGTTCAGCGGCGGTGTCGCCACTGCGAGGTGATTGCGCACGACCTGTCGATCTGCGGCCGAGGGTGAGCGCAGCCGAGCAGCCCCTGGCATCCATGGCAGACCACTTGCAGGGTCGATGACGCTGCCTGCCGAGTTGACGACCGCGAGCGCCGACACGGTGACGCCGTTGGGCAGGACCGTGCTGGCGGTGCCGACACCGCCCTGCAGGCCGCGAGCACGGGCGCCGGCGCCGGCACCGACGGCGCCGTTGGCAAAGGGGCGAGCGCGGGCCGCCGCCGCCGCACGTCGACCGAATGACTCATCCGGCCGATTGCCGAACGAACCACCGCGGCCCAGGTCGAAGATGACTGCGGCCGGAACGATTGGCACCACCTGCGCTGCGTCGAGCCCGACCTTGAAACCGATCTGGCGTTCCTCGAGATACGCCATCACGCCGTGTGCTGCGGCGAGACCGTAGGCGCTGCCGCCGGTGAGGCAGATGGCATGAATGGCCTGCATGGTCGCAGTTGGGTGCAACAGATCGGTCTCGCGGGTGCCGGGCCCGCCGCCGCGAACGTCGACACTCCCCACCGTGCCTTCGGGCAGCAGTACGACGGTCGTTCCAGTTCGCCAACCGCGTCCCACCCGTTGTATGTGCCCGACACGCACGCCGGGCACGTTCGTGATGCAACCGCCGCCACTGCGCAGCACAACACTCATGCGTGCATGGTGGACGGCATGACCTGCTCTTCGCTGCCATCGTGTGGGCCGGCGAGTGTGCGCCACACTCCGAGGCCGACGATGTACAAGGGACACGCGACCAGGAGGACCTTGCCGATGAGGTTGCTGGCGGGCAGGTGGGACGTCATCAGCAGCACCGTTGCCAGCCAGATCACCGTGACCGTGATGGTGAGCGGCCGAAACTTGCGCACCTGCATCGGGTGCAGGAACTTCCAGTTGGTCAGCTGTGTGAGAGAGAGCAGAATGCACGCGATGGCGGTCGGCCACGGCTTCATGTCCAGCAGGAACAGGGTGGGCACGATCATGTTCCACTCGCACGGGAACCCGTTGAAGTAGTGGTCGTGTGTCATCTGGTCGGTCCGTGACATCCACAGCGCCGACATCAGCATCACGAACGAGGCGATGATCGCACCCCACGGATTGCGCGGCAACATGTCGAAGCGCAGCATGAACAGCACGGGGATGACGATGCAGGTCACGAAGTCGATGATCAGATCGAGGGTGTAGCCATCGATTCGAGGTACGTGGGTCTTGACCTCGTACTTGCGGGCGAACAGGCCGTCGAGACCATCCACGACCATGGCAACCGCCAGCCAGAGGATCGCGATCTTGTAGTTCTGATCGCTCACGGCCATCAGCCCGAACATGCCGCACAGCGCTCCGAGGGCTGTGAAGGAGTGGACGAACCAGCCCTTCGCGACCGGGTGCCGAAGGGCAGCGGTTTCAGTGGATGTGTTGGCGCTCATGTGGGTGGCAGCGATCCTACCCTTCGCGGCCGATAGCTTCGCCGCATGCGACATCAGCTACGCGCCGCCAGCTATCGCATTGGCGGCGAATGGGTCCGCCGCGGATGGGCGCTGGCGTGCCGAGTCGGGTCCATCGGGCCGAGCGATCGTGCGGGCAAGCAGTTCGGCCGCTTCGGAGCCGGCAGCATCATCTGCTTTCCGCACAACACCATCTTCAACGAGCGCTACATACACATCGGCGACGGCACCATGATCGGCCCGCAGGTCACCCTCTCGGCGGGAATGGTGCCCGGCCAGGCCTGCCTCTCTGATCCAGTGGTTCGCATCGGTGACCGCTGCCTGATCGGCAAGGGCAGCGGCATTGTCGGACACTTTGGTATCGAGATCGGCAACGACGTCTGGACCGGCCACCACGTCTACATCACCGATCAGAATCACGGCTACGAAGACGTCACTCGGCCCATCTCGCAGCAGTCCCAACCCGAACGGGCAGTGTCGATCGGCGACGGCTCGTGGTTGGGCTTCGGCACCGTCGTGCTCCCCGGTTCCAACATCGGCAAGCACGTCACGATCGGCGCCAACTCGGTGGTCGCTCGTGACATCCCCGATTACAGCGTGGCCGTTGGCTCGCCGGCGAAGGTGATTCGTCGCTACGTCGATGGCGAAGGCTGGGTGCGGGTCCCGTGAAACCCGTCAGACTTGGACGTCGCCACCGAGTTCGCCGGGAGGCGAACACTCGGGAACGTCGTTGCCCTTGACCCCGGCAGTGAAGTCGAGGACCACGTTGGACACAGGGCCGCCACCAACGGCTGTCTCGGTGTAGGGCTCGAGCTTGAACTCACGCAGACCTGCGGTATATCGCCGCCGGTCGGTCAGCACGATGCGAAAGTTCTCCACGAAGAACGCCACCCGCGTCGCGTCCTTGTCGTTGTCGACGGGGATCGCAGCAAGGTCGGTGACCATCTGATCGAGGATGTTGGTGGCTTTGTCGACAATTTCGGCGCGTTGCAGCTTTTGCTCGTCGGTCGGGTTGGCGATGTAGCCGCCACCGATGTCGGTCAATGCCTCGCGCTCAGTGGATGCGGCCACACACACCTCCTGAGCGGCGACACGCCAGCTCTTGTCCTGCAATTGATACACGCCCTCGTCTGTGGCGAAGACGAAGTAGTAGACCCACATCGAGGCGACGATGGCACAGCACAGGATGATCACGATCTTCGCTGGGGCCCGCGTGCGCGGCGCCCTGATCGGCTCTTGGGCGTAGGGGATGTTCACGGTGATGCTTTCGATCGGTAGCTGAGGGCAAGTTGGGCGAGCGCGCCGCCGATTCCGACGACGCCAGCAATGGCGGTGCCCCACCAGCTGGGGAAATCGATGCCGAGGGCGTTGTCCAGTGACCAGCGACCGCCACCGATCATCGAGACGGCGAAGGCGACGACGGCGATGGACGCGCAGTACTCCCAACCTTGGTCGGGCTTGAAGATGAAGAAGCCGACCTTCCAGTGGGCAACCACGATGGCGACGATCATCAGGCCGATGATGCCTGCGCCGGCAAACGGTGTGAGCAGCCCGGCCGCGAACAGCAAACCGGCGCCGACCTCGGTGGCGGCAGCCAGGCGTGCCTGCCAGATGGGCCACTTCATTCCGATGGCGCCGAACCAGCGGGCGGTGCCGGCCAGCCCGCCGCTGCCGAACACCTTGTTGTAGCCGTGATACGCCAAGGACACTCCGAAGACCACGCGCACTATCAGCAAGCCAAGGTCGAGTTGCTGCATGTTCCCACGCTACGGCCTGAGCGGCGGGGCTCCATATTCGACCGCCATTCGTCACATCAGCCTGGTAGAACGGATGCCATGGGGGAGGGAACGAACATTCCAAACGAGCGCGGGCGCTTGCGCCAAGCGTTCCGACTCGTCCGCGCCCTCGTTCGCCATCACAAGAAGACGTTTTTCACCGCCGTGGCGGGTGCGTCGGTCTTTGCAGCCTGCACCGTGCTGTCGGCGATCGTCGTTCGCCTGATCATCGACGAGGTCATCAACCCTCGCTTCAACGAGGGCTCTGTCAGCGTTCGCAAGGTCGTGCTGATACTGGGAACACTGATTGTTCTCGGGTTCGTGCGGGCCGCTGGCGTCATCGTTCGCCGCACGTGGGCCGGGCGCACCACCTGGCGAGTCACCGAAACCATTACCACTGACGTGATCGACCGCTTGACCGAGCAGCCGGCGTCGTGGCACCGCACCCAGAGCACGGGCGACCTGATCACTCGCGCCGGCGTCGACGCCGAAGCAGCAACAGCCGTGCTCGGGCCACTTCCGTTTGCCTCCGGTGTGGTCGTGTTGGTCGGTTTGTCGAGCGCGTGGATGCTGCTCACCGACCTCCCCCTTGGCATCGCAGCGGTCGCCGTGTTCCCCGGCCTCATCGCACTCAACGTTGGCTATCAGCGACGAGTCGACCACTTCTACAACACCGCGCAAGACGAGCTGGGCAAGCTGAGCGCCGCCGTGCACGAGAGCTTCGACGGCGTCGCCGTGGTCAAGTCGTTCGGTGCTGAGGGGCGTGAGACGGACCGCCTGTCGGTGATCGCCAGCCGGCTGCGCGAGGCGCGACTTGGTGCCATCCGTGTGCGCAGCACTTTTGAGGCACTGCTCGACGGGGTGCCCACCATCGTCAACATTCTGCTGTTGGTCGGTGGTGCGTACCGGGTGCGATCAGGCGACATGACCGTCGGCGAACTGACCAGCTTCATCTACCTGTTCACGCTGCTCGTGTTCCCGCTCCGCATCATTGGTTACACGTTCTCCGAAGTGCCCCATTCGTTGGCCGGGTGGAACCGAATCCGGGACCTGCTCGACCAGCCCGTTGTGCCGAACCCTGCGTTGACGTTGCTGGTTGGCACGGACAACAGCGTGGTGTTGCATGAGGTGCGCTTCAGTCACGACGGCGAGCGCGACGTGCTGAATGGCGTCTCGGCCAACATCGAAGGCGGGCGCACAGTCGCGGTGGTCGGTGCCACCGGCGCGGGCAAAACCACCTTGTTGCACCTCATTGCCGGGCTGGTGGCGCCCGGTTCGGGCACCGTCACGGTGCCAGCTGGCGGTGCCCGCCTCGTGTTCCAAGAGCCGTTTCTCCTGGCTGGCTCGGTCCGCGAGAACATCTCGCTCGGTGTCGATGTACCACTGGATGCAATCGAGGCCGCGCTGGCGGTTGCCGAGGCGCAGTTCGTGTACGAACTGCCTTCGGGACTCGATACGCAACTCGGTGAGCGTGGTATGGGCCTGTCGGGCGGTCAGCGTCAGCGTTTGGCGCTCGCTCGAGCGCTGGTGCGCCGGCCGGCTGTGTTGCTGCTCGATGACACCACCTCAGCGTTGGACCCATCCACTGAGGCAAAGGTGGTAGCCAACCTGCGCTCCGCGCTCTCGCAGACCACGGTTGTCGCTATCGCCAGCCGCCCGTCCACCATCGCGCTCGCCGACGACGTGCTGTACCTCGACAGCGGCGAGGTCGTCGCCCACGGTCGCCACGAGGATCTCATGCAACGAGTGCCGGCCTATCGGCAGTTGATCGAAGCCTTCGAGCACGATCGCGAAGCAATGGAGTCCGATTTACTGCAGCTCTCGGATACCGGCGCCGTCAGCGCCGCTGAAGGGCAGCATCATGACTGAGCCGATCGGCCGGTGGACAGCCGTCGAGACGATTGGCCGCGGTGTACGGGCGGCGCCTGCGCTGCGCACTGGGTTCGGGCTGACGCTCGCGTTTGCGATGGGTGGGGCCGCCGGCCGTGTGGTCATTCCCATCCTGGTGCAGCAGGCCATCGACCGCGGACTGGGGCCGCAGGGCGTACGGGTGGGCACTGTCACCATCATGGCCGTGGTCGCGTTCGTCGTCATCGTGCTGGCGACGTGGTCGCAGCGCACTGCGGTGGCGCGGCTGGGGCGCCGCAGCGAGGAAGCGTTGTATGTACTTCGTGTTCGTCTCTTCGAGCACATCCACCGTCTCAGCATCGCGGACCACAGCGAAGAGCGAAAGGGCGCCCTGGTCGCACGTGTCACCAGCGACGTCGA
>Ga0105048_10004180_pt1 | contig 23611 bp, 16 predicted proteins | sample MAT05_FD_78382 | JGI IMG/M metagenome (GOLD analysis project Ga0105048, IMG submission 78382) | Freshwater microbial communities from Lake Fryxell liftoff mats and glacier meltwater in Antarctica - MAT-05 | ecosystem: Environmental > Aquatic > Freshwater > Ice > Liftoff microbial mat | place...
ACCCACGACGCAACCGGAAATCTATGCCCGCGAAGCCGTGATGCTGCACGCGGAGCCGACTCGCGAATTGAAGTTGCAGGCCATTCGCATCGGCGACTTCGGCATCGCCGCGATTCCGAACGAAGTGTTCGCCATCACCGGATTGAAGATCAAGGCGCAGAGCCCGCTCGCGGCGACGTTCGCGATCGAACTCGCGAACGGGGCCGACGGATACATTCCGCCCGCGGAGCAGCACGCCCTCGGCGGATATACGACTTGGCCCGCGCGCTCGGCGGGCTTGGAGGTCGGTGCTGAAAGTAAAATTGTCGAAGCGGTGCTCGGATTGCTGGAAAAGGTTGCCGCCAAGAAGCGACGCAACCTGCCGGAACCTGGGGACGAACCTTACGCGAAGCGGGTGTTGGCTAGTAAACCCGTCGGTTATTGGCGGCTTGGGGAATTCGCCGGACCGAACGCGGCGGACCTCGTAGGAAAAAACGCAGTTACCTTCGAGCCGGGAATCGTCTTCGGACTGGAGGGACCGCTCCCGCGGCAATTCGACGGGCAAACGGCGATCAACCGCTCGGCCCACTTCGCAGGCGGACGATTGGCGATCAAATTACCGGAGCTTGGGGAGAAGTATTCCGTCGAACTCTGGATGTGGAACGGCTTCCCGAGCGAAGGCCGGAGCACGACCGGAACACTCTTCGCGTTCGCGGCTGGGGAGAACGCGGGCGAAAGACTTGCGCTGAACGGCATGCAAGGCACGCCGAACGCGCTCGCAGTCTCGGCTTCACCCACAGCAGAAAGCTTTCATTCGAGCGCGACTGTGGCGTATCGAACTTGGACTCACGTGGCCTACGTTCGCGATGGACCGCGAGTCGTCGTATACCTCGACGGCAAAGCCGTCGTCGATGCCGTTGCGCCGCGCACGGTGAAGGCGATCGTATTCTACGTCGGCGGGCGGCCGGATCGAACGCACGGCTTCGAAGGCCGGATCTCCGAGGTCGCGGTGTTCGACCGAGCTTTAACTGCCGAGGAAATCGGTACGCGGGTAAAACGCTAATCCGAAGTGCGAGCGAGGAACATTCCTCGCTCGCACTTCGGGGCAGTGAAAGGACAAGCTCAAATCGTTAGGACAAAATCCCCGATACCACTTCGCCCTTGACCAGTTCGCGGGGCTGGTTCAGGTGGTTGTAGACGATGGTGTCCGGTTTGATGCCGACGCTGTGGTAGATCGTCGCGAGCAGTTCGGTCGGGTGGACCGGAAGTTCGAGCGGAGCCGAACCGGTCTTGTCCGAGACGCCGTGGACGTAGCCGCGTTTGATGCCGGCCCCGGCGATGAGGGCGGTGTAGCAGTAAGGCCAGTGGTCGCGGCCGTCGTCGTTGTTCTGGTTCCCCGAGGTGCTCACGCCGCGGCGGGGGCTGCGGCCGAACTCGCCGACCGCGACGACGAGCGTGTCCTTCAAGATGCCCCGCTGTTCGAGGTCTTCGATCAAAGCGGAGATGCCGCCGTCGAGCATCGGAGCGGCCTGGTTCTTCATCCGTGCCGAAAGGCCGACGTGAACGTCCCACGAATGGTTGTCGCTGTTGGCCACTTTCGGCCAGTTGATTTCGACGAACCGCGTACCCGCTTCCACGAGGCGACGGGCGAGCAGGCAGCACTGGCCGAACGTATTCTTGCCGTACTTCGTGCGGAGTTCGTCTTTTTCTTTCGTCAGGTCGAAAGCATCGCGAGCGCGACCGGACAGCACGAGGCCGAGGGCCTTGCCGTAGTACGAATCGAGTTCGTACTTGCTGACCGCCTTGTCGAGGTCGGGCATGCCCTTGGCGATGGTGTCCCGGAGGGTCGCCCGGCGTTCCATGCGATTGGACGAGAGCTCTTCGCGCAAGACGAGGTCATCGACCTTGATGCGGTCCATCTTGGCCATGTCCATGTCGTCGCCGGCCGGGTAAAGCAGGTACGGATCGTAGGCTTTGCCGAGGAACCCGGCGCTGCCGCCCTTGCCGACGACGTTCGACTCTTGAAGCGGCCGAGGCATCATCACGAACGGGAGCATCGGCACGTCCGGCGGCTTCAACTTGACGATGTTCGAACCGAGCGTCGGGAAATCCTTCGGGCTCGGCGGCTCCAGTTGACCGGACGCGGATACCTTATCCGTCGTGTAGCCCGTGAGCATCTGGTAGATGGCCGCAGTGTGGTTGAACAAGCCGTTGGGCGTGTAGCTCATCGAGCGGATCAGCGTCGTCTTGTCCAAGACTTGCGCGATCTTCGGAAGGAGTTCCGTCACGCGCACGCCGGGCAGTTTCGTGGGTACGCTCTTGAACACGCTGCGGACCGAGTCCGGAACGTCTTCCTTCGGATCCCACAAGTCGATGTGGCTCGGCCCGCCTTGCAGGTAAATCAGGATGACGTTCTTGGCCGCGCCGAAGCCCTTGCCGCCTTCGCCGGCTTTCGGCACCGGAGCGTTGTTGCTCGCCTTGGCTTCCTGAGTGAGGACCGATCCGAGGGATAAACCCGCGAGCGAAAGTCCGCCAAAGCGGATCATCTCACGCCGCGTGACGCCGTCGCAGGTATCGTTGCTCGCAGAACCGGGCACGACCAGCATGGGAGAGCCTCCGTCGGGATGGGCCAGGTGGGGTGGGTGATCGCTTGAGTACTTTCATCATTCGATCTTTAGAGGATAACCCGGTTCGGCAACGGGGGCAACAGTTTTTCTTGCTACTTTTTGAGGTGGAATGCCAAAAAGCGTTTGAACCCGAGTGAGTGTTTCTAGTAAACTACATTTCCTACCACTGCCATTTTGCCTCAGCATTCCTCACCCCTGAGGTCCGATTCCATGCGACGGCTTTCGACCATCGGCGTTCTCGTTCTCGCTTTCAATGCGACTCGCGGGGCCGAGCCCGCGGTGGAGAAAGTGAGCTACTACGGCCAGATTCGGCCGCTGTTCTCGCAGCATTGCCAGGGCTGCCACCAACCCGCGAAGGCGAACGGTGGGTACGTCATGTCCGAATTCGCCGGACTTGCGAAAGCCGGCGAAGCGGGCAAGCCCGGAATCGTCGCGGGCAAGCCCGAGACGAGCTACCTCGTCGAGTTGATTCGCTCGAAAGCCGGGAAAGCGGAGATGCCCAAAGGCAAAGACCCGCTGCCAGAGCTCCAGGTGAAGTTGATCGCCGAGTGGATTCGCCAGGGGGCCGTGGACGACACGCCTGCCTCAGCGAAGGCTGCGGCCGTGGACGAAAAGCACCCGCCGATTTACTTTGCCCCGCCCGTCGTCACCTCGGTCGCGTATTCGCCCGACGAGAAGTACCTCGCCGTCGCGGGCTACCACGAAATCCTCCTGCACAAGGCCGATGGCTCGGGCATCGCCGCGCGACTCGTGGGGCTCTCCGAACGCATCCAATCGCTCGCCTTCTCGCCCGATGGCAAGAGTCTCGCCGCCTCCGCGGGCGATCCCGGCCGCGTCGGTGAAATTCAAGTCTGGGATCTCGAAAAGAAAAAGTTGAAACACTCCTTCCCGCTCACGTTCGACACGCTCTACGGTTTGAGTTGGTCCCCGGACGGCGCAACACTCGCGGTGGGCTGCGCGGATAATACGGTCCGCGCCGTCGATTCCGCGACCGGCAAGCAAGTCCTGCAAATGGGCACGCACTCGGACTGGGTCATCGGTACCGCGTTCAGCCAGGACGGGCAGCACTTGGCCTCGGTCAGCCGGGATATGTCGGTCAAACTCACCGAAGTACCGACGCAGCGGTTCGTAGACAACGTCACGAGCATCACGCCCGGAGCGCTCAAGGGCGGGATCATGGCCCTCGACCGACGGCCGATGAAAGAGAAGAAAATGGCCAAGGTGCCCGACGACACGCCGAACGCCCCGGCCCGCGTCTACGACGAACTGCTCTTCGGAGGTTCGGACGGGGCGCCCTATTTGTACAAAATGCACCGCGAAACCAAGCGCGTCATCGGCGACGATGCGAACAAGATTCGCAAGTACGAATCCCTTCCGGGTCGGATCACGAGCCTGGCGTTCGATGGCACGGGAGCCCGCTTCGCCGCGACGAGCAGCCTGGACGGGAAGGGCGAAGTCCGCATCTACGACACCGACGCGGACAAGAAGAAATTCGTCTGCGAGAAGATCGCCGGTGCCGTCTACGCCGTTTCGTGGTCGCCCAAGGGAGACCGGATTGCCTCTTCTGGCTTCGACGGTACGGTTTGGATTCACAACGCGGCCGACGGCAAGCTCATCACCCAGTTCGTCGCCGTGCCGCTGGCCTCCCTGAAAACCTCGACCCCGCTCACCAAGTAAACCGCGTTGCCGCAGTCCAACGAACACCCCGAGAGATTCGATATGTTCCGGATGAACTCCCTCATCGCGATCGCTTTTGCTTTCTCCATTGCTTCACTCCGCGCCGCGGACGAACCGTCCGAGAAACTTCCGGACGGTGCGAAGGTCGTCGCCATCGACGTGAAGCCGTCCGCAATCGAGCTCGCAACGCCGTATGCGTATTCGCAGGTGCTCGTCACCGCGAAGCTCGCCACCGGCGAGACGATCGACGCGACGCGCGTTGCGACGTTGAAGCCCGCGACCGTTGCGAGTGTGAGTCGTTCGGGCAACGTCCGACCGACCGCGGACGGGGCCGGAGCGATCACCGTCACACTCGGAGAACTGAACGCCTCGGTGCCCGTGAAAGTTTCCGGTTTCAAATCGCCGTACTCGGTGAGTTTCGTGAAAGACGTGCAGCCTGTCCTCTCGAAACTCGGCTGCAACGCGGGCACCTGCCACGGTGCGGCCCAAGGTAAGGTCGGCTTCAAGCTCTCGCTTCGCGGTTACGATCCGCTCTTCGACCACCGAGCGTTGACGGACGATCTCGAAGGCCGGCGCTTCAACCGGGCCGCACCCGAACGGAGCCTGATGATCATGAAGCCGGCCGGGGCCGTACCCCACGCCGGCGGCGTGCTCTGTTCGCCGGGGGAACCCGCTTACGAGATGCTGAAGTCGTGGATCGCCGACGGCGCGAAGCTCGATCTCGCAACGAAGAAGACCACACTCATCGAGATCCTGCCGAAAGACCTCACGATCCCGCTCCCCGGCATGAAGCAGCAGTTCTCGGTGATCGCCACCTATCCGGACGGCTCGAAGCGAGACGTTTCCGCCGAGGCGTTCATCGAGAGCAGCAACACCGAAGTGGCGACGATCGACAAGACCGGCCTCACCATCGCGGTCCGCCGCGGCGAAACGACCATGCTCGCCCGCTACGAAGGGGCGTACACCGCGAGCACGGTCGTGGTCATGGCGGACCGTTCCGGGTTCGCCTGGGTTGATCAGCCGAAGCACAACTGGATCGACGAACTCGTGGACGCCAAGTTGAAGCGGGTCAAGATACAATTGAGCCCACTGTGCGACGATTCGGATTTCCTGCGCCGGGTTTACATCGACCTGACCGGACTGCCGCCGACGGCCGATGAGACCCGCAAATTCCTGGACGACAAGCGACCCACCCAGATGAAGCGCGACGAGGTGATCGAAGTCCTCGTCGGCAAAGAGAACTACATCGAATACTGGACGAACAAGTGGGCGGACCTCTTGCAGGTCAACCGCAAGTTCCTCGGCGTCCCCGGCGCCACCGCCTTCCGGACCTGGATTCGCAACGCCATCGCCACGAATCAGCCGTACGACAAGATCGCCTACGAGTTGCTCACGACCTCGGGCTCGAACGTCGAACACCCGCCCGCGTCGTACTTCAAAGTGCTGCAAACACCCGACGCGGTGATGGAGAACACGACTCAACTCTTCCTGGCGATCCGCTTCAACTGCAACAAGTGCCACGATCACCCCTTCGAGAAGTGGACCCAAGACCAGTACTTCGAAATGACCGCGTTCTTCGCCCAGGTGAAGCGCGTCGAAGACCCGAAGTACAAGGGCCAGCGGCTCGGCGGCACCGCGGTCGAAGGCGGCAAGCCGATGGTCGAGGTGATTTCCGATGCGGCGGGCGAAACCACCCACGAACGCACGGGCCAAGTGGCCCCGCCGAAGTTCCCATTCCCCCACGGCGACCTCGCCGCGAAGGAAGCCAGCCGCCGCGTTCAAGCGGCGAAGTGGATCACCTCCAAGGAGAACCCGTACTTCGCCAAGAGCTACGTGAACCGCCTCTGGAGCTACCTCGTCGGCGTCGGCATCATCGAACCCGTGGACGACATCCGGGCGGGCAACCCCGCATCGAACCCCGAACTGCTCGACCGGCTCGCGAAGGAGTTCGTCGAAAGCGGCTTCGACACGCAGAAGCTCGTGAAGGCGATCTGCAAGTCGCGGACGTACCAACTCAGCATCGCGTCGAACCGGTGGAATAAGGACGACGACATCAACTTCAGCCACGCCTTGCCCCGCCGGCTGCCGGCCGAAGTGCTCTTCGACGCGATCTATCGGGCCACCGGCAGCCAGAGCCGCTTGCCCGGCCTGCCGCCGGGTTCGCGGGCCGCCCAACTACTCGATAGCAACGTGGACCTTCCCGGTGCGTTCCTCGAACTCTTCGGCAAGCCCGTCCGCGAGAGCGCCTGCGAGTGCGAGCGGTCGAACACGATGATGCTCGGGCCGGTCCTCGCGATGGTGAACGGCCCAATCGTGGGCGACGCGATCAAGGATCCCGAAGGGCACATCGCCAAGTTCGCCGCCGCGACGAAGGACGATGCGAAAGTGATCGAGGAGATTTACCTTTCGGTCCTCAATCGAAAGCCGACTGCCGGGGAAATCTCCCAGGGCGTAAAAGCGCTTCTGGCCGCGGGTCCGGACCACCTCAAGCTCACGGCCGAGTATCAGAAGAAGGCCGATGCCTTAACGGCTTATCAAGTGCTGCTCGACGGCAAGCAGAAAGACTGGGAGGCCGGCTTGCTCGCGCAGAAGCCGAGCGACTGGACCGTGCTCGAAACCAAGACTGCGGCATCCAAGTCCGGTGCATCCGCGGCAGCGCTCACCGGGAGTTCGACCCTGAAAGTCCAGCCCGACAAATCGATCCTCGTCAGCGGGAAAATCGAACCGGTGGACAATTACACCGTGGTGAGCGAAGTGACTTCCAAAGCGCCGATCACCGCGATTCGCCTCGAAGTGCTCACCGATTCGAGCCTACCCATGAAGGGACCGGGTCGCGCGGAGAACGGGAACTTCGTCCTCCAGGAGTTGAAAGTCACTTCGAAATCGCTCGACCCGAACAACGACAAGGGCAAGCCGGTGAAGCTCCAGAAGCCGAAGGCGACGTTCGAGCAGCCGCAATTCCCGGCTGCGAACGCGATCGACAACAACCTCGCGACCGGCTGGGCAATCGCCGGTGGCATCGGCGCTCCTCAAGCGGCGATTTTCGAATTCTCCGCCCCCTTGAACGCTGCGAAGGGCTTGCAACTCACGACGATCTTCGAACAGCGTTTCGGCACCGGCCACACCATCGGCAAATTCCGCTTGAGCGCGACGACGGACAAGAACCCCAAGCTCGCATCTCCGATCACAGCCGAAATGACTGCTTTGTTGGAGATCGCACTAGAGACGAGAACGCCTGCTCAGAAACAACAACTGCGGCAGATGTACTTGGCGCAAGACCAAGAGTTCCAGCGCTTGACGCGAGCCGCGTCGGACGTGCCACCGAAAGACGCCCGCGTGCTGGGGGCGCAGGACTTGGTCTGGGCGCTCATCAACAGCCCGGCGTTCCTGTTCAACCGCTAAGGACTCGCGTAGCCGCGACGCGGTAGCGGAGCGCTGGATCGATTCCAACGCTCCGCTACCGCGTCGCGGCTACGCTATTAGCCTTTGATCGGAATCGGCGGCTCGTCGTCGAATTCGTCGTCCTCCTCGAACTCGTCGTCGTCGAACTCATCCCAATCCTGCATCGGCATACCGTTGACCATCATGAGGAAGTCGTACCCGCCCGGACCTGCGGTTCGCAACAGGGTATCGCAAACTCGTCGTTGGAACTGGGCGCTGTCGTTCGGTCCGTTGACGTAGAAGGGCTTCCCGTCCTGGCCGAATACGAATTCCCTCGGACATTCCGTCGCATCGACACCGTGGAATATCGCCAATGCCTTGGCGTAGTCTTCGTGCGCTCGAAGTCCGTATCGGGCTGCGTACGCCGCGGCTTCGACGACGAGTTTCTTGGCTTCTTCCGGCGTCAGATTGCACGAAGGCTCTCGCCGGTATATGCGGTTGCGAAACAGTCCGCTCTCAAGTTGCGATACCATTCCGCACACAACGTTTTTGATACCCAAGCAGTGCAGGTCCACGAGAAAGATCACGTGCACAATTTTGCCATTGGGCAGCGACCGACTGACAAGCAAGTTACCGATCCCTCCGCCATCCAAAGCAGATCGGTTGATACAGCAGTCGACGAATGGCGAGGACTCGGCCTTCGCCAGAAGGGCAAACGGCGAGACCGACTTATCTTTGAGGCTCGCTTTCTTCTTCTCTTTCGCGCGCTTATTGCGCTTCTCTTTGCGGAGTTGCTGCTTTCGACCGTCGCGTCCCATTGCTCGATTACCTCCGTGCAGGAATGATCCGAGTCTATCCGGCGCTTCGCTATCGCGTCGCGGCTACGCGTTATTTTGTTACCGCTCGCGCTTTCAGATCGTATGTCACGCCGCTCGGCACCGCTTCGTAGTCGAGTTCCGTTTTGGGAATGCCCTTCGAATAATCGTAGAACGCGACCTTGCTTCGGCCGATGACTTCGGCTTTGGTGCCCTTCACGATGATCGCAGTGCCCTCGTCGATGCCGATCCCCAGGAGTTGCGGGTACTGCTTCATCAGCCCCGTCATGTCCGCGGGGCGTTTGCGGGCAAAGAAGTGCTGATCGACGGCGCAACCGGGCAGGAATCCGAAGCCGCGTTCGTAGCCTTCCGCGGCGACGACCGTATTTCCCAGGGGATGGCCGCGCGGCATGTAATGAGCCTGGATCGACGCACCCGCCGAAGAGCCTCCGATCGACCCGCCGCGGGCGAGCACTTCGTGGAAGCGCTTTTCGCTCAGAGTACCTTCGTAGGAATCCGCGAACCTCCAGTGCCGGCCGCCGCCGAACCAGACGCCCTTCGCCTCGGTGAGGGCCTTCGTAAACTCCGGATCGTCCGCAGCCTTGCGGTCTCGCGTGTGGAACACTTTCACGTTGGTCGCCCCGTTCTGCCGCAGGAGCGTGACCTCGACGATGTTCTTGGGCAACGGGTCTTCCATCGAAGTTGGCACGACGATGAGCAGGGCGTCCGCCCCCCCCGCGAGGTCGATGAATTTCTTCCAGATCTCCGGCCCCGCCCCGCCGCCGCCGACGATGACGAGCGAGCCCTTCGCTACGTCCGGCACCGGCGGAACCGCGGGCGGAAACTGCACCTTAGCAGCCCGAGCGAGGGCGGCCCGGCGGAGTTGGAACAGGTCGAACTCGCCGCCGGATTTTACAACGTCGTCGCGGACGGCTTTCGTCTCGCTCTTCGCCAGCGTCGCCGTGACGGTGCCTTCGCCGAGGACTTTCAACGTCCTTCCGCGGGCGATGACCGCGGTCGATTCGTCGATCCCGAGCCCGACGTAGCCGGGGTTCTTTTCGATGGCGCCGTGGAGCCGTGCGATGCGCTTTCGCTGCGTAAAGTGCTGGTCGATGACGACGCCGGGGAGCAAGCCGAAGCCCTCGGCAGTCTTCGCTTCGTCGGTTCCGCCCGCGATCATCAGGTCCGAGATCACCGCGGCTCCTGCGGAGGTGCCACCGATGGTGCCGCCGCGGCGGAAGAGCTTGACGAGTTCTTTGGACACGAGCGTGCCGCCGTAAGTTGCGGTCAGTCGGTTCTGATCCCCGCCGCTGAACCAAACTGCGGTCGCCTCGGCGATTGGTTTGACGAACTCCGCGTCATCCGCTTTCGCTTTGTCGCGGGTGTGCAGGAACGTCACGGATGCGGGTTCGAGGTCTTTCCACTGCTTGAGGAATCCGTCGGTTTCCTTTGCTTCGTCCGCCGATGCAGAGGCCGTGGGAATGACCACGATCTTAGCGCGATCCTTGCCCCCGGCGTGGCGGAAGAACTCCTCGCGGACGGCGTCCGGCATTTTGCCGCCGCCAACGATCACGAGCGTGCCGGGGAGTTCGGCCTGCTCGGTGGGCGGGGCCGAGCGAGCAAGACCCGGCAAACATAGGACGATGAGTAGCGTTCCGATTCTCAGCAATTTCATGAGCGATCCTTATCGGAGTGCAACGAACATTGTAGCCTTTCGTTCCGCGAAAGGGCGTTCGTTCGCGGAGCGAACGGCGACACTTTACAAACCGGCGTTCTCTTTGGTCACCTTGTCCATCGGCGGGCGTTTGCGGTGGTAGCTGGTGGCAATCTGGAAAGCGTGGGCCGCGGCGAGGAGGTCGGTTTCGCCGTAGAGGCGGCCCGTGAACGTTATCGCGGTGGGCGTTTCAATGCCGTTCGCATTGCGGAACCCGTTCGGCATGCACACGGTCGGATGGCCGGTGAGGTTCGTGATTAAAAGGTCGTTGCCACCGATGTAGAGATCGACTTTCTCGAACACCTTGGTCATTTCCTGCATCAGTACCGTGCGGTGGCGATTGGCGCGGATGTAATCCACGGCCGAGACGAATCGCCCGGCACGGAACGTATTCGGCCACAGGCCGAGGCCTTCGCGAACGCCCTGGAGCGTTTGATCGTCGAACGCAGCCGCGGCTTCGACATCCAAAATGTCCTGCATCATCGCCATCGGGAAGCCGGTCGGCAATTTGATCGGAACGAGCGTCGCCCCCGCGTCTTTGAGGATTTTGACTTCTTCGCCCTCGGCCTTCGCGGTTTCGAAGTAACCGATGCGCAACCCCTTCACGCCGCTAGGCCGGGGCCAATTGAAAGTGCGGGTGACCGCGGTGGGGTCTAAACCGTCCGCCCCGTGAATGGCAGCGAGGACGAGGGCACAATCTTCCGCACTTCGGGCGATGGGCCCGAGCTTGTCCATCGTCCAACTCAGAGCCATGCAACCGTGGCGACTGACGCGGCCGAACGTGGGTCGAAGGCCGGTGACGCCGTTCCGGGTGCTCGGGGAGACGATGCTGCCCAAAGTCTCGCTGCCGATGGCGAACGGCACCAACCCCGCAGCAACGGCCGAGCACGACCCCGCACTTGACCCGCTCGAACCCTGCTTCACGTTCCACGGGTTGCGGGTCATGCCGCCGAACCAAACGTCGTTCCACGCGAGCGCCCCGAGGCTCAGCTTGGCGACGAGCACTGCCCCCGCGTCGTCGAGCCTTTTGGCTACGGTCGCTTTCGTTTCGAGCTTTTGTTCCTTGAAGTGCCCGGCTCCCCAAGTCGTCGGGTAGCCGGGATACCCAATCAGGTCTTTCGCGCCCCAAGGTATACCGAGGAGCGGGCTTTTACTTCCGGGCTTGGGCAACTGCCGATCCGCCGCCGCGGCCTGCTTGAGGGCGAGGTCTTCCGTTTGGGCGATGACGCAGAGCAGTGCCGGGTCGTACTTTTTGAATCGTTCGAGCAACAACTTCGTGAGCTCGACCGAAGAGATTTGCCGAGATTGCAAGAGGTGCGACTGCTCCGCGAGCGACAGGAACGCGAGGTCGTCGTTCGTTGCGGGTTTCTTGAGGTCGAGCTTTGGCGGAGTCGCAACGCCCGGCTCTTCGATCTGCGGGAATCGATTCGGCTGCGGATTGAATTGAATGGCGGGAGCGACGCTGTTTGGCAGATCGATCTTGCGGCTGGCGGCGAGGTCTTTGAGCGAATTGGTCAGCGAATTGGCGACCGCTTTTCGATCGGCATCCGTCAACGTCACGCCCGAGATCCACTCGGCGTTCTTAACCATGTCGGGTGTAATGGAAGTGACCGCATCCGCGGCTTTCTTCGCCTCTTGCGCGGCGGCTCGCTGAAACGTGGTCGAACCGATCCCCACGGCCGCGACGGCCCGGAACAACTCGCGACGGTCGATCGACATTGGCAATCTCGCAGGTGGAAACGAAGCAGCCCGGTCAGAGTACCCGACCGGGCTTCGCTCCACCAGCATTCGCCGCCGCGGAAGTTACTTCCGCGATTTCTTGATCATCCGCGTCTTGTGCTTGGTCGACTTCCGCTTCCGCTTGCGGGCCGTGCGGAGTTCTTTCCGCCGTCCCATGATCGAACGAGCCATCGTGAACCTCGGGGCAAATAGTCAGTTCCGATCCAATCGGAAGCGTAGTTATAGGAACTCGGCGGCGTTTAGGCCTGCTTACGTCCGCGGCCGGTATAAACTTGCTTCTCGGTCATCACGAAATCCATGAACACGTCGTGCGGTGCAACCGGGATTTCCGGGAACATTTGGCACTCGAACGCCATCGCCACGAGCAAAACGTCCGGTCGGACTCGGGCCAGTAAGCGGTCGTAATAGCCCTTACCTTGTCCCATTCGACCGCCATTCGGGTCGAAGGCCGTGCCGGGGACCATCACCAAATCGAGGTCTTCCGGTTGTACGATTTTGCCGGGGTAGCTCCGCAGGTCGTCGCGCGGTTCGAGGATTTTGTGAGCTCCCTCGCCGAGTTCCGCCATGTCTTCAAGGACGAAGAGTTCGAGCTCGTTCGTCTCCACGATGCAGAACGGCACCACGATCCGCTTGCCCTCGCCGATGACCTCGGGCAGGATGTGCCGAGTGCGGACTTCGCTGCCCGCATCCACGTACCACATCACGGTCTTTGCGGCTTTGTACTGCGGCATCGCCGTGAACTTCGCCACGATTTGCCGGCTCACCTCGTCCTTGTGCTTCTGCGTGATCCGGTTTTTGCGGGCCTGCTCGCGGATCGCAGCTTTCTTGGCCTGGAAGTCGTCCGTGCTCGCGGTGCTCATGATTCGACCCGTCCCGTAGATAAGTGCCGACCGGCTCGCGGCACCTGCGGCAATTCTACTCATCCTTCTCACATCGACGCGAACCAGTCCTGAATCGGCGTCACCGTCAGTTCGCTTTCGCGCATCGCCCGGCAGGCTTCCACGGCCGCCTCGGCCGCGGAGAGCGTGGTGATGCACGTCACCCGGTGCGTCACCGCCGCGGCTCGGATGCGGCCCTCGTCCGTGTGGCTGCCGCGGCCGCTGGGCGTGTTGATGATCATCGCCACTTCGCCGTTCTTCATCTTGTCCAGCAGGTTCGGCCGGCCTTCCTGGATCTTCGGGATCACGTCCACGGGAATGCCGTGCTCGCGGAGGGAGACTGCAGTTCCCGTCGTGGCGATCAGTCGATAGCCCATCTCCGCGAACTGGCGAGCGATGGGGACGACGCCGACTTTATCCGCGCTCGCCACCGAAACGAAAATCGTGCCCTTGGAGGGCAGGGGAGCATTCGCCGCCATCTGGGCCTTCGCGAATGCCATGGGGAACGAGGAGTCGATGCCCATGACCTCGCCGGTGGACTTCATCTCGGGGCCGAGGATGATGTCCACGCCGGGGAACTTGTTGAAGGGGAAGACGCTCTCTTTGATCGAGTAGTGCCGGGGCACGACTTCGTCTTTCACGCCGAGTTCGTCGAGGGTTTTGCCGACCATGACGAGCGCTGCCAGGCGGGCGAGTTGCACGCCGGTCGCCTTCGATACGAACGGAACGGTCCGACTCGCCCGCGGGTTCGCCTCCAGGATGTAGACCACCGGCGCATCGCCGGTCCGCAATCCCGTCACCGCGAATTGGATGTTCATGAGCCCGCGAACATTCAGGGCGACGGCGAGCTTGCGCGCTTGGACTTTGATTTCGTCGATCACGGCGGGAGGCAAGCTGTACGGCGGGATGACGCAGGCCGAATCGCCCGAGTGAATGCCCGCTTCTTCGATGTGCTGCATCACGCCGCCGATGACCGTGCGGTGGCCGTCCGACAGGCAATCGACGTCGATCTCCATCGCGTTTTCTAAAAACTGGTCGATGAGCACGGGTTTCCCGGGAGACACTTCCATGGCGCGGCCCATGTACCGAGTCACGCCTTCGTCCGAGTAAACGATTTCCATCGCCCGCCCGCCGAGCACGAAACTCGGCCGCAACAGCACGGGGAACCCGATCCGGCGGACGACGGCCCCGGCTTCCTGGAGGTTGCGCGCCGAGCCGTTGAGCGGCTGATGGAGGCCCAGTTTCGTTATCAACTGAGCGAATTCTTCGCGATCCTCGGCGGCGTCGATGTCGTCCACGCCCGTTCCGATGATCTTCACGCCGTTGTTCACCAACGCGCGAGCCAAATTCAACGGCGTCTGCCCGCCGAACTGCACGATCACGCCGTCGGGCTGCATGCGGTCGTAAATGTTCAGCACGTCTTCGACCGTGAGCGGCTCGAAGAAGAGGTGGTCCGAAGTGTCGTAATCCGTGCTCACGGTCTCCGGGTTCGAGTTGACCATGATGACTTCGAACCCCGCCCCCCGCAGCGCGAACGCGGCCTGGACGCAGCAGTAATCGAACTCGATCCCCTGGCCGATGCGGTTCGGCCCGCCGCCGAGAATCATGATGCGGGGCTTGCCGGTGAAGGGGAGGACTTCGTCTTCTCCGGAATGCGGAGTGCGGAGTGCGGAATGCGGAATATCCGAGTCGTCCACAAATGCGACGGGCGATTCATAGGTCGAATAATAATACGGCGTGTACGCCTCGAACTCCGCAGCGCAGGTGTCCACCGATTTGAAGACCGCGGTGATTCCCTGGGCTTTGCGGTACTTGCGGACATCGGCTTCGGTGCTGCCCCAGAGGTTGGCGAGTTGGCGGTCCACGAAGCCGTGCTGCTTGGCCGCGAGCATCAGCTCGGCAGTCACGCGGTCGAGCGGGCCGGCGGCTTTGAGTTGGTCTTCCATCTTCACCAGGTCTTCGATGTTCCGCAGGAACCACGGGTCGATCTTGGTGCGCTGGAAGATGGCCTCCACCGTCATGCCGTACTTCAAGGCGTAGCGGATGTAGAAGATCCGCTCGGCGTTCGGTGTGGTGAGCTTCCGAATCACTTCCGATTCGCTCGGCTGCTCCGGCGTGCCCCACTTATCTCCGCGGTCGCAGCCGAGGCCGAACCGGCTGATTTCGAGCCCTCGCAGGGCTTTTTGCAGAGACTCCTTGAACGTCCGCCCGATGGCCATCGTCTCGCCCACGGACTTCATCTGCGTGGTCAATGTCGCGTCCGCTTCGGGGAACTTCTCGAACGTGAACCGCGGAATCTTGGTGACCACGTAGTCGATCGTCGGCTCAAAACTGGCGGGCGTGGTTCGGGTGATGTCGTTCTTCAACTCGTCGAGCGTGTACCCGGCCGCGAGTTTCGCGGCGATCTTGGCGATGGGGAAGCCCGTGGCCTTCGAGGCGAGCGCCGACGACCGCGAAACGCGGGGGTTCATTTCGACCACGATCATCCGGCCGTCCGCGGGGTCGATGGCGAACTGGATGTTCGAGCCGCCCGTCTCGACGCCGATTTCGCGGATGATCGCCTTCGCAGTGTCCCGCATCCGCTGGTATTCCTTGTCCGAAAGCGTCTGCTGCGGTGCGACCGTGATCGAGTCGCCGGTGTGGACGCCCATTGGATCGAGGTTCTCGATCGAACAGATGATGATGACGTTGTCCGCCTTGTCGCGGACGACTTCGAGCTCGAACTCCTTCCAGCCGATGATCGATTCTTCGATGAGCACTTCGTTGACGGGGCTAAGTTCAAGCCCGAGCGTGATGAGTTTGGTGAACTCCTCGCGGTTGTAAGCGATCCCGCCGCCGGAACCGCCCATGGTGAAGCTGGGGCGGAGCACGCAGGGCAAACCGACCGTATCGACGATGGTCATGGCTTCGGAGATCGTCCGTGCGACGCCGCTGATGGGCACGTCGACGCCGATGGCGATCATCGCGTTTTTGAACTTCAGGCGGTCCTCGGCCTTCTCGATCACGTCCGCGCGAGCGCCGATCATTTCGACGTTGTACTTTGCGAGAACGCCGTGCTTGTGCAGGTCCATCGCCGCATTCAAACCCGTCTGGCCGCCGAGAGTGGGCAGCAGAGCATCGGGCCGCTCCTTGGCGATGATCTTTTCGATGACCTGCCAGGTGATGGGTTCGATGTACGTGCGGTCGGCGGTCTCCGGGTCGGTCATGATCGTGGCGGGATTGCTGTTCACCAGCACGACTTCATAGCCCTCCTCGCGGAGGGCCTTGCACGCCTGGGTGCCGGAATAGTCGAACTCGCACGCCTGGCCGATGATGATCGGACCCGAGCCGATGAGCAGAATTTTGCGGAGGTCGGTGCGCTTCGGCATGGTTCGGTGGGCTTCGCGGAGGGTCAGGGCGAAAATCCCGCATATCTTATGATCGCTTCGGGACTCGCCAACCGTTGGCCCCGGAGAAGGCGCGGCGTATGATGGTTCTTCCGGCCGACCCGGCCGACGGTCCCTTCGGGCCGGGCTGCGGGTGGCGGGCTATCCGAGGGCGGTACCATGCGGCGATTGATCGGGGTGGTCGTGCTCCTGGCCGGGTTCTCGGCCGGGGCCGTGATCGCCCAGGACGGTCCGATCACGATCAAGCTCAGGAAGGCCGGTCCCGGCGACACGGTCAAGGAAACCAAGACCGAATCCGGCAAGACCAAAGTCGTCATCTCCATCATGGGTAAGGATGAGACGAAGGACGAAGACACGCTCACGAAGCTCGCGTTCACGGACGAAGTGATCGAGAAAGCCGCCGGCGCCGCGAAGCCGACGAAGGTGAAGCGGACCTACGATAAAGCCGAGATGACCAAGTCCGGCGCGAAGGTGGACCTCGGCCTCGACGGCAAGATCGTACTCATCGAAAAGAAGGACGACGCTTACACCTACACCGTCGATGGCAAAGACGTTTCCGGCGAAGCCGCGGACATGCTCAAGAAGGAGTTCGCCACCAAGAAGTCATCTTCCGAAGACGACTTCCTCCCCAATAAGCCCGTGAAGGTCGGCGACACCTGGATCGTGGACGTGGCGAAGATCGCCCCCGAACTCGCCGAAGGCGGCATGGTCATCGACGAAAAGGCCTCGAAGGCCACGGGCAAGCTCGTCAAAATTTACGACAAGGCCGGCGCGAAGTTCGGCGTGCTCGAAATCGAAATGGACCTCGTCGTCTCGAAGCTGAAGGCTGCCCAGGAGATTCCCCTCAAGGAAGGCAGCAAGCTGATGATCAAGATCACCATGGACGGCTGCGTGGACGGCACGAGCGCGACCGGCGGCGGCGTGATGTCCATGAAGGGCAATCTCGCCGGCGAAGTCATGGGCGTCGCCCTCAAGTTTGGCCTCGATATGAAGGTCGAAGGCAAGACCGAGCAGGTCAAAAAGTAACCGATCGAGCGTTCGATTCGCTCCGCCCGTGGCTCTCGGCCGCGGGCGGAGCCATTTCCGCTTCGCGCGTGCGGCCCGGACGCGGAGCGATTACTATGGTTTCCAGACCCTCTACGACTCGAACCGAGGTTGCCCCATGCGTCGCGTTCCCTTAGCTCTGGCGTTTTGCGTCGCCCTCCTGGCCCCCGCGTTCGGCCAAGACAAAACTTTCGACCTCAAGTTGAAAAAAGAGGCGAGGGGCGACAAGGTCGCGAGCAAGTCGAGCGAGAAGGCCGACATCAAGGTGGTCATCGACTTGATGGGCATGGAGATCAAAAACAACGAAAAGAATGAAGAGGAGAAGGACTTCACCGAAGAGATCTTGGAAAAGCCCCCCGGTTCCAAGAAGGCAACCAAGCTCAGCCGCAAGTACACCGTCTCTGAAGAAACCAAAGACGGCAAAACGAAGAAGCACGTTTACGCCGGCAAGACCGTGCTCGTCGAAAAGAAGGGCGATAAGTACAAGTTCACCGTGGACGGCGAAGAACTCGCCGAGGACGACGCGGAAGACCTCGAAAAGGAATTCAACAAGAAGGACGAATTCCCCCTCGAAAACGAAGATTTCCTACCCGGTAAGCCGGTCAAGCTCGGCGACTCTTGGGCCGTCGATGCGGAGAAGGTCGTCAAGAGCTTCGGCGAAGACTCGCCGATGATTTTGGACGCGAAGGGCACGAAGTTATCCGGCAAGCTCGTCAAGGTGTACCAAAAAGACGGCAAGCAATTCGGTGTCATCGAATTGACCCTCTTGCTCGCCGTCAAAGAAATGAAACTCGACGGCAACGCCACCCCGATGAAGCCCGGCAGCAAGATCACCGGCACGGTCACGCTCGACGTTTGCATCGACGGCACCTCCCACGCCGGGTCCGAAAAGGCCACGCTCAAGTTCGACCTCTCCGGCGAAATCCCCAACGGCAAAATCGCCATCACGGGCAACGTCGTGATGCTGAAGTCGCAGGAGGAAGTGGGGAAGTAGCGACTGACGATTCCTTCGGAATGATTCAACCCGCGGTTCCGACCGCGGGTTTTTTCGTGGCTTCGCCGTTGACACCATCTTAAGCCGCGTTATACATCGCGTCCCGATTCGGGCGGTCCGGCCGCGGGGGAACGCGGGCCGGCGATCCGAACGGGGCATTCGCAAGGCGACGACGATCGAACCGACGGACGATGCGACAACGCCGATCGCGGCGCTGAAGGACGGCATCCGCCGGTTCGCCGAGGACCGCGGCTGGGAGCCTTACCACAGCCCCAAGAACCTCGCCATGGCCTTGGCCAGCGAAGTCGGGGAACTGTGCGAGGTTTTCCGCTGGCTCACTCCGGAGGAATCGCGGTCGGCACCGGCCGACCCGAAGCTTCGGGAAGCGATCGCGGACGAACTCGCGGACGTCGCCAACATCGTCTTGCTGCTCAGCGTCCACACCGGGATCGATCTGAGCGGAGCGATCCGCGCGAAGATGCTCAAAAATGCGGTGAAGTACCCGGTACCCGAGATAGCGTCGTCGTGACGACTCCGGGCCGGGTCGGTGCAGGGGGGACTGAACCGTGCGTACTCGTCGTCTCATGTTCGGGTCGGGCCTCGGCGTCATTGCCGCGGCCACGGTCGTCGCACTCACGGCGTACGGGCAAGACCGCCCCGTCGCGGAGCCGAAATACTACCAGGGGAAAGTCTCCCCCGCGCCGCCCGGGATGTTCCCCGGCACGACCGTGAAGCAGGGCGGTCAAGCGCCCGCCACGCTCCCGCCGACCGTCGTTCCGACGGGGTCGAAACTCCCACCGGTGACCGTTCCGCTGCCGAAGTTCACGCCGTCGGGCGCACCGCCGATCGCGGCCACGCCGCCGCGGCCGGCTCGAATCACCCAGCCCGTGATCGCCGGTCCGGCCGGCGTTCAACAGGTGAATGGGATGGAACCGATCACCGTGCCGCCGCCGAGTTTCCCGGCCGTTCCGGTTCCGTCTAGGGCGATGCTCCCACCGCCGACGGTGGTCGTGGAATCCTCGTCCATGCCGAATCCGCTGCCGCCGCTCGCACCGGTCCCCGTTCCGACGCCTGCAAAGGTGTCGCCATCGGTGTTCGACCCGCCCGCCCTCCGCACGCCGGAGCCCGTTGCCGCACCGACATCGCCCAAGGACCAGATCACGTTCCCGGCGATGCCCGAGCCGACGCCGCAACCGACGATGCCACTCCCGGCTCCTGCGAAGCAAGTTTTCGCGGATACGCCCACCTCGCCGCTGTTCGCCGCGAACGGGGCGATGCCGGTCCGCCAGGCCCCGAGCGTGACGGTCGAGTTCGTCGCCCCGGAGTCCGTGAGCGTGGGCCAAGTGCTCGTGTACGAGTTGCTCGTTCGCAACGTCGGCACCTCGGCCGTGGCGAACGTCCGCGTCGAAGACGAACTGCCGACCCGCTGCGCATTGGTGAGCACCGAGCCGGTCGCGGAAGCGGCCGGAGAACGCTTGGCATGGTCGCTGGGCACTCTCGAAGCGGGCGTGGAAAGGCGGATCAAGATCAGTGTGAAGCCCGGCGAAGAAGGCGAACTGCGGAGCCGTGCCGCGGTGAGTTTTGCCGCGGCCGTGGATGCCCGCATCAAGGTGACGCGACCGAAGATCGGAATCGCCATCGCCGGGATCGAAACGGCCCGCGTGGGCGATAAGGTCAGCTTCCAAATTCAACTGTCCAACACGGGCACGGGCCCCGCCGGCAAGATTCAACTGCAAGCCCGCTTCAGCGAAGGCCTCCTGCACACGCAGGGCAGCGTGATCGAAGCGGAACTCGCCGGGCTCCCAGCCGGTCAAACGAAAACGCTCGCCTTGGAAACTGTCGCGGTCAAGGGCGGCCCGCAAACGTGCATGCTCACCGCCTCGGCCGACGGCGGCCAACCGGAGACGGCCAAGGCTTCCGTCAACCTCGTCGAGCCGATGCTCGTCGTCAAGCAATCGGGGCCGAGCACCGTGATGGTGCGGAGCGAAGCGGTCTACCAACTCGAACTCTCGAACCCCGGCTCCGCAACCACGGACCCCGTGCAAATCGTAACGACGCTGCCGACCGGCTTCGACTTCGTCCAAGCCACGGATAGCGGCAACTTCGCGGAAGCGAACCGCAGCGTAAGTTGGAAGGTTCCGGGAATCGCGCCGGGCCAAAGCAAAACGATCGCCGTAAAGGTCCGTTCGTCCGCACCAAGCGAAGGCGTCGTTCGCACGGCCGCGATGACAGTGGGTTCGGACGCCGCGGCCCCGAGCACGGGCATCGTTGCCGCGGACCATCGGGCGGGCGGCAAGGGGCTCGAAGCCCGGGCCGAAACGCCGGTGAAGGCTGAGGGAATTCCGGCCCTGCGCTTCGAAGTGTCCGACGTGGACGACCCGGTCGAAGTCGGCAAGGAAGCGGTGTACGAAATCCGCCTCTTGAACCAGGGCACCGGACCGTGCACGAACGTTCAAATCGTAGCCGAGTTGAGCGAGGGCACTAGCGCCGCCGGGGCGACTGGTCCGACCACGGGCCGCGTGACCGGGCAGCAGATCGTATTCGATCCGATCCCGCAGTTCGGCATGAAGGGGGAAGCCGTGTTCCGCGTTCGGGTCCGGGGGGACTTGGCGGGCGACCACCGATTCCGCGTTCGGATGGCCTGCGACCAGGTGAAGACGCCGGTCACCAAAGAAGAAAACACGCGGTTCTACAAGCCTTAACAAAAAAAGTGGGGACGGGCTCCTAGCCTGTCCCGGGGGAAGGACAGACTGTAAGTCTGTCCCCACGGCAAAAAATGAGGACGGGCTTCTAGCCTGTCCCAGGGGAAAGACAGACTGAAAGTCTGTCCTTCCGAAGTGGAAGCAGGGGGCAAGGCCACCACCGGCTCAGCTGGAGGTGGCCTTGAGGGTGTGGGGAGTCGAGTGGTAGCATCCGCTCGCACCGAACCCGGTTCGAAGTCCCAGGGGATTTCGAACCGATCGGACGAGCGGCCCAACCGCGACCTCCTCACGGAGTCGGACCGGGGTAATTGTCCGCGGCCGCCCAAACCGGGCCGGTTGCGGACGGGGGAGGTTTCCGAAGATGAGCACAGGACGTGCCCAGCAAAAGGAACTCGTCCGGGTTCACATCCGGTGGATGATCCGGCGAGATATGTCCGAGGTTTTGCGCGCCGAGGAGCAAAGCTTCGAATATGCGTGGACGGAGGAAGACTTCCTCCGCTGCCTGCGGCAGCGCAACTGCATCGGAATGGTCGCGGAGCACAACGATCGGATCGTCGGCTTCATGATCTACGAGTTGCACAAGAACCGATTGCACGTGCTGAACTTCGCCGTCGCGCCGGGCCACCGCCGCTCCGGGATCGGGGCCCAGATGGTCTCGAAGCTGATCGGCAAGCTCTCGAGCCATCGCCGCAGCAAGATCACGCTCGCCGTTCGGGAGCGGAATCTCGCGGCTCAGGTGTTCTTCCGCACGCAGGACTTCAAGGCGACCCGCGTGCTGCGGAACTACTACGAAGACAGCGGCGAAGACGCCTTCCAAATGGAGTTCCGCGTCGGCGAGGAAGAAGAGGAATTCTTCGAATCGCCGGTCAATCGCATCGCGCAGTACGAAGACAACTGACGGACCGTCCGGGGCGATGGGGGTCGCACCGGCTCGGCCCGGTCGGACGGGGCCATCGGGCCCGCCGGCCGGGCTCTGTCCGTTTCCATCACGGCGCATCGGGGGAATGAACCATGACCGCGAAGACCCGTCGGCAGTTCCGCCGGACCGTGTTCGGATTCACAGCGATTGTCGGAGCGTTCGGAGCGTTCCGTGTATTCGCGCTGGAACCGGTTCCGATTCCCGTGGTCGCTCCGCCGCCCGTCGTGATCCCGGCCGGGGGGCTCGAAATCCCGACCATTCCGCCCCTGCCAACGATCCCGGCGACTGCACCGCCTGCGAAGCCCGTCGAAACGCCGCCGATCCCGACGCTTCCGGACCTTGGCAAGCGCTCGACCGTCCAGGTGCCCGCCCTTCCAGCGGCATCGGAAAAGGCGCCGACGCCGCGATCCACAGCCGTGCCAGCAGTCGCGATCCCAAAGCCGGTCCAGATCCCACCACCGCCGGCTCCGATCCCCAAAAACGCGCCCGTCGAAGCCACCCCATCCCCGCGACCGGCAAAGTCTACCGAACCGATCTCACCGCAATTGCCGGCCCTGCCGGATTTACGCTTGCAGCCGGCCGAGCCGGGTCTTACTGTCAAACCCAGTCGGCCGGAACCGGCGCTCGCCATTCCGACGACCCCGACGAAAACCACCACTGATGTTCCGCTTGGAGAGACGCCGATGACTCTGGCCCCGAAACAAGTTTTGCTCTCCGCCCTCTTCGGCGCTGCCTTGGCAACCGCACCTGTGCGGGCCGAGGAGCCCGTCAAGCAAGCGGACGTGACCGCGATCAAAGTCCAACTGGACGACCTCAAGAAGGACATCAAGACGCTTCAAGAGTTCCGCAAGAACCTCGAAGACGAAGTCTTCGGCAAGGGCGACGGCAAATCGACCACGAACGCGGGATTACTCAAGCGCGTCACGGACATCGAAAGCAACGTGAACAACGTCGCAGCCATGCTCAAGCGAATCGATGAAAAGCTCGGCGTCATGGCGAAGAGCACCTCGGGCTTCACGCCAGGCACGACCCCGCCCGCTGCCAAGACCGCGGTCCGAATCGTCAACGACTACCCGATCGAAATGTCCCTCATGCTCAACGGTAAGTCCCACCGACTGATGCCCGGCGAAGTGAAGTTGGTGGACGTTCCCGCGGGTTCGTACACGTACGAACTCCTCCACGCCGGAGCCCAAGAAACGAAGAGTGCGATCAAGGACGGCGAAACGGTGACGCTGCGGATTCGGTAGGCTTGAGGCTCACGAGGGAACATTGCGATGGTTACCGCCGAAGGAATTCGCACACTCGTTCCCGAAAAACCGTTTGTACCTTTGCGGATTTACACGATCTTGGGTCAAACTTACGACATCACTCACCCAGACTTAGTGCTGATCGGCCGAACCGCGTTACATGTGGGTATTGCAAGTCGAAGGAACCCCGCTTTGTTCGAGACGGTCAATCGGGTCGCGATTTCAGGGATAACCGAAGTCAAAGCGATACCGATTCCTCCTTACTGATCCTCGAATCTCGACTCGCTTCTGACCAACCGACAGCGTCGAACCCCGCGGGACTGGACTGTCCGCGGGGTTCTTTTATTTTTGACCCCATGATCATCACCATCGACGGCTACGCGGGGTCGGGGAAATCGAGCGCAGCTCGGATGCTGGCGGCGACCCTCGGATTCGAGTTGATGAACACCGGGGCGATGTACCGGGCGACGGCGTTTCACCTGGAGCGGCACGGCATCGACATCTTTGC